>Ga0265340_10002576_pt1 | contig 10300 bp, 9 predicted proteins | sample 4CB225metaG_FD_202082 | JGI IMG/M metagenome (GOLD analysis project Ga0265340, IMG submission 202082) | Rhizosphere microbial communities from Carex aquatilis grown in University of Washington, Seatle, WA, United States - 4-CB2-25 metaG | ecosystem: Host-associated > Plants > Roots > Rhizosphere...
GTGCACCACACTAACGAAATAGCGCAGAGTGAGGCTGCAACCGACAAGCCGTTTGCGAATATGTGGCTACACAGTAACCATGTGCTCATTGAGGGCGAAAAAATCAGCAAGTCCCTGGGAAACGGCATCCGGCTGAAAGACATTGAGGCAAAAGGTTACAGCCCGGAAGTACTACGCTTGCACGTGCTGGAAAGCCACTACCGCTCACAAAGCAAGTTTAGCTGGGACAGTCTGGAGGCGGCAAAGAACCGCTTGCAGGACATTCACGCGTGGGCCGACTTGCGCCACCAAACCAGTGCCGACCACATGCCCGACGAATTCGACCAGCGTTTCAAGACCATGCGCGAAGAACTGCTCGCTGCTATGCAGGACGATCTGAACACGCCGGCTACTCTAGTTGCCATAGGCAAGCTGATGAACTACATGGCCAACATCCCGATACCGGGTGTAGAAGGCAAATACACCGACGGCACGCTCGCATTGGTTGAAAACCTGCTGGGCATCAAAGTAGCCAACCGGCCGGATATCACCGACGAGCAAAAGGCGCTCATGCAAGCACGCGAGACAGCCCGGGCAGGCAAGAACTGGGCGAAGTCCGACCAGCTACGCGATGAGCTAACCAAGCAGGGTCTAGGTCTGCGTGACAAGCCGTACGGTGCTCAATGGTATCGTCTGTAGATCCTGTCCGGAGAGAGTCTACGCTTCGCCAGGAGTCTCTTCGGCCTTGACGGACTTGGGACTGAGGATATCTCGGCTGGCAAGATAGTCCAGTACAGCCACACGGATACAGCCCATGACTGGTATAGCTACCAACGCGCCGAGCAAACCACCGAAGTTGGCACCCAGTAGCACCGAAATGAACACCAGTAGCGCAGACATGTTGGTGGCATTCGCCTGGATACGCGGCTGAACCACATAGTTTTCAATCTGCTGGTACAAAATGTAATAAGCCAGGATGATAACCGCTGTCAATGGCGAGTGGAACAGCGCCACAGTGGTAACGATTATGGCGCCGATGGTGTGCCCGACCATCGGTATCAATCCGCAGATAAAAACGATAACCATGAGTGCCAGCGCGTTGGGAATGTGCAGGATAAACAGCATCGGCACGATTAGCAGCGAAGCGATGGCCGCAAGCAATACCTGGCCATTCACATAGCCACGGATAACTTTGTGCATATCACGCGCCAGGCGCTGGGTACGCGCCGTATGGCGCTTCGGCACGAGCTGCTCGAATATCCGGCGCCAGCGCGGACCCTCGACCAGCATCATAACCGTCAGCACAATGACCGTCAGGGTCGAAAACAGGCTACTGCCGATACGTGTCACCGTGGTCACAGCAGTACCGCCAAGGCTGCCGACGCGGGTAGAAAGCTGCCGCGACAGTGTACTGAACTCTCCCTGCAAATGATGGCTACGGATAAATTTGCCCAGGGACGAGTTCTGGTCACGCGCCTGCACCACAAGAGAAGGTGCATCCTGTACGAAGTTGGTGGTCTGCCGCACCAGCGGCGGGGCGACCGCCCACAGGAATAAGCCCAGCGCCACCAATACTACGACGATAGATGCAGCGGTCGCAAAACTGCGCTTCCCTTTGAAGGGGCCTGGGAGGCGCGCTGCCAGTGAGTGGACCGGCGCATTCAGCGCCAGGCTCAAGAACAAGGAAACACCAATTAGCGTCAGCGTATGCGCACTGTGCCGCACGGCCGCAAAGAAAATAATCGCCAAAATGGCCGCCACGATTATCCGGAAGATTGTCCGGTTGGATACAGTGAATTCAAATTCTTGCGCGTCGGTGCCACGGGCCATACTAGCACTCAGTATCTCACGACTGCCGGCGACTTTGCAAAGCCTGTTCATACGTTGCGACCAAACGGGCTCCGACTTCGTTTATATCAAAATGCGCTACATAGCCCTGCTGCAGGTCAGCCGCCCGAGCGCGGGCTTCCGGATGAGTGAAGTACCAGACGAGCAAGTTAGCGAACGCCTTGGTGTCGTTCGGATCGAAAAGCTGGTCAGGATAGGGTTGCATGACGGACGCGTATCCCGGATTATTGCCGGCCAACACGACGCCGCGGGCCGCTGCCATGCCCTCCAGCAGCACGATGCCAAAGCTCTCGCCGGCTACACTGGGGTATGCCGCAATGTCGGCAGCAGCCAGAAAGCCCGCTTTGTCCGCCTCCTCGACAAAGCCCGCGAGCGTTACCACGTCGGATAAACCGTGTGCCGCTATAAACGCCGTCAGTTGCGTCGACAATTCACCCTTACCGCCAATTAGCACCTTAAAATCACCCTCGTATAGCCTACACTCCCGGACATAGGCAATCGCCTGCAGCAATTGCAGCACACCCTTACGTGCTACCAACCGGCCCAGGAACACAATGTTAGGGCCGACGCTGGTACTTTCCGCCCCGGTAAATTGCTGCAGTCGGATCGGGTTCGGCACCACTTCGGCATCATAGCCATAGACACGCTTAGCAAACTGACGGGCCGGGGCAGACACTGCCAGCATATGATCAAACTGTTTACCAGAGCGCCGGTTCAGAACCGCCAGCAAACGATTGGCAAACGTGACCAGCTCAGAGTAGGGCAGAATATGGAACGTGCCGACCATGGCCGTCCCTACCGGCGCGGCCAGCATCAGTCGTCCGGCCATGAATGGACTGTATGGCACCTGCACATGCAGCACATCGAACCGTTCCTGGGCTAAAAACAGCTTGAGGCGCCGGCGGGAAACCGGCAGCGGCATGGACATGCGATTGCCGTTGAATTTGACATGCATGTTGCGGCTGAGCACATGGAGATTCGGGATGTCAGTCCGCAGGGTTTGCCCGACTAGATAGTGCACCTCGTGGCCTTGTTCGCTCAACCAACCACCGACGTTCAGTACGTACTGCTGCACACCATCCGGCGTGTCGAGCGTGTCATCCAGTACCAGGGCGATTTTCACGCGCTGCGCTCCGTCTGGCTTCTGTAATAGCCGTTTTGTACAGCGCCTCGTAACGGTCGACGATCTTGGGGTAATCGAATTGGCGCACATAATCTTTGGCCCATTTTTGCCACAGACCACGTAGGTCTTCGTCAAAAAGCAGCAGTTCCAGCCGGTGAGCAAGTTGCGCTGTATCCTTGGGGTTGACGAGCGATAATCTACCAAAATCCTGCATGACACTTGCGTAGCCGGGGTTATCCCCGGCCACCGTCACCAGGCCGGCCGCCATGGCTTCCAGCAGCACCACGCCGAAGCTTTCCCCGAAAATCGACGATGCACAGAACAGGTCAGCCTCGTGCAGCAATCGAACTTTAGTGGCATCATCGACATACCCCAAGAATTCGACATGTTGAGCGCCCAGTTCTGCCACTTCTTGTTCGAGCTTTTCACGGTCCGGACCGGCACCGGCGATTTGCAGCCGGGTATCAGGCTCACGGCTCTGCAGCTGCGCGAACGCCTGGATAAGATATTTCACGCCCTTGCGGTTTTCCAGTCGGCCAACGTACAGGATAGTTTTTGCGCCGCGTCCAGCCGCAGGTTTGGTGGCAGCAGGTCGCTTGTAGTGTTTAAGATCAACACCATTCGGGATAATTTCGACTGGCACATCAGCCAGGCCCAGCAGATATGCCGCTGCACCTTCGGATACGGCCGCAAACGCATCAATATGCCTAAGCATTGGCTTTGTATACGGTGTAAAGACCTTGCCGACAGTCTGCGCAACCCGCGTATCCGGCAGCATGGCGTGAAAGGTTGCTACGTTGACGGTGTTGCTTCGGCTCAAGATCTGCCGGCTGAGCACCGGTACCCATGGCTCATGAAAATGCAGCACATCGAACTGTTCACGCTCCAACGTGCTGTCAATCTCGTCAGTGAGCACGCTAGCACTGAACTGGGCGGTGGTGTTAAGCGGTGTCTTAACATCGGCTGCCGATCCCAAAAAGATGACCTTGCGACCTTCATCTACGTACGGAATACGCGGCTGAGGCGTCAGCAGTGCAACATCATGGCCGCGCCGGGCAAGCTCCGTCTGCATGGCCTTTACTTGCTCCTGGACGCCACCGCCGATCGCAATATTATACGGGCAAACCAGTCCGATTTTCATACTATTACCTAGTAGTATACCACTTTAGCGGCTACGCAGCGCCCGGCGCAGGGCTGGCGGTATCATAATAGCCGATTCCTTTTTATCACCCAGGGGGCTCGGCGTGTGAGCGGGCGAGTTCATGGTCGATTTGTGATAGTCGGCATATACCACATGCATGTGCTGCTCAACGATGAAATTATCCAAATAATGGTCTGCTTTGGACGCCACATGCCAAACGGGCAGGGGAATTTGCGACCGACAGTTATCAAACTGCAAAAATTCGCTGGTGGTACGCCAATGCGTTCGCACATCGTTGCGCTGCCACAGTTTGACATCAAAATCTATCATGATCTCGAATGCCTCCGGCTCCATGGCGATAAACCGCCGGCGGCCAGCCGGCAAACGAACGTAAAGGCCTCTGATGATGAGCCGGTTCAGAAACGCATAGCGGATAATGAAAGCTACCGGCGCCCAGGAGAAAAAACGGGCGATGGCGCTATACAAACGACGGGTTCGGGGAGGAAATAAGAGGTCGTCGCGGTGCATGAACCCCACAATGCTTACCACCAGATCGATTTTTTTAGAGAGTTCCGGGTAGCGCTGCAGCATGCGCGTTACCACCAGAAAGCCGAACGATATACCCACCACAGTTACCCGGCGGTTACGGTAGCGCATTTTTATAAACGCCGCCAAATAGTCCGCGAAAGCATCAAGCGTCGGTGCACGGCCAATCTTATAGAAGCTGTCCATGCCACCGAGACCCGGCAGGTCGGGCATAGTCACATTGCCATATTCCTGAAGATTCTCGACCAACCCCCACCAGCGCTCCAATAAAGCATGATGACCATACAGCAGCAAAATCTCTCGTCCACCGCGACTTTTCGTACAAGGCGCTTGGAGCATGCGTCCGTTGAGCCCATTGATATAAAGCGGCTGAATATAATCAGCCGGATCGGCTGTTTTGTGCGACATCGTTACTACATACTATACGTTAGCTCACGGCAAGGCAGCAAGAGCCACGCGGCTGATATACTAGAAGAATGCGCATCAAACTGATTGCTCTGATCACCTTGGCTCTCATTATTGCCGCCCTGATTGCTGGCGGGGCCTGGTGGTACATCGACCGCACGCCGACTACTCAGCCACATACCACACCGGCCGCAAAAACTACCACTTCTACCTCGACAGCAAACAGCTTCAATAAAACGCAATATTCCCTGACTGATCCTACCAGCGTCTGGGTCATCGTGAACAAGCAGCACCCACTGAACCCAATTACGTACACACCTTCAGACCTTACCGTGCCCGGCGTACCGCTGGCCACGCCAGGCGCCGACAATATGCAGATGCGCGCCGCCACTGCTACTGCCATTGAAAGCCTGTTCGCAGCAGCTAAGCAGAGCAGCATAAATCTAGAGGTAGTTTCCGGTTACCGCAGTTATACCTATCAGCAGACTATATACAGTCACTACGTAGCCAGCGACGGTCAGGCAGCAGCCGACCAGGCAAGCGCCCAGCCTGGCTACAGCGAGCACCAGACCGGCCTGGCCGTGGACATCGGCGCGGTCAACGGCAAGTGCGAGCTGTCCCAGTGCTTTGGCAGCACGCCCGAAGGCGAGTGGCTGGCCGCCAACGCATATAAATACGGGTTCCTGCTACGCTATCCAGCGAACAAGCAAGACATAACAGGCTACGAGTACGAACCCTGGCACTTCCGTTATATCGGCACCGACCTGTCAAATGAACTGTACAAAAACCATGCGGAGACCCTTGAGGAATTCTTCGGCGTCAGCGGAGGCACTACCTACAAAGCCGCTAGCTAACAGAGATAAAATCTAGTATAATCGGCGAGAGTCATTAGGGCGTCGCCAAGTGGTAAGGCACCAGGTTTTGGTCCTGGCATTCGGGGGTTCGAATCCCTCCGCCCTAGCCATTGTAATATTTACGACATGAGTGTAGTCTTATGTCGTTTTAAATACCGTTGGGCTATCGATATCAATTGAAATTATCTTTTAAAACATCAGAGCCTGTCATAAGCTAATAGCATGACGAAGCAAGTAACTGAAGAGTTTACATTTCGAAAGCAAGACACAATTGGGGTAAACGATGCCGAAGACGATAAGTCTTTCCTACTTAACTGTTTCATAAACACCGGCGACTATGACGCGGTACTGAACTTTGATAACAGACGATGCTTGATATTAGGCCGTACTGGGGCAGGTAAAACTGCGCTATTAACAAAGCTCAAAGAAGACAAGCAATATAAAGATACCGTTATAACCATCGATGCAGAAGCACTGGCTATGCAACATATCTCAAACTCGTCGATAGTTAAAAACTTGTTTGAACTTGATATAGACTTGAATACTTTCTTCAAACTTCTCTGGCGCCATGAACTTTGCGTAGAAATCTTTACGCACCATTTTAAGGTCACAGACAATTACGAAGGCGAAAACATTATCGAACAGCTACGGAGCAAGTTTAAGAAAACAAATCCGAAACACCTACGTGCTTTGAACTATCTACTCGATTGGAAGGACAACTTCTGGAAGCAAGACAACAATCATGTTATCGAGATGCTTAACAAGACTGAATCCGAACTCGGTGCAAATTTTGGAGCAGCAGTTAGTGGTATTGGCGCTGGTGTTTCTGGAAAAAAGACGATCTCCAAAGAAGAGAAGCATACACTTAAACAACAGGCTCAGTCTGTTGTTGACGGCATGCAGATGAAAGAAGTTACACAGCTCTTAGATATGCTCAATGAGGTTATCGAATACCAGCAAAAACAATACTACATAGTCATTGATAAGCTCGACGAAGGATGGGCGGATAATTCGATACGCTATAGACTCATAAAAGCCTTGATTGAAACCGTTAGAGACATAAATCGATTTGATAATCTGAAGCCTTTAGTCGTATTACGTCAAGATCTTCTAGGCCATGTTTTTGAAGTTACGAAAGATACCGGATTTCAAGAAGAAAAATTTGCCTCATTATATTTACCTGTTACATGGACCAGAGGTGAGTTAACTAGACTACTCGACGAACGAATAAATTACTCGTTCTGCTCAAGATATCGAAAAAAACACCAAGTCACGCATCAAGACATTCTTCCCGAAAACGTAAACGGCCATAAAGCTATTGACTTCATTCTTGACCGAACATTAATGCGCCCCCGTGACGCAATTGACTTCTTTAATCTATGTATAAGCGAAGCGGTTGAAAGCCCTTTGATTGAAGGGCAAATGGTGCTCGACGCAGAACGGATATATTCGCGAGATAGACTCGACTCACTTTACTTTGAATGGAACATTGATTTCCCTACGCTAAAAGAATGGGTACAGATATTGCGCACGAAGGGCGCTGATTTCTTCGTTGGGTCGCTTCCAATTGAGGAAATACGAGACAAGGCTCTCAATTATGCAGTCGAAAATCCAAACGCCAATGGTGATCGACTCAATGCCTTGGCCAATGATTTTGCAGAAAGCCGCATAACTTTACAAGATTTCGTATACAGCCTCATACATACTTTTTATCTTGTCGGACTAATAGGTGTCGTTCTCGATGGTCATCATAAGCCAATTTGGTCATACGAAATTCAAAAAAATGTTTCCCCTAGTGACATAAACGATTCTACTTTCGTTAACATTCATCCCTGCTTTCGCAGTGCGCTCAACGTGAAGTAAGGCCGCTCTTGCCAAAGTAATCTACACATCCCAAATACCGAATAGCTTAGATTATCGACATGTATTCGAGTCTCGCGATCAATCTCCATAAACAGCTTAAGAACTGATGATATAATATATTTAAAGACGAGGATCTATGCCGACACGACGTATACCTACTATTCGAGGTTCTGAGATAGAAAAAGATGAGGCACTATACGATGGGATTCAGCCTTGGATGCGAAACCCTGTCCGCAATTGGTTAGAGAAAAATCTGGCATACACTAACGCTAGAGGCGGCAAATCTTACAATGGAGATGCTATTACAACCATAGAGTTGTCAGGGCGTATCAATATTGGAGCGTTAAAATATGACAGCTGGCGCTACGACGCCCTTATAAAAATCCTTGAATCAGAAGTTAATTATGGCCTGGACATCATCCAGGCATACGTTGAAACAGCGGATATTACTGATGGGTACGAAGCATCCTCTCATGTTATAAAACCCGATTCTATCTCGTCGCTAAACACGGTTCTAATTAAAGGCGGCTCAAAGTGGTACATCGTCGTCGATGACAAAAAGGCAACAATTCAAGCTAGAGTCGACGAGACGACCAAAAATGCGTATAAAAGACTTGCTAGCTCATCGGAGGACTATGCAAGTCTGCTCAAAAAAGCATGGACCTATTGCTATGGTCGTGAGCCTCAACCATCAGAAGCATACACCTATGCAGTTAAAGCCGTTGAAGCTGTATCATGGCAAACTGTCACTCCAAAAAACAGTACCGCTACTTTAGGTACGATAATCACTGATCTTGAAGCTAAAAATAATAGCGCTAAAGTTACTACTATCTTTAAGGATAAGCATGCGGGCACAAGCATTGAGGCAATCCTGCAGAGTATGAAGAGACTTTGGCAAGGACACAGCGACAGGCATGCTACGGGTGCTTATGTGGAGCCGACTCAACTAGAAGCGGAGGTTGCATTGCACTTAGCCATACTCATATGCCACCTTTTTACAAACAATACACTAACAGTGACGTAGCATCGGTCTTAACTATTGGTTAGTGTTAGATGAATACACAACGTCCGCATCTGCTGTCATGATCAGAGTTCTATAATCGTCCCTTATGCCTAGCCATTTTCGATAGCAGAGATTAAATATGCGCCAACCGGCGCATATTTTGTATATCCTACGGGATTTACCTCTGTAGACACGGGTGTGAATCCTCTATGACATACCTTCGAGTTGAAGTAGCACGTAAAATGTTCAGATGAAGCAAGGGCTTAAAAAGCTTAGTTAGAACATGTCCTACACTGTAGTGTTTATAGTTTATATAATTACTTACTTGCTGGGTTTTGTCTTGCGAAGACTCTGAGCAGCCTTAATCAAACCCTGCTGTTCCTGAACAGACTGTTTGTACGCCTTCTGCAGCGAACTAGCAGGAATAACACCCTTTTTATCGAGGTATTCTTTTTGTGCTTCAGTAAGAGATAATTCCATGATTCTATACTTCCAATTGACTTACATTATAATCTGTTTCAAGTATCGCTTCAATGTCCGACCTCTCTTTGCCATCCGGACCATCATAAAGTACTGTTGTTGCGTTCTCCATTCCAGGCGCGCCGTTCTTCTTGATTATCCAGAATGCGAATGATTTATCCTCCGCAAAGGTGACAAATACCTTTCTTAAGTTTGCATTTATCTTCTTGCAAGTCTCAATAAAACCTTCTTTCTCTATCGCCCTCTTCTTGACAAGCTCTCGATCTTGCGTAAGCTTCCACGCGCTTTGTACATCCTGGTGAATATAGATAACTACAACAGAGTACCCTTGCTTTAATGTTTTCCCTATATTCTTGAGTCCATTATCATGTGAGAGAGTGCCATCAAAGACAAAGGAGTAGCCGTTCTTCAGACAGTGGTCAAAGGCTGCCGTGACAAGAGTGCTGCCGGCCTTACGATAATTATAGTAATGTTCAGGGCTATAAGTCTCGATATACTCAACTAAACGGTCATGCTCAATTATCGTAAACACGCCTGGCCTGCTATCCTGCAAACCGCGAACGAATTCAGTCTTACCTGCACCAGGGACTCCCGCCATGAAGATTGCAAGCTTCGATGTATGTGGGTTATCGCCAATACATTCAGCGATGACTTTTTGCTGGTTCACCTTATTCTTCACCCACTTTTTAGCTTCATCCTCTGTCATACCCTTATTATAAGCTCAGCTTACGCAGACCGTTAGCCAGTTTTACTAAAGCGTCTATGACTTTATCGTTAATCACGGGATAGGTGTTCGAACTACCGCCCTCCGTCCTAGCCATGAGAACTTGAATTGAAATCACCCCTGTAAACTGGGGCATTTTTAGTTTTGACTTTGGGTAGGGGAGAAGGGATGTCAAAACTTTTACCGGCTTACTCTATGGTGGGGTATCATTAAACTTCCCACGAGCTTCCGCTCGGGGAATTAGCTGACTCAAAACAACTCGACGTTGTTTTGCCCGGCATCCTCTTTGCCCTGGTTCTGGATGTAACGACGAATGAGCTGCTCATTAACACCG
>Ga0265340_10002581_pt1 | contig 10284 bp, 7 predicted proteins | sample 4CB225metaG_FD_202082 | JGI IMG/M metagenome (GOLD analysis project Ga0265340, IMG submission 202082) | Rhizosphere microbial communities from Carex aquatilis grown in University of Washington, Seatle, WA, United States - 4-CB2-25 metaG | ecosystem: Host-associated > Plants > Roots > Rhizosphere...
CGTTCGTCGGGCCCGCGGGGATCCTCCTGAATCGCGCACTGGACGACGCCGGCATCGACCGGGCACAGACGTACGTGACCAACGCCGTGAAGCATTTCAAGTTCACCCAAGAAGGCGAGGGCAAGCGGCGCATCCATCAGACCCCAGATCAGCGCGAAGTCGTCGCCTGCCGCCCCTGGCTGGCCGCGGAGCTACGGTTGATCGATCCTGACATCATCGTCGCGCTCGGCGCGACGGCCGGGAAATCCTTGATGGGTAACGACTTTCGGGTAACCAGGTCGCGGGGTACCGCACTACCGTGGCCGCCGCCGGGCATGGCCGCTGCCGATCGACGCAGCATCGTGCTGGTGCCGACGGTGCACCCCTCGGCGGTCCTGCGGGCTACCGACCGCGACGATGCCTACGCTGGCTTGGTCGCCGATCTCCAGGTGGCGGCGCGGGCGCTCGCCGATCTGTAGGCAGACCGCGCCCGCTCGGCCCGCTCGTAGCCAGGCAGCGGTACAGGACGCCGGTCCCCGACGTCCGTCTTGGACGTCGATCTAGGACGAGAGCCGCTCGACGACCCACGGGCCTGATGCATCGCCGTCCGGGCCGTCGGCCCGCCGAAAGCGCAGTCGGTCATGCAGTCGCGCGGCCCGGCCCTGCCAGAATTCAACCGTCGCAGGGGTGAGCCGGAAGCCGCCCCAAAAGGGCGGGGTGGGGATCGGATCGGCGTCGCCGAATCTGGCCGTGGCGGCACGATAGGCATCATCGAGCACGCCACGGTTCGCCACGACCGCCGATTGCTGCGCGCTTGCCCAGGCGCCGAGTTGCGAAGCGCGCGGCCGCGCGGCGAAGTACACGTCCGACTCCTGTCTCGTGACGTTGGTCACAACACCGGTGACGACGACCTGGCGTCCGATACAAAACCAGGGAAAGCACAGGCTGGCTCGCGGATTCGCTGTCAGTTCACGACCTTTTCGAGAGCCGTAATTGGTGAAGAAGACGAACCCGTCAGGGCCGATACCCTTGAGCAGAACGTGACGGCTGCTCGGCTGCCCGTCTGCGCCGGCAGTCGACAGCACCATCGCATTCGGCTCCGGGATGCCGAGCTCGACCACGTGCGCCAGCCACGCCGCGAACTGGGCCATCGGATCGGCCGCGAGATCGGCCTCGTCCAGCCCGATGTCCGCGTAGTGCGCTCGCAGAGCGGCCACCTGCTCGGCGTCCATCGTCATGACCTCGGCATTCTCAGCAGGACCTGCGCGTTCACCCCGCACAGTAGCGGGGACAATGTGTTGACCGCCGCGCATGATCACAGCGAGGAGTAGCACTGATGTCCGACTTCGTCCCAGGCCTCGAAGGGGTCATCGCCTTCGAGACCGAGATCGCCGAGCCAGACAAGGACGGCGGATCGCTGCGCTACCGCGGTGTCGACATCGAACAGTTGGTCGGCCAGACGTCGTTCGGTGACGTGTGGGGCCTGCTCGTCGACAACTCGTTCACGCCAGGCCTGCCGCCGTTTAACACGCTCGAACTGCCGGTGCACTCCGGCGACGTCCGGGTCGACGTCCAGGCCGGATTGGCGACGCTCGCCCCGCAGCTCGGGTTCAAGCCGGTGCTCGATCTCGACGACGTCCAGGTCCGCGATGAACTCGCCCAGACGTCGGTGACGGCGCTCTCGTACGTCGCGCAGTCCGCGCGCGGTGACGAGCCCCAGATCCCGCACAGCGAAGTCGAGAAGGGCACCACCGCTGTCGAGCAGTTCCTCCTCCAGTGGCGCGGCGAACTCGACCCGCTTCAGGTCAAGGCGCTCGACGCCTACTGGGTGTCGGCCGCCGAGCACGGGCTCAACGCGTCCACGTTCACTGCACGCGTCGTCTCGTCGACCGGCGCCGATGTGGCAGCCGCGCTGTCGGCGGCAGTAGGAGCGATGTCCGGCCCGCTGCACGGCGGCGCGCCGACCCGAGTGCTGTACATGGTCGAGGAGGTCGAGAAGACCGGCGACGCCGAAGCCTACGTGAAGGGCTTGCTCGATCGGCACGAACGACTGATGGGTTTCGGCCACCGGGTTTACCGCGCCGAGGACCCTCGCGCCCGCGTCTTGCGCCGGGTCGCCGAAGAACTCGGGTCACCGCGCTTCGAGGCCGCCGCCGCGCTGGAACAAGCCGCCCTCACCGAGCTGCGCACCCGGCGTCCGGACCGACCGATCGAGACCAACGTCGAGTTCTGGGCGGCGCTGGTCCTCGACCTGGCGGCGGTGCCGTCACACATGTTCGCGGCGATGTTCACCTGTGCGCGGGTCGCCGGCTGGAGCGCTCACGTGCTCGAGCAGAAGCGCACCGGGCGCTTGGTTCGCCCGTCGGCTCGCTACATCGGGCCAGCCACCCGCCCAGCGTCGTCCGTCGCTGGCTGGGAGACCGCGCACCGCCACGTCTGAAACCGGGCGCGGGGTTCGGCGCGGCCCGGTTCGGCGCGGCCCGGTTCGGCAAAAAGCGGCCGCTCCCGAGTTCCAAACCCGCCCCTTCCTGCGTGATCACGCAAGGGTCGGCGAGACCGTTGGAGACCCAGACCCACAGTGGGCGGCCACCGCGGACCTGCGACACTGGGAACGTAACGGCAGCGTCGCCGATCCCACTTGCGCAACCCCGTTAGACCCCCAAGGGAGCACTCCCGTGACCGACGCGACCGAGAAGATCGAGATTCCGGCCGACCTCAAACCAACCGATGGCCGGTTCGGTGCCGGCCCCTCCAAGATCCGCCCCGAATCGGTAGCCGCACTCGCTGCCACCGGCGCGACCTACCTCGGCACCTCGCACCGGCGGCCCGGCGTCAGATCGGTCGTCGGTCAGATCCGGGCCGGCCTCGCCGACCTGTTCGAACTCCCCGACGGCTATGAAGTTGTGCTGGGTAACGGTGGCGCGACAGCCTTTTGGGACATCGCCACGTTCGGCTTGATCAAAGAACGCTCGCAGCACCTGACGTTCGGTGAGTTCTCGAGCAAGTTCGCCAGCGCGGCCAAGGCGGCGCCGTTCCTCGGCGACCCGACGATCATCAAGTCCGAGCCCGGCACGCATCCGCTGCCCCAGGCTGAGGCTGGCATCGATGCATACGCGCTCACGCACAACGAGACGTCGACCGGCGTCATGATGCCGATCAAGCGCGTCGACGGCGCGGACGCCGATTCGCTGGTCTTGGTTGATGCCACGTCGGGTGCCGGTGGTTTGCCGGTCGATATCACGCAGGCCGACGTCTACTACTTCTCGCCACAGAAGTGCTTCGCGTCTGACGGCGGTCTGTGGTTGGGCATCTTCAGCCCGGCGGCGATCGCCCGCGTCGAAGCGATCAAGGCATCGGGGCGTTGGGTGCCGACGTCCTACGACCTGACGACAGCCATCGAGAACAGCCGGCTCGACCAGACGTACAACACTCCCGCGCTGGTCACGTTGTGGTTGCTCGCCGACCAGCTCGAGTGGATGAACTCCCAAGGCGGGTTGAAGTTCACCACCTCACGTACCGCCGATTCCGCGCAGCGGCTCTACACCTGGGCGGAGAAGACCGCGTACACGACGCCGTACGTCACCGATCCCGACATGCGGTCGAACGTCATCGGGACGATCGACTTCGACGACTCGATCGACGCCGAGCTCGTGGCGAAAACGCTGCGAGCTAACGGGATTCTCGACACCGAGCCGTATCGCAAGCTCGGTCGCAACCAGCTCCGGATCGCGATGTTCCCCGCTATCGACCCAGCAGACGTCGAAGCGCTGACCACCTGCATCGACTACGTCGTATCGAAGCTCTCCTGACGAAGAAAACGGCCACCAACCCGGACGCCGGAACTGCGGCCTCCGGGCAGTTCATCCGTGATCGCCTGACCTGGATGACGTACCTCCAGCTGATGGTCTACGGGTATTTCCTGTACGCCTTCGCGCCTTCGGTGACCCTGTTGCGCGACGACGAGCACACCAGCCGCGCAATCTCCGGCTTGCACGGAACCGGGCTCGCGGTCGGCGCGATGCTGACCGCAGTGCTCGGCCCCCGGCTGATATCTCGCTTCGGTCGGGCGCGGGTCATGTGGGCCGCACTCACGATCGTGTCGCTCGGCGTCGTCGTCTTCGTCTCGTGTGACGTCGTCGCCGTCACGATTGCCGGAGCGTTCGTCGCCGGCTTCGGCGGAACGCTGGTGCTGAACATCTCCGTAGCCGTCTTGACGGCTCATCACAAGGGCGCGGCGGCCGGCACAGCCGTCACAGAAGCGAACGGGCTTGGATCGGGATGCGGCATCATCGCGCCGCTGCTCGTCGGTGGCGCTGTCTCGATCGGGCTCGGCTGGCGCGCTGGCGTGCTGGTCACCGTGGTGCTCGCCGCTGTTATCGCCGGGATCTTCGCGCGACGGATGCCGGCCGACGGCGTCCCCATCGCATTGGCGGCACCGGAGCCCGAAGGACGCCGGCTTTCCCGCGAGTACTGGCGCGCCTGCTTCGTGATCGTCATGACGAACGCCATCGAGTTCTCCATGACGATCTGGAGTTCAGACGTCTTGAATCACCACGACGGACTCTCGAAAGGCGTCGCCGCAACGGGGGTCACGGCAATCGTGACGGGCATGACCCTCGGGCGACTGACATCGGGGCGACTGACCCTGCGCTACAGCGCCGACACGCTTCTGCTGTTCGTGTTCGGAGTGACCATCGTGGGCTTCGGAGTCTTCTGGGTATCGACGAATCCGGTGCTTGCCTTCGTGGGGTTGTTCATCGTGGGGCTCGGCATTTCGCTGATGTATCCGCTCGCGATCACCAGAGCAGTGGGATTTTCCGACGGCCGCCCAGATCTGGCGACGGCCTATGCGGCACTGGGCGGTGGGTTCGCCGTCGGCGCTGCCCCGTTCGGACTCGGTGCGCTCGCCGACCACGTGGGATCTCACACCGCGATGACTGTGGTTCCGATCTTCGTGTTGCTGGCCGCTGCAGGCGTCGCAACCACGCGCCGTCCACCCAATGCGGCCAGCGCCGCCGCCGCGGAATCAGCGCCAATCGTGCTTGGCGACGCACTCGCCTGACCGCGTTATGGTCTTCGCCCCGGCCACCAACCGAATCGGAACGAGGCGAATAGCAGGACGCCGCCGACCACGACAACCCCGAGCACTCCCCACAACAGCCAGTGCTGCGAGCGCGACGCGGACGTCGTCAGCTGAGGCCCGTTCGACGTATTCGCCGACGACGGGCCGGGCAATGTGCTGACCAGCGCCGACGACGCAGGCGATGCCGCGGGCGATACGAACGAACTTGCGGCGGACGACGCGGCCAACGACGTCGCGGGTGGCGAGCTACGCGTGCCAGCTGTCGTTGCCGGGGACAGGGACGGCGTCGCGACGGGGTGGGTCGGGTTCAACGTTGGTTTGACGGTCGGCACCGGCGTGGTCGTCGGCCTGGACGGCGACGGGCCGGCGGCTGCGGCTGCGGCGATGGCTTCTGCAGGAAGCGCTACGCGGTACGCCGCGCTGTGCACGCCTTCGCTGCCCACCAGCACCGACTTCCCGTCGCGCGTGAACGCGATCGCTTCGTCCTGCCGCTGCTCAGGCACCGGGAATGCGTGCAGCTCGCCATTGACGCCGACCGACCAGTAAGCACTGAAGTACGTCAGCAAGACCATCAGCTTGCCGTCGGGTGAGATGTCGCCCGACGTCGTCAACATCGGCACGGCGCGCACCGGCTCGACGACCGCGAGCGTGTTGATCGCGGTGGTGCTCAGTACGGCTGGCGCTTCGTAGAGCCGGCCTTCGCCGAGCGTGTACTTGCTCGCAATGAAGATCCGGTGCGTGTGCGGATCGACCATCAACGTCTCGGCGTTGTGCGGCCCGTCGGGGTAGGCGAACCGGTAGCGATTCCACGGCACATCCGCACTGGGGCCACGCGGCTCGGGTACCTGGTACACGTCGATCTCGGTGCGCTTGCTCGAGTTGTCACCGATATCGCCGAAGTAGAGCACCGGCTTGCCGCTGGCATCGGTGCCGGTCTCCATGTCTTCCCAATCGTGGGCGGTCGCGCCCTTCAGCGTGTAGACCGCGGCCGTTGCGCCACTCGGGTTCACCGCGAAGAAGCGAGCTGTGTCGCCGCTGTCGTTGTGCGTGTAGACGATGCCGTCGCCATACGAACTGGTGCCGAGGCCGCTCGACTCACCGATCTGGGTATCCGCAAACGTGAACAGCGGTGTCGACCCATCTGCGGCGTACCCGGGCGAGGTGACCGCACCGATGCCGAGCACGGCGGCAGCGAACGCTGCACCGCCAAGGACGGCCACCGCTAGAACGGGGGCACCCCTCGACGTCCGACCCATCCCCATCGCTGCAGGTTGCCAGACCCGGCCGAGACGCCGCCAATCGGCGTCCGTTTACGGCGTGAAATGATTGAACTATGGATTACACACATCTTGGCCGCACCGGCCTCTCCGTCAGCCGCCTCTGCCTGGGGACGATGAACTTCGGTCCCGTGACCGACGTCGTCGACAGCCACGACATCATGGACCGCGCCCACGAGCTCGGCATCAATTTCTTCGACACCGCGAACGTCTATGGCTGGGACGACAAAGGCCTGACCGAGAACATCATCGGTAACTGGTTCTCTCGTGGCGACGGCCGTCGAGAGAAGACGGTCCTCGCGACGAAGCTGTATGGCGACATGACCGAGTGGCCCAACAACGGGAAGCTCTCGGCACTGAACATCCGCCGCGCCTGCGACGCTTCGCTCAAGCGGCTGCAGACCGATTACATCGATCTCTACCAGATGCATCACATCGACCGCGCCGCACCATGGGACGAGATCTGGGAGGGCTTCGAAACCCTTCGCGCGCAAGGGAAAATCATATACGCCGGCTCATCCAACTTTGCCGGCTGGCACATCGCGAAGGCACAAGAGGCCGCGAAGCGACGCAACTACCTCGGCTTGGTCGCCGAGCAGTCGCTGTACAACCTCGCGGCCCGTACGGTCGAACTCGAAGTGCTCCCGGCCGCGGTCGACTACGGCCTCGGCGTCATTCCGTGGAGCCCGCTGCAGGGTGGTCTCCTCGGCGGCATCTTGCGCAAGCAGGACAACAACCGCAGCAAGAGTGGCCGCGCCAATGACACGCTCGAGGCTAACCGCCCGGCCGTTGAAGCCTACGAGGCGTTCTGCGATGAGCTTGGCGAAGAGCCGGCGAACGTTGCCCTGGCGTGGTTGTTGCATCAGCCAGCTGTCACCGCGCCGATCATCGGCCCTCGCACGCTCGCCCAGCTCGACGGCGTGGTGCGGGCGATCGAGATCAAGCTCGACGACAAGGCGCTTGCCCGCCTCGACGAAATCTGGCCCGGCCCTGGTGGCGCGGCTCCGGAGGCTTACGCCTGGTAAGCAGTACCCATGAGCGCGCTCGAGTGGTCGGCAGCAGACGCTGTGCACTTGCCATACGGTCGCGTGCGTGATCGGCACGGCCGCGAGATCGCCGGCGTGCTGCTCGGCACCGACGTCGTTGAGCTGGCTGCTTTCCTGGACGGCGGGGTGCTCGCTTCGCTGTTCACTGCGGGTCGGCTCGAGCCTTTCCTGGCGGCCGGGCCGCAGGTATGGGCGGACGTTCGCGGTGCGCTGCTCGACGCAGTGCGCCGCGGTGGGGACGGACGGCTTAAGTCGTCGCTGCGCCCCCTTGCCGGCGCGACCGAACTGCTGCCGTTCGAGATTGCAGACTACGTCGATTTCTATGCGTCACGCGACCATGCGTCGAATATCGGCCGGATCTTGCGGCCCGACGGGCCGCCACTGAGCGCGAACTGGGAGCACCTGCCGATCGGCTACCACGGCCGTGCGGGCACGGTCGTCGTCAGCGGAACCCCGATCACGCGGCCGCGTGGACAGCTCAAGAACTCCGATGGTTCCATCACAGTCGGCCCGACCGCGCGGCTAGATTTCGAGGCAGAGGTGGGATTCGTCGTTGGCGTTCCCACGTCGATGGGCACCAGCGTCGCGCTCGACGGCTTTCGGTCGCATGTCTTCGGCAGCTGTTTGTTGAACGACTGGTCGGCCCGCGACATCCAAGCCTTCGAGTACGTTCCGCTCGGGCCTTTCCTCGGCAAGTCGTTCGCCACGAGCATTTCGGCGTGGATCACACCGCTCGACGCGCTCGATGCTGCTTGGGTGCGGCCGCCTGCACGAACCCAACCCGTCCAGGTGTACTTGGACGACACAGGGCGCAGCGACGGGCTCGACCTCGAACTCACCGTGGAGATCAACGGCACCGTCGTATCTTCGCCACCGTTCGCTTCCATGTACTGGACGCCGGCCCAGATGCTCGCGCACATGACACTCAATGGGGCGAGCCTGCGCACCGGCGATCTTTACGCCTCAGGAACAGTGAGCGGCCCAAACCCCGATCAGCGCGGCAGTCTCATGGAGTTGAGCTGGAACGGCGAACGGCCGGTCATGACCGGCAACGGAGCGCGCGGGTTCCTCGCCGACGGCGACACCGTAGTGATCCGCGCGACAGCGCCATCACCTGCAGGAAGGATCACTCTCGCCGTGGTCAGCGGCCAGGTCTTCGGCTACTGAGTCGCTGGGTACCAGATCGTCCGGCATTGACAGCCCGTCTCTGCCTGAACGGCCACTCTGCCGCAAGCTGAGGCAGCGTCAGGTGAGTTGCCCACGAAGAAGATGGAGAACATCACTGGTGAGAACACCCATGTTCTTCGTGCTCGCGGGGGACCGCCGCCAAGCCCGCTGCGCCCGAGAGGTCGCACGCGCGTCGAGCGCTACGGAACTCGATCATGGTCAATCGCAATGACGACCCCGATACGCACCGCGTTAGCCGGCCAATACTCGGTCGCGCCCATCACGAGACACCGCGCCACGGAGAGATTCGACATATAGAACTCACGCATTATGAGTGCACGTACGGCCATGCCAGAGAATGCAAGTGACACTGCTTGAGACCGACTCTACGTGTGTGCGCGGAGGAAAGCCGCGCCGGACGGTGTCGGGCCGTATCAAGTTCGCCCAGAGCATTTGTGCCCGCCTGGAACCCCGAAAATTCGCTAGGCACGGCTCGTCTTGATTCGACGGGTGATCTCGCAAATCAACTATCTCCGTCGTGCTGAACGGACGGCCTCATGTGCGGAGGGATCAGGAATCGTGGGCGACCGAACAGAAACACCGATGCTGCGGCAGCCATGACAATCAAGGCGAGCCCCGCGCATATTGCGATGCCGTTACCACCATCATTCCCGCCGCCCAGAACGAAGTACACCGGCCCACCGAGGCCAAGGATCCAACATGCGGCAAAACGGGGCGCGATCGATCTAATCCATCTTATGTCGCCAGTGCCGCCCACGCGGACGATTGAGACACGCTGCAACCGACGCGCGGTCGCCACATCTCCCCGCCACAGCCGGACCAATGTCGGTGATCCAAGAATCGCGCCAACGAGAAGGAGGGCATCGCCGACCACCGCTCCGAATGGCATTGTCAGCCCCAACCAAGCGCGCGAGAAATTTCCTTACCTGCAAACCCGCCAAAAGTGGAACCGCCCCAGGTGGCAATGCCAATAATAGCGGGGCACAGCACCAGGCCAGTACCGCCGGTGGGGAAGGCCTCGGCCGCGCAGACTAACTCTCCGCCAGATGCAGCGGCGGTTCCGCCGACCGTGCTGGCTGCAGCGACCGCCAAAGCTCGGGGCAACGAATGTCCGGCGTTCAGTTGTCCTTGCAACGTTAACGTCAGCGCTAGGGCCGCAGTGGCGGGCGTAATGTCGCCCAACCAAGAAGCCTTTGCTAATCCCCCCGCGTCCCTCAAGTTCTTGCCGGCGAACGACTTCACTTCGGCGATCGTGCTGGTCCTAAGGTCTCTACCCAGCCGAGACGCGTTCTTCGTGAGACTCCGCTTGAGACTCCCAAAGCCAGACAGCAGCCCGCCCGGCGCCGCATGCTGTACATCACCGGGGATGTCAGGGCCAGAATGTGGAGTCGCGCCTTGTCCGTTGCCTTGCGCCATTACGGGCGTAGGCTCGGGGGCCCACGGTGCATCGGTCCCCATGTAGTAGCAGCCACCGCCGCGGTTGGCGGCGCAGGGATCTCCACCCGATGGATCGACGGCGTTGGCAGGATTGCCCCCTGCGTACGCATACGCGGCGTGCGTGAGGTCAATGAGGCCGTCTACGGTCAGGAACTGGCCGGTGCCCGGGTCGTAGTAACGGGCACGTAGGTACACGAGCCCCGACAGGTCGGTGTATTCGCCGGTGTAACCGAACGGACTCGTTGCAGAGCCGGTGGTGGCGACGATGTTGCCG
>Ga0265340_10002582_pt1 | contig 10283 bp, 10 predicted proteins | sample 4CB225metaG_FD_202082 | JGI IMG/M metagenome (GOLD analysis project Ga0265340, IMG submission 202082) | Rhizosphere microbial communities from Carex aquatilis grown in University of Washington, Seatle, WA, United States - 4-CB2-25 metaG | ecosystem: Host-associated > Plants > Roots >...
GTCCATATTGCGGCATAATTTATGGCAGATGTTGCAAACAGATATCCCGAAAGCGTCCCGGGAAAATATTACGTGGACAACCAGTGCATTGACTGCGACCTGTGCCGCGAGACGGCGCCGGACAATTTTAAGCGCAATGATGACGGCGGCTATTCATTTGTCTATAAACAGCCGGCCTCGCCCGAAGAGGAGGCGCGCTGTAAAGAGGCCAAGGAAGGCTGCCCGGTGGAGGCCATCGGCGACAACGGCGCCTAGAAGCCGTCAAGACTTGTTCTGCCGCAGGAGACGAGGAGACGAGTCTCAAATTTCGGTAGTGGTGTAATTTGGAGCGCCGAGCACCGTCTCGGTTCGAAAGTGACTTTCAATCCAAACTTGCCGAGGCGGTGCTCGGTGTTCCATTTATTCAAACTTTGCCCCTCTCCAAATTTCTGGGATTTAGAAAGGCAAGTCAGAGATTTCTTGCGTCGTCATCTGCTTTTAAACAGGCCAATCACTCCGGCACCGCCAGCGCCATGTCGCGCGTGTAGTAAAGTATCCGCCCGCAGTTCGTGCAGGTGATGATTTCCTGGTCGCCCATGCACAGGACCAGGACTTGCGGCGGTAATTTCATGTGGCAGCCGCCGCACACGCCGTGTTGCACGCCCACGACGACGTTCTCGCCCTTGCTTCGGATCAGCCGGTCGTAGCGCACGCGCGCATTTTCCTCCACCGCCGCCGCCAGTTCCGCCCGGCCCTGTTGCAATTCGGCCAGGTCCTTCTTCAAATTCGCCTCGCGCTGGTCCAGTTGCGCGACCTGGTCATCCACCAGCTTTTTCATTTCCCCGGCTTCGCGGGAAGTTCGGATATTTTCCTTCTGGACCTGTTCGGCCTGTTCCATCAACGCGATTTCCTGGTCCTCAATTTTGGTGATGTCGGCCTTGCACCCATCAATCTCGTGGGCCAGCGCGCGGTATTCCTCGTTCTTGCGCGTCTGCAGCTGCTGGTTGGCGTATTTTTCGATCTGCTGTTTTTTCGATTCGACGTCGAGTTCCAGCCGTTTGCGGTCGGCCTCGATCTGTTTGCCGCGCGTCTTGAGGGTTTCGAGCTGGCTTTGGGTGGCGGCGGCCTTGGCGCGCAGGCCTTCGCGTTCGGGGCCGAGGTGGGCGAGTTCTCCCTGCACGCGACGGATTTTTTGGTCGCGGTCCTGCAGCACCAGCAGCTTCTCAATCGTCTCCAGCATTGAGCCGGAGACTAACCGCCGGAACACTCCAAGTCAATTCAAGCGAGGATTGCCATTTTATTCCTCCTCGTCATCCTTTTTGTCCTCGTCCTCGAAAGATTGGGAATTCGATGTCGAGGACCAGAGCGATGCATGAGGGGGATTTATTTCCCCCGGCAAATTGATTTTACGATTCCTCCGCCGGCGGCTAACCTGTCGTCATGCGTTTTATTGGCGGTGTCATCGAAAAATTACAGCGGCATCCGAAACGGGTGGTTTTTCCCGAAGGCGAGGAACCGCGCATCCTGCAGGCGGCCCGGCAGTTTCATGCCCTGCGGCTCGGCGCACCCATCGTGCTCGGCAACCAGGCGAAGGTGAAACAAACCGCCGAGGGATTGAACATCCCGCTCGACGGCATCCGCGTCATTGATCCCGCCGCGAGCGAGGAGATGGAAAATTTCGCCCGGCGTTATCATGCGCTTTACCGCGACAAGGGCATTCGCGCCACCGAGGCGCGCGAGGCGCTGCTCCAGCCGAATTTTTTTGGCGCGATGATGGTGGCAATGCACCAGGCGGACGGCGTGGTTTCCGGCGCGGCCCACACCACTGCCAGCGTGCTGCGGCCGTTGTTGCAAATCGTCAAGGCCGCGCCCGGCATGGCCACGGTGTCGAGTTGCATGGTGATGGAGGTCGAAGACACGCGTCTCGGCGAAAACGGCGTGCTGTTCATGGCCGATTGCGGCGTGGTGCCCGATCCGACCGTGGAGGAACTGGCTGGCATCGCCATTGCCACCGCGCAACTCGCGCGCCATCTGCTCAACGTGCGCCCGCGGGTGGCGTTGCTGTCGTTTTCCACCAAGGGCAGCGCGTCGCATCCGTCCGTCGGCAAGGTGCAGGCGGCCACGGCCATGGCCAAGTTCAAGGCCGAGCAGTTGCTGCTGGAAGCCGATTTCGACGGCGAATTGCAGGTGGATGCCGCGCTGGTGCCGGAAATCGCCGAACGCAAATCGCTCGACAGCAAAATCGCCGGGCGCGCGAACGTGCTGATTTTTCCCGAACTCAATTCGGGCAACATTGCCAGCAAGCTCGTCCGGCTGGTCGGCCACGCCAACGCCTACGGCCACATCCTGATCGGCCTGAACCGCCCCGCCGCCGATGTGACGCGCGGCTCGAACGCGCACGACATCCTCGGCGTTGCCGCCATCATCGGCGTGCAGGCAACCGATTACCTTAAGCTTTATCCCAGCGCCGACACGCGCCTGCCCGGCGACGAGCCATAACCCTTTGAAAATTAATCCCGCACTGAACGATCTGCCGGTTTATCAGCCCGGCCGTCCTATTGAGGAGGTCGCGCGCGAACTTGGCCTGCCCGCCGCCGGCATCATCAAGCTCGCGTCGAACGAAAATCCGTTCGGGCCGTCGCCCCTCGCGCTGGCGGCCATGCAAAAGGCGCTGGCCGGCGTGAATTTGTATCCCGACGGCAACGCGTTTTATCTCAAGCAAAAACTCGCCGCCAAACTCGGCGTCGAACCTTCAAACCTGATTCTCGGCAACGGCTCGAACGAAATCATCGAGTTTGCCGGGCACGCGCTGCTGGCACCCGGGGCGGATGTGGTGGTGTCGCAATATTGTTTCGCGGTTTATCCCATCGTCACGAAATTGTTTGGCGCGAACCTGGTCACCGTTCCGGCGAAGAATTACGGGCACGATCTGTCCGCGATGCTCAAGGCCATCACGCCGCGCACGCGCATCGTGTTCGTGGCCAACCCAAACAATCCCACCGGCACGCGCGCGCCGCGCGAGGAAATCATCCGGTTCATCAACGACGTGTCCGACGACGTTCTGCTGGTGATGGACGAGGCTTACATTGATTTTCTGGAAGACCCGGTGGATTTGTCGCCGCTCGTCCACCAGAACGTCCGGCCCAACCTGATTTTGATGCGGACATTCTCAAAAATTTACGGCCTGGCCGGCCTGCGCATCGGTTACGGCATCGGGAACCCCGACTTTGTGGCCGCGCTGGAAAAAGTCCGGCAACCGTTCAACCTCAATCTGCTGGCCCAGACCGCCGCGCTCGCGGCGCTGGACGACGTGGAGCACGTCCGCCGGACGCGTCGGAACAATTTCGCCGGGCTGGAATTTTTCGAGCGGGCGTTCCGCGGCTTGAAGCTCGAATTCATTCCGTCGGCGGCCAATTTCATCCTGGTCCGCGTCGGCGAGGGGCAGAAAATTTTCGAGGCGCTGCAAAAGCAGGGCGTGATTGTGCGTCCGATGGGCGGCTATCAACTGCCGGAATGGATCCGCATCTCCATCGGCACGCCGGAGGAAAACGAGCGATGCCTGGCGGCGTTGAAGGCGGTGCTTAAATGAAATAAACCCGAATTTAGCCTTGTCGTCTTCGGAAGAACCATCACGTAATTCAAATAATGAAAATAAAATTCAGAATATTTGATGTCGTTATGATTGCTGTAATCGCAGGAATGGTTTCAACCGGATGCACGACACCTTCGCCAGCAGATGTTGAGGGACCTCGGTCTACTACGGGATTCAATGGGCCACTCAAATTGGTCGCGAAATATAAACCAATGCACCTTTACATCTATGCTGATGTTACTTCGACAAATAAGCATCCTGATTATATAATATTTCAACGAAATGAACCTTTAATTATTGCAGACAATAAAACAAACACAGTTGAAATTATTTTCTGCGAGAAAGATTTTCACGGCCAGTTTGCAACAACTTACGATTATAAAGGACAAATTTTGAAACGTTCTTTTAGCACACAAAACAGCGATTCAATGCAGACAAACTACCTCTACTTTGACACCAATGGTGATGGTCAGTGGGACAAATATGTGATAGACGGAGGGGGAATTGGGAGCATAAAGGCATATGATCGAAGCAATCTTTGTTGGGTGCCCAGAGTTCAGGAAAAATAGTGCGAGCGTCCAGCCCGCCATTTCACCTCTAGCCTAAAAGCTCGTTTTTCCTTTTCCCTTCTGCGATTCGCCTTCATTTTAACGGCGTGGAATTGTTCGCCGCAGAAATCCGCCAGGCCGTCCAGCTCGCGCTTGCCGAGGACATCGGCAGCGGCGACGCGACGACCCTGGCCACCGTGCCCGAAACCGCGACCGCCAAAGCGCTCCTGCGCGCGCGCGAACCGCTGGTCGTGGCCGGGCTCGCCTTTGCCGAAGCCGCGTTTGCCGAACTTTCACAACACAATTCCGAAAAATTGGGGACTCGTGTAACTCGTCCCTCCGGAGGAGAAATCAAAATCGAGCGGCTGGCGCAAGACGGCCAGCACGCCGGTGAAAACGAAACCCTGCTGAAAATCTCCGGCCCGGCCCGCGCCCTTTTGAGCGCCGAGCGCGTCGCGTTGAATTTCGTCCAGCGGCTTTCCGGCATCGCCACGTTGACCGCGCAATTCGTTGAATCCATCCAAGGGACGTCCGCGCAAATTCTGGACACGCGCAAGACCACGCCCGGCTGGCGGCGTTTCGAGAAATTCGCCGTCGCGTGCGGCGGCGGACACAACCATCGCCTCGGCCTGGACGATATGGTGCTCATCAAGGACAATCACCTCGTTGCGTTGCGCGGTGAAAAGCCGAATGCCATCGCCGCCGCCGTCCGGCGCGCGCGCGAAAAGTTTCCGAAACTGAAAATCGAGGTCGAAGCCGACACCCTGGAACAGGTCGAGCAGGCCGCGGCGGCGGGCGCGGACATCATTCTGCTCGATAACATGAACCCGGTTCAATTGCGGCTCGCGGTGCAGAAAGTCAAAGGCCGCGCTAGGACCGAGGCCAGCGGCGGCGTGAATCTGGCCAACGTCCGCGCGATGGCCGGGACCGGCGTGGATTACATTTCCGTCGGCGCGCTGACACATTCCGCGCGCGCGGTGGACATGGGATTGGATTTTGAAGATTAAAACCACGGATGAACACGGATAAACACGGATGTCACAGAGTATTTGAAGGTAGGGCGCCTTACTCCATGCGCGCCGTGGTTGGCGTTTCCGCGTGCGGCGTGCAGAGGACTGCCCGCCCTACCGTTCCGCCTTTTGTCCGTATCCATCCGTGTTTATCCGTGGTTAAAAATTCATGACGACGGACGCAAAAATTCTCACCGCGTTGCGCGCGAATGCCAACGGGGTGTCGGGCGCGGAAATCGCCGAACAACTCGGCGTCACCCGCGCGGCGATCTGGGGGCACATCGAGGAGTTGCGCCAGCTTGGCTACGACATTGAGGCCAGCCCGCATTTCGGCTACCGCCTCGTGAGCGCGCCCGATGCGCTGCACGCGGATGATCTGCTCGCGCGCCTCGGCAAAACCAAAATCGTCGGGCGCGACATCCGCGTGTTCGAGCAGACGACTTCAACCAACGACGTGATTGAAAAACTGGCGCGCGACGGCGTGAAGGAAGGCGCCGTGGTTTTTGCGGAATCGCAGACGAAGGGCCGGGGCCGGCTCGGCCGCGCGTGGCTGTCGCCGGCACGGCAAGGTCTTTGGTTTTCCATTTTGTTGCGGCCGGAGTTGCGTCCGCAGGAAACAACGCGGCTCACCGTCGCTTCTGCGGCGGCCCTGCGGCGCGCGATTCAATCCGAGACCGGTTTGGACCCGGAAATCAAATGGCCGAACGACATATTGCTGGATGGCAAAAAAGTGGCCGGCATTTTGACCGAGTTGAGCGCGGAATTGGACCGCGTGAAGCACGTCATTCTTGGCATCGGCGTGGACGTGAACCTGGGCGCGAACGAATTTCCGGCGGAATTGCGCAGGACGGCAACGTCACTGAAGATTGAAACCGGCAAAACAATCTCGCGCCCCGAACTGGCAACGGCCATTTTGCGCGAACTGGACCGTGATTACGCGCGCGTCTGCGGCAATGCTTTTGCCGATGTCGCCGACGAGTGGAAAGCGCATTGCACGACGATTGGCCGCGCGGTGACGATTCAGATCGGTGGGCGGCGGGTCCGTGGCCGGGCCGAGTCGCTGGATGACGATGGCGCGCTGCTGTTGCGGACCGAACACGGACATTTGGAACGCATCACCGGCGGGGATGTGACGCTCGAGAAATGAACGGAGTGATGGAGTGATTGAGTGTTGCGGCACCGAAAAAGATTTCCATTACTCCATTACTCCATTACTCCATTGCTCCATGCTTTTGCTTTTCGACATCGGCAACACGAACACGCACCTGGGGCTGGCCAATGACCGGCGCGTGATGAAGCACGCGAACATACCCACGGCGCTCTGGTCCGGGAGCGCGGCGGGAAAGCTGGTGAAAAAATTTGCGGGCCGGGCAAGTTTGGAAGGCGTGGCGCTGTGCAGCGTGGTGCCACGCGCCACCCCGCACGTCCGCCGGACCGTCCGCCGCCTCTGGAATTTGACCACCTTCGAGCTCACGCACAAAACACTTTGCGGGGTGGGCATTGATTATCCCCGGCCGGCCACGATCGGACAGGACCGCCTGGCCAACGCCGTGGCCGCACGCAAACGCTTCGGCGCGCCGGTGGTGGTGGTGGATTTTGGGACGGCGGTGACGCTGGATGTCGTCAATCGCGCGGGCAATTACGCCGGGGGCATCATTGCGCCGGGGCTGGCGGCGATGACGGATTATCTGCACGAGAAAACGGCGTTGCTGCCGCGCATCAAGATCCGCGAAGTCAAAACCGCGGTGGGCCGGAGCACGGAGCAGGCGATGCTCGTCGGCGCGGTGCATGGCTATCGCGGGCTGCTCCGCGGATTGATCGCCGAATTGAAGCGTGAATTGAAGGTGAAACATCTGCCGGTGGTGGCAACGGGCGGTTACGCCGGATTGATTGCCGCGCGTTTGCCGGAGATTTCCGCCGTCGAACCCAACCTGACGCTCGAAGGATTGCGGCTTGTCTGGCAAAGTTTGCCCGTAAAACCTTAGCGCCGGCGCGCAAGCATCTTTACTTTCGCGTTCCGACCGCGCAACTTTGGCGAATAATGACACGACATTTTTTCGGTCTCTTCGTTCTGGCATTGGCCGGCTCGCTGGCGACGCCGATTTTGTTGCACGCGGACCTGACCGACCCGGCGCTGGCGAAATCGGAGATTTTGGAAGGCAACGCGGCCTATCTCCGTGTCAGCCATGTTACCGCCGGTCTTCCCGGCGACATCAGCGCGGCGTATCAGGCGTTGACGGCCACGAACAAAATTGCCGGGACCGTCCTGGACCTGCGTTTTGCCGATGGTGACGATGCGGCTGCCGTCACGGCCGCGGCGAATTTGTTTGCGGGAAAACAGCTGCCCCTGGCGATTCTCGTGAACGGCGGGACGCGTGGCACCGCGGTGACACTGGCGACCACATTGCGTGAATCGCGGGCGGGGCTGGTTTTCGGCAGCGTGCTGGCGGCGGTGAAACCGGACATTTCCATCGAGGAAACCCCGTCTGACGAAAAAAAGTTTTTTGAAGACCCTTATGCGGCGCCCGCAACCAACACCGCCGCCGCGTTGGCGGGCACGAACGATTTTCTGCCCTGGGTGGACCACACCAGCGAGGCGGATTTGGTCCGTGCGAAAATCAAGGACGGCGACGAATTTGAAAACCCGGCGCCGCCGCACGCGGCCGGGCCGCAACCGCCGGTGATTCGCGACCCGGTTTTGGCGCGCGCGCTGGATTTGCTCAAGGGGCTCGCCATCATCCGGGAGGCTCATCCTTGATTTCGGGTTGACGATTCGCGGTTTGCGAATCACCTTAAACTTTGCGCGGCATGAAAACCATTCTGTTCATTTGCACCGGCAACATCTGTCGCAGCCCGATGGCCGAGGGGCTTTTTCGCCGGGCGGTGGGCGGACGCGGGGATTTCCGCGTGTTGTCGGCGGGGCTCGGCGCGGCGAACGGCCAGCCGCCGACGCCGCACGCGGTGGCGGCCATGCGCGAACTGGGCATTGACATTTCCGGACACCGCAGCCGGATGCTGACGGCGGAGCTGGCGCAGGCGGCGGATTACATTTTTGGCATGACGCATGGTCACGCGGACACGATCGCGCTGTTGTATCCGCCGGCGGCGGAAAAGACCTTTTTGCTGCGTGAATTTGACGAAACGCTCGACGCTTTTGAAAAAGACATCAGCGACCCGATTGGCAGTTCCTACGAGGTGTATGTGGACTGCCGCAACCAGATCAAAGAAGGCATCGCGTCACTTTTTAAATTTATGGAACAACACGAAACCTTGTCGGCCCCGCCGTCGGCCAAGACCGCAGCCACCACGGACTTTGCGCTCGGCGCCGACCACGGCGGCTACGAATTGAAAGAGGCCTTGAAGCAGCGTTTGCAGCAACGCGGCCTGAGCGTCACGGATTTTGGCGCAAAGTCGAACGAGCCGGCCGACGATTATCCCGACTTCGCCCAGCCGGTGGCCCAGGCCGTTGCCACCGGCCGGGCGGAGCTCGGCCTGCTGATCTGCAGCAGCGGGGTCGGGATGAGCATGACCGCCAACAAGGCGCCGGGCGTGCGCGCCGCGCTGGTGTTCTCCGAACAGGCTGCCACGCTGGCGCGACAGCATAACGACGCCAACGTGCTGTGCCTGAGCGGGAAAAGCACCCCGCCCGAACTGGGCCGGAAGATTCTCGACGCTTTCATCGACGCGAAATTTGAAGGCGGCCGCCACGAACGCCGCGTCAACAAAATGGACGTGCGGCTCGCCGCGCCGCAGCTCCGCCTGCGCAACACGGATCCCGCCGTGGCCGATTTCATCGAGCGCGAGCGCGTGCGCCAGCAGGAAAACATCGAGTTGATCGCCAGCGAAAATTTTGTCAGCCCGGCGGTCCTGGAAGCCCAGGGCTCCGTGCTCACCAACAAATACGCCGAGGGCCTGCCGAAGAAACGCTGGTATGGCGGCTGCGAAAACGTGGACGGCATCGAGCAACTGGCGATTGACCGCGCGAAAAAACTGTTCGGCGCGGAACACGCGAACGTCCAGCCGCACTCCGGCAGCCAGGCGAACATGGCCGTTTATTTTGCCGTGCTGAAGCCCGGTGACAGGATGCTCACGATGGACCTGAGTCACGGCGGCCATCTGACGCATGGGAACAAGGCGAATTTCTCCGGCAAATTTTTTGAAATCGTCCACTACGGCGTGCGCAAGGACGATGAACGAATTGATTACGACCAGCTCGCCGCGATGGCGCGCGAACACAAGCCGAGGATGATCACGGTCGGCGCCAGCGCGTATCCGCGGATGATTGATTTCAAGCGCATGGGCGAAATCGCCCGTGAAGTCGGTGCGTATCTGCTCGCCGACATCGCCCACATCGCCGGCCTGGTGGCGGTGGGGATCCATCCCAGCCCGCTGCCGCACGCGGATTTTGTGACCACCACCACGCACAAGACGCTGCGCGGTCCGCGCGGCGGCTTGATTTTGTGCCGCGAAAAGAACGCAAAGGAAATTGATTCCACGGTTTTCCCCGGCATCCAGGGCGGACCGCTGGAACACGTCATCGCCGGCAAGGCGGTGTGTTTCCAGGAGGCGTTGCAGCCGTCGTTCAAGGCGTATCAGGAACAGATCGTGAAAAACGCGAAGGCGCTGGCCGACGGCATGAAACGCAACGGCTATCGCATCGTCAGCGGCGGCACCGACAACCATTTGATGCTGGTGGACGTGGGCGTGAAAGACCTTACGGGCAAGGATTGCCAGAACGCGCTCGACGAAGCCGGCATCACGGTGAACAAGAACACGATTCCGTTTGAGACGCGCTCACCGTTCCAGGCCAGCGGCATCCGGCTGGGCACGCCGGCGGTGACGACGCGCGGGATGAAGGAAGCGGAGATGGCGGCGATTGCGGACATGATTTCAGAAGTGTTGCTGGACATCAAAAACGTCGAGGCAGCGCACAAGGTCCGCGCCCGCGTGCGGGAATTGACGGCAAAATTTCCGCTGCCGTATTGAGTAGCGGCGGACGTCTCGTCCGCCGTAGAGAGCCGGCGTCCCGTCCACCCTCCGCAGTATCCCTGCTACGGAGGACGGGCCGCCCGGATTTAGCGATGATTGTTTTGACGACTGTTCGGTTTCGAAGGCAGTTCCACCGGGCAGGATGCCCGGCTCTACGGCAGGCGA
>Ga0265340_10002583_pt1 | contig 10281 bp, 10 predicted proteins | sample 4CB225metaG_FD_202082 | JGI IMG/M metagenome (GOLD analysis project Ga0265340, IMG submission 202082) | Rhizosphere microbial communities from Carex aquatilis grown in University of Washington, Seatle, WA, United States - 4-CB2-25 metaG | ecosystem: Host-associated > Plants > Roots >...
GCAAACGGCTTAATCGGGGTTGCCCCGCGCTTCCACGTGGTAGAAGTGGTATCCCGACTTTTCTTCAAAGGAGTTTGCGGTAAATGGCAGCCGTTGTCTCGTGATGGAACGAAAGCCCGCTTGCCAAAGTATCCTTCCGCAGTGGCTCGGAGAGAACTCCCGTTTGCAAATGCCCTCGTAACCATGGCCGGGGTTTTCCACGAAGGACAAAACGCCATCGGTTTGGAGCGATCGTCTCAGTGCCCGGAAGGCCACGATGGGATCGTTGAGGTATCGGAATCCGAAGCAGATGGAGATTACATCGAATTGTCCCGCGGGGAAGCATTCCAGATATTCATCATCCGATAACTGGTTCAAGTCACACCTGACCCTCCTTCGTTCTGGATAAGGATAGCGTTCCAGAGCTTCCCGGCAATAATCGAGGGCAATGACCGTCTGCCCAGCTCGCGGAACTAAGTACGAGTTGAAACCGCACATAGCTTCGAGGATGTCATTGCGCGTAGCATATCGATCGGAGAGGTAGGTGCGAATCTTTTTCTTTGCTTCTATCCCTCCGCCGATGTCATCGGGCATCTGATATGCCATCCATCGCCACTCATCGAGCGGCGTTCTGTCTTCCGGAGAACAGTGCAAAGCTTTGAGTTCGGAAACTAAACGAGGAATCTCGGGGTGGTTGTGATTTTGGACGAAGGATGCCCTCAAGTCCGCAGCTAAGGCAAGTGCCTTATCTTTTTGGGTAAAAAGCACCTGGTAGTCGACCATCCAAAAATTGTTGCGAACCCATTCGTCATGTTCTTTTGTGCCGCAGGGGGCGGTAGTCAGTCTTGGAAGATGGACATGTCTTCCCGGATAAAGTGGTTCCCGCGGAACCACCGTGGTAACGATTTCACAGGGAACCATGGGACTCTCTCTCCTTGTTGCAAATGTGCCTGACTTATCTGGCTATCCCCAGCGTAGTCCAAAGGAAAAAGTTTTTCAATAGCAGTTGCAATTTCATTAATTTTCCATTATAATTCCTGTATTCAGGCCGAATACCGTGCCGCGGGGCACGGCTTCTGTTTGTTAATACCGACTTTATAACCTCATGGATCTCCGAAATATCGCCATTATTGCTCACGTTGACCACGGCAAGACGACCCTCGTCGATGCCTTATTGAAGCAATCCGCGAGCTTCAAGCAAAAGACCGCCGAAAACGGCGATCTTATCATGGATTCAAACGAACTTGAGCGCGAACGCGGCATCACAATTTTTTCCAAAAACGCGTCCGTCATCTATAAAGATACGAAGATCAACATCGTGGACACTCCAGGCCACGCGGATTTCGGCGGCGAGGTGGAACGCATCATGCGCATGGTGGACGGCGTACTGTTGCTCATTGACGCAAAGGAAGGACCGATGCCGCAGACCAAGTTCGTCTTGCGCAAAGCCATCCAGGCCGGCCATAAGATCGTCGTTGTTGTTAACAAGATCGACAAACCGGATGCGCGCGTGGAGTGGGCGCTCAATGCTACCTATGACCTTTTCTTTGAGCTCGACGCCACCGAAGAACAAATTGAGTTTCCGGTGATCTATGCCGCGGCGCGCGAGGGCAAAGCAAGTTTGGTTAACGATCTCTCAAAAATGACGGATATCTCGGCGGTGTTTGAGACGATCGTCAAATATCTTCCGGCGCCGAAGAAGGGCGAGCTTGAGACACTCCAGTTTTTGACGGTCAATCTGGCATACGATAATTACAAAGGTAAGATCGCCATCGGCCGCCTCTATTCCGGCGAGCTCAAAAAGAACATGACGGTGGCGCACATCAACCGCGCGGGTGAGGTCAAGAAAGCGCAGCTTACTTCCGTGATGTTGTTCGACGGACTCGGCAAGGCGGAGGTGGAAACCGCCACGGCGGGAGATATCGTCGCAATCGCGGGCATCCCGGATGTTTCCATTGGCGAGACGATCACCGACGTGGAACACCCCGTTGCGTTGCCGACCATCCATATTGATGAGCCGACGATAAAGATGACCTTTTCCGTAAATACCTCGCCGTTTCGTGGCAAGGAGGGTAAATTCACAACGTCGCGTAATTTGAAGGATCGGCTTGAGAAAGAGCTTGAGACCGACGTCGCGCTCGCGGTGAAGCAGACCGACGCGAGCGACCGCTGGGAAGTAGCCGGACGCGGAGAACTTCACCTCGCGATCCTCATTGAAAAAATGCGCCGCGAAGGATTTGAGCTGGAGGTTTCCAAACCGCAGGTCATCCTTAAAGAGCTCAATGGCGTAAAGACCGAACCGATGGAATTGGTATCGATTGAAGTTCCCGAAGCATACTCAGGCACGGTCATTGAGATGATGGGCAAACGCCTTGGTCTTATGACAAATATGCGCGTAGACGATAACAAGAACGCATACATGGACTTCACAATCCCGACGCGCGGCCTTATTGGCATCCGTAATAAATTTTTAACCTCAACGAAGGGCACCGGTATTATGAACACGATCTTTTTGGGATACGAACCTTACAAAGGAGATCTTCCGCCGTTACTGCATGGCTCAATCGTTGCTACCCAGGCGGGTATATCCAACAACTATGGTTTGGTAACCGCGCAGGGCAGGGGAATATTGTTCATTAGTGCCGGCGTGGCGGTCTATGAAGGCATGGTGGTGGGCGAAACACCGCGCGAAGGCGACGTGCTCGTACACGTGGCGCGCGAAAAGGAACTCACCAACTTCCGCGCAAAGAATGAAGGTCTCGCCGATCAGCTCGAAGTGCCGCTCACCCTTACCCTTGAAGACGCGCTCGATTATATCAATGACGAGGAACTCGTGGAGATCACTCCGAGCAATGTTCGCATCCGAAAGAAGTACTTGAACGAGAATGACCGCAAGAAAGCGGGCAAGAACTGGTAGGACGAAAAACGCATAGCGTTAAAAACTATGCGTTTTTTATTTTCCTCCTGAGGTGCGCGTATTCGTGAAGGATCAGGCCGACAACAACAATGTCGAAAAGCGTGATAAGAAACAGAAAGAGTGACGGGCGATTGGTCAACGAATAAATCTCGTATCCCACGAACAACGCGAACACGACGGCTGCGGTCGGATATGCCCATAGTTTGTTTTTCAGCAATGCCACCGAGAGGGCGAGTTTTGTGATGCCGTGGGCCATGAACAACAATCCCCAGAATGAGTTACCGGAAAGGGAGATTGTATGCCATTCATCGATGAGAAATTGCCAAAATGGATCTCGGGGGCTTTCCGCGATCTCGGCATGGAAAACCATGAAGAATAGGGAGTTGATGGCGGTATATCCGACGAAATAGAAGAGAATGCCCACGCATGCCTCAATGATGCCGTCCGCGGCTTTTACCAGAATGCCGATACGGAAGAGTTCGTGATAGTCTTTTTCGGGTAATAGTTTCATGGGTCTAGTATAGCGTATTACGTACGGTATAATAAACATTCAACGTTATGGCCAATATCCCCATCCTCGTCGCATTTTTTGCCGGCATCGTATCATTCCTTTCGCCGTGCATATTGCCCATCATTCCCGGATTCCTCGCATACCTGGCGGGGGAGTCGTCTTCCAATGCCGCGGCCAAACCGCCGCGCCTTGAAATATTTTTAAATAGTTTTTTCTTTGTATTGGGATTTTCGATCGTCTTCGCGTTACTCGGTGTGTTATTGAATGGCGTTCTTGTACATGTGGCGTATGCGGTGCAGTCTTGGCTCGCGTGGATCGGTGGCACGATCGTGATCTTTTTCGGGCTGTATCTCATGGGATTCTTTCGAATCCGCTTTTTTGAAAGTGACCACAAGCTGAACTTCGGCACGAAACTGAAATCGCGCTACCTCACATCACTATTATTCGGACTTGCGTTCGCGGCGGGATGGACGCCGTGCGTCGGACCGGTGCTTGGCGGCATTCTCGGCATCGCCGCATCCGCGCCCGGCGAAGCATTTTGGCTGCTGCTTTCTTACGCCATTGGGCTGGGCGTGCCGTTTCTCATCGTAGGATTGTTCGTCGCCCAGAGCGCGAACTTCATCAACCGCTATGCGGCAAAGCTGGAATACGTGAATCCGGTCTTCGGGGCCATTCTGGTGGTTCTTGGCGTGCTGGTCTTTACTCAGGATCTCCCGCTCATCGCCAACTTCGGTTTCGTGAACGATCTCCTGCTAAAATTCAAAATATAATATATCAATACCATGAGTACCAATAAAAAAATCGCATTCGTTGTTGTTCTTTTGGCGGTGATCGGCGGCATCTGGTATTTGGAAAGTCTCAAGGCCCGTCCGGAAAACTCAGGGCAGAATGGACAAGCGATCGACGTAAATAGCTTGCTTGCCGATACGACCAGCACCGCAACAAGCACCACCGGCAATCCAGCCAATCGGGCAAATATCAATCCCGCACTCGCTCAGCTTGTCGCCGCGGACAAAGCTGCCGGAGATCAGCCCGCTATCGAGATCGCTAACCCGGCCGGATTCATCAATGCGCCGGCCGGATTCACGCTTTCAAGCATCATTGGCAAAAAAGTGATCCTGTTGGATTTTTGGACGTATAGTTGTATCAATTGTGTGCGGACGATTCCGTATCTCGACGCGTGGTATCAGAAATATGCCAGTTCGGGGCTTGAGATCGTCGGCATTCACACGCCGGAGTTCGATTTTGAAAAGAATCTTACAAACGTGCAGAACGCCGTAGCGGAATACGGCATCCATTATCCGGTGATCCTGGACAGCAACTATGGCACGTGGAACGCGTACAACAATCTTTACTGGCCGCACGAATACCTGATCGACATGGCGGGATATATCGTGCACGATCAGGTGGGTGAGGGAAGTTATCCGGAGACGGAAGCCGAGATCCAAAAACTATTGGCTCAGCGCGATCTGATACTCGGCACAAGCGCGGCGGCGATTCCGACGTCGACGGTGAATATGACCCCTTCAAACCTGAACGAGATCCAAAGCCCCGAAACGTACTTTGGCGCCGCGCGGAACAGTCTGCTTGCTAATGGCACAGTGATGACAAACGGCACCCAGACATTCACCGCACCGGCGGCAAGTACGATACAACCGAACCGGCTTTATCTTGGCGGTACGTGGAACTTTGCGGACCAATATGCAACGAACGTGAATGCCGGAGCCACCATCACCTACGAGTATGACGCAGGGAATGTCTATATTGTTGCTGCCGGCGCACCCGCGGGAACGGTGGTGAATGTGATGCAGGACGGCGCACCGATCAGTGCGGCAGATGCCGGAACGGACGTACACAACGGCACGATCGTCATCTCCGGCAACAAACTCTATAATCTTGTTAAGAACGCGAGCGGCGGCGGCGAACACATACTTCAGCTTATTGTCGAGACGCCGGGTTTACAGGCATTCACCTTCACCTTCGGATAACGACAGCAAATTAAGGTACATATCAAATGGAAAATATAACAAATAATCGACAAGTGGCGGTGTTCGGTGGCGGATGCTTCTGGTGCACGGAGGCGGTGTTTGAAGAGCTGCGCGGCGTGATCTCTGTGATGCCGGGCTATACCGGAGGTAGTGTACCGAACCCGACGTACGATGCGGTTTGCAGCGGCGGCACCGGCCACGCCGAAGCAACGCGCATCATATTCGACCCATCGCACGTCACATACCACGATCTACTCACGGTATTTTTTGCCACGCACGATCCGACCACCCTCAATCGGCAAGGAAACGATGTCGGCACGCAATACCGCTCGGCGATATTCTACGCAACGCCGGCACAGGAAGCCGAGGCGGAAAAGTTTATTGAGGAACTGACCGCATCCGATCCCGATGGCCGGCCGATTGTCACCGAAGTGATGCCGCTCGGTGAGTTCTACGATGCCGAGGATTATCACCGCCAATATTTCAAGAATCATCCGGAAAAAGGATATTGCCAGGTGATCATCGAGCCCAAGGTGGAAAAACTGCAGAAACAATTCGCGAATTTATTGAAAGAAAAATCAAAATAACAATAGTAAACTTTTATGAAGACCGACGATGAACTGAAGAAGGAAAGTCCCGAACTCTATCGCATCGCGCGCGAAGGCGGCACCGAACCGGCGTTTACCGGAAAATATGTGGATAATCACGAGAAGGGAATGTTCAAATGCGCCGTCTGCGGAACCGAGCTTTTTTCATCCGATACCAAGTTTGATTCAAAATCCGGCTGGCCGAGCTTTACCGAGCCGGTCAATCTTGAAAAAGTGGAGTTGAAGACCGATAGCGGTTACGGTATGAATCGCACGGAGGTGGTTTGCAAGACCTGTGGCGCACACCTCGGACACGTCTTTGATGACGGCCCCGAGGATAAAGGTGGTAAGCGATACTGTATCAACTCGGTGTGTTTGGAGTTGGAGAAAAAGGATCAGAGTGCCGCCAGATCCAGCGCGTAGTCTATCTTTATCTGTTTCACAAAGTCCGGAACGTGGCTGACGAGGATCATTGCGCCTTCATAGCGGTCGAGTGCCTTTGCGATCACCGGAATGTGGCGGAAGTTGATATGATTCGTCGGCTCATCAAGGATGAGCAATCCCGGCGCTTCGAGCGATAATTTAGCGAACGCTACGAGGCCTTTTTGGCCTTCGGAAAGCGCACCAACTTTTGCGCGGAGGAGATCCGCATCGATCAGAAATCCTGCCGCGGTCGAACGAAGCCGGTCCTGGTCTCCCTCGCGCATGGCGCGCGCGAGCGTGTCCCAAACGGTGGCATCAAAATCGAGCGTGGAAAAATCCTGACGGTAATAGCCGATGCGGATACCGGGCACTACGACCTCACCCTTCGCATGGCCGGTGGCGAGCGCCTCAAGCAGCGTCGTCTTGCCGATACCGTTCGGACCGACTAGGTGTAAACGCTCGCCCTTCTTTAGGGCAATATTAACTTTCTTCGCCGTCGCTTTATGGTTTTTGATGACATTCACCGAATTGAGTTCCAAAATACGTCCGCTGATATCTTCCTGGCAGGGGATGGCAAAACCGCGAATGGTCTTGTCATCCTGGCGCACATCAACCACTTCTTCCTCAAGCTCCGCGATCTTCTCGTTCATCTTCCGCGCGACATCGCGCATATGACCGCCTTTTTGCGCAAAGAAGTTGACTTGTTCCTTACGATGTAAAATATCGCGCTGTAGGCGGACGTTCTTCATACGCTCACGCTCAAGCCGCTCGGTGATCGCTTTCAAGACGTCAAAATAATTTCCGGTATACTGCTCTACTTTCTTAGTGAAAATATCCAAATAGAGCACGCCCTGCGTGAATGCATTCAAGAAATCAGCGTCATGAGAAATGACGATGCATGTTTTTTTTGAATCGATCAAGAACTGAGTAAGGTGTTCGATACCCGCTTTGTCGAGATTGTTCGTCGGCTCGTCGAGCAGGAGCATGTCCGGATCCTGGATGATCGCGTGCGCGAGAAGCAATCGCGCCTGCTGGCCGCCGGAGAAGCTCTTCACGATCCGGTCGAGTGGTGCCGCAAGGTTGACCACTTCGAGCACTTTCTTGATGCGCGGCTCGATGTCGTACACTTTTTTGTCCGGGAACGCACTCTCAAAAAATGCCAATACGGTAGCATCGAGCTGGTCGCGGGGGATGACCTGCTTGGAAACGGCTTTCGTGAGACCGTCTTCCACGATAACATTGCCTTCCTCAGCGGGCAGGTCGCCCATGATCAACCGGAACATCGTGCTCTTGCCTGCGCCGTTCTGTCCCATCAGCGTGATCTTCGCACCGCGGCGCACCGAAAAAGTGGCCTCGCTAAGAATGGGCTTCTTGCCGTATTCGAACGACACATCGTTGAACCTGAGGATTACTTCATCGTTTGCCATATCATTACATAATAAGAACGCGCGGGATGCGCGTTGTCTGAACAGTATAATACTTTTTTAACGATTCGTACAGCTATTTCTTTGCCTTGATCGTGTTCAAAAGCTTCTGCACTTTCTTGATGCTTTCGTCGTCAATGATGGAGATCGCGATGACCTTCGGGTCTATTTTTTTAAGCTTGGTCAGTATGGCCTTCAATTGTTTCTCATCCACCACGTCCGACTTTGTCAAAAATAGATGCTCCGGTTTTTTGAGCAATGCCTTGCTGTATGCGCCGAGCTCCGCACGGATCGTCTTGTAATCGGCGACGGGGGTGAGAGATTCGGCGGAGATAAAATGGAACAGCGTGCGCGTGCGCTCAATGTGGCGCAGGAACCGCGTGCCAAGTCCTTTACCCTCGGATGATCCTTCGATCAAGCCCGGAATATCGGCCAGGATAAGCTCATAATAAGTGCCGAGGTTCGGCTCAAGTGTGGTGAAGGCATAGTTCGCCACCTTGCTCTTGGCATTGGTAAGCTCATTCAACAAACTCGATTTGCCGACATTCGGCAAACCGACGAATCCGACGTCGGCGATAAATTTGAGCTCTAAACGAAACTCGAACGACTCACCGGGAAGCCCGGGCTGAAATTGTTTCGGCGTCGTATTGCGCGATGAACGGAAAAGGAAATTTCCTTTTCCACCATTGCCGCCCTTCGCGAGAAGCGCACGCTCACCGACCTTATCGATCTCAATATCAATGCCGGTCGTCAGGTTGTGCGCGATCGTCCCTACGGGAACCTTCAAAACAAGATCATCAGAATCATAGCCATCACGAAACTGGTCGCGGCCATCGCGGCCATCCTCGGCCGCAAACTCTTTTTTAAATCGAAACTGGCCGAGCGCGGAAAGGTCCGAGACGCCAACCGCCACGACACTGCCGCCTTTCCCGCCGCTTCCACCGGCAGGTCCAAGGCTCATCATGTTTTTATTAAAAGCCACCTTACCAGCGCCGCCGTGTCCCGCCGAGATCCGAACGTTTACATCATCAATAAGCATTGCAACTCAATCGTACCGTATAAATGGATTAAAAAGAACCCCGACCGCATTGGCCGAAGTTCTTTTGTCGTTACCACTGGCTCGGCATTGATGCCTCGGCTTCTTCGGACTTGATCTGTTCCATTATCTTTTCCGCCACCTGCTCGGCAGTGTCCACTTCCATGCCGTTCGAGCGGGCACTCTCGGCATACTTTTCGCGCGTCGCCGGATCGGCGTTGATTGAATTCTTGCCAAAGCTCGTCGCGGTCATCTTGGGATGAAACACACTTACGATGATATGATCTTTCGCGAGCTCCTCGCGCGCGGTGAGCGAAATCGCGTTCAACGCGTACTTTGTTGATGCATATGCCGAAAGATTTGGATAATAATTCTTAGAGACGCGAGAGCTGATATTGATGATCATGCCGCCGCCGTGTTCGCGCATTTTTGGGATCGCAAGCTGCATGGCATATAACGGCCCATACACATTCAGGTTCATAATGTGCTTATATTTGTCGATGTCGATCGTCTCCGCCGGACCATACATGCCCTGCCCGGCGTTATTGATGAGCATATCGATCCGGCCGTCGACCTCCATCGTCCGATCGATGAGATTTTGAATGTCCGCCTGCTGGGTCATGTCGGTATGTACCGCAACCGAACCGGGAAGCTCGTGGGCGAGCGCCGCCAGCTTCTCGTCCGAACGTGCCGCGAGCACCACCTTTGCTCCGGCGTGCGAAAGCTTCCGCGCAAGCGCTTCGCCGATGCCGTCCGATGCGCCCGTCACAATGATTACTTTATCTTTGATCTCCATGGTTATTCCTTGGTTACTACATCGCCGTCGGCGATCTCTTTCAATTCCTTTGCCTCCGCACCTTCAAGCACCGCGAACAATTTATTCTGAATGATCATCGCCTCCGCGGTCCGATGAAGCTCCGGCTCTTTTCGTTCCGGATAACGAACCTGGAGTTGCGCCATTAATGTATGGACATCGCGATCGTCCGCAGTGATGTTTTCTTGCTTGCGAACCTCTTGAACGACGAGGCTCATGCGAAGATCGTCCTCGATGAGCGTACGCTCATCCTTTTCCAATTGCTCCGTCGTCTTTCCCATCTGCTTCAAATATTCCTCGAGTGTTAGGCCGGCGGTCTTCAATTGCTCATCGCGGTCGGCCAAAAACTCGAACAGTTCCTGGTCGACAAGCAACTGCGGCACTTTGATCTTCGCGTGTTTGACGATCTCCTTGACCATCTCCTCGCGGCGACCGTCCTTCATATGCAGGATTTTTTCCTGCTCAAGTTGCTTCCTGAGCTCCACGCGGAAATCCGCCACGGTACTGAAATTGCCGAATTGCTTGACCGTCTCGTCGGTGAGCGGGGGAATGGCTGCATCCTTTGCCACCGGCGCGATCATTTTTTGAATACGCAGAATTGC
>Ga0265340_10002586_pt1 | contig 10279 bp, 6 predicted proteins | sample 4CB225metaG_FD_202082 | JGI IMG/M metagenome (GOLD analysis project Ga0265340, IMG submission 202082) | Rhizosphere microbial communities from Carex aquatilis grown in University of Washington, Seatle, WA, United States - 4-CB2-25 metaG | ecosystem: Host-associated > Plants > Roots > Rhizosphere...
CCAAAGAGTCGCCGGCGAGAAGTGATGACAAGGGGGAAGTGCGGAGCAATGATCGACCCCCAGCAAGCACTAAAAAGATAGAGAACCGAGCAAAACCTTGGTCTGAAGTAATGGGAAAAGTACTTGTCGTCGATGATCAGCGCAACATGCGCACGACACTGGCCATGATGCTTCGAGGCAACGGTTTCGACGTTGACGAGGCCGCCAACGGTGAACAGGGCAAGGAGTTGGGGGCCGCTGGCGCTTACGACGTAGTCATCACGGATCTTCGCATGGGCGATATTGACGGGATCGATGTGCTGCGATTCATCAAGGCGGCCCAGCCGATGACGGAGGTCATCGTCATGACCGCCTACGGCACTATCGAGAGCGCAGTTGAAGCCATGCGTCTTGGCGCCTACGACTACATCCAAAAGCCATTCGCTGAAGAAGAGCTGATGGTAAGGGTCGCGAAAGCCGTCGAAAGCCGGAAACTCCATGGCCAAGTTCAGCTGTTTGCACAGGAGTTTAAGGAGAAGTATCACTTCGAAAAAATCATCGGTCGCTCTCACTCAATCAGAGACGTTATGTCTCGCGTGGTGAAGATTGCTCCCACCGATGCGATTGTCCTTATTACAGGCGAAAGTGGAACGGGCAAAGAACTCGTTGCGCGGGCCGTACACGCGAACAGCAAGCGTTCCGAACGCCCTTTCGTCACCGTTAATTGCGCAGCTATCACCGAGACCCTACTCGAAAGTGAATTGTTCGGTCACGCGCGAGGGGCTTTTACGGGTGCCGTTTCAGCGCGGAAAGGGCTGTTTGAAGAGGCCGATGGTGGTACGTTCTTCTTCGATGAAATTGCGGAGACCACCCTCAGTTTTCAGGCCAAGTTGTTGCGGGCGATTCAAGAGGGCGAGATTCGAAGAATCGGGGAGAATCGGCCGATCAGCATCGATATACGAGTGATCGCAGCCACGAATGTAGATCTGGGGCTAGCGGTGGAGGAACGGCGCTTCCGCCAGGATCTTTTCTACAGACTCAATGTTGCTCGCTTCCATCTGCCGCCACTACGTGATCGTCGTGAAGACGTCCCGCTTCTGGCGGATTTCTTCTTGGACAAATACAATCGCAAGATGGCAGTGCGCACGACCTTTGGTGAGGGAGTGATCGACCTCATGACGACTTATGACTACCCAGGAAACGTGCGTGAGCTCGAAAATATGGTTGAGCAAGCCGTGGCGCTGTCTTCAGGAGGCGTCATCACCAATGATGATGTGCTGCCGCAGGCACCGAAACGTGCGCCTCGTGCGATGGGTAAGACCCTTGCCGATATCGTGGACGATGCAGAACGCGAAGCAGTAGAATCGGCCCTGCGCTCAAGTGACGGAAATCGAGAAAGAGCCGCAGAAACGCTCAACATAAGTCCGACGACGCTGTGGAGAAAGATGACCAGGCTAAGCATCACCTACGATGCGAAAGGCTGAGCTCGTGACGCGCGCCCGCTGAAGAAGTGATTTCTTGCCTGTTCATGCTAGGCACGTGGGCCCGAGGCAATTTTGCGAACAGATCTTTTGGCCTATGACTTGCCGCACGATCGCATAGCTAAGTATCCGGTGGCTGATCGCGACGGAGCGCGGATGCTGGTGGTCCGGCATGACGAGTTCGTTGATTCGACCATCCTCGATTGGCCAAACCAAGTCCCGGCCGGGGCCTTGATAGTTGTCAACGATACCCGAGTGCTAAAAGCGCGACTGTTAGGCAGTCGTCGCCCCACTGGGGGGCGCGTCGAGTTGTTGCTCCTCGCACCCGTCGAACCCGACACGGGTCGTGAGACAAGTCAATGTTGGACCGCTCTTGGGAGAGCTAGCAAGCCCCTAAGGGTGGGCACCGTTATTGAATTTCCTTCGCTTCTAGCGACTGTCGAGTTTCAAAATCCAGATGGCGAACTCCGGGTTCGTCTTGAATCAGACTCGCCAATACGGGGCGCCATTAACGATGTTGGGCACGTGCCGATTCCTCCCTATTTGGGGCGTCCCGATGAGCCAATTGATACCGAAAGGTACCAGACCATATTTGCGGACCATACCGGCTCCGTTGCGGCTCCGACAGCTGGCCTGCACTTGAGTCAAAGTATTCTTCAGTCCCTCGCGGATCGCGAAATTCGAGTCGAGAGCATTACTTTGCATGTGGGGATCGGTACTTTCCGACCTGTGGTGGTGTCTGACTTGGATACGCACCCGATGCACGAGGAATCCTACGTTGTCAGTTCGCAATTGGCCGCGCAGATCGAGGCTGCTCGCAGGCGACAGTCGCCTGTCATTGCGATTGGCACTACGGTTGTGCGAGCTCTTGAAAGTGCCAAGGATCCCGCGCGGCCCGGTTTGGTTGTTCCACAGAGTCAGACGACGAGGTTGCTCATTCAACCTGGTTACAAGTTCGAAATCGTGGACAGCTTGTTAACGAATTTCCACATGCCGAAGAGTACCTTGCTCGCGCTAGTTGGGGCCTTCGTTGGCCTCGACCGTATTCTCGAAGCATACAAGACTGCCCTTGGTCGCGGATACCGATTCTTGTCCTATGGAGACGCAACGTGGATCCCCAACCGACTCTAAGTAGCACGCATAAGCCCCTTGAATTCGAGGTGCGGGGGCGTTGCGGTCGGGCCCGGGCGGGCTACTTGCACCTGCGTCGGTGCGACGTAGCAACTCCGCTATTCATGCCGGTCGGTACGCAGGCGACAGTCAAGGCGCTGACCCCCGCCGAGATCGAAGCCTCGGGTGCGCGCATGATTATCATGAACACGTACCACCTTTGGTTGCGCCCAACACCGGAAGTGGTTTCTGCGCAAGGCGGGCTTCATGAATTCAGTCGTTGGCCACTCGCAATTGCAACGGATTCGGGAGGTTTTCAGGCATTCTCTCTGGCAGCTCTCAGCAAAGTGACTGAAGAGGGGTTTGCCTTCCAATCGCATTTAGACGGTTCGCGACACTTGCTCTCGCCTGAAGAATCGATGCGAATTCAAGGCCTGCTTGACTCAGATATCGCCATGCAACTCGATGTTTGCCCAGATTCGCAAGCGAGTATCGAAACGCTAAAGTCAGCAGTCGAGCGTACTACCCGGTGGGCAGAGCGTTGCCTGGCGGTGCGCAAATCGGGGCAAGCGCTGTTTGCAATCGTGCAGGGTGGTACGAATCTGTCGTTGAGACAACGCCATGCTGCTGAGCTTGCCGAGCTTCCGGTAGATGGTTTGGCGCTGGGTGGGTTTAGTGTTGGGGAGTCCACCGAGACCATGCACGGATTGCTCGAACAACTGCTGCCAACGGTCGACGAAACAAGGCCCCGCTATTTGATGGGTGTAGGTACACCCAGTGACCTAGTGCGTGCGATTGCTCAGGGGGTGGACATGTTCGACTGCGTTCTGCCCACGAGAAATGCGAGAAACGGTCAAGCGTTTGTTGGTTCAGGCCGGCTGGTTATTAAACAGGCTCAATATAAGGACGATCCAAGGCCACTTGACGAACAATGTAGTTGTCCCACTTGCACTGGAGGGTTCAGTCGGTCCTACTTGCGACATCTGTTCATTGCGCGCGAGATTCTCGCACTGCGCTTGCTCACCTTGCACAATGTGCACTTCTACGGGCACCTCGTGAACCTGGCACGCGAGGCCATTCTAACGGGCAACTACGCGACCTGGGCAAGCGAAATGCTTGCCCGCTGGCAGAGCCAGAATAAATAGCCACGGTTGCGACCATTTCATGGAATAATCTGGGCATCTCGATGATGCATGAGAAGAAGCCGATCGGTCGAATACTGCTAGAGCAGCGTGCCGTATCCGCGGAACAACTGCAGCAGGCGTTGACGGACAAGACGGCGTCAGGGCGATTGGCTTCACGATTGACCAATCAGGGCATCATTGACGACGTTGAAGCACTGAAGGCTTTGAGCGAGCAGTTCGGAATACCGGGTATCGACCTCAATCAGATCTGCATCAAGCTTGAAGATCTCGAAATCTTGCCAAAGGAGATAGCGGAGAAACACCTGCTCCTGCCCGTGCTCACGCGCGATGAAAGACTCTTCGTTGCTATGGGTAATCCCAACGAGAAGAAAGTAGTGGAGGAGCTCGAGTTCGTTACTGGAAAGCGGGTCTTCTGCTACGTGGCCCTCGAGGGCGTGCTGTCAAAGGCTATCCAGGCCGCATATGCCAAAAAAGCTCGCGGTGAAGAGTACTACGTTGGTCCACGATGCCCACCAGAGACGCTTGCTCGCTTCGGTATTGATCCTTCTGGGGCACGCGACAATTCCGTACCGCAGGCTTCGGCAGCGATCCGCAAGGAAGACTTCGTGTCCATTCCGCCGGAATTCTTGGTTGACGAGTCTGAACCCAGTGAACCGAAGGTTCTCGTAGTGGGCGACGCCGTGCGTCGAAGTTCCCAGCAAGAAATTGCGGAGGAAGAGTTCGGCAACCTGTCGCATGACGTCAGCGTGGTTACCGAGTTGCCACTGGGTTCGATCGAGCCAGCCGGCGCTAGCGGCGCCGAAACGGCACTTGTGGTTGATGACGATCCCGATATTCGAAAGATGGTTGTGCGCTTGCTCGTCAGTCGTGGTCTAAATGTGATCGAGGCTGACCGTGGCAACACGGCTTTGCGCTTGCTCAAAGAGAAAAGCCCTCAATTGATCGTGCTCGACGCTATGTTGCCTGAAATTCACGGCTTCGACATTGCGCGACGGATCAAGAAGAGCGAGCGCTTCGCAAAGATGCCGATCATCATGATTAGTGCGATTTATCGAGGTTGGCGTTTTGCTGAGGACCTAAAGCAGGAATGTGGTGTCGATTACTTCTTTGAGAAGCCGTTTCGCATTGATGAACTGCTGCGGGCAGTGGACACGGTGCTGGCGGGCATCAGACACGCGGGCGCGAGCCCAGCCGAACACGACGTATCCAAAGAAGCTGAGCAAGAGCTGACCAAGGGCATTGAAGCGTACAAGGCCGGTCGCCTAGACGATGCTATTGCCCACCTGAAGCAGGGAACCAACACAGATCCGCTGGCCTACCGTCTGCATTTTCATCTTGGACTACTGTACGGGAAAAAAGGCCAAGTCTATGAAGCGATCGGTGAACTTGAGCGAGCCATGGAGCTGAACTCCAAACACTTCGCTGCGGCCAAGAATCTCGCCATTCTCTACCAGAAGGCCGGTTTTCGGCATAAGGCTTCGGAAGCATGGGAGCGAGCTCTCGGGCTGGCGCCCGACGACGATACCCGGCAAAGCATTAAGAAGCACTTACTGAACCTGTTGTGAATGTCGCTAGGGTTTGAGAGTATGCGCGGACCCAAGCGCTTTACCGGACCGTGGTTGCGTCGGAATGAAGTTTCTTTGTCCTAGTTGCAAAGCAAAGTACCAAATCGCTGACGAGAAGGTCATCGGGCGATCGGTGAGGATGAAATGCCGCCAATGCGGACATCTCATCGAAATTTTGGAATCAGTTGTTGGTGTCTCCACTGGCTCAGTTTTGCCTCCGGTTGCCTCGCCTTCACAGTTGGGAGCGGCGTTGCTTGGGCCGTCAGACAGCGGCGAACTTCGGCCAAGGCAGCCGGGCAGTGGGGCCGGGCAATTCAACGCGAAGGTGTCTGCCAAACGAGAATCAGCAGTTGGCACGCCGGCCGCTTCACTGACGGCCAAACCGGGCGGAACGGCACTTTCGAAAGGGGCAGCTGTTAGGCCGCTTTCGCCAATAGGATCTCGTTTTACCGCCAAAGCACCTGCTGTATCAGGCGCAATTGCGCCGCCGGCGCGAACAAGGCCGGAGCCGCGCGCGGCGGGCAAGTTTGGTGTGGGGGCTCCATTAGGGGCAAGGCCCAATGGCGTATCTCCACTGGTGCCTCCGGGGAAGAGTGACGATGTTGCCACGGAGACGGCAGTCATTGGGGGCGAGGCGACAAGCAGCATAACTGAATCCAGCGCGCGGACGAGTGCGTTGGCGGGCGCAAGCGATACGGTCTTGGCTTCTTCTGCAACCGGTGCTCTTCGCAAGAGCGGTGAAGCATTGGCAGAGGCATTTTCGTCCGCGGTCGAGGCTTCTACCCGTACAGTTGGCGAGCAGTATCTAGGCGACGAGTGGTACGTAGGCGTTAACGATTCTCCGGTGGGGCCAATACCGTTGAGTGAACTTCGGGTGCGGGCCACACAAGGTCAGGTCACGATTGATTCGCTAGTCTGGCGCGATGGCTTCGAAGACTGGAAGCCTCTTCGCAGTTTTCCAGAACTGTTGGCAGTCGTTGAAGAAGCCATCTCGAGTACACAACCCAATCAGTCGCCGGTTTTTACGCGCGAGGTTAGGGCAACGAACATCGCCGCAGCAACTGGTGCGCCGGCTGTCGCAGTCGGTGCGAATGTTTTGGTGGGTGGCTCGAATGGCAACGCCATGCCGCAGCAAGCAGGGGGGCCCGCTTTCGTATCTGTAGTGTCGCCACAGCTGAGCGCTGAGGAGATTGCGGCTGCGACCGGCAAGTCTGTGCACCGAAGCCGCAATGGTGCTTGGGTTGCCGTTGCTGGAGCGCTCGCGCTGGGGCTCGCGATGGGTTTCGTGTTCTTCAAGCAAGCGCCGGCGGCTCCAGAAATTAAGTATGTCGAGGTTGAGCATTCAACACGTGTTCCAGCCAGTGCTGCTCCCTTAACCTCGGCCCTGCCCGAGGATCTTCCGGTCGTTGCAAGCGCCGATCAAATTAGAGGAACGCCCCGCAAAGTTGCGACCAACGAAGTGAAACCCACCGGAGAGAACGCAACCAATGCGGCAACGCAGGCTGGGGGGCTCAAGGGGCTGTCAGGGTTGCGCGCGCTAGGGACGCAGCATGGGCCGTCTGAGTCTGGCGCCACTCAGGCCGCTTCCAGTGGACAGTCGTTGGACTCGGCAACGCTGTCGAAGAATGTCAGTCGGTATACGCCGAGCGTTCGTCGCAGTTGTTGGCAACCCGCCCTTGACTCGAGAGCAACGGACGCTCCCACGGTTGCACGTGTGTCGGTGAAAATAGATATTGCCCCAAGCGGAAACGTGAGCGGCGTATCGAGCAGTGGGGATCCACGAGGTTATCGCGGTTTAGCTAACTGTATCGAGAGTCGCGTCAGAAACTGGACCTTCCCGCCGTCTTCGGGACCGACGACGGTGAACGTTCCTTTTGTCTTTGCGGCACAATGAAGTTGCAGGTGTGGCAGTCCACTTCTGTTGATTCACGCAAATAAAAGCCGCCGCTCCGAACAAGTCGAAGCAGCGGCGATTCACGGTGACTCATAAGCCGGGTTCTGTGAATGAGGACTACGAGTGCAGCCCTTCAAACGGCGGTCATTCCTCTTGAACCAGCGTTACCGCTGGTTTCTAGCAGCCTACCCCGGGATAACGGATGGGCAGTCCTTAGCATCCCTATACGCGGCCTTGCTCCAGACGGGGTCTGCCATGCCACTTCCGTTACCGAAAGCGCGGTGGGCTCTTACCCCACCGTTTCACCCTTACCTGACAGAGCAAGCTCGGTCAGGCGGTCTGTTCTCTGTTGCACTTTCCTTGAAGTTACCTTCACCGGGAGTTACCCGGCGCCTTGCCCTGTGGAGCCCGGACTTTCCTCCAAATCTTTCGATTTCGCGATCGCCTGTTTCACCATGAACCACGAAACCATGACACGTTCTGGAATGTTTTCCCAGCCGTGATTGTGGGGCCAGCACGCCGTAAATTTCGAATCAGGAGGCCCGCTGGCTACGCAGCGAACTCCAATGACAAGCCACGCAGAGAAGTGTTACCTGTCAGCTCGAATATCCGCTGCTTCAGTTTTCGCTTTGCTCTGGCTTCCAGTTGTCGTGCACGTTCCCTCGATACACCAAGTCTGCGACCCATTTCTGCCAACGAAACTTCTTCTTCAGTATCGGCCATGAGTCGATGCTCAACAATGTAGCGTTCTCGCTTGTCGAGCATCGCTAACGCACTGTGTACAACATCGTATGCTCGGTCGCTGTCTTGTGAATTTGAATAGCGCTCTTCTTGGTTGCAATCCGAAGAGGCCAGAGTGTCTACCAGACTCGTAACTGCATCATCGAAGATCTTTGCGTCCAACGACACGTCACGCACCTCGAGTCGTCGGACCATGGCCACAATCTGGGAGCGCGAAACATTGAAACGTTCAGCCAATATTTCATCAGCCTGTTCGCCTTCGCCGACGAGATTAGCGATACGCACTTTTTCTCGGCGAAGTTTGAAGAACATCTTCGAGCGCAGTGCACCCGAACCAACGCCCACAAGACTCCATGACCTGATGATGTAGTTCAAAACGTACGCACGAATCCAATAGGCTGCGTAGGTTACGAAGCGGTTACCTCTTTCGGGCTCGAATTTGGATAGTGCATGAACAATTCCAAAATTGCCTTCCGCGATGAGCTCAGATAGTGGCAAACCATAGCGACGGTATTTGAGTGCGATGGCAACAACGTATCTCAAATGGCCACGAACCAGATCGTCGCGAGCCTGACTGCTCCCTTCAGTCTGCCACCTCCGGCAAAGCTCTAGCTCTTCTTCGCGAGACAGCTTTGGCAGCTTCTGAACCATGGTCATGTAGCGAGACAGCGACGGGTCGAATTCTTGGGCCATAAGGTTCGTCCTTCAGAACTCGATATTTGCGCATTTATTGCGCCGCGCCAGCGCAACCGACATTGCGAAGAATTATTCACAATGTAGCTGAACTAAAGCGCACGGACAGGGGCTCGAGGCCCCCCTCACAAGTGCGCGCGAAAGTTGTGCGCAATTTGGCGCCCTAGGGATACTACCTTCCTGGAAAAGCCGACTCGCTTCAGTCAGGGGCACCAACCCCGCAACGGCGCACTCACACCCAGGGCTTCAACGACGTCCCATCAATTCCCAAGTTCAATTCAGGCGATTCGCGCTTTGTATACATTTTCCTTACGTCTGAAAGGACGATCCACATCCGCAAGTGCCTGAAACGTTGGGGTTGCCAAACTTGAAGCCCGCCCCATGCGCCGTCTCGACATAGTCGATTTCTGTCCCGTCCAAATACTGGACGCTGAGGGGATCAACGTAAAGTGGGATTCCATGTGATTCGAACTTCTCATCAAGTTCAGTCGGTGTGTCCTCGAAATAGAGGTCGTATTGAAAGCCAGCGCACCCTCCACCAATCACGCGCAACCTAAGACCTTGGCCTGCCAATCCTTCTGAAGTTGATATTTCCTTAACTTTGCCAGCTGCGACGTCAGTGAGGGAAATCATAGGCTTTCTACTCCTTCGCGAACCGGTGGCTTACGAGTGCCTTAGCGGTTGCAATCAATCATATAGACCGGCCGCCGAATTTTGCCAGCCGTACGCCACTCCAAAGTTGCACTTCGAAAGTCCGCGAGTCCAGGTTGAACATTCGGACTGGGCTATTAGGTGGGAAAAGCCCCCTAAGATCTGGTGGCGGTCCACAACTGGGGTTCGATGCCGCTTAGCGGAGAGCCGGTAGCTCGAAGGCAGCCGTGAGCTCATTCATCGTACGGCCGTCAGGGCCCGCCAATTCGCTGGTTGGTTCACCAAAGATGGTCAGTTGGGAGCCCGACTTGGCGACTTTCGTCGAAAATGAGTTGATGCGCGCAAAACTCGAACCGCTACCAGCGGTGTCGTACTTGAGTAAGTATCGCGTCGTATAGGCCAGATTGGATTGGTCCACGACAACTCCGGTAAGAGCGACCAAGTTCAACGGATCGTCGTAGGTGGGTCTTCTCTCCTGGGGTACCTCGTGTGCCACGCGCGGGTAGAGTGCTTTGGCGTATTCTCGAAGATTCGCCGTACGTTCGATGACGAGCTTGATCTTGCGTGGCGCTGCTCCAGGGCGACGTGCGGTGACCCACACATCAAATTTGCCGAATTCGCGGATTACCGCAGCGCTACAGAAAGTTCCATTCTTGTCGACGGGTGCCTGCAGTCCAGCGATCTCCACTCGCGCCATGGCGTCCGTTTGCCCGCAGATCTTTAGATCCGAACCTTCGGTCACTAAAATGGACCCAGGAGCGGTTACGACCAACGGTGCAATCTTGGTGCGCAGCACGATTGCGCTCGCATGGCTTCCGTTCGCGCCTCGCACCTGATAACCGAGTCTCTTCTCAAGCAGTTTCTCCTGCGATGCTGGGCCAACAAGTTCCTTGGAGACGTCGAGAGCGAATTGTCCTCTGCCAGCGGCATCGAAATGAACGGCTTCATGGTTGACTTGAATATCCACTGACGGTGTTTTCTCAACCCTCAAACGCAATCTCGCGGGGGTGTCGTCGAGGC
>Ga0265340_10002587_pt1 | contig 10275 bp, 11 predicted proteins | sample 4CB225metaG_FD_202082 | JGI IMG/M metagenome (GOLD analysis project Ga0265340, IMG submission 202082) | Rhizosphere microbial communities from Carex aquatilis grown in University of Washington, Seatle, WA, United States - 4-CB2-25 metaG | ecosystem: Host-associated > Plants > Roots >...
TGCGCGGGCTCATCGGGACGGGCTCGAGCCGGTTCGGCCGTGGGCAAGGGGGCAGTGTCGGCGCATCGAGTGCGGCAGCGCCGGAGATGTCCCCCGGAAGCGTTGGTCAAAACCCGCGTGGCCTTTTGGGGGTAATCGATGTCCGCACTCGCTCAATTTCAGCCTTATCTTGAAAAGGCGCTTATTCATCCGCTGTTGTCGGCTCTGATCGCCACGGTGGTCTTCTCGATCATCGTGTTCGCCATCACCCGGCACATTCGTCTCGAACTGTTCTTCCGTTCCTATCTCTTCTGGACGCTCACCCTGGTCTTCGCGCTCGATGCGGTGCGCCTCGGCGCCTTCGGGCCCGACGCCGCGGCCGTGCTCGGCCCGGTGCCGGCGGCCGATCTCCTCTCGGCGCATATGTCCCTTGCTTTCGCGGTGGTGTCGTTCCTCGCGATTGGCGGTTCGCTCGGCTTGCGCACCGCTGCCGTGATCGGCATCGCGGTGACGCTGCTGGCGCCCTACGCTGCGGCGATTCCGACGGCCGATCTGGTCACCCAGCACGCGACCGAAATCGCGGTGGTCGCGATCGGTCTCATCCTGCTGCTGCTGCAGGCGAGCGGGGCGTTGTCGCGTCCGCGGCGCGAGCCGGTAAAGCCGGTCGAGATCGATCTCGGCCCGGCGATCCAGCACGCGCCGGCCGAATAAGGCCCGTCAGGCAGTTCAATTCGCGGCCCTCGTGAGTTTTCCCGCGAGCGCTGCGATTGGCCGGCGGGCTCCTGTTTTGCCGGTCACGCCTGACGGTCCATACCCTCAGCCGTGACTTGTGAGCCCGCCGGCCGGCTCTTTCCGGACGGAAGCTTCGTTCCCGTGAGGGCGAACCTTCCATGCTGTGCGTCGATGCGCAAAGTCCGGCCCCTGGATCCCCGCTTTCGCGGGGAAAGCGGAGATAAGTCTCTCAGCCGCCGCTGCCTATGCGGGGATAGCTCAGCCACTTATCCCCGGATTCGGCACCTCGCTTATTTTGAGCATCGTCCTTGCTCGAACGAAGGGGCGCCAACCGGTGGCGACCTGTTAGCGGAGCAAGGATGTGGCGCCCGTCGGCGTGGAGCAACGTACTCCGCGTCGTCGGGAGGCACCGTCATCCGCCGGCCGGCGCTATCACCGGCTCCCCTCGTGGCTATCCCGAGGGCAAGGGTGCGTGGGCCCGGACTTTTGACCGCCGTCGCCAATGACGGGGGATCAGAGCCGGCAGCAGGACACGGGCGTCCCCTCGGGGGAGCGTGCCTGTCCGCGAGCCCGGTGCGGACCGGTCGCCAAAAGCCGCCACGGCGGGCGCTCTGTCGAGCGCCCCTCTATCCGACTACCCGACTGGCACTCGCATGAGCGCCCGCCACCCCTTCGGGGGAAGATGAACTGGAAGGGACGAGAGGACTGGAAATCATACCCCGGAGCCAAACCGCTCGCGGGAATGAGGAGTCATGTACTTGTCACCCCCGCCCGTTCTCACACTCCGCCGTCATGGCCGGATTCATTCCGGCCATCCACGGCTGGTTGTTGCCGGCGAAGGGAAGCCGCGGATGCCCGGGACGGGTCCGGGCATGATGGGCGTCGGGCGCCGACGCATCGCGGGAACGAGACGTCGTGCGCCTACCTCTTGTTTGACCACTGGTCGACGAAGGCGAGCACGACCGCGAAGATCACGAACGCGGCGGTGATGGCGGTGACGGCAAGGGCGGCGGTCGCTGGCACAGTTCTCTCCCAGGATCAGTTTCGCGAGGAGAGAATGAGCGCCGTCCGGCACGCAGCCTTGAGGCGGATCAAATCGAGCCCGGTGAGATCAGCCCCCATCCGCCCAGGCGCGCACCAGCCAGTGGGCGATGGCGATGGGATTGGCGGTCTTCAGGCCGTCGGCATGCCGGCCCTCTAGCATCGCGGCCACTTCATCGCGGCCAAACCAGCGGCAATCTTCGAGTTCGGCCTCGTCGCGCACGATCTTCTCCGAGAGCGCCTCGGCGTGGCAGCCGATCATCAGCGAAGCCGGGAAGGGCCACGGCTGGCTGGCGTAGTAGCGGACGCGCCCGATGCGGATGCCGGATTCCTCCAGCGTTTCGCGCCGGACGGCCGCCTCGACGGTTTCGCCCGGCTCGAGAAACCCGGCGAGCGCGGAGTACATGCCGGGCGCGAAGCGCGGCTGGCGGCCGAGCAGGATGCGCTGGTCGGCGCCTTCGCCACGGATGGCAATCATGATCACGACCGGGTCGGTGCGGGGAAAATGCTCGGCGCCGCATGCCGGGCAGTCGCGCCGGTAGCCGCCGTTGGCCACGACGGTCGCGGCGCCGCAATTCGGGCAAAAGCCGTGGCGCGCGTGCCAATGGAGGAGGCTGCGCGCCTGCGCCAGCGCGCCGAGGTGCTCGGGCGTCACCGCTCCGCTGCTCGCCAGCGTGCGGAGGTCGGTCAGCGTGACGCTGCTGTCGGGCGCGGGTTCGCGCGCCGTCGCGGCCAGTCGCGGCGCCCCGTCGGCCCAGCCGAGCAGCAGCGCCTGTTCGACACGCGCGCCGAGCGCAGTAGCGTCGGGCAAGGCGAACAGCGGCGCCCCGTCACGGGCGAACACGCGGTCGCCATCGAGCAGGTAGAGGCGCGCGGAAGCGTCGGCAAGCGCGGCCGGTACCGAATCGGGGCCGCGGTGTTCGCTGCGGCGGTCGATGCGGTTGCCGCTGAAGCCGGGCAGCAGGCTGGGCTCAGCCTCTGGCATCGCGTCGAAAAATCCGGCCATTCAGGCGAGACCCGTTTTGTGCAGCGCTGCGATCAGCCGCCCGGCTTCGCCCGGCATATAGGCGATGGCCGTGCCCGAGCCCCACACCGGTCCGGGCCAGGCGGCGTCGCCCGCGACGCGCGCGACGACGTGGATATGGAGCTGGCGCACGATATTGCCCAGCGCGCCGACGTTCAGCTTGTCGCATTGGGCGGCGGCGCGCAGCGCCTCCGACGCGCGCACGATTTCGCCGAGCAGCGCCGCGCGGTCGCCATCGGCAAGGTCGATGATCTCGGCCGCGCCGGCCCGCCGCGGCACCAGGATCAGCCACGGGAAGCGGCGGTCGTTCATCAGCCTGAGGTCGGACAGGCCGAGCGCGGCCACCGGCAGGGTGTCGGCGGCCAGCCGCGGGTCGAGGGTAAAGCGGTCTGCCGGTGCGGGCGGCGAGGTCATGGCGAGGAAATCTTTGGAGAATCCATGGATAGGGGCCATCCTAGCGCGAGTCCGGGGTTTCGTGCCCTTGCTCTTGGCACCGCGTGGCATGATATGGTGCGCCGGGAGGTTGGCGGTGGACGTACCGCTCGCCAACCGGGTCAGGTCCGGAAGGAAGCAGCCCTAACGAGTTCCGGCACGGGTCGCGTGTCAGCCTCCCACCTCATTCATCATCTCTAGCGGGCGCGCCAGCGGGTCAGATGCCGAAGAAGGGCGAAGAAAACGGCGTGGCGCCGTCGTCCGGCGGCTACCGGGTGCTGGCGCGCAAGTACCGGCCGCAGTCGTTCGCCGACCTCATCGGCCAGGAGCCGATGGTGAGGACGCTCACCAACGCGTTTCGCACCGGCCGTATCGCGCAGGCCTACATGCTGACCGGCGTGCGCGGCGTCGGCAAGACGACCACGGCGCGCATCCTCGCCCGCGCGCTCAATTACTCCGTCCCCGGCAAGATCGACCAGCCGACCATCGACATGGTCGAGCCGGGCGAGCACGACGCCGCCATCATGGAAGGGCGCCACGTCGATGTCCTCGAGATGGATGCCGCCTCGCACACCGGCATCGATGACATCCGCGAGATCATCGAGGCGGTGCGCTACAAGCCGGCGATCGCGCGCTACAAGGTCTACATCATCGACGAAGTGCACATGCTGTCGAAGGCCGCCTTCAACGGGCTGCTCAAGACACTTGAGGAACCGCCCGAGCATGTGAAGTTCATCTTCGCCACCACCGAAATCCGCAAGGTGCCGGTGACGGTGCTGTCGCGCTGCCAGCGATTTGATCTCCGGCGCATCGAGGCCGATCGGCTGGTCGGTCTGATGAAGGGCATCGCCGCGAAGGAGGCGATCGAAGCGGAAGACGCAGCGCTCGCCATGATCGCCCGCGCCGCGGAAGGTTCGGCCCGCGATGCGCTGTCGCTCATGGATCAGGCGATCGCGCATACCTCCGGAGCGATCGCGGCGGCGGCGGTGGTCCAGATGCTCGGGCTCGCCGACCGCGCACTCATCATCGACCTGTTCGAGGAGGTCATGCGCGGCGATGTCGCCGCCGCGCTGGCACGGCTGAAACAGCTCTACGACGTCGGCGCCGATCCTGCGGTCGTGCTGGAGGAACTCGCCGCCTTCACCCACCTCGTGACGCGGCTGAAGCTCGCCCCGTCAGCCGGCGAAGACGATGCCGCGCTGACCGAGGAAGAAAAAGCCCGCGGCAAGGTGTTCGCCGAAAAGCTGTCGGTGCGCGTACTGGCGCGCGCCTGGCAGATGCTGCTGAAAGGCATCGCGGAGACGCGCGAGGCGCCGCGCCCGCTGGCGGCGGCCGACATGGTGATCGTGCGGCTGGCCTACGCTGCCGACCTGCCGACGGTCGACGAAGCGATCCGCTCGCTGGGCGACGGAGGCGCCGGTTCGCGGCCGCGCGAGGCGTCGCCGCCGGCGGGCGACGGGCGCCCCCGCATGGCGATGGGGGGCGGCGGGCGACCCTCGGCGGTGGCGCAGCCTTCTGCGCCACCCGTGGAGCAGACGGCGCTGCGCGAGGTGCCGCGGCTGGAGACCTTCGCCGACCTGGTCGCGCTGGTCGGGGAAAAGCGCGAACTGAAGCTCAAGCACGCGCTGGAGACGAATGTGCGCCCGGTTCGGTTCGAGCCCGGGCAGATCGAGATCGCGCTTACCGGACATGCCGACCCGACGCTTGCGGGCACGCTGTCGAAGAAGCTCGAGGAATGGACCGGCGCGCGCTGGATGATCGCGGTGGCGCGCGAGGGCGGCGCGCCGACGATTGCGGAGGTGAAGCAGACCGCGCGCGCGCAGCTGGTCGACGATGCGCGCGCCGATCCACTGGTGAGCGCCGTGTTCGAGCATTTTCCCGGTGCGGAAATTGTCGATGTGCGCGTTCCGGCGGCTGCCGGGACCGGCACGGTCGACGACACCGGCTCGGACATTCCGCCGGCCGACGATTTCATGGATGAGGATGAATAGGAAATGGCGATCGGCGACCTGATGGGAATGATGAAGCAGGCCAAGCAGCTCCAGGACAAGATGGAGGAGCTGCAGGCGGAAGTCGCCGCCATGGAAGTGGAAGGCCGCGCCGGCGGCGGGCTGGTTGCTGTCAGCATGACCGGGAAAGGCGAGATGAAGCAGGTCAAGATCGACCCCTCGCTGCTCAAGGCGGAGGAGGCGGAGATTCTGGAAGACCTGATCGTGACGGCCGTCAACGAGGCGCGCACCAAGGCGGAAGCTGCGCTGGCCGAGCGCATGCGCGCCCTTACCGGCGGGCTGCAGCTGCCGCCCGGCATGAAGCTGCCGTTCTAGATGGCGCGAAACGCGAACCAGAACTCCGAGATGCGGAGCCTGCAGAGCGCTGCGCCACTATTCCCTCCCCCCTTGCGGGGCAGGGAGGGGGGGACGCCTGCGACCTCTCTTCAGTGGCGCCAAATTCCCCTCAAGCCTCGCTACGCTCGCCATCGCTCGCGAAGCTCGGCTATCTCCCCCGCAAGGGGGGAGAGGAAATTGCGCTGATGCCCCGTTCCGTTGCCGGACCGGAGATCGAGCGGCTGATCCAGCTGCTCGCGAAACTGCCCGGCTTAGGACCGCGCTCGGCCCGGCGCGCCGCGCTCCATCTGGTCAAGAAGAAGGACGAGCTTCTGGTGCCGCTGGCGAAGGCGATGGATGTCGCAGTCGATACCGTGGTGGTTTGCTCGACCTGCGGCAACATCGATACGACCGACCCGTGCACGATCTGCGCCGATCACCGCCGCGACCAGCACACGCTGGTGGTGGTCGAGGATGTCGCCGACCTCTGGGCGCTGGAGCGGGCAGGGGCGATCAATGCGCGCTACCATGTGCTGGGCGGGGCGCTGTCGCCGCTCGACGGCGTCGGGCCCGACGATCTCGGCATCGACAAGCTGGTCGGCCGGGTGGCCGAGGGCGGCATCACCGAGGTGATCCTCGCCGTCAACGCCACCGTGGAAGGCCAGACCACCGCCCACTACATCATGGATCGTCTCGCCGGACAGAACGTGCGCGTCTCGCGCCTCGCCCACGGCGTGCCGGTCGGCGGCGAACTCGACTACCTCGACGAGGGCACGCTGTCGGCGGCGATGCGCCAGCGCACGCCGTTCTGAGTGCCGATCAATTGGCCGAGGCGGCAACAGGGGCAGCCTTGCGTTTCCCGCGATCGGCGCCCACCTGACTGAGAAGATTCTCCACCGCCGGCGCGATGCGGGCGGCCACGATCTTGTAGCCGTCGGCGTTCAGGTGATGCAGCGGGTCAAACCAGAGCGTGAATTGAGGCAGCTTGTCGTTGTTGGCGGAGACGCCGGCGAAGAATTCGGGGTAATACGCCGCGCCGTATTTCGCAGCGATGGCGGAGAAGTCGTACTGCCAGTAGCCGCAGAGCAGCACCGCAATGTGCCGGGCCGTCAACCGTGCGACGATCGCATCCATGTTGGCGCGGGTGACCTTTTCATCGACGCTCCAGCGGTGGTCGTTGCGGCCGAAGAAGACGATGGCGACATCGCTGCCGGCAGGCACCAACTCGTCCACGGTCTTCACGCCGTCGGCGGTGGTCGCGCCGTTCACCCCGCCGTTGGTCACGACGACGTCGTATCCCTTCGCCTTCAGGATTTTCTCGAGATCGGCGGGATAACCCTGATCCGGGCTGAGCAGGAACGCTGCGGTATTGCTGTCGCCGAAAGCGGCGATGTGCACCGTTGCCGCAAGGGCAGGGGACGTCGCGGCAACGACGGCAGTCAGCAGGGCAAAGGCATAGCGGCGCATCGTTCGGCTCTCCCAGATCCGGTTCCGATCTTGCCGGGCCGTCGCAGCCTAGAGCAATTCCCGATTAGACTGAATCGGGAATTGCTCTTGATTCCTTTGCCTTGCGCAATTCCGGACGGAAAAGTGGAATCCACTTTTCCTGGAATTGCTCGAGCCAATTCCTCCGTTAGGAGCGAGGAAACCGCTTCAGACCTCCTCGAAGGTCCTGAAGGGAAGCTCGGGCCCGTTCGCGCGTGGCGCCCTGACGACCGTGTCCGGCTTCTGCGGCTCGGCTTCGCCCGAGAATTCGACCTGGGCGATCTTGTTGCCATGGTTCAGCACCCCTCGCGTCGACTTGAGGATGTCCTCCACGTCGGTATTTGCCTGCGCAAAGTGGGTCTGCAGCTTCTTCACGCGCTCGCCCAGCCGGGTGACATCCTCCATCATCTTGCCGACTTCGAGCTGGATCAGGTGGGCCTGTTCGCGCATGCGCTGGTCGCGCATGAACGACGTCACCATCTGGATCGACAGCATCAGGAGCTGCGGCGAGACGATCATGACGCGGGCGCGGATCGCCTTCTGGACGACGTCTTCGAAACGCTCATGCAGGTCGGCGAAAATCGATTCCGACGGCACGAACATGAACGCTGTCTCCATCGTTTCGCCCGGCACGAAGTAGCGGTCGGCGATGTCCTGTACGTGCTTGAGGGTGTCGCGGCGGAATTGCCCCTCGGCAACCTTGATCGCCTCGGGGGAGGGGGCGTTGCGGATTCCGTTCCACGCTTCCAGCGGAAACTTGGCGTCGACGATCAGGCTCGGCCCCTCGGGCAGGAAGATGACACAATCCGGACGGTTGCCGTTGGAAAGGGTGTGCTGGAAGGCATAGGCGTTGGTCGGCAGGCCGTCCTTAACGATCGCCTCCATGCGGCCCTGACCAAACGCCCCGCGGGTCTGCTTGTTGGCCAGCACATGCTGCAGCTCGACGACCTGCCCGGACAGCGCGGTGATGTTCTGCTGCGCCTTGTCGATGACGGCCAGCCGCTCGCCGAGTTTGGCCAGACTGTCGTTGGTGTTCTTGCTCGTGTCGGTCATCGACTGGCCGATGTTCTGGCCGAAGCGGTCAACATGGGACGCCAGGCTTTCAACCTTGCCGTTAATCTTGCTTTGGGCCTCTATCAGCTTGTCGATGTGTCGCGCCAGCTCATCCTTGCCTTCGGCGCCGCCGGCAAGGGCTGTCGAAAGTTCGCCGAGGCGCGCGTTCGAACGCCACCACGCAACCGCGGCGAGAACCAGAAAAACCGTGAGAACGCCCAAGGCGGCAGCCAGAATCGCTTCGCTCATGGCCCCACCATACCCGCGTTTCCGGGTTGGTACAAACAGGGAACGTCAGGTTTCATCGTCAGTCGGGCGAAGGTGTTTCGGCCGCCGGCGATATTCGCCCGGCTTCTTCACCACCCGGGGACGGAATTTGGGTGAGGCCAGAGCACGGGCGAGGGGGTTGCGGCGAAGGCTCCGGCCCGGCGCCTTGGGGCGCGATTTCTTCATTTTTCGCAACTCCGCCGCGCGCATGTCCCCGATTGACCCTCCGCCAGCCGTTTCATATCTGAGGGGCGTGAGAAAACTCGACATTATCACCCTGCCCGATTCGCTGCTGCGCAGCCGTAGTCTTCCGGTCGAAAGGATCGACGACGAGCTTCGTGGCTTCCTGGATCAAATGCTGGAGACCATGTACGCGGCGCCGGGCATTGGCCTGGCGGCGGTTCAGGTCGCCATTCCGCGGCGCGTCGTCACCATCGACGTGTCGCAACGCGAGGACAAAGACGCGCCTGCCGCGCCGCTTTTCCTCATCAATCCGGAGATCGTCTGGTCGTCGGACGAGCGGGCGGCGGCGGAGGAGGGCTGCCTCTCGATCCCGGAATACTTCGCCGAAGTCGAACGGCCGGCGAAGGTGCGCGTGACCTATCTCGATCGGGAGGGCAAGCGGCAGGAGCTTGAGGCGGACGGCATTCTCGCGATCTGCCTGCAGCACGAAATCGACCATCTCGACGGCAAGCTGTTCATCGATCACCTGTCGAAGCTGAAGCGCGACATGGTTATCAAGAAGTTCACAAAGCAGACGCGGGTCAGCCCACGGCCGGCGCTGTAACGCCGGTCACAGAGCCGCTCCCGGTTTCTGCCGCAATTCCGCTCTCATGCTTCTGGACTGAGGCTGGAAGGCTGCGGTCGGTGGCGGGAACTTTTAAGCCACTGGCGCGTTTTGCCTGCACGAAATAGGGAGACGGACATGACACATAAAGCGATTGTTGCCTTGACTGTTGCTTCGCTTGTCGGGCTGGCTGGTTGCACGACCGGGGAAAATATTGCCACGGGCGCCGGCGTCGGCGCTGCCATCGGCGGAGCCACCACGCATTCGTTGGGCGGCGCGCTCATCGGCGCCGCGATCGGTGGCGTTGCCACCGCCGTGGTGGTGAAGGATATGCACAACGGCTGGTGCACATACCGGTCGCCGAGCGGCCGCCTGTACAACGCGCGCTGCCGCTACTGATCGAACCGCAGGCTTTTGAGCGGGGCGTGCCGGGGTTGTTACCCCCAGCGCGCCTCGTTTGATTCCTGGCCCTTGCCCCGGCGCTGTCCGGTGTCTATGCCGCAGCCATGCGCATAGCTTTCTTCGGCACCCCGGCATTCGCCGTTCCCACACTGAGCGAGATCGTCGGGCAGGCTCACGACGTGGTCGCGGTCTACACCCAGCCGCCACGGGCCGCCGGGCGGGGAATGGCTGAGCGACGCTCTCCCGTCCACGAGATGGCGATGGAATTCGGCCTGCCGGTGTTCACGCCGGAACGCCTCAGGGCCGAAGGCGAGGCGGAGCGCTTTGCGGCTTACGACGTCGAGGTTGGCGTCGTCGTCGCCTACGGGCAGATTTTGCCGCGCGCTTTCCTCGATGCCCCCGCCAACGGTTGCCTCAACCTGCACGCGTCGCTGCTGCCACGCTGGCGGGGCGCGGCGCCGATCGCCAGAGCAATCATGGCCGGTGACGCCGAAACCGGCGTCATGGTCATGCGGATGGAAGCCGGTCTCGACACCGGACCGATCGCGATGAGCGAACGCTGCCCGATCGGTCCCGACGCCACGGCCGGCGAACTCGGCGAGCGGCTGGCGCGACTTGGCGCCGACCTCATGGTGCGGGCGCTGGCGGCGCTCTCGCGCGGGGCGCTGTCATTCGTGCCGCAGGCCGAGGAGGGCGTCACCTACGCGGCCAAGCTCGACAAGGGCGAGACCCGCATCGACTGGCGGCGG
>Ga0265340_10002588_pt1 | contig 10275 bp, 11 predicted proteins | sample 4CB225metaG_FD_202082 | JGI IMG/M metagenome (GOLD analysis project Ga0265340, IMG submission 202082) | Rhizosphere microbial communities from Carex aquatilis grown in University of Washington, Seatle, WA, United States - 4-CB2-25 metaG | ecosystem: Host-associated > Plants > Roots >...
CGGCATTCGCGCGAGGTCGGCGCCCGTGACGATGCCGCGGGTCGCGTCGACGAGCCGCATGTGCAGCGAGAGCACGTCGCACTCCGCGAACAGCGCCTCCTTGCTCACCGCCACCGCATGCCCGTCAGCCTGAGCGCGCGCCCGCGACGCCTCCCGCGCCCACACCCGAACGTCCATCCCGAAGGCCCGGCCGTACCCGGCGACGACGCTGCCGATACGGCCATACCCGTAAATCCCCAGCGTCTTGCCGCGCAGCGTGTGGCCCACCCCCGTCTGCCACCGCCCCACCCGGAGCGCCGCCACCTGCTGCGGCAACTGGCGCATCGCCGCCAGAACCAGCGCCCAGGTCAGCTCGGCGGCCGCGTACGACGGCGTCCCTTCGTGCTGGCTGGACGACACGATCACGCCCAGGCGCGTGCAGGCTTCGATGTCGATGTGCGGGTAGACGCTCCGCTGGCTGATGAGCCGCAACCGCGGGAGGCGTGACAGCAGCGGTGCGCCGACCTTCGTGCGCTCGCGAATGAGGACCACCGCCTCGGTCTCCTTCAGCCGCTCGGCCAGCACCCCGACGTCGTCGACGTGGTCGTTGAAGACCGTCACGTCGAACGGCGCCAGCTTCGCGAAGCACGAAAGAGTCCGCAGCGTGTCGAAGTAGTCGTCGAGGATCGCGACCTTCATGGGGCATACGTGCGCGGCAGCGCCTCCACCCACGCCAGCAGCTGAACCACCAGCGCGAGCGGCGCCTCCAGCGACAGAGCGATTGGCGATCCGTGCATCCCGCCAAATATAGCCTCGTACGCTTCAGCGCGACTGGACATGAAGAGCATCGCGCTCGAGGGGACAGCCTGCGCGAGCGAGCAGAGCGGCGCCTACACGAGCATCGTCGCCACCTTCCTCTGCTCGCCATAGGCCGATCGGCCTAACTCCGCCGCGGCGGCGCCTTCACCGACGGGAAACAAACCGTGCGCGCTGTCTCCTCGCACCCCACGCGCGTAGGCTCACCGACGATATTTTGAGCCGCTGAGCGCGTCAGTGGTTACTGCGTAGTGATGGATAGCGCTCGACAAACAGACTTCACTCTGCGAATTCTCGACAGAGAAAGCATTCTTATGGTCGACGGGGGGGAGCAGCAATGAAGCGGTCGAGGGAGAAAAGGACGTGGGAGGCGGGGAAGAGCGTGCAGGTCGATATCTGCGCGGATGAGGAGGTCGGATTCGTGGCCACGATCGACCGCGTCTCCATCTGGCTGACGAAGGCGGAGGCGCAGGACATGGTCGCCACGCTCACCCGGGCCCTCATCCGGTCGGCGGCGCTCGCGAACGATGAGAAACCGGACCTCAGTCCGCTGGCGTTGACCGCCGCCCTGCAGGCCATTTTGCGCTCCCCAAACTGACCGTCCCTCGCGCCGTGGCCGGCGGCAATCGTCACCGAACCTCCGGAAATTCTTCGGCGTTTTGTCGACGTTCCGTGCCATTTCGTAACCCTCCGTTTACCTGGATGGTGGTACACAGCGAAGGTTGTGTTGATCGTCGACTCCCCCGAGCCGCACGCGAGACCTCGCGGTCCGCGCTATCAACCGATCGCGCAGATCGGGCGCGGCGGAATGGCGGAGGTGTTGCTAGCGATGATGGACGCCGGCTGCGGCGCGCGGCGCCTGGTGGTGTTGAAGCGGATCTGGCCCGAGCTGGCGGCCGATCCCGAGTTCATGACGATGTTTTTGGATGAGGCGCGCCTCTCCGTGCGCATGAATCATCCGAACGTGGTGCGGACGTACGAGGTGATGGCTCACCACGGTGCCGAGGCGACGATCGCCATGGAGTATCTCGACGGCCAGCCGCTGACCCGCGTGATGAACCGCCTGCGCGGGACCGCGGAGCTGAGCGTGCCGTTGCGGTTGCGGATCTTGATGAGCGTGCTGGCCGGCCTCGAGCACGCGCACACCCTGACCGATCTCGACGGCAACCCGCTGGAGGTCGTGCACCGCGACGTCAGCCCCCACAACGTGTTCGTCACCTACGACGGCCAGGTGAAGCTGGTGGATTTCGGCGTGGCCAAGACCCTGGCCGCCTCACACCACACGCGGCCGGGCGCGCTGAAAGGGAAGCTGGCGTACATGGCGCCCGAGCAGCTGCAGCCCGTGGCGATCGATCGCCGCGCCGACCTCTTCTCGGTGGGCGTGATGCTGTGGGAGATGCTGGCCGGCAGGCGGCTGTGGCAGGGGATGAACGAGGTGCAGATCGTTTCCCAGCTGGCCGCCGGCCTGCCGTTTCCGCCGCTGCCGACGGATGGCGAGTTTCCCCCGGGGCTGGACGCGATCTGCGAGCAGGCCCTGCATCCCAATCCCCGCTATCGGTACCAGACGGCGGCCGAGATGGAGGAGGATCTCGAGCGCGTGCTGATCGGCTCCGAGGACTCCCACGCGCGGAATCTGGGGCGGGTCGTGTCGCTGGCGTTCAGCGCCGAGCGCGCCGAGCGCCAGGGGTTGATCGAGGCGAGCTCCCGGCTGGAGGTGGGGGCGGATATCCCGATGGCGCCGCCGCCGCGCGAGGCCGAGCCCGAGGCGACACCGTCGGGAGGCGCGCGGCCGCAGATGCCCGCGCGGGCCACGCCGGCGGAGCCGATCGTCGCGCGCTCCACGCCCGCGCAGTCGATCGAGGCGCGACAGTCGCAGGGGATGCCGTCGGTCGACGTGGCCATCTCCGATCTCGATCTCATGCGTTCAGGTGGCGCGCCCGCGGTGGCGAGCCCCGCGCCCACGCCCGTGCCGGAGGCCCCCACGGGCCGTCGGGTGTCGTCGCCCGGAACGCCGTCTGGGGCTTCGCCCGGGGCTTCGCGCGGACGTCGCGTCTGGCTGCGCCGGACGGCGGTGGTCGCCGGGCTGGCGGCGCTGGCGGCGCTGCTCGTCCGGTTCGACGGCGGAGCGAAGCGGCTCGTCTTGATCGGGCACGTGGCGGCGCCGGCCACCATCGCCCAGCCCGTTTCTTTGACGCCCCCGCCCCCCTCGCCGCCCGTCGCCGCGCCCCCGCAGGCGCCGCCACGAAAGCCGGCGCCCCGCGTGCTCTCCACGGTGACGCTCAGCGACGGGGACGGCGCGCGCGATCCGCAGCCGCCGCGGTCGCGCCGACATCACCACGAGCCGCTGGTGGATGAAGACGCGACGCTGCCGCCGACGCCCGAGCTCTCGGGCGAGGATCTGCCCGATCCCCCGATCGGACGCTGACGACCCCAGGCCGCGGGTCGGCCGCCGCGCCCGCGCCCGCCCTTAGGCGACGCAGCCCGCGAGCAGCGCCCGCTCGCGCTCGAACAGCGCGGCGACCGCTTCCATTACCAGGCGGACGCGGACGGTGTTGCGATGGTCGGGCGGGATCACCAGGAAGGCCTCCGTTTGGGCCACCACCGCCGGGGTCAGGCGCACCAGCGCGGCGTTCCCAAGCGCCGCGAAACATGGCAACACCGAGACGCCTATCCCGGCGCGGACCGCGTTCATCACCGTCGGGACGCTCTCGCCGGTGAGCACGACGTCCTCGGCGCGGCAATGCTCGAGCAGCCAGAGCGCTCCCGGCGAGCGGCCGGCGGCGCCGGCGTAACCGACCACCGCTTGACCAGCGAACGGAGAGCCCGGCCCGCCGTCCGCGAGCACGAACCCGGTGCGATCGAGGTAGGTCCGTGAGGCGTAGACCGACCAGCCGATCACGCCGATCTTGCGGGTCACGAGCGCGGAGTTGGTTTCGCGGAACAGCCGCAGCGCCAGGTCGGCGTCGCGGCGCACCAGATCGAGCGCGGCGCTGCTCACCACCAGCTGGACCTGAATCTTCGGGTGCTCTTGCCGCAGCGGCACCAGCCCCCCCATCAAAAAGGGCGTGAACGACTCGGTCGTCGACAGCCGCACCAGACCCTCGGGCCGCTGATCCTCGCCGCCGATTCGCCGCAGCAGCTCCTCGACGCCGCCGTCGATCGACTGGGCCAGATCGGCGACCAGGTGCCCGGCGTCGCTCAGGGACAGGCCCTCGGGCGTGCGCGCGACCAGCTGGGTCCCCAGCGCCGATTCCAGCGCGGTCAGACGACGGCTGGCCGTCGACTGTTCGACCTTCAGCAGGCGCGCCGCCGCGCCCAGCGAGCCGGCCCGCCGCAGCGCCAGCACGAACCGCAGATCGTCCCAATCCAACCCCACCGCGCGATGTTCTGCCGTCGGACAGACCTGCGCAAGAGGCGTCGCATCGCTTCGAGGGGGGCGAATCGCGCAGGGGGGGCATGCGCAAACACCGTCTCCTGGCGCCCGGGCCGAGCGGCTATTCAAACAGCCATGGAAACGCGAGCCGCCGCCCAGAGCCAGCTTCCCACCGCCGCGGTCGTGATCAACCACGACGTCGAGGATTACGCCGCCTGGAAACGCGCCTTCGACCGGCACGCCGCCACCCGCCGCAGCGCGGGCGTCGTCGCGGCGCACGTCAATCAGGACGCCGACAATCCGAATCGCGTGACCGTTTACCTGGCCGGCACCGACCGCGCCAAGCTGGCGGCGTTCGTGGGAGACATCGCGCTGATGGCGACCATGCGCGAGGCGGGCGTCACGGGTCCGCCGCACATCATCGACATGACGCCGGTGGAGGACCTCACCCGCAAGGACGGCCCGCTGGCCGGTCTCATCATCCGCCACCAGGTGCGCGACTACGCCGCCTGGAAGACGGCCTTCGACGGACACGCCGGCGCGCGGGGGCAGGCCGGCGTCATCGGCCACGCCGTCAGCCGCAACGTGCGCAACCCCAACGAGGTGGTCATCTACCTGCAGGCGACCTCGCTGGAGGCGCTGCGGGCCTTCGCGGCCACGCCCGAGCTGAAGGCAGTCATGGCCGCGGCCGGCGTGCGCGGGGCACCGGATCTCAGCTTCGTCCACGGCGGCGCGTGGCAGACCTGAATCACCATCACCACAAAAACAGGAGAGAACCCATGAAACGACTCGCACTCTGTCTCGGCCTCACCACCCTCACCCTGGCGGGCTTCGCCGCCGGACGCGCCACCGCCGGCGCCGACGACGGCGTCACCCTGGTGGTCCGCCACACGGTCGCCAACTTCGACAGGTGGAAGACCGGCTACGACGGCCACGAAGCCGAGCGCAGGAAATTCGGGTGGACCTCGGCCACCGTGCTGACCGACGCGGGAGATCCCACCCACGTCGTCGTCGTCGGCAAGGTGAAGTCGCTGGCGCAGGCCAAGGACTTCACCAACTCGGCTTCCTTGAAGGAGACCATGAAGAAGATCGGCGTCATCAGCGCGCCGGACATCGCCTTCCTCAAGGTCGTCGAGCAGAAGGCCTACTAACATGAGCGCCCAGGCGGCTCTGCAACCGAGTGGACCGGTCAAGGAGAAGGGGGGACTGCCCCCCTGGCTCAACCCGCAGATTCAGACCGACGTCGCCCTGCGCGACGGCGACATCTGGATCTCGGTGCCGGTCAAGAGCGGCACCAACTGGATGATGAACATCGTCCACCAGCTGCTGACCGGGGGCGACGCGAGCTTCGAGAGCATCTACGGCGTGGTCCCCTGGCCCGAGCTGGTCGAACGGCCGGGGCAACCACAGGCGGAGGTGCTGGACCGCCTGGCAGCCATGCCGGCCGGCACGCGCCGTGCCCTCAAGAGCCACTCGGCGCCGCCGGAGCTCCCCTTCGTCAAGGCGGGCCAGGGCAAGGACGTGAAGTACATCGCCGTCTGTCGGAACCCCGAGGAGGCGCTGGTCTCCTTCAAGGTCTTCCTCGACAAGCACACCGACGCCTTCTACGACCTGTGGAAGGTTCCGCGCGCGGCGCTCACGCGCCCCGACTTCGCGACGTTCTACCGCGAGGTGGTTGCGGCCAAGGGGATGCAGGGAATGTTCTACGGGTTCGTGGCCGCCTGGTGGCCGCTCCGCCACGAGCCGAACGTCCTCCTGCTGCACTACGCGGACATCAAGCGCGGCGGCGGGAAGATCTTGCGTCGCATCTCCGACTTCCTCGGCACCGCGCCGACCGAGGCGCAGTGGGCGGCGATCGAGAAGCACGCCTCCTTCGAGTGGATGAAGACCAACCAGAGCAAGTTCGAGACCTTCCCGCACGCGACCGTGCCGATCCTCGAGTCGGGCGCCATGATCCGCAAAGGCAAGACCGGCGCGGCGCACGAGGACGGCATGACCAGCGAGATCGCCGGTCAGTTGCGGGCCTTCGGCTCGAAGATCGTCACCGACCCGGTCGCAATGGCCTGGCTCTACGAAGGCGGGCCGCTCCCCTAGGCGCTCCCCTACGCGGGGATGAACCGCCGGACGAACTTCAGTGCGGTGTCGGCCACCTCGCGCCACCCGCTGTCGATGGTCAGCGCGTGGCCGCGGTTCGGGATCTCGACGATCTCCGTGACGCTGGTGTTCTTCTGCTGCTGCTTGAACGAAGCGTTGGTGATCGCCCAGGGGACAGTGTGGTCCTTTTGCCCCGAGATGATCAGCAGCGGGCCGCGTTCCGGGTTCTCCGTGTCGACCTTGACCTCCGTCCAGGGGTTCAAGTTGGCGGCGGCCGCCTGGAAGAGAGGCGCGCCCGCGGCCGGGACGGCGAAGGTCTTGTAGAGCTCCTGCGCCTCCTCTTCGGTCACGGCGTTCGCGAAGGCGTAGCGGAACTGTTCATAGGTGAGCGGGATGGCGCGCTTCCGGTTGGCCGGGTTGCCCAGCACCGGCCAGGCCGACTTGAGCGCCGAGAACGGCAGCGGCAGCACCCCGCGGAAGGGGGCCGGATCGATCGCCACCGTCGTGGCCGACTGACCGCGCCCGGCCAGAATCTGCGCCAGCAACCCGCCGAACGAGTGCCCGATGACCACCGGCCGCTGCGTCAGCTTGCCGACAATCTCGGAGAAGTGGTCGGCCACCTGCCCGACCGTCTTCTGGGCCATCACCTCCGGGTGGGCGTTGGCCTCGGCGACCGTCTCCGGATCGTCAGGCCACCCCGGCGTCAGCGCCGTGAAGCCCGCTTCCTCGAACATCGTGGCCCAGCGATCCCAGCTGCTCGGCAACAGCCAGAGCCCATGGACGAAGACCACCGGCGTCTTCCCCGTGCTGTTCGCGAGCGCCACCTGCTGCGCCTCGTGCTCGGTGACTGTCGTCGCTGTCGGCCCATCGGTTCCGGATGCTGCGTTGGCCATCGTTCCCTCCGCGGTGCTGTGGCCGCGGCGACACTATGGGACCGGAACCGGCCGGAACAAGTAACAGATCGCGCTGTTTTACTTCCGGCCGGCGAACTTCGCCGCGTGCGCCTGGAAATAGGTGCCCATCGTGAGCGTCGCGCGTTGCACTTCGTAGAGCTTGTCGACGAAGGCGTCCCACTTCTTCGCGGGGATCGCCGCGTAGGCCTCGTCGGCGCCGATCTGCGTGAAGACCCGGTTGCTCTTGCAGCCGAAGGCGAGCGACAGCGCCTGGCTCTTCACCGCCAGCGGGAGCGCCGCGCAGCTCGGACGCGTCACCGGGCCGAGCCCCTCGCCGCCGATTCCGGCGCGGCGAGCGGCGTCCTCTATCAACACCAGCGGGCCCGGGGTCGCCGCCAGCAGGATGACGTCGGCCTCGAAGGCGTCGCTCGAAGCGGGCGCGTAGGCCACCGCGCCCGGCTCGCGTTCCAGCGTGGGGAGCGCCGCCGCCTCGGCCGCGTCGAGGTAGCGCGTCTCGATCATGAAGCCGACCGTGTCGTCCAGCTCCCCGGCGCGGTCGGCCGGCAGGCGGATCTGGTGGACGTGGCTGCCGACCGCGCAGTTCCAGTGGTCGGCGGCGATCGTGTAGAAGCTCTTGCCGTCCATCGCCGCGTCCCAAAACACGCAGCCGGCCGCGACCGGCCCGCCCACCCAGCGCGGCAGCGCCGCCGGCAGCTTGTCGAGAAATCCGATTTTGATCGGCAGCCGGCGAAGCCCCAGAATCTCCCGCACCCGCGTGACACGTTCGTCCATTTCCCCTCCGAGGCGGTGAGTCTGAGCAGAGCCCCCGGGACTGTCAAACGAAGGTTTCGCCGTCGCGCGGCGTCAGCGTTTGGCGTGACGCTGGAAGAACGCCCAGGCCTCGTCGGCGAAGTCGACGTCCTGATTCGTCTTGCCGAAACGCTTCCAGAGACCGGGCCAGGTCTGCGTCGGGTTCGGCCAGCAGTGCCCCATCCCCACCGCCTTGTAGTACCAGAGCTCGCGCCCGTCGGGCCCCGGCCGGTAACGCTGCCGTTCGATCGTGCTGCTCGCGCGGCCCGTGTCGGGCGTGTACGAGTCGCTCTGAACGACGTCGGGAAAGGGATCGACCTCAGGCGGCCCCGAGAGACCGAGCGCGGCCAGCCAGGCGTCCCGCGTCTCCTCCATGCCCGGGTACTGCGCGAACGGGTATTCGCGCGAGCCGCCCCCGCCGTACGTGATGAACGGATCGTCGGTGGCGGCGAGCATCGCGATCGAGACACGATCGTATCCCGGCTGCGGGTGACAGGCGAAGAGCCATGCGCCGCGCGGCTGGAACGGGAGGGGGACGACCGGCGCGATGGCGGCCACGAGATCGGGGGCCTCGAGCGCCAGCACGAAGGACATGCCCCCGCCGGCGGACATGCCGGTCGCGTAGACGCGCGCGCGATCGATCGGCAGCTCGGTCTGCAACTGCGCGAGGATCTGGCGAACGTACTGCACGTCGATCCCCTCGCCCGCGTGCGCCGCGAAGCAGCCCTGAAGAAAGCCGCCCTTGGGCATCGAGGCGTGCTCCCGCGCGTTGGGCGGGTTCGGCAGACCGTTGCCATAGACGACGATGAACCCGTCCCGATCGGCCAGGGTCTCGAAGCGGGTATTGGTGCTGTAGAAAGCGACCGACTCGGCGCTGGTGGAATAGCCCGGAAACACGAACACGACCGGCGCGGGACGCGGCGGCAGGTTGGCGGGCGCGTAGACCAGGTAGCGACGCGCGACCTTGTCGGCCCCGAGAAAACGAATCGTCGCTGGATCGGTCAACGTCTGCGTGAAGGTGACAACGCACGCGCGCGACTGCGCGGCGCCGGGCGCCCCCTGAAGGTGCACCGGGGCCTCGCTGCAAAGTCGAAGGCGAAAGCGCGCGGCCGCAGGAGTTGTCGACGGAGCCACCGCTGGTGTCACCACCGCCGGAGGCGCAGCCGCGTGGCCGCCGCCGCAGCCGACGAGCACGAGTCCCAACAGCGCTGGGCCGGCGATGCGCGCGCGGGAACTGCCGTGCGCGATCGCAGCCGTCATTCCCGGCAACGTAGCAGAGCGCGCGGCCAAGCGGGGAGAGCGACCGCCTAGGGAACCGCTTCGATGCAGGTCAAGATGCCCCCCGACGGGCCCTGGCAGGCATGCGAAGCCGGACAGAGCGACGAGGCGCACGCGCAGGTGACCGTCCCACCGCAGCCGGCCGGGATGGGCATGCAGGCGTAGGCGAGATCGGTCTCGCAGATGTTTCCGCTGGGGTGGCGGCCCGACGGACAGAGGCCCGCATCGTCGGGCATGAAGAGGGCCCCGCCCTCGATCCCTGTCCCCACGCAGATGGAGCCGCTGCCGCAGGCAGGGCTACAGGTCATGCCGCCGCCGCCACCCTGCCCGCCCGAGCCGCCGGTGCCGGTACCGCTGCCGCCGGTACCGCTGCCGCCGGTCCCGCCGTCGGTCGAACCCGAAGTCGAGCTGCAGCCAGCTCCGAGACCGATCGCGAGCGTCGCGATGACAAAGAGAGAGAGGATTCGCATCCTGCTCGAACCAGCAAGTCCCGGACCAGCACGAAGCCCGCATCCCGGGCGGCGATCGCTGCGGCGCTCCTCAAAAACCTGAGACGTCGCGACTGTCTCGTCAGAATTCGAGCGCGCCGGCACGCTCAGGCGCGCGGGTGGAAGCGGTCGTAGACGGAGCGGAGGTGGCCGCGCGAGACGTGGGTGTAGATCTCCGTCGTGCCGATGTCGGCGTGCCCCAGCATCGCCTGCACCGAGCGCAGATCGGCGCCGCGCTCGACGAGGTGGGTGGCGAACGAGTGGCGCAGCTTGTGGGGCGAGATCCGCTTGCGGATGCCGGCCACCACCGCGTAGCGCCCCAGCAGCTTCCAGAACCCCTGCCGGGTCATCGCCCGCCCGTGATGGGTGAGGAAGAGCGTGTCGGTCGGGCGCGCGCCGAGGAAGGTCGCGCGGATCGTCTCGACGTAGCTGCGGATCGATTCGAGCGCCACTTCACCGACGGGGACCAGCCGCTCCTTGCGCCCCTTGCCGACCGCCAACAGGTAACCGGCGTCGAAGTTGATGTCGCGCAGCCGCAGCTTGC
>Ga0265340_10002590_pt1 | contig 10272 bp, 5 predicted proteins | sample 4CB225metaG_FD_202082 | JGI IMG/M metagenome (GOLD analysis project Ga0265340, IMG submission 202082) | Rhizosphere microbial communities from Carex aquatilis grown in University of Washington, Seatle, WA, United States - 4-CB2-25 metaG | ecosystem: Host-associated > Plants > Roots > Rhizosphere...
CTATGGAGCCATTATCTCCAGCATCATCGTGCCGGATCGCAATGGGCAGCTCGGTGAGGTGACCCTCGGCTTTGACGATCTCGCTGGCTACCTGCACGACACCCGTTTTTTGGGTGCAGTCGTGGGTCGGTATGCCAATCGTATTGCAGGCGGGCAGTTCGAGCTGCTGGGCAAGCGGTACCAATTGCCAAAGAACAACGGCCCCAATCACCTGCATGGTGGTCCAGCAGGTTTCTACGCGGCGCTTTGGAAGAGTCGCTGGTTGGGCAGCGACGATAGTCAGTCGCTGCACCTGACCATCGAGAGCCCGGACGGCGCCGCCGGATATCCTGGAGCGCTTCAGGTTTCCGTACACTACGGCTTTGACGACGATGGCCGACTGACGGTGGACTATGAAGCGGTGACAACCGCACCCACAGTCATCAACCTCACCCAGCACAGCTACTTCAATCTGGCCGGGCAAGGCAGCATTCTTGACCAAGAGCTTCAAATCGACGCCTCGCTTTACACACCAACTGATGCAACGTCGATTCCAACCGGGGAGCTTAGGGACGTTGCGGGCACGGCTTTCGATTTCCGTCGGCCAACGGCCATAGGTGCGCGTATCGATGCACCTGAAGAGCAGTTGCGACTGGGCGCTGGCTACGATCACAACTTCGTTCTCGACGGCGAGCCGGGACAGCTACGAAAAGCCTGCATGCTCCGCTGTCCCCGTAGCGGCCGCACACTCTCGGTGCGGACCACCGAGCCCGGGATGCAGCTTTATTCCGGCAATTTCCTGCCAAAGGACGGCTCGGTATCGCGTGGTCAACAGGCCTTTGGCTATCGCGAAGGGCTTTGCCTCGAGACACAGCATTATCCCGATTCGCCCAACCGTCCCGAGTTTCCCTCGACCCGCCTTGATCCAGGCCAGCGTTTTCACTCTACGACGGTGTTCGAGTTCTCGGTGTGAAAACATGTCCCGGCCGAGATTCCAAGGAACATGACTGTGCGTTTTGAGCAAACAGCCTCGAAATATGAGAGGCCAAACTGTACCAGGCCGCGCAGTACTCCGGGATTACGCATCTTTCCCGCAGGACTAATCGCGAGAAACCTCGCAATGTGAGCTTGATTTCGCGCCCCGGGAAGGCGAGAGTGCGTGGCCGAGACCCCCGGAGAACGAAACCATGCCGCCCGAAAAAGGCTCTACGAACTTCACGTTTGTCATCCTGATTACTCTCGTAGCAACGATTGGAGGGTTCCTGTTCGGCTACGACAGTGGTGTCATCAACGGCACTGTGGATGGTCTGCAGAAGGCATTTCATTCCAACAGCGCTGGCACGGGCTTTAACGTTGCGAGCATATTGCTCGGTTGCGCAGCGGGCGCATTCATGGCGGGGTGGCTCGCCGACAAATTCGGGCGCAAAACTATTCTCCTTATCTCCGCGGTTTGCTTCACGGTAAGCGCAGTTGGAGCAGGGCTCGCCCAAAGTTCCGTGCAATTCATCATCGTTCGAGTGCTCGGCGGCCTTGCAGTGGGTGCGGCAAGCGTGTTGGCACCGGCGTATATCAGTGAAGTGGCACCCGCCAAGTATCGCGGGAGGCTCTCGTCGATTCAACAGATTGCGATCATATCCGGCCTTTTCTTTTCGTTCCTGAGTAACTGGGCGCTGGCGCGTGTTGCGGGTGGTTCCACTCAGATCTTGGCAATGGGGTTGGAAGCCTGGCGCTGGATGTTCTGGGTAATGATCATCCCTTCGTTGGCATTCTTCTTCTCGCTGCTATTCATCCCCGAGAGTCCGCGATTCCTGGTTGCTTGCGGCAAGAAAGAAAAGGCTCTGGCCGTTCTAACTCGCCTAATGGGCAGTGACGCTCAAGCCAAAGTGGATGAGATCGCCGAGTCCTTGGCCGCCGCCCACCATCGGCCGAAGCTAAGCGACGTGCTCGCTCCGAAGACCGGGTTTCGCCCAATCGTTTGGTTGGGGATCGGACTTGCCAGTTTCCAGCAGCTCGTTGGCATCAATATCGTTTTCTACTACGGCGCGGTCATGTGGCAGTCTGCGGGTTTCACCGAGAACGACGCGCTGCTCATCAACGTCATCAATGGTGGAGCCAGCATCTTGGCCTGCTTCGTTGCCACGGCACTGGTCGATCGCGTCGGCCGCAAGCCCCTGTTGTTGGTCGGCTCGATTGGCATGGCCCTGACGCTGGGCACCCTCGCCGTGATCTTCTCCACGGCAGATGTCGTCAACGGCACATTGGCACTCAAGGGCGTTCAAGGTCCGCTAGCGCTCGTCTCAGCCATTCTGTACGGAATGTTGTTTAACACCTCCTGGGGTCCAGTGATGTGGATCATGTTGGGCGAGATGTTCCCCAACCAGATGCGCGGTTCTGGCCTAGCCGTTAGCGGTCTGTCGCAATGGATATCCAACTTCGGGATCACCATGACATTCCCGATCATGCTCGCGGGCATTGGCCTGGGCGGCGCTTACGGTTTCTACACCATATGCGCAGTGATCTCGATCTTCTTCGTCATGAAGTTCGTGCACGAAACCAAAGGCAAAGAGCTCGAGGCTATGGAAGGCTAAGCTCCGCTTTTCGGAGCAGCCCTCCCAATACGAACGGGGCCGCAAGCATCACGCTGCGGTCCCGTTTCTTTTTTGTCTTGCCGGCACGGAATCGCCGCTGGGCCTAGAGGCTTTCGAATCTCCGACAACATCCTTGGGGATTTGAGCACCGGAGCACAGGGCAAGCGCAGCCAGCGGACGAGATCGGCGGGCGTCGCTCCAAAATGCGACGAACGCTTCTTATCAATCAGAGGTACTGATTGATGACGTTCTCGAGCAGTTCCTGCTTGCCACTAATCAGGGGCAGGTTCTCGTTCTTCGCGGCGAGCGCAGCAAGATCGGCGAGCCCCAGCTTGCCCTGGCTGAACTTGAGACCATCGCCTTCGGTGAACGAGGCGTAGCGCTTCTGCTTGATGTCGGAGAAAGGTGAAACGGCGAGCAGCTTGGCCGCGATCTCCAAACCGCGGGCAAAAGCATCCATGCCGCCGATGTGCGCCAGGAACAGATCCTCGATGTCCGTAGAATTGCGCCGCAGCTTGGCGTCGAAGTTCAGACCACCGGTCTTGAATCCACCGTCGGCGAGCACGATCATCATTGCTTCGGTGGTCTGGTAGATGTCCGTGGGGAATTGGTCGGTATCCCAACCGTTCTGCACGTCACCACGGTTGGCGTCGATGCTGCCGAGCAGACCGGCATCAACCGCCACCTGCAGTTCGTGCGAGAACGAATGACCCGCAAGCGTGGCGTGGTTGGCTTCGATATTGAGCTTGAAGTCCTTGTCGAGCCCATGGGCGCGAAGGAAGCCAATCACCGTTGCGGCGTCGAAGTCGTACTGGTGCTTCGAGGGTTCCATCGGCTTTGGCTCGATGTAGAACGGGCCGGTATACCCCTTGGACCGTGCGTAGTCGCGCGCCATGCCGAAGAAGCGGCCAATGTTCTCGGCTTCGCGCTTCATGTCGGTGTTCAGAAGGCAGGTGTAACCCTCGCGACCACCCCAGAAAACATAGCCTTGTCCGCCAAGCTCGATCGTCGCGTCAATTGCAGCCTTGACCTGAGCTGCCGCATGGCTGAGCACGCGGAAATCCGGGTTGGTGGCAGCACCATTCATGTAACGGGGGTGGGAGAAGAGATTCGCCGTGCCCCACAGCAGCTTGATGCCGGTAGATTTCTGACGCTCTTTGGCGAGCGCCACCAGGGTTTGCAGATTCTTCTCTGACTCAGCCACGGTCGCACCCTCAGGAGCGATATCGCGATCATGGAAGCAATAGAAGGGCGCGCCCAGTTTGGAGATGAATTCGAACGCAGCGTCGAGCTTCATCTTCGCGCTTTCCATGGGAGTTGCGCCCGTCCATGGGAAGTCTCGGGTGCCGGCCCCGAAGGGATCTGAACCGGTGCCACAGAAACTGTGCCAATAGCAGACAGCAAAACGCAAGTGGTCTTGCATGGTCTTGCCCAGCACGACCTTCTTGGGGTCGTAGAACTTGTAGCTCAGGGGGTTTTTCGACTCTTTGCCCTCGAACTGGATGGCTCCAATACCAGGGAAGAACTCTTTTCGGCCGACGAATATGGACATCTCATTCACCTCAAAAACGCTAAATGAACTTCGGCTTGAGTAGCTCGACGTATTCTAGGTAAGTCTTGTAGGTTTCCGCATACCGCGCACGACGGGCTGAATCTGGCTGCGTTTCCGCGCCGGAATTGGGGACATGCGCGTCGACGATAGCGCCCATGGTTGGAGATTGACCGTTCGCATGCCCGAGCATCCAGAGTGCCTGCAGCGCGCCACCAAATGCGGCGGTTTCGGCAACGTCGGGGACAACGACGCTGCATCCGAAAATATCCGCGGCAAGTTGCTGCCACACGCGGCTCTTGGCGCCGCCACCGGTCAGGCGAATCTGACGTGGAGTTGCCCCGAGGCTCGTGAACGCGTCCTGGCCGAAGCGCAGGGCGTAGAGAGCCCCTTCCATGGCTGAACGGACAAGGTGTGCCTTTTGGAAGTTCTGCGGCGTAATGCCGAGCAGCCCTCCCCTGGCCTTGGGCAGGTTGGGTGTGCGCTCACCGCTGTAGAACGGCAACGTTAATAAGCCGTCAGAGCCCGCAGGAACTGACCCAGCCAACCCATCGAGCTCTGTAACGGGCAGCCCCAACAAGCCGCGTGTCAGCTCGGTAGACACGGTGCAGTTCATGGTGCAGACCAAAGGCAACCAGCCACCCGTCGATGAACAGAATGCGGCGACGAGTCCTTTCGGATCGACGACAGGCGCATCCGCAAAGGCAAATAAAGTCCCGGAGGTTCCGAGGCTTACTGTGAAGCTGCCGTCCGTGACGCAGCCCGTTCCGATGGCAGCCATCATGTTATCGCCGCCACCGGCCGACACCAACACCTGCTCGGAGAAACCGAATCGTTGGGCTATCTCGGGTCGAATACGACCGCTGGACGCCTGTGGCGCGATCAGTTCGGGCAGGCATTCCATGAGATTGCGTTCTGCATCGATGGCTTGCAGCAGCTTCGGTGCGAATGTGCGGGAACGAACGTCGAACCACCCGGTACCGGAAGCATCGCCCGCTTCCATCGTGTATTTGCCGGTCAGGTAATAGTTCAGGTAGTCATGCGGCAAGAGTATGTGCGCGAGCGCGCGGTACTGTTCGGGCGCATGTCGCTTGAGCCAAAGTACCTTGGGTGCGGTGTAACCAGCCACGATCGGGTTGCCCACTTCAGCGATCAGTCGCTCACGTCCACCGTAGGCTTTCGTGATTAGGTCACACTCCTCGGCAGTCGAGGTATCGTTCCACAGTTTGACGCGATAGAGCGGCTCGCCTTTGACATCGAGCGGCACGAATCCGTGCTGCTGCCCCGAGACACCAATCGCCTTCACGGCTCGGCGCAGTTGCGGATCAGTGCGATCCAGGCAACTCTCGAGGGCCTCGATCCAGAACCGTGTTTCCTGCTCACTAGTTCCGTCAGATTTCTGCACGATGTCATGCGGAGCCTGGGTCACGGAAAGTGTCTTGCGTTCGTCAGCATCATAGACGAGCACTTTGGTACTTTGAGTACCGAGGTCGATCCCAAGCGTCAAATCCGTAGAAGTCATTTCGAGCTCCGCAACAATGGGCGGCAAGGTATCAGAGGGTCGCCCGCACCCGATTTTCGAGCGCCGACTCTTATCCAACGGAGCCGGGCTCGAGGCAAGCGGGAATCGTCTTCCCCCCACGGATAACGATTCCAGCGCCAAAATCGGCTGATTTGTCATGGCTTCGAGGCTCTCGTCACGCCTGCGATACGAGTTCGACCAACAAACTTCTCACGGGACCCGCTTAAAGTGAGAAGCCTTCCGACTACGGAGGACTCTGGCCCACGACACGTCAGCTCGAACGCCTGGTAACGTCCTGGACGCCTCGACAGCAAACACGTCGACTAGAAGAACCTAAGACCGAAACTCGCTCCCAGGTGCCAGTTGGGCATTTGCGCCTGGATGGTGCCGACATATGCATCGGAAAGCCACGTGTCGAGAAATCGTTGATACTCGACCAGAAAGTAGACGCGCTGAGCGAGCACGGCTGCAATGGACATGTATCCTCCAACACGATTGTTGACACTTCTGCGATTGGCTTGCCAAGGTGCATACCGCGATACCCATACGCCTCCAAGGCCAAGTTCGAGGTCCAGCACACCCGGTGTGAGTAACCACCAGCGCGGCGAGAAAATCGCAGACATCCCCATGCCCAAGTTCGTGTCCATCATATTTGCGGAATCGTTGAGTGCAATGTCGGTCGTTCTCAACTGGTAGAGACGACCAAAAACATTGGCTCTAAGTGCAAAGTACTCGGACGGCGCGGTCATTCCCAGACTGCCCCCAATTTCAAAACCTCGGTCGGCGTAGCCTATGGACCATATATATTTCGGGAACAGTCGAACGGTTGCGGCGTCTGCGGCAATGCGCCCGCCCACGTTGATGGCAACGGACATTGCTCCCGTCTCTTTTGCCGCAAGTCGGTTCGAGCCTTCCTCCGCCAAGTAGCGTAAAAACAGGTTTGCATCGGCAGCGTTCAATGAAGAACGGTACGGTTCAGGGGGCTCGCGAAACGCATACTTGGCTTGGCGAAGCGCACTCAGGTAATGAGCAAAAGTGTCGGTCTCAGAGAATGCCGCCGGGTCCTGCGTCCACGCTCGTTGACTCCAGCTCGCCTTGAGCAGACTGAAGAATGGGGCGTCAACGTCCGCGCACGGTGCTGGCCGAGCGAACTTGTCATCTCTCGGCGCGTCGCGGCCAACAGGCAACACGACCTTATCGTAAAAGTCCCACATGCATTGGAACTTCTTGGCGGTGCTATCCGCAGTGCCGGCCTGCGTCAGGGCTGTCATCACGTTTTCGATATCTTCGCGGTCGACACCTTCGAGGCTGCCGAGATGAACACGGGCGTCGGCCATGCCGACCACGAAATCGAAAACGCGAAGGTCGCGATCCAGGAACGCAAAAAAGTGCCCCAATTGCTCCCCAGCTATCGGTAGATACCGCTGCGGAACCACGAGACGCGGAAGTTGATTGGCCCCCCCCTCCTGGCGCACGAATGAGTTCTGCTCAGCGGTATGCACCAGTTGCGCGTCCGCGCCCGTGGCCAGAAGATCTTCAAACCAATTGACGTACGTGCCAATCGGTGACGTGGCCCGGGCGTTGCGCTTGACCGGATCGGGCACCGCAACGATAACGTTGCTTGGGCGTGCATAGCTCCAGGCTCGCAGCCCTGGGTTGACGAATATGTATGTGTTTGGGTCTGCGACCAAGTCGAAGAACCAGGGGTTGGCCGGACGTGTCCGATTCCAGTGGTTCATCTCGATCGCAAGTCCGATGGGCGTGTTGTCGAGCACGCCACCGTCGATGAAGATGCCCGTCTTGTGGATGAAGTCACTGGTGGAAGTGTCGTAAGTTCGGTAGTCGAGTTCAACCGGTGGAAATGCAATGGGGAAGGCGCCGGAGGCCCGAATGCCGCGGAGCAAGTCTCGGCGCGTGGGATGTTCGGTGGTGCCGAGTTGAGCGTAAAAGGCCTTGTCTGGGACGGCGGTTTTTGCTGCAAGCCCGGTACTATCGGGAGGCAGCAGATTCGACAGCACTTTTGCGTCAGGGTTGAAGTCAACCTGCACCGCGAAGCGCTCCGTGAGGCGCGGAGACACTATGTGATTCTCGGGGCTGCCATGCGCATTGAGCATCACATGAACCGGACTTTCGGCTTTGCCGAGATGGGTGGCAACGAAGCCAAGCCCAAAATGACAATCGACGTACTTGCTCGCAATGTCCATATACTGCGAAGCGTCATTCATGGCGTCGCGTACCGGAGCATCGTCGAAGATCGCAAGCGAACTCGGACCCCCCGAGGCACTGAGTAGGCCATGCTGGTTGCCGGAGGAAAACAGGCGTAGACGATCGATCCAAATTCGAAAGGCGAGCGTGCTGCTGGGTGCGGCAAAGTCACGCGAGCATCCTTCGAGACCAAACGCGAGGGCATTCACACTGCCCGCCGAAGCGCCCGTCACCGTTCGATACGCGCCGGACCCGATCTTATTGCGTCGACGATTTCTAGCCTTGAGTACCTCCGTAACTATGTAGGCGTATCCCGACTGCCAACTGCCCAAGCTGACTCCTCCTTGCGCAATCAGCGTGTACCCACCGTGGCCTTGCATTACGGCAGAGGCCGCCGACTGCCAAAAACTCGACAGAATCGACCGCGTAAGCGGAGCGTCTTCAATGCCTTGGGCGGCTAGCTTGAGCAGTTCAATGACGTGTTCGGCCTGCTCGATCAATTGGAGTCGAACGGCTAAGGCCACTGGTGCAACAGTCGATGGTTGCCGGGTTTTTGGACACATCCCGTGAGCGTGCACGTCGTTAGTATCCCAGATGCACTGCTGAAAACGCATGCCGCGTTCGACCAGGGGAACTAGGGCAGCCATGCAGCTCCGACGTTGTTCCGCTCTCTCGGGATCCGTAATCGTGAGACAATCGGTCGCGACTTGCACGACATGCACGGGGTGCGCGGGTAGAAGGTCGTAAGGCTCGTCGGTGCCTGGGCCGAGCACAGAACTCGCGCCACGTTCGGCAGAGACGCTCGATTCGAATCTGACGCCTGAGTCCTTTGCGTGAGGAGGCGATGCATTGGCCGTTTCACCGTAGGCCCAATCAGGTGCCCCCAAAACTCCGAGCAGCGTCATCAGTGCTGCTCTCGAACTTGGACTTGACTTCATGGACGGTCGGCCCTCTCGTGCGTCAGCGCAAACCATTGGATGCACGAGAACGACTAGTACATCAATTCTGATGAGTTTATTTACTAGAAATTCGCAACTGGTCGAACACGTCCTATGACACCCAGCGCGCGCATCGCGGAGCGCATTGTGTCGCCAACAGAGCCCGGAGCGGCGCGGCGATACGAGCAATTACCAAAACCTCGCGGTTGCGCGCCGCAACGACCCAAGAAGGTTTTTGGAGAAGAACTCTGAGGTGGCACCGGGCAGCCATGCGTTTTGCCAACGACGTCGGCGCGGGGTGAGACCATACAGTGTGTTGATGCGTCGTGGCTTCGGCTTGTCCGTTGACCGGATCGCGCGCAGCCGACGCACTGAACACCGAATCCCGCGCTTGGGTCGCTCTGTCCAATCGCCCCCCATTCGTCGCCCCGACTGGCCGCCCTTTGGCACACCGGATACTCCGTTTGGCGCGGTCGAGTGCTCGTTTGGCGCCCTCGACACCTCATTTGACACCCCCAACACCCGTTTTGACACGGGCGACACCCGTTTTGACGCGGTCGACTCCCCATTCGTGCTGTTGTATGGTCATTCTGACGCGGCTGAGGGGTCATTTTGCTCATTGTATGGTCATTCGTGCGCGCCCGATCGGGCTCGCGCGGCGAATGAATGAAGTCACCCGTGTGTAGAATCGCGCACTTGAACGGCCGAAGCCCAAGGAACAAGCAGCCGCGCCAGGGTCGGACCCCGACGCATCAACGTGACCTTGAGCCAAAGCTGTCTATTTGCAGCTCAGTACCGACCAGAACGTGTCGCAAGCGCTTTGATTGACTGCCGCCACCACGTTCAGGCAAGCACTCTGAAGGGTGCTATCGGTTTGTTGCGTGCAGCAGGTTGCCAGATCGGTGCACGTGTGAGTCACTGCCGTACTTGCGGCACCACCCGTTGACACTGCGCCTCCGGTTGCAGCGACTCCACCCGTTGACACTGCGCCTCCGGTTGCAGCGACTCCACCCGTTGACACTGCGCCTCCGGTTGCAGCGACTCCACCCGTTGACACCACACCTCCGGCTGCAATCGCTCCACCCGTAGCCGCAGCTCCACCGGTGGCTGCAGCGCCGCCCGTTGACACCGAGGTGTCTATGCAGATCTTGCTAGAATTGCAGACAAGCTTGCCTGTACAGGTCCCCGCTGAGTAGCAGGGACAATTGGCAATCCCTGTGACGCAGCTCGTCGGTGGGCTGGAGGCTCCGCCGGTTGCGACGGCTCCGCCAGCGGCAGGAGCACCACCCGCTGCCACAACTCCGCCAGCGGCTCGAGCACCACCCGTTGCCGCAGCTCCGCCCGTTGCCGCAGCTCCGCCCGTTGAACCTGGGGTGCCAACGCAAACCTTGCTAGTGTTACATGTGAGTCCGCCCGAGCAGAGGCCGGACGTATAGCAAGGGCAATTGAGTATACCCGTAACGCATGACACGCCGGTTGCGCCGCCCGCAT
>Ga0265340_10002591_pt1 | contig 10272 bp, 7 predicted proteins | sample 4CB225metaG_FD_202082 | JGI IMG/M metagenome (GOLD analysis project Ga0265340, IMG submission 202082) | Rhizosphere microbial communities from Carex aquatilis grown in University of Washington, Seatle, WA, United States - 4-CB2-25 metaG | ecosystem: Host-associated > Plants > Roots > Rhizosphere...
CCGCATCCTGTCTCTGCGTTTGTGAGTCGCTAGCAGATTTGTTGTTCAACAAGTCGAGGTAGTTGACTGAAGCCGCCTTCACGAATGGTGAGCCTGCTTTTTTGGGGATTTAGAAAGGATATTTCTTTATGTGCGATGCTGCCGCCCTCCAACCCATTCCGATCGACACTCTGCGCCCGTTGATTGCCCGTGTGGTAGAAAAATGGTTCGAGTTGAAAGGCGGCGCCCGTATTCTTCCGCGAGCTGGATTTGCACCCAAGGATTTCGCATTCGCGCTAATCATAGCCACTCAGGTCCATGTTGAACATCTGGAGCAAACATCATGGGCTTGACGCTAACCTTCCTCGGCGGCGCAGGAACCGTTACGGGGTCGAAATATCTGCTAGAGGACGACGAGCATAGAATTCTCGTCGATTGCGGACTTTTCCAGGGCTACAAGGCTTTGCGACTCAAAAATTGGGCGTCTCTGCCGAATGATCCCCATAAGATCAGTGCCGTTCTGTTGACGCATGCCCATCTCGATCATTCGGGTTACCTACCGCTTTTAATCAATCGCGGTTATCGCGGACGTGTTTTCTGCACAGCAGCAACCCAGGATCTTTGCGGGATACTCCTGCCGGACTGCGGGCATCTTGCTGAGCGTGATGCCGACTTTGCAAATCGCAGAGGCTTCTCGAAACACAAACCTGCACTTCCGCTTTATAATGAAGAAGATGCACGACGCGCTTTAAACTATCTGCAGCCTGTTGCGTTCGACCAGATGCAGAAGATTCCGGGCAGTGCAACGGCGCGATTTCGCCGTGCAGGACACATCTTGGGGGCCGCCTCTATCGAAGTGGAATGGCACGGAAAGCGGATCGTGTTTTCCGGTGACATTGGCCGCTATAACGATCCCATAATGTTCGATCCAGTCACCCCGGATTCGGCCGACTATGTCCTCGTCGAGTCGACCTATGGCAATCGGTCCCACGAGAACCTCGATCCAGAAACTGCGCTAGGCGCGATCGTCAATCGCACTATTGCGAGAGGAGGTACCGTCATCATTCCGTCTTTCGCGGTGGGACGCGCGCAAAGTTTGCTGTTTCATTTCGCACGAATGAAATCAGCGGGCACAATCCGGCCTGATTTGCCGATTTTTCTAGACAGTCCGATGGCCATAGAGGCGAGCGACATTCTGGGCCGTCATCCTAGTGATCATCACTTGACGTCGGAAGAGAGCAAAAAACTGGCAGCCGTGGCTCACTATGTACAAACCGGCGAAGAATCTCGCGCCCTGACCGCGAACCCAATGCCCAAGGTGATCATATCCGCAAGTGGTATGGCGACTGGCGGACGCGTCTTGCATCATCTCGAGCAATATGTGTCCGACTCGCGCAACGCCGTTGTGTTTGCGGGATTTCAGGCAGGCGGCACGCGCGGCGCATCAATGGTCGCGGGCGCCGAAAGTATTAGAATGCATGGGCACGACATTCCAGTACGTGCAGAAGTCGCCAATCTTGCAATGCTTTCTGCTCACGCCGATCGATCCGAGTTGATGCGCTGGCTGAAAGGATTTCAGATGCCACCGACGACATTGTTCGTCGTGCATGGTGAACCCACGGCGTCTGATACACTGAGACACGACATCGAGCAGAATCTTGCATGGTCGGTCGTCGTACCGGAACAGGGGCAACAGGTCGAGCTCGCGTGACGATCAGCCGTCCGTCCATGAAGGCGAGAAGACTGGGGCTGGATGCGCAGTCTGAAGCGCTTGTGCTGTTGCGACATGACTCCGTCGTTTTCCGTTCCGAAGGGTTTTCTGCACATACGCGTCTACTTCTGTGTTCGGGCGAACGCAGGATTGTAGCGACAATGCTCTCGGTGACGTCGGACTTGGTTGCAGTCGATGAGGCGGCGCTCTCTGAAGCTGCATGGTTGCAGCTCGGGCTCAGAGATGGGGACACGATCTTGATTGAACATCTTGATCCGGTCGAATCGCTAAGCCTGTTGCGGAGCCGAATTTTCGGGCACGAACTTAGCGAGAACAGTTTTCGGGCAATCATGCATGACATCGTCGCCGGACGGTATTCCAGTATCCACGTCTCCTCGTTTCTTACGGCGTGCGCATCGGCACCGCTGAACGAGCGAGAGATACTGGCGCTAACGCGAGCAATGGTGGACGCTGGCGAGCGGCTCTCATGGTCCGCACCTATTGTCGTGGACAAGCACTCAGTCGGTGGGCTCCCGGGAAATCGTACGACCCCTATTATAGTTGCGATCGCGGCTGCTCTTGGCCTCGTCATGCCGAAGACGTCATCGCGCGCCATAACGTCCCCGGCGGGCACCGCCGACGTGATGGAGACGCTTGCTCCGGTCGAACTCGACGCTGCAGCGATCCGACGTGTCGTCGATCAAGAGGGTGGATGTGTAGCGTGGGGCGGCGCTGTACAGTTGAGCCCCGCAGACGACATCCTAATCCGGGTCGAACGCGCGTTAGATCTCGATACGCGAGGTCAAATGATTGCGTCTGTCATGTCGAAAAAAATCGCGGCCGGCGCAACACATCTTATTGTGGACATGCCGGTTGGACCTACTGCGAAGGTTCGGACAGCTGAGGAGGCGCAGCAGCTGTCCGAAGGTCTGCTGACAGTTGCGACGTCCTTCAATATCAAAGCCCGCGTGATTGTCGGCAATGGAGACCAACCGATTGGACGGGGCCTCGGTCCCGCCTTAGAGGCCGAAGACGTCCTAGCCGTGTTGCAGTGCAAGCCTGACGCCCCTGCCGATCTGCGCGATCGCTCGGCGCAATTAGCCGGTGCGTTGATTGAACTTGCGGGCCTTGCACCGCCAGATAATGGCACTGCGACTGCCATGCGCGTTCTCAACGATGGTCGCGCATGGAGAAAGTTTCAGCGCATCTGCGAAGCGCAAGGGGGCATGCGCGTGCCTCCTCGTGCGCCCTGCATGCAGCCAGTTAGAGCCCGCGCTAGCGGGCGACTAGCCGAGATCGACAATAGAATGATCGCGCGGCTCGCAAAACTTGCGGGCGCACCTAACGCACCCGCAGCTGGAATGGAGCTTCATGCGCGCGTCGGTCAGCAGATCAAGGACAGCGATGTGCTTTGCATTGTCCATGCGCAAGCACCGGGCGAACTGGAATATGCACTCGCCTATTCCGATAAACACGACATTTTTCGAATTGAAAGCTGATGGCCCTCGCGATCATTTTTCCTTTCCCAGGAAGTACCCCCCTCGCCGCCAGTCTCGCTTCGCGCTTGGGAGCAGACACCGGAATACTAACGACGCGGAAGTTTCCCGACGGCGAAACCTATCTTCGCTATGACACCGATATTCGAGGCAAAGAGATTGCCTTCGTCTGCACGTTAAACGATCCGAACGCGAAGCTCGTTGCCCTCCTTCTTGCAGCGCAAGCTGCACGCGAACTTGGCGCGGTGAAGATTGGTCTCATTGCTCCTTACCTCGCGTATATGCGGCAGGACGCGCGATTTCTGCCGGGCGAAGCTGTGACATCCCGAACCGTGGCGCACTTGATATCGAGGTATTTCGACTGGTTGGTTACCGTCGACCCTCACCTCCACCGCTACAGAAACTTGTCGGAGATATATTCGATCCGGAGTAGTGTGGTGCACGCAGCCCCAGCGATTTCCGCTTGGATCAAAGCGAACGTGCAAGACCCCTATTTAGTGGGCCCCGATGTCGAAAGCGTCCAATGGGTCTGTGACATCGCGCAAGAGGTCGGGGCGCCGTATGCGACGCTGAAAAAGCATAGGCAATCAGATCATCAGGTTTGGCTTGAACCGGTCGACGTCACTGCAATGAAAGGACGAAATCCAGTTCTCGTGGATGACATCATCTCTAGCGGCGAGACCATGTTGGAAGCCGTGCAAATGCTGAAAGCTTCGGGCGTGACGGCGCCCGTGTGCATTGCCGTCCATGGATTGTTTGCCGACGATGCAGAAGAGCGCATTGCAGGCTTGGGCGCAAAGATCGTGACCACGAATTCTATACCGGGCTCGCTGAGCCATATCCGCCTGGACGATCTGATCGCTACCGGCGTTCGCCAACTTGATATCGCGCCAACGTCACCGTCGATAGAAACGCCATGATATATTTCAGCGGCCGACCTATATTGCCGCGAACATCGTTTGATTTCATACAGCAGGCCGCCCTGTTGGCACACGTAACTGATTAAGCTCGCACTTCAAAAATCTGTGCGAAGCCACTGGAAAATTCGGCGCTTAGCAGCGTCTGTGACGAGCAAATAAATAGCAGTAATTACAATCAGCACACCCATGACCGGCAGCGGCAATGGGACAAAGTGCAGCCATGCACCCAGTTGCGTGTAAGGGAGCATCACGGCTACCGCCACCGCTCCCAGTGAACTCGCAATCAAAAGCGGCGACGGCTTGCTCTCGAAGAAACGGTGCCGTGTGCGAATGACAAATATCACCAGCACTTGTGTGAGTAACGACTCGACAAACCAACCTGTGTGAAACAAGGAGCCATCGGCATGAAACACTCGCAGCAGGACGAAGAAGGTCACAACATCAAACAGTGAACTGATCGGCCCGAATAGAAGCATGAACTTCTGCACGAGCCGTGTGTTCCAGCGCCCCGGTTTTGCAATTGCCTCGTCGTCCACCCGATCGGTCGGAATAGCGACTTCTGAGAAATCGTAAAGCAAATTGTTGAGAAGAATCTGAATCGGCAACATAGGCAGAAATGGAAGTATCAGGACGCCTCCCGCCATCGAGAACATGTTACCAAAATTCGAGCTGGTTCCCATCATTATGTATTTCATAACATTCACGAATGTGCGGCGCCCTTCGCGAACACCTTCAGCCAATACAGACAAATCCTTTTGCAGCATGATCATCGAGGCGGCTTCTTTGGCGACGTCGGCGCCGCCTTCCACCGATATGCCCACATCGGCCGCATGCAATGACGGCGCATCGTTGATGCCGTCGCCGAGATACGCCACCACATTCCCGGCCCGGCGAAGTGCGCCAATGATGCGCGCCTTCTGGGAGGGATTGACCCGGCAGAAGCGGTTTGCGGTCCGCACACGCGCGATGAGCGCCTCATCGGAAAGACTCTCCACCTCCTCGCCATTTAAATATTCGCCGGACGGGATCGCGAGGCTTTCGCAGACATGGGCGGTAACGTGTTCGTTGTCGCCCGTGACGATTTTCACTGCGATGCCGAGCGACGCCAGATCGCGCAACGCGCTCCCAGCGCTTTCCTTCGGCGGGTCAAGAAACAGGGCGAAACCGGCAAACGTAAGTCCCGCTTCGTCGGCGATGCCTGCATGCACGCATGCGCTGCCCACATCGCGCCAGGCGATGCCAAGCGCACGAAATCCTTGGTGCCCAAAGTGCTCAAGTGCGGTGCACGCCGACGCTCTAGCTGCGTCATCCAACGACACCGAATTGTTGTTGCGCACGAAGAACGAACACAGCTTCAGGATATCTTCCGGTGCACCCTTCACAAACAACCTGCGGCTCTCGCCCCTTGCAGCCAAAACCGAAACCCGCCGGCGTTCAAAATCGAACGGCACTTCGTCGAGTTTATTCCAACTGTTGCCCGCGGGACCCCGGTTCAATATGGCTTCATCCAGCGGGCTTTTCAGTCCGGTTTCGAAATGCGCGTTGATGTAGGCGGCTTCAAAAACATTCTCACTTTCATTTCCATCGAGATCGACAGTGCGGACAAGGGCGATAGATGCTTCTGTCAGCGTGCCGGTCTTGTCGCTACAGATAACATTCACGCTGCCTAGATCTTGAATTGCCGACAAGCGTTTCACGATCACTTGTTTCTCCGCCATGCGCAAAGCACCGCGCGACAGCGTTACGGAGACGATCATCGGTAGAAGCTCTGGGGTCAATCCGACGGCAAGCGCCAACGCAAACAGAAACGATTCCAGCAACGGTCGGTGAAACAAGAGATTGACCAGCAGGACAAACAAAACGAGCAGCACAGTGAGACGGACGATCAGCATGCTGAAATCGCGAAGTCCTATTGCAAAGGCGGTGGGCGGCGGCTCCCGGCGCAACGCGCCAGCAATGCCGCCAAGCATGGTTTGCCGGCCCGTTCGAATGACTATGGCGTGTGCAGTTCCGCTTACGACCGAGCTTCCCATGAAAACCGCGCTTGTTGGAACCACGGTGGTTTCTGCGTTGACCGTTCCGGTTACGTCTTTCTCCGCGGGATAGGACTCGCCCGTGAGCAGCGATTGGTTCACGAACAAATCGTTGGCTACTAGAAGCCTGCAATCGGCCGGAACGAGGTCCCCGGCTGTGAGGCAAACGATATCGCCTGGAACGAGATCAGCTGCGCGAACGGACTGAACACTGCCGTCTCGCAAGACGCTTACCATCAACGACACACGTTCCCGCAACTTCTCGACCGCTATCTGAGCCCTGCGTTCCTGAACGAAATCGAGCGTTACGGAGATGACCACGATGCTAGCGATGACTATGAAACTCGCAGGATCGCCTGTTCCCGCTGCAATGGCGGCCGCGAAGAGCAGCACCAAAACGAGCGGATTGCGAAATCGCTTGATGAACTCGATAAAAACGCTCGGACGGTGCGTGTCGGCTATTCGGTTTGGTCCGTTTCTGGCAAGACGTTCCTCCGCCTCGGCGGCAGAAAGCCCAACCTCGCGGCTTCCAAGTGATGAGATCGCGCATTCGGGAGGTAGCGCAAACAAGTCCTGCACGCCCGGAGCGGTCATCGAATTGGAGCGCGGGTACCGATGTGATTCGCCATCATTGCTGTCTTCGAGTTAGCTGACGGCTTTTGCCGCACAGAGGGGTGCCGTTTCGAAGGCTGGCACCGCAGTCCACTATCCATGACGATCCTCGTTAAGCATTGCTGGGAAATCAACGGTCGCCAGAAAAAGTTATCGTCAACAATAGGATCTAGCTCGCGCGCTCCAAGGATATCGATCTGAGCGGCGCTCAAGTAACCGCGCCGAAGACGCACGATGCCGCGCCCATAAAGTGCCGTAGCGAGTTCCGGTTGCCTCTTAAGCGCTGCGCTGAAGTCGCGTTCCGCGAGATTGAACTTTCCCATACGTAAGTAGACAAGCCCACGACTGTCCAGGATATCAGGCTCGCCCGGCGCTAAACGGAGCGCCGTGTCGCAATCCACCAAAGCCTTCGGCAGCTCTCTGTCGAATGATCCCCTTGTCCAGCAGCGTGCATTCCACATGCGAGGATCATTCGGCGCCAGACGAATGGCGGTCGCGAAATTGGAAATTGCTTCGGCGAAACGTCCTTGTGCCCGCAGGGCCTCGGCATAGCCAGCACGACTTTCCGCATCGCTTGGATCGAGCTTTACTGCCTCTTTGAAATCCACACGCGCCTGTTCAAAGCGCTTTTGCATCAAATAGGAAATTGCCCTCAACTTGTAGGGTGCAGGATCACCGCTATCGAGCTTCATCGCATATGCGCATTGCTGTTGCGCAGCGGAAAGAGCGCCGTTCCCTAGCAAAACCATGCAACTTAGCGCAGCGCCGAGCTCGCCCACTGGCGAGCGCGCGTTACCGCGAATTTGGTCTAAGGGCTGTCGATTGCCGCCAGGGTGCAATGATGCGGATTGCACCTTTCCACGTTGATGAAACGCTACCCCGGGTTGGGTCGCGAGCGAAGTAGCAATCAAGACCACCAGAAGCATAAAGGCCGCCGAAATTTTCGTGCGAGACATGTAAACGCCGCTCCTTCAGCACCGTGATCTATAAGACACCGGCACCGGCTCTGACTTGCGTCGGATCAATCTTTCGCGTTGGCGTTGGTCAATCTAGCCAACGGATAGTCGGTGCTTTTCGTGGGACCATAGGAGGCGCGACAACGGGATTCCATCCGATTGGCCTTTTCAGCGAGCCGTATAACCGCCATCAACGACAAGCTCCGAGCCGGTCACGAACTTCGCCTCATCGGACGCGAGATAAACGGCGGCCCACGCGATGTCGTCCGGTTCGCCCATATGCCCGAGGGGATGCAATGCATCCGTCGCCTTGCGCCCCTCAGCGAGATCCCCCAGCGCGCCCAAGTGATGCTCAACCATCGGAGTCCAGATGAAGCCCGGATGGATAGAATTCACGCGAATTCGGTCTGCTGCATAAAAAAGCGCGTCAGTCTTCGTCATTAAGCGGACGGCTCCTTTGGAGGCGTGGTAGGGCGGCACATCGGGCGCGCCTACCAATCCGTAGATCGAGGACAGATTGATAATGCTGCCGCGGCCCGCGCTACGCATATGCGGAATCGCGTGCTTCGTTCCAAAAAAGACACCCTTTACATTGATGCTTTGAACGAAATCCCACTCTTCTTCCGTTACCTCATGGGTTGGTTTGTTGGCGCCAGATACTCCGGCGTTATTGACTAGAATATCGATCTTACCAAAATGTGCTGCTACTACGCCGAGTATAATTTGCACTTCATTCTCTTTCGAAACATCGCAATGCCAGTAGTTGACCTGCAAACGGCGAGCGGCGAGATCCTTTTCTAGCGTCTTGCCGCCGCCATCCAAAACATCGAGTAGAGCGACCTTTGCCCCTTCTTCCGCCATGCGCGTTGCAATCGCTCGGCCGAGACCGAGGGAAGCACCAGTCACCACCGCGATTTTTCCTGTGAGCCTGTTCAAGACATATCCTTCAGCGAACTCGCCTCAATATGCACCAAAGTCGCCGTCGAATTCTGATTCAGGTCAAATGCCGGGACACACCCTTATGGGCCATAGCGTTGAAACGCGCTGTAACGGCTTTGAGGCGGATCAAAGACTCTGTTCGTCCGAGGTTATCCGCGGAAGCGAATGCCCGACCACCAATCGTTACGAGCAACGTGGCGGCAAATGCAAATGCGCACATCTTCAGAAGTGACACGTTCTTCGCCCAAATTTTTCAATAATGGACGACGCCATTTTTCAGGCTTTGATGCTAATCAAACAACGGCCGGTGCTGAAATATATCGAGCTATTTCAGATGCAGGTTGCGAAGCATCCAACATTCTCCATGCAACTGGTTTTGAAATTGAAGCTATTTGACTTTTAAGAACTTCCGCGGTTGCGTCTGATGCGTCTTCCCGGCGCGTAAATATTCGGCTTTGCAAAATTTCCTCGGGCGCGGAAAGCCAGTAGCCTTCACACTTTGTTGCGTTCCGCTCTGCGGTAGATGCAACGGCATTGCGCTCATTTTGGGTTCCAAAAACCGCGTCGGCGATCGCGCAATATCCTGCAGTCAACGCCAGTTCTGCTCTCTTCATAATCTCGCCATAAACAATTTCGGTGGATTCTGCAGTATAGGCCTTTTGTGGAAGCCGCGACATTTCTGAGACCCCCTGCGATTTCTTGCGCAGATAGTCGGATCGAACCACGACGGCGCCAGGAGCGCGGCCGATGACAGGAGCAGTGGCTCGAGCGACTGTGGATTTTCCGGTGCCTGACAAACCCCCGATCGCGATCAACCGGCGCGAACTTTCCTGCAAATAGGAAATTGCCAATTCAAGCAGCTCTTCTGCCTCGGCGCACTTCTCTGCCGACCTTGAAACTTGGGCGGTGCTCACGCTGACGTGAGCACGGATGGCGGCTCTGCAAGAGAGAAACAGCGGAAATGCCGCTAGCCCATCATAGTCGTCACTGATCTCAAGGTAACGATTGAATACAATATTGGCGTGGACGCGCTGGCCACGATAGTCAAGATCCATAACGAGAAACGCGAAGTCGTAGAGAACATCGATGTGATTCAAATCATCGTTGAATTCGATCGCGTCAAAGAGAACGGGCTGGCCATCAAGGATGCAAATATTGTTAAGGTGAAGATCGCCGTGGCAAACACGAACCTTGCCTGCGTTTCGCCGCTGCTCGAGAAGATTGCGATGACTTTCAAGGGATGCACGCGCCATTCCAACCCATTGACCGATTGTGACATCGCTTATTCGGTCGCCCGACAATTCGGCAAGCACGGAAGCGCACCCCTCAATGACACGAGACAAACCTTCCGCACCTCCATGCCGAATACTGACTTCCGCTCCCTGATGTGAGCGCGCTACCGTTTCCGCAGTTGCTCGCGAGATTTCTGGAGTGAGCGCGTTTCGATTGGCAATCGCTCTCAACAGTGCGTTTTGTGGAAATCGCCGCATAACAACGACCCAATCCACCGCTTGACGACAATCACTTCCGCCACCGATCTGAAATTCTTCACCGGGAAGGCGCAAAATTGGTTTCACGCCTAGGTACAGTTCCGGCGCGAGCCGGTGGTTCGCCAAGAATTCGGCC
>Ga0265340_10002593_pt1 | contig 10270 bp, 6 predicted proteins | sample 4CB225metaG_FD_202082 | JGI IMG/M metagenome (GOLD analysis project Ga0265340, IMG submission 202082) | Rhizosphere microbial communities from Carex aquatilis grown in University of Washington, Seatle, WA, United States - 4-CB2-25 metaG | ecosystem: Host-associated > Plants > Roots > Rhizosphere...
ACCAGTGAGCGGCGCGCGCGATATCTTTCAGTCGCTCCTCGTAGATGCGGCCGATTCGAAATGCCAACCCGGCACGCGAATTGGGCTCCACCACCAGCGAGTAAAGTATCTCTAGCGCCCTGGCTAGTTTTGCGTGAGCCGCACCCAGTTCGTAAAGTCGGCAAAGCTCTTCGACAACGCCAACGTCGCCCGGCAGATCGGAATACGCGCGCTCGAGAGCCGCAATGCCGTCGTCGAGCCTGCCTAGTCGATGTACCAACACAGCCGACATGCGGAAGTAGGTATAACCACGCAGGCTAGGTTCTGTGGTCTGCTCGGCAAGGATCTGCTCGACTTCGACCAGTTCGTGCCAGCGAGCCTTGATGTAGAGAATGCGCTCCAGGGCGGGTAGCGCGCCCAGCGTCGTTGGGTCTGCTGCGAGGGCCGAACGCAAGATGTCTGCGGCGCTCGACGGATCACCACGCATCACGTCAGCAATGCGAGCCCATTCCACCAGCAGCGCACCGCGGTATCTCGAGTCAGTCGTCGCGACTTGAGCGAGGCGTTCGTAGGCCTGCTCAAGCGCGGGCCACGCTGCTGCCCGACGTTCAGAGAGGATCAGGGCTTGAAAAGGTGCCGCATCGTTACCGGCAAACTCGACTGCCAACTTCCAGTTGGTGCGAGCTTCATCCGCACGACCCAATGTTGCAAGAATCGATGCTTTCTGCAGCAAAAGATCCATGCGGCGCTCAGGTCGTCGTGTCCGCTCGAACTCCATGTCGAAGAGCGGCAAAGTGCCCTGCAAATCATTGCGCCGCAGAGCCACGCGACGAGCGCCGCGGATACTTGGCAAGTGATCGGGCCTGATCGCGAGCGAACGCTTGTAGTGCTCGGTCGCTGCCTCAAGGTCGTTGAGCGGCCACTCGCATTGACGAGCAGCCTCGAAGTGCAGGCGCGCAGCAACCGTCGGCTCAGCTTTGGCCCTCGGATCGATTAGTTTGAGCGCCTTGCGGCATGACTCGACGATTTCTTGAGCACGTTGCTGGCGCGATGCCGGAACCACGGAACGCTCAAGAAGACTCAAGTTCGCGATCACCGGCGCATTGGATCTGCGCGGCGGTGGCGGCGGTGGTCCCGGCGGCGACGATTCGCGCATCAGAGATTTCGGTTGGACCTCGACTACGGCGACACCAGGTTGAGAGACTGAGGGGCTCGGCTGATCGTTGTTCGGCCGTGAACCTGTCCGTTCTTGCTTCTCCACATGCGCCGCGTCTTCGGCCTCATTCGATGCAGCAATTATCGGAGGCTCAGGTCGATGAAGCGGGGGCAGAGAACCGGACTGCTCTCCGCGCGGTGATACCGAACGACGCGGAGGTGGTGGAGGCGGCACCGGACGCGCTGCTGGCGGTGCAGGCGGCGAACCGGGTCTCACAGGAGGTGGCGGCACAGACGGCGAAGGTGCACCCGATCGCGAAGGAATTGGCAGCGGGGCGACAGGGGCGCGACGCGGAGGCGCAGATGCGCCGTTCGCTCCCGAGGCACTGGAACGACGAGGGGGATGGAGTTTGCCTGACTTGGACGAGTCCTCTGACATGTCGGATTGCGTGTACGCTACCAATCAGAGCCAGACCCGAAAAGCCCTGTGGTGTCGATTGGAGCAAAAACAAATTTGTTACCCATGGGGTCAATTGGTCACGGCCGCCGCTGCTGCCAATCGACCAGGGGGCCTCTGATCGAGCCAATGAATGGGGTGCGATAAATCACGGGGGTTTGTGCTTCCGTCTCCGGCGCTTCGGTGACACCCAACGCTCGGCGCCAAGGAGACTTTCCCCGTGGCCACTGAGCTCGTCAGGCTAACGGCCCGGGAGCGGGACTGCCGTTGACCAAGTGGCGTGCTAAGCAGCCGCCCGTGGTTGATTTGCCTGAGATTGTGGTAATTCGCGGCGCGCGAGCGATTGATTCTCGCCATGGGCTCGACGCGCTAGTCGACGTGGTTTTGGAGCGAGGTCGCATTGCACGCGTAGGCCCGAATGTTGGAGCCGACGCCGCTGCCAGCGAGCGAACAAAGGTGATTGACGGCACTGAGCGCTGGCTGCTGCCGGCATTCGTTGACCTGCACTCACACTTTCGTGATCCCGGGCAAGAGTACAAAGAAGACATTACGAGCGGTCTGGCGGCCGCAGGCGCGGGCGGGTTCGCTCATGTCTGCGCCATGCCCAATACGAAACCCGTCAATGATACGCGCGCCGTCACGGAGATGATGCTCTACCGCGCCGGACGAGTTCCCGGGCCGCAGCTTCACCCAGTCGGCGCCATCACGGTTGGCTTGCAGGGGCAGCAACTCGCTGAGATGGCGGATCTTCGCGAAGCCGGCGCGGTCGCAGTCAGTGACGACGGAGCGTGCGTTGCTTCGAGTGCCCTGATGCGGCGTGCCATGGAGTATGCGAGAAACTTCGGGTTGCCAATCATGCAGCACGCCGAAGACCCCGAACTCGTGCACGAAGGTGACATGCACGAAGGTGCCGTGAGTTCGCTGCTGGGTCTTCGCGGAAGGCCGCGGGTCGCCGAGGATGTCATCGTGGCCCGCGACCTGATTCTGGCGGAATTTGTCGGCGCGCATTACCACCTGCTGCACGCCTCTACGCGTGGGGCCATTCGCTTGATGCGAGAGGCCAAATCACGCGGTATCAAGACCACCTGCGAAGTGACGCCGCATCACTTGTTGCTCACCGACGCAGCGTGCTTGGGCTATGACACCTTCTGCAAGGTCAATCCTCCCCTGCGCGAAGCCGAAGACGTGCAAGCGCTACGCGAGGCACTAGCCGATGGCACGATCGACGCCATTGCTACTGATCATGCCCCGCACTCGCCGATTGAAAAGGATTGCGAGTTCGCTGTCGCTTCACCGGGAATGATTGGCTTGCAACAGTGTTTTGGCCTTTTGCTCGACCTCGTCGAACAAGGCCATTGTTCGCTGCCTCGACTGCTGGATGCGCTAAGCACGGCGCCAGCCAACATCATTGGCATCACGCCACCCAGTATTAGGGAAGACACACTCGCCGATTTGGTCCTGGTGGATCCCAACGCTCGCTACACGTCAGACAGCACTCCCCAATATTCCAAGAGCAGAAATACGCCATTCATGAACCGAGAACTCAAGGGTCGAATCCTGACCACCATCGCACAAGGGCGCATCGTCTATCAGTATGGGGGTGAGGCATGACGCCTCGGAAGATTCACCTAGCACTGGCTGACGGGACCGTCTTCGAAGGGTACGCATTCGGCGCCGTCCGTTGCGTCACGGGAGAATCGGTCTTCACTACCGGCATGACGGGGTACCAAGAGGTGCTGACCGATCCCTCCTATTGTGGCCAAATCGTGACCATGACAGCGCCGCAAATCGGCAATACGGGGATCAATACCGAGGACGACGAGAGCGTCAGTGGCAAGCCACAGGTTTCGGGTTTCGTCATGCGCGATCCGAGTTTTTGCGCATCGAATTGGCGCGCAACCGAATCGCTGGATGCCTACTTGCAGCGTCACGACATCGTTGCAATCGGGGGAGTGGACACACGACGTCTGACGCGACACCTCCGGGACCAAGGGGCCCAAAATGGATGCATCGGTCCGGAATCGCCCGACGAGTTGGTGGATCGAGCACGCTCCGCGCCCAGCATGGTTGGTCTGGACCTGGCAGCTCGCGTAACGCCCAAAGTCCCCTACCCATTCACTGAGTCTCGCAGCACCTGGGGCGTGCCATTCGACAGCGGAGTGCGCAGAAAGCCTGCGCGCTCCGACTCACTGCTTCATGTGGTGGCCATGGACTTCGGCGCCAAACGTAACATCCTACGTTGCTTGGTGGACCTCGGCTGCAAGGTAACGGCTGTGCCCGCCGGTACCAGTGCTGCCGACATTCTTGCCTATTCGCCCGATGGTATTTTTCTTTCCAACGGCCCCGGCGACCCGGAAGCGGTCACTTACGCCATTGCGACGATTCGAGAACTGCTGGGCAAGAAGCCGATGTTCGGTATTTGTCTTGGTCACCAACTGTTGGCGCTGGCCCTCGGAGGTTCGACGTACAAACTCAAGTTCGGGCACCGCGGGTTAAATCAGCCGGTGCAGGACCTCGCCACCGGGCGCGTCGAGATTACGCTGCAAAATCATGGTTTTGTCGTGGACGTAGATTCGCTCCAGGGTCGAGCCAAGACTTCACATTTGCACCTCAATGATGGCACGAGCGAAGGGCTGGAAGCCCCGGATAGCAACGCCTTCAGCGTCCAGTACCACCCAGAAGCGGCTGCCGGCCCCCACGATGCGCTGTACTTGTTCGACCGCTTTCGCCAAAACATGCTGAACTTCGGGCGATGACCGCCGCGCAAGAAACCATTCACTTCGTGAGTCTTGGGTGTCCGAAGAACCGCGTGGACACCGAGGTAATGCTGGGTGTGGCCAATCGCGCGGGCTTCGAGCATGTGCAAGACGCCGCGAGTGCAAGTGTAATCGTCGTCAACACCTGCGGTTTCATCGATGCGGCCAAGCAAGAGAGCATCAATACGATTCTCGAACTCGCTGAACACAAGAAGGCGGGCACTTGCCGCTCACTGGTCGTCACCGGTTGTCTGAGTCAGCGCTACCCCCAAGAGCTTGCCGAAGGCATGCCTGAGGTCGACCATTTTCTGGGCTCGAGTGACGCTCTGAAGCTCGAGTGGGTCCTACGGGGCGGCCAGGAGCGCAACCTCGTGGGCAACCCCGCAGACTGGCTCATCAGCGCGACTGATCCTCGTGTCATCTCCACGCGAGGCGCAAGCGCGTTCGTCAAGCTCGCCGAAGGCTGCAACCGTTCGTGCTCGTTTTGCACCATACCTAATCTGCGTGGCGTTCAGCGCTCACGATCCATCGATGACGTGGTTCGCGAGGTTGAGCAACTCTGCGACCAGGGAGTTCTCGAGATCAACCTCATCTCGCAGGACACCATCGCCTATGGCCGCGATCGTCAGGATGGCGCTACTTTGGCGGCGGCCGTTAGTCGTCTCGCTGAAGTCCGTGGGCTACGCTGGTTGCGCCTCCACTATCTGTACCCGGAAACGCTTACCGAAGAGCTGGTCGAATTATTGTCGCAGCATGAACGCGTCCTGCCTTACATCGATATGCCGCTGCAACATGCGTCTGACTCCATGTTGCGCAAAATGCGTCGCGGCCACGGCGGCAAGCGCATCTACCAGGTGGTCGAGCGACTCAAGCAGGCAATTCCCAACGTGGTTCTGCGCACGGCATTCATCGTGGGTCACCCCGGGGAAACCGAGGCTGACTTCGATGAACTTTACCAACTGATCAAGTGGGCAGAGTTCAACCATATGGGCGTATTTCACTTCTCGGACGAACCTGGCACTCGCAGCCACACCATGACCGGTAAAGTGCCAGCAGCCACCATCCGGTCGCGAGCACACAAGTTGATGACGCTGCAACGCAAGATCAGTCGTAAGAAAAACCGCGAGCTTCTAGGTCAAACCCGTTGGGTCCTAGTGGACGGGCCAAGTGAAGAGGGCGACTGGGTGATGGAAGGCCGGCATGCTGGGCAAGCACCGGACATCGACGGAAAGGTTTTTCTCTCCGGTGACGAGGCCTTGCCCGGGACTCTGCGCAAGGTCACGTTCACAGACTGTCGTGACTACGACCTATTGGGCGATCTTGAATCAGTTGACCCGGACGACCCGAAACAAGAGACCTCGACGCTGAGCCATCAAGCGAAGCGACCCAACATCGTTCCCAAGAGAAGACTGAACGTCGTATCCCCTTAGGCATCAAAGCGCCTGATTCTTCTTGGGTTTCAGCTTTCGGGTATCAGGCATCAGCTTAGGAAATCCGAAACCTGAAAATCGCTTGACAGGCGCCGCAACTTCGCCGATGCTCGCCGCACCTAGAGGGAGGTATATATGGCAACGCATTTGCGTGAGACTACGTCAATTAGCGTAGTGGCAGACACGTTGGACGCACTGTGTGCGGCGCTGGCGGCCGATACGGAAACGAGTTCGCTTTTGCCCACTTGGACGGCGCTCACTACCCAAGCTGACGCACTGGCACTTGAGCGTCTGCAGATCGAACGCACGCAGCGGCGCGCCCGCGCAACGCTCGATGTGCGTGATAGGCTGTGGGACAACACCGTTGCAGCATTTGGGCGGGCGGCGCACGATGCAGCCGGCGGGCATCGCGACCAGGCGCCTTACACACGGTTTTTCAGCAAGGTCACGCCATCGGTCGTGCAATCCTTTGGTATCCAGCGTGAGGTCGACACGGCGCGCACGTGGATTACCGAGCTCGGCCGCAAACCAAATGAGCCCTTGGCTCAAACGTTTACGCCTCAACTGACTCAGGCGACCGACGCGTTGGAAGCGGCAATGACGGCGCGCGATGAAGCGGTCAAGGCAACGGGGCCCATACAAACTACAGTTGTGTTGTTCATTGATGACCTGAACTGTGAACTCGATCGACTCGAAGGGCAGCTCAAGCAACTGTTCCCAGGCGACCCTGCCCGAGTTGCCACTTATCTCGCAGCCACCCGGCCACAACGCTCAACGCCCGCCGCGCCTCCCGAGACCGAGCCGCGACCCGCGGTCACGGCAGGAACCAATGGGCCTGCCGCAGCCAGTAGCGCGCATACAACCGACCCAAGCTGAAACATGGGTGTACCGGGCGTTGATGGATCCCCCGGGACCTGCCCCACCTGAAACATGGGTATACCGGGCGTTGATGGATCCTCCCCGACCTGCTCGTCCGTCGCTTCACGCGCAACCCGCATCGGGCGGCAATTTGCGTCGATTGCTCAAGCGGGAACACTCGCCGGGCGGCGCGGTGAGCGCTGCACGTGACGGGAATTGCTCACCTGGCTGCCAGGCGTGCGCCGCGTGCGGCGCGCAACGCGCACCGGGCCGCCTGGTCACGCGAACGCGCGGCCGCCGAACAGCACCGAGGCGCCCGGCAAGTGCTGCCCGCGAGGCGCCCAGCGAACCTGGGCGTCCGGTGAGCGTTGCGCGTGATCAGCGCGCAACAAATTGGCGTTCACGCCCGGCCGCACCTCAAAGTGAGAGTGGGCCCACGACATTAAAGCGTTTCACACGATGATGCGACCGTCTTGTGTGCTTCTCAATGTCGTAAGCGCCACTGGCGCAGTGGATGCGCTCGTCTCTAGAAACCGTTGTCACCTGACCGGGCCAATGAATCTGCTGCCAAAGACTTCACGATTGCCCCCGCCCGGCACGCCCGGTTTCTGGCGAAGTTTGACCGATGACGCTTAGGAATGGTCGACGGACCACGGCGCAGCGGAGTGGTCGAAGGACCACCATTCATCGGCGTCGTCGCAGGGCATCTTGCCAGCAAAGACTTCCGCAGTGGGAGGGATGACCTCACCGAGGTGCGTCTACGCCGGCATCTACTAGACCGTAAGTAGCACCGGCATCGTCATTGATTATCGACGACGAACCCGAAGGTGCCACAGGGCCGCCAATGGTGAAGTACGTGCGATCACTAGAAACCGAGTCGTAAATATAGAAGAACTCCATTTGATCGCCGACTGCGGCTGCAATCTTAAACCGATACTGGCCCGTTTGCGAGTCTGACTTTTGGCCAGCACTTGCGCCTGAATTCAAGTTGTTGGCGTACACATTGGCGCCCCGGATAACTTGTCCACTCAAAGTAACGTTGCCCGCAGCATCGGGGCCTTGAACGTCTGGTTGATTGGGTGGAGGCAGCGGCAGCGTTGGTGACAGACAGCTCGATACAGCAACGAACGCAGTGACCAACAGCAATCTTCTCGTCAAAACTTGCCCGCTGCGCGGCGCGGCTCGAACCACACCCGGGTGGCGCGTTTCACAGTGGCGCTTAAGGTGACTAAGCGAGGACACGTTGCGTAGTGTACTTCGACACGCGCGGGTTTGCACCTCTGCCTGGCCCCCTCGTTCGACGAGTGGTAACAGGGCGCCCTTCCAGCCATGTTCCGCCAGCTCTATCGCCCGCTACTGCTCCTGCTCGCAGTTGGGTTATGGATAGCCGTGCAGTCGCCCGCCGTTCCAGCGCGGGCCTCTCAGCAGGCGTCACTGGGCGAAAGCCTTGCGCAGGCACTAGCTGCAATGGGGTGGTCCACCCGGGCAAGCGACATTCATTGGGTCGATCGGCCACGGGGAGGCCTCCGGGCGCTGTGGGCAGGACCAAGAGCAGTCGTACTTGCACACCGCAGCGACGAACCCGCAGACGTTCTGCTGGTGCGCACACGACTGACCCCTGAAGGTCGGCTGCTGTCCGTTTCGGGCGTCAACAACCTTTCTGACACGACTTCGGTCGATGAAAGCCAATTGCAGGTCCGCAATGAACGCGCGGTGTGGGCGGTCAATGTGGGAAGCGACGCGATTGCCATTCACTCTGCCCAACTTTCCCGCGCCGATGAGCTGCCACGGAGTGAGTTTGGCTGGCTCGCTCGTCTTCAGATGCACCTAACCTGGCAGCAGGAGACCGGTCAATTCGCTGGGATTCAGAAGCACGAGTATCGAATTGAGCCGTCCGCTAAGCAACTGCGGTTGCTCCTCGGCGACTCAACCATTGCGGGCAACGCGGATGGCGACCTATTCCAAATCTCGCACGAACGCGTGGAGCAGGCTACGACTCGTCTCACCGCCGTTACTTCAACCTATGGGCACCCGGGCAATATCGTTACCTGGGCGGTCGATCGCGTGCGCGCTCTGCCATGGGTTGGCAGCGATCGGGTTCAGTTGCTCAAGACCATCGCTTTCGACGTTTTGGATCGACTCGAGCGCGCGCACGGCACCATCACGGCGGACAATGGCTTGAATTCATTGAACGAAGAAGTGGGCCACGTCTTGGACGCCGCGGGTGAACAGGCAACGGACCCTGAATCGGGCTGGCCGCCAGCAAGCATGAAGCCGGTACTGAAGGATCCCTTGCCGCGAGAGGGCCAATGGTCAGAGCTCGACGGTGATCCGTTCGTGGCGCGCCAGTCGCAAGTAGCCCCCCCTTTCCTGTTCTCCTTCATTCGTACGGATCGTGAGCGCGCCTACACCAAAGTGTTCGTGGTGCTCTGGGACCCGCGGCATCTGGATTTGCACATGATGAGTGGGACCCGCGAGCCCAAAACAGCAACGGGTGAAACAGGTTCGGGCGAGGTCCCTCGCGATCCGGAGACACTAGCGAGCTTCGTTGGGGCCTTCAATGGCGGCTTTCAGGCAACGCACGGCGAGTTCGGCATGATGGCAGACTCGGTCGTATATTTGCCCCCCAAGCCCTTCGCAGCGACCGTTGCGCGAATGAGTGACGGGTCCACGGGGTTTGGCACCTGGCCCAATGACGAAGCGATTCCAGAGAGTATCGTGTCGTTTCGTCAGAATCTTACGCCCCTGGTCATGGACGATAAGGTCAACCCCTATCAACGGTCCTGGTGGGGAGGCGTGCCGCCAGGCTGGGAAGATGCAACACGCACCGTGCGCACGGGCATTTGTCTCACGCAAGAGGGCTTCGCAGGTTATTTCTATGGTTCGAGCATTGACGCGACGCACTTGGCTTTGGCAATGCAAGGCGCTCGATGTCAATACGGTCTTCAACTAGACATGAATCCTGGACACACGGGTTTCGAGTTTTACCGAGTGGGCAAGAAAAGCTCGCTGCCAGTATTGGGGCGCAAACTCGACAATCAATGGGAAGCGCGAGGAGAAGTGCCTGGCAATGCGCAGTTTGAATTCATGGGGCGGCGCATGATTCGTTACATGAATCTCATGCATTTTCCCCGCTATGTTCGCACGCAGTCGCGTGATTTCTTTTACTTGACCGAACGCAGACTACTGCCGTTGCCACCGCTCGACACGCGCTGTGCGCCCAAAGAACCGAATGAAGGAACTTGGAACACCCGTGGAATTGAGCAGAAAGGTTGGCCACCAGCGATTGCAACAACCCGCGTCCGTCCGGATCCAACGCGACCACAGACCCGTGTCTCGCTAATCGCCATCGATCCTCGCTGGCTTGCGCAAGCTGGCCCGAGCGATGTTGCAGTGCAGAGCGTCTTGTCCATCGAACCCAACGAGCATCTCAACCGGGCGTCGAGCGTGTGGCTCGATGAAAGCGGCATGCAATTGAGTGAAGCTGCTCCAGCGAGCGGTGCGCTGAGACTCGCTTCAGGCATGTCTAGTCCAACACCCGCTGCGCGGACCAGCGCGGCAATTGGGGAACTTCCCGGGCGCATTTGGGTCTATGCGGAGGTTGCCTCGAGTCCAGACTCAACACGCGACGGCAA
>Ga0265340_10002594_pt1 | contig 10268 bp, 5 predicted proteins | sample 4CB225metaG_FD_202082 | JGI IMG/M metagenome (GOLD analysis project Ga0265340, IMG submission 202082) | Rhizosphere microbial communities from Carex aquatilis grown in University of Washington, Seatle, WA, United States - 4-CB2-25 metaG | ecosystem: Host-associated > Plants > Roots > Rhizosphere...
CGCCGCGGACATGACCTCGTCCTGGGCCGGCGCTTTCGGCCAGACCCAGTTCGTGCCGACCACCTTTCTCAACGAAGCCGTCGATGGCGACGGCGATGGCAAGATCGATATCTGGTTTTCGGTGGCCGACGCGCTCGCCTCCACCGCCAATGTGATTTCCAACGCCGGATGGAAAGACGGCAAGCCCTGGGGCTATGAAATCCTGCTGCCCAAGACGTTTGCCTTCGAAGAGGCGGACCTCGACCGCACGCTGACGGTTGCCGGCTGGAAGAAACGCGGCGTCAAGACCGTTTCGGGCGCCGAGCTACCGGCCGCCGACGAACTCGCTTCGATCTACCTTCCGGCGGGCGCCAGCGGACCGGCGTTTCTGGTTTTTCCGAACTTTAAGACAATCCTGAAATACAACAACGCGGCGAGTTACGCCCTGGCAGTCTGCCTATTGGCCGATCAGTTGAAGGGCGCGCCTGCCGTCGCCGGAACTTGGCCGCGCCAGCAAGTGCCGCTCAACCGCGACGAACGCTTGGCGCTGCAAGGCGCGCTGGCCAAACTCGGCTTCGACATCGGAAAGATCGACGGACTGCTCGGCAGCAAGGCGCGCGCCGCGCTGCGCGATTGGCAGAAAGCCCACACGCTTCCCGCCGACGGCTTCGCCACCGAGGACCTGCTCACCCGCATCGCGATGGAAGCGAAGGCGAAGAGCCCGTAGCGCACAAATTCAAAATTACCCGGCGTCGGGACAGCCATTGACTATAAACTCTATATATGTAGAATAATCTCATGGCACGCCAACACAACATCTCGCGCCAGACCCGTGCGCTTTTGCTTGCGATGCTCGGGGGGCCGCTGGATTGGCGGCACGGCTATGACCTTTCCCAACAGACCGAGCTGAAATCGGGAACGCTGTACCCGATCCTGATGCGCCTCAGCGACCAGGGATTGCTGGAATCGAAATGGCTGGAGCCCGCGCGTCCGGGCAAGCCCGCACGGCACGCCTACCGGCTGACGCCGAACGGCGTCGCCTTCGCACGAACGCTCGTCGCGGCGGCCAGTCAAAAATCCGGTCGCCGCAAGATCGTCGGAGCGGCGGCATGAAATCCCGCATTTCCATTACGCGCCGCATAGCACTCGCCCTTACGGGGCATGCCGCGCGCGTGCTTCCCTTGGCCCGCAGATCTTGGGCAGAGGCGATGGAAATGGAAATCCTGGTCATCGAACGCGACGCCGACGCACTGTCCTGGGCCGCAGGCTGCGTGTTCGCCAGTTACCTCGAAAGGATTGTCGCCATGAACCTGCTTCACACGCGCGGAGCACGGATCGTGCTGGTCTTTCCCGTGATTTTTTTGGCGGCGCGCGAGTTCTTTGCCCCTATTCTCACGCTTGCCTACCGCCTGCAAGGCACCGGGCTCGCCAGAATATTGGGGGCAGTCACGCCGGGGGACGATTACCACCGATTCATCCCTTTGATGAATGCCACGCCAATCTGGCTTCAAGGAATGTGGCTGGTGTCCGGCCTGCTTTTTCTCGGCTCGGCTTGGCAGCTGCTACGCAATAACAGGACGTACTTCGAATTTTTTGTCCTGGCTTTGGCACTCGAATCGATTGCGATGATATTCGAACACGCCATGCCTGCTTATCGCGACGCGTTTTCCTTCTCGTCGCCGAATTTCAGGCGCGACGTTCTCATTCCGGTCGCGATGTTCACATTTCCTTTTATGGTGGCCGCAGTCCTTTGGCTGATGACGCGCGGACGCCAGCGCCCCGCCCAAACGGATTTTCCCGACGTCCCGTAGACTATCTGCGACGGTTATACCGGCCGTTTGAAGCAGAAACAGATAATCTGTCCCTTAGCCTCGCAACAATGCGATGGCGATGCCGCAGAAGGCATGGCATCGTTCACGGATGACGGGCTATGACATCGCTTTGGTTCCTGGGCGGACGTGCGGCGCATGCACAGTCTGCTGCACCGTGATGGCGATCGACAAACCCGACATCCAAAAAGAGGCAGGCGTCACCTGCCGCCACTGCAAGGCGGGCTGCACGATTTACGAGACGCGCCCGGCGCTCTGCCGCGATTATTATTGCGGTTGGCGGCAGTTGCCGATTCTGGACGACAATTGGCGGCCGGACAGGTCCGGCGTGTTCGTGGAGTTCGAGCCGGTCGACGACCAAACCGGCCTTAGTCTGGTGCTGGTGGGCAATCCGCTCAAAATCGTGCGGCAAAATTGGTTCATCGATTTCGTCAGTGTCGGTGTGCGTGGGGACGTGCCGTTGTTGCTCGGAATTCCGGGCCCCAAGGGACATCAAGGCGCCTCACTGCTTCTCAATACCAAGCAAATGCTCGAGGCGGCATACATCTCGCCGGCCCGGGTGAAGGACCTGCTGGAGAAGGAACTAAAGCGCCTGCAGACCTACGATTTCCCACCACGCGTGATCGTCCATACGGGCAACAACTTCGGCTTGGAGCCTTAAACTACGCGCTAGGCAGTTGGTTGTCGGTCGCTTCTTCGATCAGCTCCGCGTCTGCCGTCACCAAGCCCGCCTGGCGCAGATGCGGCGACAGGTAGGCATAGAGATGACACGCCGCCATCAACGCGGCACCGAACAGATAGGGTGCGAACGGCGAGAGGCGATAAAGCCCGGTCGCGATCATCGGCCCGAAGATGAACCCCGCCCCCGCCGTCGCGCCCGTCAACCCCGCGATGGCGCCCTGCTCGTGCGGATCGACGGCCAGCGACGAGGCTGCCGAATAGCCGGGGCGGACCAAGCCGAAGCCGAGGCCGTTCAGCACCAGCGCGAACACCAGCGGGCCGAACTGATGGCTGATGACGAACATCAAGAAGGATAGAATCGTGACAACGCCGCCAGCGCGCATGAGCGTCCGCGCGGACGCCGAGAAGCGTTGCACGATCACAAGCTGAGCGAACAGCGCGGACAGTGACATCGCGAGCAGCCCTACGCCCGTATATTGCGGCGCGACGTGCGGCGAGTAGTGCAGCACATCGATGAAGAAATAACCGACCGTCTGAATCGGTATCGAACCCGCCGTCGCGATGCCCGTACCGTAGAGAATAAACGGCCAGATGCGCGCGTCGTGCCATTTGAGCGCGGGACGATGTTCCAGCATCAGCCGCGGCGCGGAATGCTCCGGCAGGAAAAACCAGATGGCCGCCGCGCTCGCCAGCGCCACGAAAGCGGTGAAATAGAACGGCGCGAACAATCCGAACACGACCAGCACCGCGCCGATGCCAGGACCTATGGTCGATCCCAATCCAAACGCGGCGCTCATCGTGGCGACGCCCGCGATGCGTTCATGCCGCGTGGTGCGGTCGGCGACATAGGCTTGTGCAGCCGGCGACGCGCCGGACCCGAAGATCCCGAACAGCGCACGCGCGCCGATCATCAGCGGATAAGCGATCGCCACAGGCAATATCGCCGCCGTGCCCAGATTGGCGACAATGGCGAACAAGCCGAACGAGATGCCGAATGCGGTAAGGCCAAGAAGGATGATCGGCTTGCGGCCCCAGTGATCGCTCTTCTCACCCCAAAACCCGCTGGTGAATACCCAGATGGTCGCCGACACCACGAAAGGTAGCGACGCCTGGAATTCGCTAAGACCCAATTGCCGTGCCAGCGACGGCAGGATGGCGAACATCACCGACTGGCCCGCACCCGTGCACATCAGGCTGAAGAAAAGAATCGTAAAGGCGCGGCGGCGCTCGGCCTGCGTCGTCGCGCGGATCGTCACGGCGGGCTTTTCAATCGTGGCCACTTTGGGCGGGTTTCCTCTCGCGCGCTAAACCCACCCGAATGTGACAAGGGCGTCAATGCTCAAGACGTCAGGGCTGCCCCTCGTTTTCCTAGAGGAAAGAACGCCCCTTCATTTTCCTGCGTCGGCCGCTGTGCCCAGCGGGATCAACGCGTGCAGGATCGGTCCAGCCTGGGTCCTCGGACCGCACGTCCATTCTGCGCCCCACTTCGGCAACCTGGGCGAAGGGTGCGTGGCCGATTATCGCTCCTTCTTGAAGCGCACTTCGGAAGAGTCGCTGCGCCCTTCCGCATCGACCACCGTGATGCGCGCCAGGCCCTCGCCTTGCGGCAAATAGAGTGCTGGCTGGAAACGGTCGAAGCTGCCGAGCAACATGCCGTTCACCAGCCAGGTGAGCGGCGCACGCCCGCCGTCGGCCTTCAGCATGATGGTTTTATCCTTGGCATTGGCCGCGGGCAGCGGCACCACCGTTCCGGTCGGCGGGAACGAGATCGACGGCGGCGGTACCGTCGTCGCTTGTGCGACTTGTTGCGGCTGCTCCTCGCGGGTGAAAAGGCGCAGCGAGGGTGGAAGCTGCTCGGTGCTCTCGGTCAGGATGGCGCCTGCGGGCACATTCGGCTCGGGCCGTTTGTCGGGCGGCAAAAGCCCGAACACCTTGAGCAGGATCGGCGCAGCGGCATCGCGTCCGACATGGCCTGGGCGCGGCGTACCGTCGGCGCGGCCGACCCAAACGCCCACCGTATAATCGTTGGAAAATCCCATGCTCCACGCGTCGCGGAAACCGTAGGAGGTGCCGGTCTTGAAACCTATGGTACGCCCGCGCGTCAGTCCCTGCCCCATCGCCCAGCCATCGGGCAGCGTCACGCCGTCGAGGATTTGACGCAGATAATAGGCCGCGACTGCCCCGAACAGGCGGTGCTGCGGGGCGTCCGCTGTACCTTCCACAAAGCGCAAACCTCGCGCCGCGCCGCCTTCGGCGATGCCGGCATAAAGCATGGTGAGATCGGCGGGCGAGATGCCGAGGCCGCCCAGCGCCACCGGCAAACTTGGCGTCGCGTCATGGGTGGGAAACGCCAAGCGTGCGCCCGCGTTCTGCAAGGCGATGGTGAAGGCCAGCGGACCGACGCGGTCGAGCACCATCACCGCGGGAACGTTGAGCGACATGCGCAAGGCGTCGCGCGCCGTCACGGCGCCCTGGAAATCGCCGCTGAAATCGCGCGGCGCGTAATCGCCGAAATTGGTTGGCGCGTCCTCCATCATGCTGGAGGGATGCAGGATCAGATCGTCGAAGGCGAGGCCGTAGATGAACGGCTTGAGCGCCGAGCCCGGCGAGCGCGGCTGGCGCGCCAAATCCATCTGCCCGGCGGTGCCCCAGTAATTGGTGCCGCCGAGATAAGCGAGCACGTTGCGGGTTTGGTTCTCCACCACCACCACGGCCATGGTCGCGCCGTCGCCGAAATAGCCGCTCTCCTGCACCGCGAGGCGTTCCACCGAACCCTGCAGGCCCGCATCGAGCGTGGTGACGATGCGCGTTGATTTGTTGGTTCGCACCAGCCGGTCGGCGAGATGCGGCGCCTGCAGCGGCATCGCCTGGCGCGCGAACGGTACGCCTTCTTTGCGCGCAATCGCGGCGTCCGAGGCAGTGACCACGCCTTCGCTCACCATGCGAGTTAGAACTTTGTCGCGGCCCTTGAGGGCGGCGATGGCGTGGCGGTCGGGGCGCTGTTTCACCGGCGATTGCGGCAGCGCCACCAGCAGCGCGGCTTGCGCCAGATCGATCTGGTTCGGCGGCTTCCCGAAATAGGACAGCGAGGCGGCACGCACGCCTTCGAGATTGCCGCCGAACGGGGCCAGCGTCAGATAGAAGGAGAGGATTTGCTGCTTGGAATAGCGCTCCTCCAACTGCACCGCGCGCATCATCTGGAACAGCTTGGTCAGGATGCCGCGATGCTTGGACGGCTCCAGCAACCGCGCCACCTGCATGGTCAGCGTCGAGCCGCCCGAGACGATGTGGTGGGCCGAGGCGTATTGCAGCGTGGCGCGCGCCATGGCGATGGGATCGACGCCGGGATGATCGTCGAAGCGCTTGTCCTCATAGGCTTTCAGCATGGCGAGGTAGCGCGGGCCGACGTCGCGGACCTCGGTCCTCATCCGCCAATAGCCGTCATGGGTGAGGAAGGCGCGCAGCAGCACGCCGTTATGGTCCACCACTTCGGGCGAGACGTTCACGACATTGGTCATGTCGGGCGGGTTGGCGATATCCGCCGTCGCCAGCGCCGCTGCGAAACCGAGCAACGTGAAGGCAAAAGTGACGAGGCGCGGTGAACGGAACATCGAACGCATTACCGCGCCTCAAAACCTCACTGCTTGACGGTCACGCTTCCCATCGTCGTGCGGCCGATCGTGCCCGGAAGATACATGTCTTCTGCCACGCCCGCCGGCAGTACGAAGGTTCCTGCCGTAACCGCGCGCGCGATATAGGCGATGTGGAACAGCGGCTGCGGCTCGGCCTTCTTCTTATCAGGGGCGCCGCGATAGGACGAACCGATGGAGAAAGCCGCGACGAAGCGGTCGTCGCGCGCATCCTGCATCGAGGCATCCGTCAGCTTGTCGAGGAAGCCGTAGATCTTGGCGTCGTCGCCCGTCAGCGTCTGCTCGATCTCGAGCCCGGCAGGCAACAGATCGATGGTGCCCATTTGATGGGCGTAGTTGTTCGCCATCTGGCCCGACAACTCCACGATCACCCGGTCGTTCTGGTGCAGATTGCCCAGATCGGCCGGCGAGCCGCTCATCGTCCACACCGATTTGCGCAGCGTCAGCCCGTTGGCCGCCGCGGGAAGCGGCAGGGCCGGCGTGCCTTGCACCGAGACCGTCCGCCACACCGTGGCGTCGCCCTTGTTGACGAGCGTGATACCCGCACCCAATTGGTCGTAGTTCGGCGACAAGCGGATGGCGCCATCGCGCGGCTGCGCCGGCTGGCCGTTGACCAAGACGTTGAGGCGCGTGCGCTGGCGCGTCAGCTCATAAGCTGCGCGTAGCATCCAGGCCTTTTCCTGCGTCGTCGTCGCATTCAGCCGCATGTCCAGCGCGTCGCTGCGCGACAGGAAGGCAGGGATCAACTGCGCCTGCCCGTTCTCGGCCGCCAGCGCGGTGGCGCCTGCCAGATCGCGCAGGTACGAGCCGTAATCGCCCACCGGATAGGTGTTCAGCTTGGCTTTGAAGGCGATGTCGCGGGCCCGGTTGAAGCCGTAGGTGGCGCGGGCATGATCGCCCACTTCCGCCGCCGCCGAGCCGGTCAGCGCCGCGGCGATGATGGTGTTCCATTCCGGTCCACGGGTATCGCTGAAATAGCGCAGGTCGGAAACGTTCACCTGTCCGCTGCGCGCCAACAGATAGAACGCATAGGCGCGCGTGGCATCGTCGAAGGAATCGGACGATGCGGTTTGCCGCAACCAGGTTCCGGCGCGCTTGAGCGCGTCGTTGGGCACGACATAGCCCTTGTCTTTCGCCTGCATCAGGAAGTCGATGGCGAAGGCGCTGATCCACGGATCGGCGTCGTTGCCCGGCCCCCACATGCCGAAATTACCCCCATAGTTCTGCATGTCGAGCACGGCATCGACGGCGCCTTGCTCGCGGTCGCGCAACGCCTTGTCCTTCGGCAGCCCCGCCAGATCGGCAAGATCGTTGAAGAACAGCAGCGGCATGGCGCGGCTCGAGGTCTGCTCGATGCAGCCATAGGGATATTTGTCGAGCCATTTGAGCAGGCCCGGCACGTCGCTATAGCCATGCGCGGCCGAGACGGTGAGACCCACCGTCTGCGTCCCCGGGACGAGATCCGCGATCAGCGCCCGGTTGGCCGTGAAGCTGGCGCCTGGCGCGAACGGCACGGTTTCGTCGCGTGCGATGTCAAGCTGCGCACTGCGCACCTGGATCGGCCAGGAGCGCGTCACCGCGAAGCCGGGCCCCGTCAGTTTCAAAGCGACATTGGCGATGCCGAGGCCGCGGCCTTCCAAAGCCACCGGCACCAGCACGCGCTGTCCGACATTCAGATTCTGCGTGACCACCGTCTGCGGAGCGCCGCCGGCCAATCCCACCGGTCCGCTCGTCGTGACGGTTGCGACATAGGCGCCCGGCCGTCCTTCGACGTTGTTCATGTTGAGCGCGGCCATCGCATGGTCGCCCGGCGCCAGGAAGCGCGGCAGCACGATGTCGGCGACCACCGGATCGCGCACCGTCATCGGACGGTCCGCATGACCGAGCTTGTTGGCGCTGAATACCACCGCCATCAGCCGCAGCTCGCCGTTGAAATCGGGAACATCAACGGGAACGTTGACCATTCCGCCGGCGCCGACTTTCACGATGCCGGAGAACAGCGAAACCGTCTTGACCGGCACCACCGTCAGCGAACGGCCGCCGAAGCTGTCGCCGCCTTCGCGCATGGCGCCGACAGCGCCTTTCTCGGTCTTGATCAGCCGACCGTAATCGTCGCGCATTTCGACGCCCAGCCGCCGCTTGCCGAAATAATAGCCTACCGGATCGGGAGACTTGTATTCGGTCAGTTGCAGGATGCCCTCGTCGACCGCCGCCAGAGTCAGATAGGCCTCTTCGCCGGAGGACAGACCCTTCACTTGCACCGGCAGATTGAGATGCTGACGCGGCAGCATTTTCTTCGGCCCGCCGATCAGTGCCGTCAGTGTGCGCGGCGAATTATCGAGCGACAGCCAGGCCAGACCGATGGAGCGCACCGGCTCATGGCCCGTCGCCTTGTTGAGCGGACGATAGTCCGTCACTAGCACATAGGCGCCTGCGCCCCAATCGGCGGTCACGGGAACGTCGACCGTCGCGCCGCCCGCGGGCACGTCGACGATCTGCGAGGAGAACACCTTGTCGCCGGCGACAACGACCAGCGCCTTGCCGTCCGCCGTCGGCTTGATGCGGACATGCGCGGTTTCGCCGGCGCGATAGGTCGGCTTGTCGGCGGCGACCGGGATGCGGTCGGGCCGGTCGCCGGCGCTCGATGCCGCCCAGCCGGAATAGTAGCGCACGGAACTGGAGGCGCCCGATTTCGCATCGGTCAGCGTGAGGCGATAAGTGCCCCAGGCCATCGCCTGCCCGAGTTTGGCGGGGGCGCCGGCGCCGAGCGCCATGGTGCCCGAAGTGATCAGCCGGTCGCGCGTGATCGACTTGTATTTCCAGCCGCCGTTATCCTGATACCACTGGTACGAGGTGTCTTCGCGCACCCAGGAATAGGTGACGCCGGAGAGCGCAACACGCTTGCCGTCGCCGTCCACGGCGATGGCTTCGAAATTGGCCCGCGTACCCTCGGCGACGGAAGAGCCGTCGAAATCGGCATGAATGCCGATCATCACGTCATGGGTGCGGACCGGAATCTCCACCGTCTTGGACGTGGTGCGCCCGCCGGGCTCGTGGATCGAGATCTTGACCAGCGCTTTCAGCGCCAGCGTGGTGTCGGCGAGATCGCCGATCTGCCCCGTCGCTTCGGTCGCGCCGGTGGCGTCGGATACCGGCACAGTCATCTGCACATCGACATCGGAGAACGTGTCGTCGACGCGGCCGAACTGCCAGCCGTCATAGGCATCGAACGGCGAATAATCGGTGGAAATCCTCGCTTCGCCGTCGCCCGACAACCCGCTCGCCGGCGCGCCATAAAGGAAGCGGCTGTCCGCGCGCACTTTGATTTCGCTGTTGGGTTTGGCGACTTTGGTTTCGGCCGTCAAAGCCACTTTCAGTTTTTGCGGCACGAAATCCTGCACGTCGAACTGCACGCGGCCGACCGGCTCGGCGTCTTTCGAGGTGTCGATGAAGGCCGCGATTTGCCAGCGGCCATGCGGCGCGCTGCTCGACAGCGGCAAGGTCCAACCGGCGGCGCCCGCCTTGAGATTGGCGCCCGGGACCGTGGTGCGTCCGACTTCAAGCCCGTCCGGACGTGTCGCCACCAGCGTGACCGGCGCATTTGCCGCCGCGCCTACGCGATCGCGTATCATCGCCGTGACGTAGACCGTCTCGCCGGGGCGGTAGACGCCGCGCTCGGTGTAGAGGAAACCGTCCACGGGTCCGGGCACTTCGCGCCCGCTGACGCCGCGGTCGGTCAGATCGAAACTCGAACGGCGCAGATCGGTGAAACTGAAATCCTGGTCGGAGCCGTAAGCCATCACCACCACGGGCTGGTCGCCGCCTTTGGCGCGCATCAGACCGGCGTCGAAATCGGCGCGGCCGTGCGAATCCGTGGTCGCGGTCGCAACTTCGTTGTTGTCGCGCGCCACCAGCGTCAGCTTGACGCCGGAAAGCGGCGCCGCGCTGGCATAGGACCGTGCAAAGACGGTAAGCCCGCCCGCTCCCTGGAAGGTGGTCAGCGAAATGTCGGAATCCACCACCCATTGCACGGCCATCTCGCCGGAATCTTCATCCTCGGAATCGCTCCTGGACTTCTTGTCGGCGTTCGCCGCGATCAGCACATAGGCGCCGGGCTTTCGGTTCTTCA
>Ga0265340_10002595_pt1 | contig 10266 bp, 7 predicted proteins | sample 4CB225metaG_FD_202082 | JGI IMG/M metagenome (GOLD analysis project Ga0265340, IMG submission 202082) | Rhizosphere microbial communities from Carex aquatilis grown in University of Washington, Seatle, WA, United States - 4-CB2-25 metaG | ecosystem: Host-associated > Plants > Roots > Rhizosphere...
GTCGCCGAACGAAATGGCGAGACGGTCGCGGTCGGCGGGCTCGCCCGCCTTGCCGACGGCCATGACGATGCGTCCCCAGTTGGCGTCCTCGCCGGCGATCGCAGTCTTGACCAGCGGCGAGTTGGCGATCGACATGCCGATGCGGCGCGCAGACTTTTTCGACACCGCGCCCTTGACTGCGATCTCGACAAACTTGCGGGCGCCCTCGCCGTCGCGCACGACCTGATGCGCCAGATCGCGGAGGAGATCGTTGAGCGCAGCCTTGAAGGCAGCGAGGCGGCGATCCGCCGCCCTGGTGATCTTCGGAGCGCCCGGCGCCTGCCCGGTGGCGAAGAGGAGGAGCGTGTCCGACGTCGAGGTGTCGCTGTCGACGGTGATGGCGTTGAAGCTATCGCGCACGCCGGCCGACAGCATCTGCTGCAGCACCGGCGCGGCAATTGCGGCATCGGTGACGATGAAGGACAGCATGGTGGCCATGTCGGGCGCGATCATGCCAGCGCCCTTGGCAATGCCGTTGATGGTGACGGGGACGTCGCCGACAAGCACCTGCCGGCTGGCGCCCTTGGGATAGGTGTCGGTGGTCATGATGGCGGCCGCAGCGTCGATCCACGGCCCATCGGCAACGCGCGCTGCGGTCTCAGCCAACACGCCGTCGAACTTCGTGGCGTCGAGCGGCTCGCCAATCACCCCGGTCGAGGCGAGGAAGACTTCGCCCGGTTTGCAGCCCACGGCGCGGGCGGCCATGGCGGCCGACATCTTCGTGGTCTCGCGGCCGCGCTTGCCGGTGAAGGCATTGGCGTTGCCGGAGTTGACCAGGAGGGCGCGCGCCTTGCCGGCCTTCAGTGCGGTCTTGCACCAGTCGACGGGAGCGGACGGACATTTCGAGCGGGTGAAAACGCCGGCGACCGTCGTGCCCTTGTCGAAAACGGCGAGCAGGACATCGCGGCGGTTCTTGTACCTGATCCCCGCTTCGGCGGCGGCAAAACGCACGCCGCCGATAGCGGGAAGCAGCGGGAAGGCGGCAGGCGCCAGCGGCGAGATGGCAGCCATTGCCCGCCGGGTCAGTTCTGGGTGGCGGGCGCGGGCGCGCTGGCCGGCGCCGCATCCTGGGTGATGACGATCTTCGCCTTGTCGCGCAGCTTGCCGATCTCGGTCGTGATCACCTCATGTGCCAATTCGTCGCGAATGGCATCGTGGCGGTCGGCCAGCGTCGGGGCCGGCTCCTTGCGCTTCTCCAGGACCTTGATGATGTGCCAGCCGAAATCCGACTTGACCGGCGTCTCGGTATACTTGCCGGCGTCGAGCGCGAAGGCGGCATCCTCGAACGGCTTGACCATGGCGCCCTTGCCGAACCAGCCGAGGTCGCCACCGGCCTGTCCCGAGCCGGTGTCAGTCGACTTCGCCTTGGCGATGGAGGCAAAATCGCCGCCCTTGTCGAGCTCCGCGATGATCGCCTTGGCCTCGTCCTCTGTGTTCACCAGAATGTGTTCGGCATGAATCTGGTCGCCCGGCACGAACTTGGCGACTTCCTGATCGAAGCGCGCCTTGATGGCGTCCTCGGTAACCGCCTGCTGCAGCTTGTCGACGAGGTAGGCATTCCGCAGCACAAGGTCGCGCGTGTAGATGATCTCGAGATTGGTATCCGGCTTCTTGTCGAGCCCTTCGGCCTCGGCGGCGGCCGCGGTCAGACGAAGTTCGACCGCCCTCGACATGATCGCGCTGGCCTGCTGGTCAGGCGGCAGCTGCTGAAGCTGGGTCTGCATGTCCTGCGCAACGATCTCGAAGTCGCGCTCGGTAATCGGCTGGCCGTCGACGGTGGCGAGCACCTTGTTCGGATCGACGGGGGCAGCGGTAGCCGTGGCGGGGGCAGGACTGTCGGCGGCGACGGCCGGAATGGCGGCTGCGACACCGAGGGCCAGCGCCGAGACGGCAACGGCGGTGATTGGGCGGAAAATCAAGCGGAACGCGGTCATAAAACTATCCTGTCCAGGGTGTTAAATGGCTTCTGAGTGGGCACCGATTTCACTGTCGCCGACCGCAGCCGGAGCGCCACTCGCGCCGTTGACATGGGGTGACCCCCCTCTTATCTGTCTCTACGCTCGGCGTCAAAGAACGCCTTGGTATTCTCACTAGGTGACGGCGGTGTGATCGCCTGCCAGCGTTCGGCGCAGGCCGCCGCAGGGCTGCTCCACCGGTAGTCTTAGGGATCAAAGATGGCCGGTTTCGGTTCGCTCGCCCGCAAGATTTTTGGCTCCTCCAACGACCGCCGCATCAAGGGCTATCTGCCCAAGGTGGCGGAGATCAACGCCATGGAATCCGAGATCCGGGCGCTCTCTGACGAGGCGCTCAGGGCCCGGACGGCCGAGTTCAAGGCAAAGGTGGCCGCCGGCACCGAGCTCGACGACCTTTTGGTGCCGGCGTTTGCGACGGTGCGCGAGGCGGCGCGGCGCGTGCTCGGCCAGCGTCACTTCGACGTGCAGCTCATGGGCGGCATGGTGCTGCACGAGGGCGCGATCGCGGAGATGAAGACCGGCGAAGGCAAGACCCTGGTCGCGACCGCGCCGGTCTATCTCAATGCGCTGACCGGAAAAGGCGTCCACGTCGTGACGGTCAACGACTACCTCGCCAGCCGCGACGCCGAATGGATGGGGCGCGTCTACCGGTTTCTCGGCCTCACGGTCGGCGTCATCGTGCACGGACTCGACGACAACCAGCGGCGCGAGGCCTACGCCGCCGACATCACCTACGGCACCAATAACGAGTACGGCTTCGACTACCTGCGCGACAACATGAAGTACGACCTGCAGTCGATGGTGCAGCGCGGGCACAGCTTCGCGATCGTCGACGAGGTGGACTCCATTCTCATCGACGAAGCGCGCACGCCACTGATCATTTCCGGTCCGCTCGACGACCGGTCCGAGCTTTACAACACCATCGACAAGCTGATCCCGGCGCTCACCCCCGAGGACTACGAGGTCGACGAGAAGCAGCGGTCGGCGAACTTCACCGAATCCGGCAACGTCAAGCTCCAGGCGCTGCTCGGCGAGGCCGGGCTGCTCAAGGGCGAATCCCTCTACGACGTCGACAACGTCACCGTCGTCCATCACATCCAGCAGGCGCTGAAGGCGCACCAGCTGTTCGAGCGCGACAAGGATTACATCGTCCGGAACGGCGAGGTCGTCATCATCGACGAATTCACCGGACGCATGATGCCCGGCCGGCGCTATTCGGAAGGCCTGCACCAGGCGCTCGAGGCGAAGGAACACCAGCCGATCCAGCCGGAGAACCAGACGCTGGCCTCGATCACGTTCCAGAATTATTTCCGCATGTACGACAAGCTCGCCGGGATGACCGGCACGGCGGCGACGGAAGCGGAGGAATTCGGCGACATCTACGGCCTGGAAGTCCTGGAAATCCCCACCAACCGGCCGATGGTGCGCATCGACGACGACGACGAGGTCTATCGGACGGCGGACGAGAAATTCCGGGCCATCGTCAAGCTGATCCGCGATTGCCACGAGCGCGGGCAGCCGATCCTGGTGGGCACCACCTCGATCGGAAAGTCGGAAATGCTTGCCGAGCTGCTCATCAAAGAAAAGATCAAGCATCAGGTTCTGAACGCGCGCTACCACGAGCAGGAAGCCTACATCGTGGCGCAGGCGGGCGTGCCCGGCGCGGTCACCATCGCCACCAACATGGCGGGCCGCGGCACCGACATCCAGCTCGGCGGCAACCTCGACATGCGCGTCGCCCAGGAACTCGGCGATGTGCCGGAGGGCGAGGCGCGCGAAGGACGGATCGCGGCAATTGCCGCGGAAATCGCGGAGCTGAAGAAAAAGGCGCTCGCCGCCGGCGGACTCTACGTCCTGGGTACCGAACGCCACGAGAGCCGGCGCATCGACAACCAGCTGCGCGGCCGTTCGGGCCGACAGGGCGACCCCGGCCATTCGAAATTCTTCCTGTCGCTGCAGGACGACCTCATGCGCATCTTCGGGTCCGAGCGCATGGACGGGATGCTGCAGAAGCTCGGCCTCAAGGAGGATGAGTCGATCGTCCACCCCTGGATCAACCGCGCGCTGGAAAAGGCGCAGCAGAAGGTCGAGGCGCGCAACTTCGATATCCGCAAGAACCTGCTCAAGTTCGACGACGTGATGAACGACCAGCGCAGGGTCATCTTCGAGCAGCGCGTCGACCTGATGCGGGACGAGACGGTGACCGAGACGATCGCCGGCATGCGGCATGAGATGATCGACGCGCTGGTCGCCAAGCACATCCCCGAGAAGGTTTACGCCGAGCAGTGGGATGTGAAGGGCCTGCACGACGAAGTTCAGTCGCTGCTCAACATGGACGTGCCGGTGACTGACTGGGCCAAGGAAGAAGGCATCGCCGACGAAGAGATGCGCGAGCGGCTTCTGCGCACGGCGGACGAAGCCGCGGCGGCGCGGACGGCGCGCTTCACGCCCGAAATCATGCGGCAGGTCGAGAAGGCGGTGCTACTGCAGACGCTCGATCACCTGTGGCGCGAGCACCTGGTGACACTCGATCACCTGAGACAGGTCATCGGCTTCCGCGCCTACGCCCAGCGCGACCCGCTCAACGAATACAAGTCGGAATCCTTCGAGCTGTTCCAGGGCATGCTGTCGCGGCTGCGCGAAGCGGTCACGACGCAGATCATGCGCGTCGAAATCGTCCAGCAGGCGCCGCCCCTGCCAACCGGCGATCTCGAGCGCATGCAGGCAAGCCACGTCGATCCGCTCACCGGCCAGACCGACTGGGAGGCGTGGGGCGCCGACCAGCAGCAGCCCGCGAACGCCGAGCCCGCAGGCGGGCAGCTTCTGACTGCAGCCGGAGCGGCCGTCGCAACACAGGTCGACCCCGACAATCCCGCCACGTGGGGCAAGGTGCAGCGCAACGCCCTGTGCCCCTGCGGCTCCGGCAAGAAGTACAAGCACTGCCACGGGCGGCTGGCATAACGGCCTGCGCCGCGCCGCGCGCGACTGCTCTCGATTCCTCTGCCTTGCGCAATTCCGGACGGAAAAGTGGAATCCACTCTTCCTGAATTGCTTTAGAGCGACTGGCCGGACGGGGCGGAGCCGGCGCCGGACGAAGTGTCGTCGCCACCCGGCCAGATGAATTTCTTCTTCACGAAGGTCCCGACCGCCGGCGCGGCAGGTGAGGCCGCCGGAGTGACAGACGGCTTGTCGTCCGGCCGCAGCCGCGGCGTCGGGATTTTGGCGGCAGCCATGGCAGACGGCGTGGCCGGGGCGGGCGCGACCGTTACCGGCGCTGCGGCCACGGGGACGCCGTTCTTGTGAAACAGGCGGTCCCACAGCGATGGCTGGGCAGCTTGCTGGTCGGCTGTGGCGGCCTGCTGCTGCGCCTCCGCGGCAACTTCGGCGGCATGAGCCGTGGCCTGCCGCTGCTGGTCGTCGAGCGCCGCCGACGCAACCTGAAACGCCGCATCGTCGGACGCCTGCTTGCTGGCGAGCGCGGCGGCAAGGGCGGGCGCCACCGTGTAGTTCGGACACGGCGCGCTGGCGTCGAACGTGGCCCCCGGCGCATCGGCGTTGAAGACGTATTTGTGATCGCAGACGTCAACCTTGGGCGGGCGCAGGGTCAGGTCGAACTCGTCGGTACCGACTTTCAGCATGCGCCAGAACGGCATGCTGGGATCGTCGCGATGACGGGCGAGATTCTCGGCGGTCATGCGAAACGGCAGGGCCTGGATCTGGAACGCGGTCTGGCCACCGCGGAAGGAATCGCGCGCCAGCGAAAATATCTCCCCGGCCGAGTCATCCGTCATCGAATAACACCCCGCCGAGGAGCAGGCGCCATGCACCATCAGGTTGGTGCCGGTGCGGCCGAGGGAGCGATCGTAGGCGTTGGGGTAGCCGATGTTGAACGACAGATAGTAGTGCGAGGCGGGATTCATCTGGGAGGCGTAGACCGTATAGATCCCCTCGGGCGCCTGACGGTCGCCCTCCTCCTTCTTGGGACCGAGCTTGCCGGACCACTTGCAGATCGGAAACGTCTCGAGCAGGGCATAGTCGCCATTGCGCTTCTGCTTCCAGACCTCGAACTCCGACGATTCCTTGTAAATGCGGATGAAGATCGGCGACGACGGGTCCATGTCGAGCCGGTCCATCTTGGCGGACAGCTCATAGGACACCGGGCGCTCGGCCTTGGGCAGTTCGGATTCCTCGCAGGCCGCCAGCCACATGGCGGCCAGCGCCACCAGCGCAAGGCGCAAGAAAATGGCCACGCGGAACGGCTGTACCCGCATCGGGGTCCCCCTCAAAACGTCAGCCAGCCCAAGCGGTTTAGACCGGGATTCTGCCGGGGCGTCAACGCCGCTTTCACGTAGCGGGCGGGGCGCCAGGCCGCAGCCTCACAGCGAGCGGCCGACGGCGAGATACTTTTCACGGCGCTGACGCCGGACCTCCTCTGCGGGAAGGTTGTCCATCGAGGCCAGCGATTCGGCAATGGCATCGCCGGTTGCCGTAATGGCGACCAGCGGCTCGCGGTGGGCACCGCCCACCGGTTCGGGAATGATCTTGTCGATGATGCCGAACCGCTCGAGATCCTCGGCGGTAATCTTCATGTTGGTCGCCGCGTCCTGGGCGCGGCTCGAATCGTGCCAGAGGATCGAGGCGGCGCCTTCCGGTGAAATCACCGTGTAGATCGAGTGCTCGAGCATCATCACCTTGTTGGCGGTCGCCACGGCAATGGCGCCGCCCGAGCCACCCTCGCCGATGATCACGGCGACGTTGGGAACGCCCAGACGCAGGCACGCCTCGGTCGAGCGGGCAATGGCCTCGGCCTGGCCCCGCTCCTCGGCCTCGACACCGGGATAGGCGCCTGCCGTATCGACCAGGGAAACAACCGGCAGACCGAACCGGTCGGCAAGCTCCATCACCCGGATCGCCTTGCGGTAGCCCTCCGGCCGGGCCATGCCAAAGTTGTGGCGGATACGGCTCTCGGTGTCGTTGCCCTTCTCCTGGCCGATAACGGCGACGCGGCGGCCGCGGAAAAAACCGAGGCCGGCGACGATGGCCGCATCCTCGCCGAACGAGCGATCGCCGGCGAGCGGCGTGAAGTCGTCGACGAGTGCCTTGACGTAATCGCCGAAATGCGGCCGGTCAGGATGACGGGCGACCTGCGTTTTCTGCCAGGGTGTCAGCTTCGCGTAGATGTCGGCCAATGCCTGCGCGGCCTTGGCTTCGAGTTTGGCAACTTCTTCATCGATGCCAACCGCATCGCCGCCGTTGCTGAGCGAGCGCAACTCCTGCACCTTGCCCTGAAGGTCGGCGACGGGCTTCTCAAAATCGAGGTAGCTGCGCATCCGGACTCGCGTGGAACCCCAGGGGAAACCTAAGAAAAGCGCGGCGATTGGAGCCGCGTCGCCAGGGTGAAGGCGGCGGGCAAACTGCCCTCACCCCGGTAAAGGTGTCAAGGCGCCCGCTGGCATTGTCCCGCATGACCGGTGGCGCGCACGCCTAGCCTGCCTTCGCCAGAGGATGATGCTCGGCCACCAGCGCGCGCAGCCGCTCCTCGAGGACGTGGGTGTAAATCTGGGTGGTGGAGATGTCGGCGTGCCCCAACAGCTGCTGAACAACGCGCAAGTCGGCGCCATTGGCGAGCAGGTGGCTGGCAAAGGCATGACGCAGCACGTGGGGCGAAACCCGGGCGCTGGCAATCCCGGCAGCGGCCGCCAGCCCTTTCAGTTCACGCGCAAACTCCTGGCGGGTGAGATGGCCGCTGTCGCCGCCGGCGGGGAACAGCCAGCGGCTGTCAGCCAGACCCGCTTTGGCGCGGGCGTCGAGATAATCGCACGCGGCGCGGTGGGCTCGCTCGGTGAGCGGCACCATGCGCTCGTGACCGCCCTTGCCACGGACGAGCAGGAACTTCTGTTTTTGCCGTGCGGCGGAGGCCGGCAGGGCGACCAGTTCGGAGACGCGCAGTCCGCTGGCGTAAATGAGTTCCATGAGTGCGTAGAGGCGCTGCGCCCGAAGCCCGACCGACGGAGCAAGATCAGCGCGCCGCGCCTCGGTCTCGGCCCGCCCGATCAGGGCGTCAACCTCGGCAACGCTCAGCACCCTGGGCAGGCGCCGCGCTTTCCTCGGACCGGCGATGACCGCGGTCGGGTCGTCCGAGCGCGCCTGTTCACTCACCATGAACTGATGCAGCTGGCGTATTGCCGACAGGCGGCGGGCGGTCGAGGACGTGGCGAAACCGCGGCGGGCAAGATCAGCCAGCCACGCCCGAACGGTATCGGCATCGGCTTCGGCGAGGCCGACGCCGCGCCCGGCCAGGAAGGCGGCATAGTCTTCCAGGTCGCGCCGGTAAGAGGCCAGCGTATTGGCGGCGGCGCCGCGCTCGGCGCTCATCATTTCGAGAAAGGCCTCGACGCGATACCAATCCCTGCCGCCCGGACGCGCGCTCATCAGGGGCCTTTCAGGCCAAGGCTGGCCGGCGGAATGCGGATCGTCATCTCCCGGGTTCGCGGGTGCACGAAATCGGCAAGATAGACCACGGCGGCGATCGCGACCGCCACCAGGAGAGCCAGCACGAGCAGGAATCGCAGAAGACTGGGCATCGGGCCCCCAATGAACGCCATGATTTGGCGAATGAGTAGTTACCATGGCGTTTCGGCCGCGAATCCTTGACAGAGACGCCGCAAAGCGGCTCTACCGTCGCCGACCAACCACACAGGCAAGACGAGGCACCATTGTCCAGTCACGGGGCTGCGCGGGAAGCGGGCGAACCCGCGGAAGCAAAGGTGGCACGGCTGCTCAAGGGCAGGACGCTGGTCATGGTCGGCATGATGGGCGCCGGCAAGTCGTCAATCGGGCGACGCCTGGCGGCCCGGCTCGGCATGAGTTTCGTCGACGCTGACACCGAAATCGAGCAGGCCGCCAATGCGACCATTCCCGAAATCTTCGAGCGGCACGGCGAACCCTACTTCCGCGACGGGGAACGGCGCGTCATCCAGCGCCTGCTCGACGGCAGGCCAAAGGTCCTGGCGACCGGCGGCGGCGCCTACATTCACCCGGAGACACGCGCCGCGATCAAGGCGGCCGGCATTTCGATCTGGCTGAAAGCAGACCGCGAGCTTCTGCTCTCCCGCGTCAGGCGGCGTGGCGGCCGCCCGCTTCTGGCCGATGGCGACCCGGGTGAAATCATCGACCGGCTGATCGCCGATCGCTACCCGATCTACGCGGAGGCCGACATCCACATCCAGTCGCGCGACGTGGCCCACGACGCGGTCATCGAAGATATACTGAACGCGCTCGCCGACTATCTTGAGCGCGAGGCCGTCGAGAAGGTGTGAGGCAATGGCCGATGACGCGGCGCGAACGACAACGGCCATCAAGGTCGAACTCGGCGCGCGTTCATACGACATCCTCATTGGCCGCGGCCTGATCGCGGATGCGGGCGCGGAGCTGCGGCGCCGCCTGCCCGGCGTACGGGTGGCGATCGTCAGCGACGAGACCGTGGCGCGGCTGCACCTCAACGCGCTCAGGGAAAGTCTGCGGGCCGCGGGCATCGACCATGTCGCGATCACTGTGCCGGCCGGCGAGGAATCGAAAAGCTTCGGCATGCTGACGCGTGTGGTCGATGACGTTCTGGCGGCGCGTATCGAGCGCAACGACGTGGTGCTGGCGCTCGGCGGCGGCGTGGTCGGAGACCTGGCGGGATTTGCGTCGGCGATCGTGCGGCGCGGCGTGCGGCTGGTGCAGATGCCGACGACGCTGCTCGCCCAGGTCGATTCGTCGGTCGGCGGGAAGACCGGCATCAACTCGCCGCGCGGCAAGAATCTCATCGGAGCGTTCCACCAGCCGGCGCTGGTCATCGCCGACTGCGGCGTGCTCGATTCGCTGCCGCCGCGCATCTTCAACGCCGGCTACGCGGAAGTGGCGAAAATCGGTCTGATCCAGGACGCCGGCTTCTTCGTCTGGCTGGAAAAGAACTGGCGGGCGATGGCGGCGGGCTGGCCCGAGCGCGACGATGCGATCGCCATAGCATGCCGTGCAAAGGCGGAGACGGTCGCCGCCGACGAGACCGAGCAGGGCGTGCGCGCGCTCCTCAATCTTGGTCACACATTCGGACATGCGCTGGAAGCCGCCACCGGTTATTCGGACCGGCTCTATCACGGCGAGGCGGTAGCGATCGGCATGGTGCTCGCCCATCAGTTTTCAGCCAGGCTTGGCCTGGCACCGCCCGAAGACGCTGAGCGCGTGGCGGCGCATCTTGCCGAGGTCGGAT
>Ga0265340_10002597_pt1 | contig 10265 bp, 9 predicted proteins | sample 4CB225metaG_FD_202082 | JGI IMG/M metagenome (GOLD analysis project Ga0265340, IMG submission 202082) | Rhizosphere microbial communities from Carex aquatilis grown in University of Washington, Seatle, WA, United States - 4-CB2-25 metaG | ecosystem: Host-associated > Plants > Roots > Rhizosphere...
GAGCGAAGCCGAAATCAAAAAAGCATTTCGCAACCTTGCGAAGAAATATCACCCCGACACCGCGAAGGGTGACGACGCCAAGAAGAAGTTTCAGGAAATCTCCAATGCCTACGATGTCGTGGGCGACAAGGAGAAGCGCGCGAAATTCGATCGCGGCGAGATTGATGACAACGGCAATCCGCGCGGCTTCGATCCGCGCGGACAGGGCGGCGGCTTTCAGGGCGGTCCCTTCGGCGGCGCCGGTGCCGACGCGCGCGAATTTCACTTCGGCTTCGGCGGCAACGACCAGGCACAAGGTGGCTTTCGCGCCGAGGACATCTTCTCGGAATTCTTCGGTGGCGGCGGTGGACGCGGCCGTCGTGCCCAACCGCGACGTGGCGAGAGCTTCGAGATGGCCGTCACGGTTTCTTTCGAAGAGGCTGCACGCGGTGGAACCCGCCGCGTGGTTCTGCCCGATGGCCGCGATCTCGATGTGCGCATCCCTGTTGGCCTAAAGGACGGTCAGCAGATCCGCCTCAAGGGCCAGGGCGGCCCCGGCGAGAACGGCGGACCGGGCGGCGACGTAATGATCAATGTTTCGGTCGCTGCGCATCCTTTTTTCACGCGCGACGGCAACAATCTGCGGCTCGATCTTCCCATCACGCTGCAAGAAGCGGTGAATGGCGGAAAGGTGCCTGTGCCAACCCTGACCGGCAATGTCGAACTCACCATACCGCCGAATTCGAATTCCGGCTCGACACTGCGCCTCAAAGGCAAAGGCATCCCCGGCCGCGGGACGACCGGTGGCGGCGAACCGGCCGGCGATCTTTATGTGAAGCTCGTCGTGACGCTCCCCGAGAAAGCTGACCCTGCGCTCAAGGAATTCGTCGCCGACTGGTCAACGAAATACGATCCAAGGGCGAAGCTGCGCTAGCTCCCCGGTATTGGCATCACTTCCATCACCTCGACGCCTTCGCCGGGGAAGACGGTGAAATGCGGATGGCCTTCGAACATTTTAGCGGCCGCTTCCTGCGACTCTGCTTCGACGATCACATAACCGCCGACCAGATTCTTCGCCGCGTGCACGCCGCTCTTCGACGTCTTCAGCGTCTTGCCGAGCGGGCCGCCGGTGTCCTTGATGGACTTGGCGTGGTCGCTCATCCATTTCGTCCACGCCGCCATGCCCTTGCCGAGCTCTTCCGGACTCATGTCGTTAGGTCCGCGCGGTGGATTCGCCGAACCCGTAAACAGACAAACGAACTTCTTCATCGGTTTCGCTCCCTCAATCGTTCAGCGCACCATAGACGATCTTCTGAAACATCGGACACGCCACGCGCGCGCCCATGCGTGCGCCGCCGGCAACCGCCTGCCCCGCCATGTCGGGCGTGAGCGGCGTGTAGTTCTGAATCAGGAACATCAGGATCATCTCCTTCACCGGATCGGCCTGCCACCAGGTTCCGAACGCGCCGGGCCAGCCGAACGAGCCTTTCGAGCCTGCGCCCATCCACTCATGCTTCGCCGGATCGTCGATAACCGACACGCCAAGCCCGAAGCCCTGCCCCATGAACAGCGGCATGCCGAGGAACGGAATCGCGCGCTGCTCCGGCGTGAGATGATTGGATGTCATCAGCTCGAACGTCTCGCGTTTCAGATAACGTTTGCCGTTCAGCTCGCCCTTATTGAGCAGCATACGCGCGAACAAGAGATAGTCGTCGAGCGTGGAGATCAATCCGCCACCGCCCGCAGTGTAGGCGGGCGCGGTATCGTATTGCGGGAACGGAAACGCTTTCAGCTTCCCGCTCGCCTGATCCTGCTGATAAACGACAGCCGCGCGATCGCGCTTGCCCTTCGGCACATAGAAATCCGTATCCTTCATGCCGAGCGGCGACAAGATCCGCTCCATGATGAAATCGCGATAGGTTGTGCCTGCCACGCGGCCGACGAGAAAGCCCAACACTTCCGTCGAATGGCTATAGTGAAGCTGCTGTCCCGGGGGATAGGTGAGCGGGATCGTCGCCAGCGCCGCGAGCCATTGATCCGGCGTCTTGTCGTTGTCGAGCGGCTGGCCCAGCACATCTTCGTGCAACTGACCGATTGGTCCGCTCGACGTGAACGCATACGCAAAGCCCGAGCGATGCGTCATCAGATCTTCGACGGTGATCACGCGCGGCGCGGGGTAGGTTTCGTGCAGCGGACCTTTCGGGTCCTTCAGCACCTTCATATCGGCGAATTCCGGCAGCCACTTCGTGATCGGATCGGAGAGCTTGATCTTGCCCTCTTCCATCAGCATCAGCGCGGCCACTGACGTGATCGGCTTGGTCATGGAGGCGATGCGAAACAGCGTATCGCGCGTCATCGGCTTGTTGTTCTCGATGTCGCGCTTGCCGAGCGTGTTGAGCTGAACTTCCTCGCCTTTGCGCCAAACGAGCGACACGATTCCCGAAAGATCGCCCGCATCGATCACGCCCTGCATCGCAGGCGCTACCGCCGCCAGACCTTCTGCTTTGAATCCGCCCGTGATGTTCTTGTCCATGATCGTTTCCTTGTTTCCCTGCCGCGAGTTTGGGTAAGCCCACCGCGCGCCGTCAATTGAAAATGTGACGTCCGCGTCAGGAACCCCGAACTGCTTGATTTCCGGGCAAATCAGCCTTAGCCGAAGGGAAGCATTCGCGTCTGTCATTTTCAGGAGATTTCCCATGTCCACCAGCGGTCTGATGAAGGGCAAGCGCGGCCTCATCATGGGCGTCGCCAACGGCCACTCCATCGCATGGGGCATTGCCGATGTGTTGCATAAGGCGGGTGCCGAGTTGGCGTTCACCTATGCGGGCGAGACGTTCAAGAAGCGCGTTGAGCCATTAGTCGCTCCACTCAATCCCGCCGCAGTGATGGATTGCGATGTGACGCAGCAAGGCTCTATCGATGCGTGCTTCGAAGAACTGAGGAAAAAGTGGGATAGCATCGATTTCCTGGTTCATGCCATCGCGTTCTCCGACAAGAACCAGCTTCAGGGCCGCTACATCGACACCACCCCTGAAAATTTTCAGAACACGATGAACATTTCCGCCTATTCCTTCACGGCCGTAGCGCAACGTGCCGAGAAGATGATGACGAAAGGCGGCTCGATGGTGACACTCACCTATTACGGCGCCGAGAAAGTCATGCCGCATTACAACGTCATGGGTGTGGCGAAAGCGGCGCTCGAAGCCAGCACGCGCTATATGGCAGAAGATCTGGGCAAGCAGAACATCCGTGTGAACTCGATCAGCGCCGGGCCGATCAAGACGCTCTCCTTCGCGGGCATCTCGGATTCTCGATACATCCTGAAATGGAATGAATTGAATTCGCCGCTGCGCCGCGCAGTGTCGATTGAGGAAGTGGGCAATACGGCGCTCTATCTTCTCTCCGATCTCGGAAGTGCGGTGACGGGCGAGAACATCCATGTCGACGCCGGCTATCACGTCGTGGGCATGAAAGCGGTCGACGCGCCGGATATCGCCGTCGTGAAATGACTTTGCGGCTGCCCGACGGGCTCACGCTTTATTTCTGCCGCCACGGCGAGACGGAAGCGAATGTCGCGAAGCGCTTTCAGGGCCGCACGATCGACACACCTTTAACGACAGTCGGTCACGAACAAGCCGTCGCCGTTGCTCACATGTTGAAGCGCGAAGCGGGCGATGTGTTTGCTCTCGCCTATGTCACAAGCCCACTTCAGCGCGCGCGCGCGACGATGGAGATTATCCGCGAAACCGTCGGCCTGCCGCGCGAGGGTTACACGTCGGACTCGAGGCTGCTCGAAATTAATCTTGGCGCATGGGACGGATTGACGGACGCACAGGCCAAAGCGCTCGATCCTGCGATGTTTGAAAAGCGCGGTGGCGATAAATGGAACATTCGCGTTCCCGGCGGTGGCGAGAACTATGCCGACGTTGCCGAACGCGTCGAAAGTTTTGTGGCCGATTTATCAAATGACACGTTTGCCGTTAGCCATGGCGCGTACACGCGTATTCTCCGGGGCCTGTTTCAGGGCCTGACCTGGGAACAAATGTCCGATCTGGACGAGAAACAGGGCGTTCTTTTCCGGGTGTACGGCAGCACCGTCGAGCGTTTCGAGTAGCCGACTGGTCACCGTGCAGTGCGGGATCGTTCGACTTTGAACGATTAATCTAACCATTTCTAGCGCCTGCAGCGCCTACTGTTCTCTGGAATTGGGTTTTAGGACATTCGGCGCAATGGCGTTGCGGACAAAAGAAAGGACGCAAGAGTCGGCGAAGTCGCTGACGCGTGCCAAGGCTGTCCATACCGCAGCCGCCCATACGCCCGCGATTCCGCTCGACATTGCGTCGTTGCTCGGTCCCTACCGCAGGCATGGCCGCCTCGCGTTGCGCATCGAGCAGATGCCGCAGACATCGCGCATGTCGCGCGGCCGAAATAACGGCGATCGGTCTTGGTCCATCGCGGAACATGAACTTAACGATCTAAGCTATCACCTGCCCGAAGGCGCTATCGACGATCACGCGTTGATGGTTCGCGTTGTGGGTCTCGATCAGGATGGTGCGACCCTTGCCGTACTCAGCCTTCCGATTTCGGTTAACATCGTCCAGCAATCGACCGCCGGATCTGCGACGCCAATCCGGTTGGCGCCTGCCGCAAACGACACGGACCGAATTCCGGATCACAGCGTCGATATTGCTGCCCTGGAAAAGCACAGTGCCGTGCAGCTGGAAAACGCGCGCGCCGAATGGCAGCGCGAGGCCGATGAGAATCTCTCGCGTGCCCAAGCAGCACTGAAAGCCGAGCACGCCGAGCAGCTATCGACGTTGGAATCGCTGTGGAAAGAAGAAATCTCGCGCTTGAAAACCGACGCCGCGATGATGGTGAAGCAGAAGGAAAACTCGCACGCCGAAAAAGTCTTGCCCACCCAACCTGATCCCAAAGTGCTTAGTCGGCTTCGCGATGCATTGGCTTCGCTCACCGAGGACCTTGCAAGCCGCAATGCGGCTCTGGCAGACGCTCAGGCAGAGATCGCAAAATTGGACGGCGAGCGCGAAAGTCTCCGGAGCGAGTTATCTCGCGCGCAGGCCGAAACCACCAACAGACCGGAGCCGAGTGAAGTTCAAAAGCTCCAGGATGCGTTGAATTCTGCCGAAGCCAATCTCGCCAGTCGCGACGCCGATCTGGCGGGCGCGCTTGCACAGATTGCCCGTCAGCAGACCGAGTTTGCGAAGTTGAATGCAGACCTGGCGCGCGTGCAGACCGATGCTTCCACCAAGCCGGATTTTGACGAAACAGAGAGGCTTCAGGGCGCGTTGCAAACTGCGGCGTCTAACCTTGCCAGTCGCGATGCAGATTTGGCCGATGCGCTCACTCGAATTGCCAAGCACGAAAGCGAATTCACACAGCTGCGCGAAGATTTGATACAGGCGCAAGCTGATGCGGCCGCCAAGGTGGACGCCGCTGAAATACAGAAGCTCCAGGAAGCGCTCAAATCCGCCGAAAACAATCTTGCCGGTCGTGATGCGAACTTGGCCGATGCGCTTGCTCGCATCGCCAGACAGGAAACGGAGTTCGCGGAATTGCGCGCCGAGTTAAAGCGTGCGCAGAACGATGCCGCCGCCAAACCCGGAAAAGATGAACTACAACGCGTTCAAGAAGCATTGGCTCTGGCGCAAGCCGACCTTTCAAGCCGCGACGCCGCGCTGACAGAAGCGCGCACGCAAATTGCAAAGCACAGTGCTGACAGCGAGCGGCTGCTTACGGAACTGACGACTGCGCAGACATCCAACGCCACCAAAGAGTCCGCGCTCGTCGAGCAAAGCGAACGGCTGCGTGCCGAACTGACCGTGGCCAATGCGGCAATCGCAGGCCATGAATCCACAGCGGCTGATCTCCGCAAGAATTTGCAATTATCGGAAGATCGCTGGCGGAAGCATGCCGACGAAGTTCTCACCAAAGCCAAAGCGGAGTGGGAGAAATCCCATGCCGCGCGCGTGGCATCTGCCGAGGCAGAAGCACGCACCGCAAAAAGTCAAAGCCGCGAGATCGAAGAGCAGCTGCGGACAGCAGAGTCCGTGCTCGCCGATATCCGCCGACGCAACGCGCAAGGCGATGCCGAGCATCGCGAAAGCGCGGATACCGCCGATCTGCGTGAGCAGCTTTGCGCGCTCCAAGCCGCATTCGCCGAACGCGAAAACGAACTCACCAAGATGCGCCTGATGCCGGGCGAGAACCGGCACTATGTCGATGACGAGAGAATTGTCCTGCGCACAAACCGTGTGATCGGAGGCGGGGACAAAGCGCAGGAGACGAAGAGACCGCGGCCGCTCGCGCTTGATCTCGCCATCGTTGCCGCCGTCTGCATGGCCATCGTCTTCTATCTGCCGCGTATCGAGAGCTTGCTGCCGGATAGTTGGATCTACGCAATCAACTCGACCATGTACGACATTCAAACAGCCCTGGGTGCGCAGCCAGATGTTGTCGCGGCGGCGCCAATATCGGCAGCACCCGTTGTTTCGCATATCCCGTATGCCGAACTCCTTCGCACGGCAAAGCTCCACAGCGGACCCAAAGCGAGCGAGACTGTCACGGCGACACTCCAGCGCGGCACGAAAGTCGATGTTGTGGAGCGCAGTGGCAACTGGACGCGCGTTCGGACTGCCAGCAAGACAGGCCCATCGCAGGAAGGATGGATATTTAGCTCATTCCTGAAAGCCGACGAGAGCAGCACCACCCAGTAGAATTAGTGCGCTTATCAATCGGCAACGGGCATTGCATAGTCCTGTAATGGCCAATTTTCACGATCTCACGCTCTACGTGCTTCGCCACGGCGAATGCGAACACAACGCGTTGGGTGTCGTCGCCGGGCAGAACGACTCCCCACTGACAGAACGCGGCCGCGAACAGGCGCGCGTCAACGGTGAACGCCTGGGGGATATTGTTGGCGATCTTTCGGGCTTCGATTTTTTCGCGAGCGCGCTGCATCGTACCGCATCGACGATGGAGATCGCGCGCGCAAGCGCTGGTCTTTCACCCACCGGCTATCGCGCCGACCGGCGGTTGATGGAAATCGATTGCGGCGACAACACCTGGCGGCGCTGGGCCGACATCACCACTGATGCGGAGAAAGAGCCAGTCTGGCATCGCGCGCGCTGGGATTATCACCACCCCGGCGGAGAGAGCTTTCACGATCTGAACAATCGCGTTCGTGCCTTTCTGGAGACACTTACGCGCGACTCGGTGATCGTCACCCATGCCGGACCGTTCCGCGCGATCCGGGGGCTTTTCCTGGGCCTCACATCCGACGACGTGTTGCGCTACAACGCACCGCACGCCGGCATCATGCGATTGTCCGGCAGCAAGGAAGAGTATTTCGGCGATTGAACCTCATGCCTGCCCTGCAAGACCTCACGCTCTATGTGATCCGCCACGGCGAATGCGAGCACAACCTCGCGGGCCGCGCCGCATCGTGGGATGACTCGCCGCTCACTTCAAATGGACGCGAGCAAGCACGCAACAATGGCCGCTTGCTGAAAGATGTTGCGGGCAATCTTTCTGATTTCGATTTCTTAGCGAGCCCTATTCACCGGACATGCAACACGATGGAGCTTGCGCGCGAAGCAGCGGGTTTGCCGCCAACAGGCTATCGCGCCGATCGCCGGCTCATGGAAATCGATTTTGGCGATCATACCTGGCTGACACTCGATGAAATCCGGGCTCTCTCCCCTGACCTTCCCGGCCTCGACGATTCCGGCGATTGGGACTTTGTGCGCCCAAACGGCGAAAGCTGGGCGCATTTGCATGACCGCGTTGCCCGCTTCCTGCCAAACCTGACGCGCAACGCCGTGATCGTGACCCATTACGGCCCGGCGCGCTCGATCCGCGGCCATTATCTCGGACTTACGCCCGCGCAAACGAAAAGCTACAAACCTCCGCACGCCGGAATCATGCGACTATCCGGCGGCACGGAAACGTATTTCAGCGATTAGAGCGGATGTCCTTCAACACCTTCGGCCACATGTTTCGTGTCACGACCTTTGGCGAGAGCCATGGGCCAGCGATCGGCTGCGTGGTCGATAGTTGTCCGCCAGGCATCCCACTGGTCGAAGCGGATATTCAGGCCGATCTCGATCGCCGCCGCCCCGGCACGTCGAAATTCGTTACGCAAAGGCGCGAACCGGATCAGGTGCGCATTCTCTCCGGTGTGTTTCAGGATGAACGCATGCGCCATCAGGTGACGACGGGAACGCCGATCGCGCTGCTGATCGAAAACGTCGATGCGCGTTCGAAGGACTACAGCGAAATTCGCGACAAGTTTCGCCCCGGCCATGCGGACTATTCTTACTGGGCGAAGTATGGCGTGCGCGATTATCGCGGCGGCGGGCGGCAAAGCGCGCGCGAAACGGCAAGCCGTGTTGCTGCGGGCGCCATCGCGCGGAAAGTTCTCAACACGCTCTATAAGAACGTAACCGTGCGCGGTGCGCTGGTGCAGATGGGCACGCAGACCATCGAACGCACGCGCTGGAAATGGGACGCGGTGGCGAAGAACCCGTTCTTCTGCCCCGATCCGAAAGCCGCTGTTGAATGGGAACGCTATCTCGACGGCATCCGCAAGAAAGGATCATCTGTCGGCGCGATCATCGAAGTGGTAGCGGAAGGGATTCCGGCCGGCCTCGGCGCGCCGATCTATGGCAAGCTCGATGCCGATCTTGCGGGGGCGCTGATGAGCATCAATGCGGTGAAGGGCGTCGAGATCGGCGACGGCATGGCGGTCGCCGCGCTCACCGGCGAACAGAACGCCGATGAAATCCGCAAAGGCGCGAAAGGTGCACCGAAATTTCTCTCCAATCACGGCGGCGGCGTAATGGGCGGTATCTCGACCGGCCAGCCTGTCGTTGCGCGGTTCGCGGTGAAGCCAACGTCTTCGATTCACTCGCCCCGCAAGACCATCGACAAGGCCGGCAGCGAAACCGACATCGCGACCAAGGGCCGCCACGATCCGTGCGTCGGCATCCGCGCGGTGCCGGTGGGCGAAGCGATGATGGCGTGCGTACTCGCCGACCATGCACTAAGACACCGGGGACAAACCGGCCGCTGAATTTCAAGGAGATTATCTGATGGAAATGTTTTTGCTGGTCGTCTTTTTCTTCGTTTTCATTTTTCTGATCGGGCTGATTTTCGGCAGCTTCTACACGGTGCAGCAGCAAAGCCGCGCTATCGTCGAGCGTTTCGGAAAATATGTCCGCACCGCGACGCCGGGGTTGAATTTCAAACTGCCCTATATTGAAAGCATCGTGCAGCGCGTGTCGCTTCGCGTGCAACAGCTCATGGTGGAAGTCGAAACCAAGACGCTCGACAACGTATTCGTGAAATTGTTCGTCGCGGTGCAGTTCCGCGTGGTCGAAGGCAGCGAAGCGGATTCCTACTACAAGCTTCAGGATCACATCGAGCAGATCAAATCCTATGTGCTCGATGTCGTGCGCGCCAAAGTGCCGAGGATGAACCTCGACGAAGTGTTCGAGAAGAAGGACGATGTTGGCGCGGCGGTGAAAAGCGAACTCGACGTTTCGATGAAGGTCTATGGCTTCGAGATTCCCAACGCCCTCGTCACCGACGTGAACCCGGCCGATAACGTGAAAGCCGCGATGAACGAAATCCAGACGCAGCAGCGTCTGCAAGTCGCCGCCGCCGCGAAGGGCGAAGCGAACAAGATCCTCGTCGTGAAGAATGCGGAAGCCGAAGCCGAGTCCAAGCACCTGCAGGGCGAAGGCATCGCCAAACAGCGCCGCGCGATCATCGATGGCCTGCGTGAATCCATTGCCGCTTTTACCGGCCAGATCGGCACTATCAACGAACATGAGGTACTAAACCTCGTGTTGCTGACGCAGTATTTCGACACGATGAAGGAAATCGGCGTGTCGTCCGACAGCAAGGTGATCCTCATGCCGCATTCGCCGTCCGGCATGGCCGATCTCACCGAGCAGCTACGCACCGCAATTATCACGGGAAACGAAACATCGAGCGTGCCGCAAGCACCCTCTGCGAAGTAAGTTAGCGCGGCCGCCTGGACTTTTCGAAGACGCTCACCTTGGTCAAGTACGCGACGTCATCGGAAACGTGTTTCAGTTCCGCTGCGCCGAACAGCTTGACGATGTTCGTCTTTGCGTAGCTCGAATAATACGGCTCGTGCAGAAGCTCGGGAAAGACATCGAGCAATCCGTCGAACGCGGGCGCATCGTCATATTGGATCGAGTCCGCGAACACGAAAATCCCGCCCGGTTTCAACACGCGCG
>Ga0265340_10002598_pt1 | contig 10261 bp, 10 predicted proteins | sample 4CB225metaG_FD_202082 | JGI IMG/M metagenome (GOLD analysis project Ga0265340, IMG submission 202082) | Rhizosphere microbial communities from Carex aquatilis grown in University of Washington, Seatle, WA, United States - 4-CB2-25 metaG | ecosystem: Host-associated > Plants > Roots >...
GCGCGCCTCAATTGCAGTGGCCGTTCGTGCTTGCTTGTCATTGGGCCACGTCCGTTCTGGCAAGGCCATTGGGAGGAATCAGCACGTAGCGCTTGATGCGGGTGGTATCTATTGTGCTCGAGACGCGGATTAGCGGAACTCCGGACCAGGTTTGAAATGCCGGTGGCGTCACAGTGTTCACGAGAGTTTTGCCCATGGGCGTAAAGCAGACGTCAAAGGCCGTTTGCGCTGTCCCGGTGGGGATGCCGTTAGCAAACACCTCACTGATGACACCAACGGGTGGGGCATAGAGGCTCAGTTGCTGCGACGTGCTCGTAGGATCAGGAAGGTTAGTAATCCAGTTGGTGAGCGTGCAGCTCGTCGAAGGTAACTGCACGCAGTTGGCTGCTCCACCGCCGAGCATGGCTTCCCGGGTCTCGAAGCTAGCGTTGGCGTATCGAACCAGAACCGCCGAGCCCCTTCCGAGTGCACGCAACCGAGCCTGGCGATAGATGGCCGCGATTTCTTCGGCTGCCTGGCGAGTCCGCCGGTCCCTCATCTGTTTGAGAATCGAGGGGATGGCGAGTGCCGTAAGGGCAGTGATAACCACCACCACGACCATGAGCTCGACGAGGGTGAAGCCGCGGCTGCGGCGGCCAATTGGCCTGAGTTGCAGGCGTAACCTGTGCACATTGCAAAGCAAAGCAAAGGTCAGACCGAACGCCAAAGCGCAATTGTTCCAGAAATATCCCATGGTTCTGAGCTGGGTTGGGGTGGTCGCTCCGCACAATGTTCAAGGTTGTGGAAATCTTTGCGGTGTCGGCCCATAGGGCGTCCCTCGCGGCCTAGCAGAGAGCGCTTCGATGGAGTTTCTGGGGAAGTTCCGTTGCTTCAATTCCTGTCTGGTGCGCCGGTGCCACACTCGGTTGCCCGCAGCTGGTGGTGAGTCTATGGCCCCGCCCTGGACACCATCGCCCACTTGAGGATCTGATGACTTTTCGACAGGCAACTTTGAGTCTTGCAGTGATTCTTCCTTTTGTTCTCGCGTGCGGGTGTAGCAAGAAGTCTGCGCCCAATGTCGAGCGTGGCGACACCCCGCCTCCGGTTGAAGCAACTCAGCTCGGTCGGTGTGCTCAAGGCGGAGGCACGGTGTCTGATTCGGTGTCTGCGGGTTTCTTTGCGCGCACAGTAAACGACTACTGCATCGATCCCAACTCCGAGACCCGCGCCTACGGCAAGTCTGCTTCGGGAACCCTCGATCAAGTGTGCACTGAGCTCTTTGACGGCGAGTGCGAAGTGTATCGGGCCTATGGCCTCGAGCGGGTCGTGACAGTCAGATATGCGGATGCCAAAGGTTCGACGAGCACGGTCAATGTCGTGCTGTCGCGGTTCGAGACTCCCCGGGGCGCTTACGGCTTCTTTACCAAACGGGTCGTGGCTGACTCGGATCCCATTGACTCAAAGGTCAAGACTTTGGCAGCGGGCGGTGCTGCGGCACTAGCCAGCACCATCGCATATGTCTGGCGCGGCACCTACGTTGCTGAATTGAGCTACGTGAATGATTCGGAATCCCCGGACGCACTTCGACAAAGTGCCGCCCGCATCTTGCCGGACATTGCAAAGTCGATTGGTAGCCTGGTACCCGGAGATGTTGCGCTGCCGGATACCGCGGGCATGCTACCCAGCGAAGGGTTGATTTCGCTCGGTATTGCGTATGAACCGCATGATCTGCTGAATATCCAGGGTGTAGGACCAGGGTCCTATGGCTTTTATGCGGAGCAAGAGCATCGCTATCGTATCGCGCTGTTGGAGCGCGCTGATGAGGCTTCTGCTCAAGACATATTGAAGACATTGAAGAAGGTTCCCGGTGCATCCGAGACCAAAACACGCCCGCCTGTCGTCAGTCTCATTCAGCATACGGGCAACGATGCAGTCAAGTCCGAGTGGTTATTCGCCCGCGAGGGCAATCGCGTAGTCGGAATTGGTGATGAAGAACTCGTGCTGAACCAGGCCGGTGCCGAACAGGCGCGGGCCAAATGCCTCAAGCGTGAGCAGAAGCTGGAGCACCTCAACAAGCTCATTGCTTCACTCAAGAACCGCACGGCTCCTGCGCCGCGAGCGACCAGTGTAGTCGATACCCAGGGAATGAAGAAGGAGTAATTGTGGACTTTGAGTTGCCGGAATCGCATCGGATTCTCCGCGGAACAGTGCGCGATTTTTGTGAGCGAGAAGTCGCCCCCTATGCCAGAATTTGGGACGCAGAAGAAAGCTTTCCGAGTGAACTGGTTCCCAAGTTAGCGGCCTTGGGCATACTTGGTATCGGCATCCCCGAGGCCTATGGCGGCGCGGGTATGGATACGCTGGCTTATGCAATCTGCGTGGAAGAATGCGCTCGATTCGACGGCGCGGTGGCGCTGACGATTGCAAGTCACAATGGCCTTGGTGTTGGCCACATTCAAGCGGTGGGCACTGAGGAGCAGAAACGCAAATATCTCACCCGGGCCGCAAAAGGTGAATGGCTGTCTTCATGGGCACTGACTGAGCCAGGTACTGGTTCGGATGCAGCAGCCATTCGAACCTCAGCACGCAGGGATGGTGATCACTGGGTGATTGATGGCGCAAAAACCTTCATTACTCAGGGTTCGGTCGGTGGGTTCTGTGTCGTGCTGGCCCGGACCAGCAATGAAGACGCTGCGCACAATGGCATCACTGCCTTTGTCGTGGACCGAGGCACGCCGGGGTTCGTCGCGAGTCGGGTGCTCGAGAAGTATGGCTGCCGCGCTAGCGACACCGCCGAGCTACACTTCGAGCGCTGCAAAGTGCCTGACAGTCATCGGCTAGGTGCAGTGGGAGCTGCATTCTACGACACCATGCGCATCCTCGATCGTGGCCGAATCTCGATTGCGGCCATGGCATTGGGGCTCGGCCGTGGTGCCATGGATCTTGCTGTTCGGTACGCCACGGAAAGAGAAGCGTTTGGCCAGCCTATTGCCCAGTTTCAGGCCATTCGCTGGATGGTGGCTAACGCGCGTACCCAATTGGATGCAGCCGAATTGATGATTCAACGTGCGGCGTGGCTCTGCGACCGCGGTCGGCCCTATACAGTGGAGGCAGCCACTGCCAAGCTGCTCGCCAGTGAATCTGCGACGCGGGTTTGCAATGACGCCATGCAGATCCACGGCGGTTATGGCTACACCCGTGAGTTCGAAGTTGAGCGTTACCTGCGCGACGTCAAGCTCTGCGAAATCGGCGAAGGCACCAGCGAGATCCAGCGCTTAGTCATCTCGCGCCACGTACTCGGCCTGTAGGACTGAGTGCTGATCGCATCTTGCTGCGACGCCCGCCGATGACGCTGAGGAATGGTTGAAGAACCATCTCGTCCGCTGGCGACGCTGAGGAGTGGTTGTAGAACCACTGCGTTTGCCCTGCGTGACGCCGAGGAATGGTCGCAGGACCACTCCGGTGCTCAAATCCCAAAGGATGTTCCGTGACGCCGAGGAATGGTCGGAGGACCGCTCCGGTGCTCGGGCAAACTTCGCCAGCAAACGAGCTTGACGGGCGGGTCTTCCGAGAGGTGATGAATGGTCCGACCAAAATCGGTGACTGAGGTAATGCCTAGGTTGCAGCCACGGGCGCCGCTTGGTGACGCGGATCTCGTCGCTTACTCGGTTCGAAGGATCACGTGAAAGCCGAAGGGCGTCTCCACTACATCGGAGAGCTGCCCAACTTTGAGCCGAAACGCGACATCGGAGAACTGGCGCACCATGGCATGGTGTTGGAACCTGCCGAGTGAGCCCCCGCGCTCTTTTGCCCCAGGTTCATCTGAGTACTCTCCGACCAGCGTCGCGAAATCTTCACCCGCTCGCGCTCGCGACAGCGCTTCTTCGGCGCGAGAACGCGCCTCTTCCTTGGTGCGCTTGATCCGAGGCGGCGCACTCTGAGATCCGGCGTATTGCACCAACAAGTGTCGTGCCCCGATTTCCGCGGGCAGGTTGGAGTCGGTAGTGGGGTGACTCGTGGGGCGCTCTTCAATGGCCGCAACAGGCGGAGTTCCGGGCCCACCCGGTGTGGTTAGGACGCAGCCAAACGAGATTGCTGGCAGAAGTAGCCACACCCAATGATGGGTTCGATTCAAGACCGTCCGCCTACTTGAACTCTGCATACGCATTCCCTAGCACTGCTTCGTCGCGTCCACGTACGGTGACGTCCAGCGCGCACTGGTTCTGAGGCAGATTCCACCCGCGCGTCACGAGCTCGTCTCCCGGCCAGACTGGCTTCTTGAACTGGGCATGAAGTGACTTGAGCCGATCTCCATCACCCTGGCAGGCTCCCCGGATGACGGCGCGGGCAACTAGGCCAAAAGTACAGAGCCCATGAATTATCGGGCCCTGGGTGAATCCGAGGCGCGCGGCAAATTCCGCGTCAATGTGCAGCGGGTTGTAGTCGCCGGACATGCGATACAGAATGGCCTGCTCCGGGCTGGTCTGTTGCGCCACCTCGAAATCAGCTGCCAGCCCCTCGGCGACGTCCAACTTCGCGCTGCGTGGCGGACGGGGTCCGCCAAAGTTGCCTTGGTCGAGCAGAATGATCATCCATTGCGTATCGACCAGCGGCTCCCCATCACAAGTGGTTTGCGTCGAGACAATGACCTGCGTCATGCGCTTGAGGTCATAGAGCGCCTCTAGCTTGCCCGTCGTGTGCCAGGTGCCTTGAGTGGGCAGCGGGCGATGCAGGGTGATCGATTGCCCGCCGTGCACGAGGTTCTCGAATGAACCGCCCGTGGCTTTCACCACGTCTGCCATTGGTTCGAAGGCGGGGATGACCCCGTAGGTCGGGTAAACGCGCGGCCCACGCGCCTCGTAGAGGTAGTCGAGTTCGTCCCGCTTGGCGCCGATTCCGAGCGCATAGGTGACGGATTTTCTCCAATCCATCTCGTGCACGTAGGGCCGAGTGGTGTATCCAATGAGCGAGACGTCAAGACTCATGAAAAAACCTTTGGTGGGCTGACGGTTACTGGCGGCAAGCGGTGCCGTCAATCAATCGCAGGCTGATCAGAAACAAATTGGCTTTTCGACCGTGACATCGACGCTATTCGACTCTTTGGCCCAGTCTATACCCGAAGCCACCATGCTGCGGGCGTGGCTACTTGGTGCTGCGCGTGTGATGCCTTCGATGCTCATCGTGCCTGCGTTTGGGCTACGCGCAGTGCCAGCGGGCGCTCGGCTGGCGCTAGCTCTGTGCCTTGGCGTAGGTGTCTCACCGGCGCTTGCGGATTCTGACGCCGTACCTTTTGGTCTTGCCGTCACTCTTCAAGCACTGCGCGGCATGCCCGTGGCTGTGACGGCGGCAGCGGCGCTTTGGGCGGCCAGTATGGCGGGAGGCCTAATCGACGAGTTTGGACATGGCCGCGAACGGTCGCAACTGCCGCTCGCGCCAACGCAGGGGGGTGCTGCGAGCACCTTGTTTGCGATGGTGGCGGCGATTGCTTTCTTGGAAACGGGCGGCCCTTCACGGATCGTTGCGGCACTCTCGCGCCCGTCCGAGACCGTGGGTGGACTTTCGACGCAGGTGGTGCGGGACCTGCTGGCAGGAGTGCAGGTTGCCGTGGCGGTTGCCGTGCCGTTCTTGGTGGCAAGCGTTTTCTTTGACGTGGTCACCAATCTGATTGCACGCACGGTGCAGGCAACGAGCCTGCAATCATTGTGGTCGCCACTGCGCAGCTTGTTCTTCTTGCTCCTGCTGGCAGCGATGCTCGATCGTATCTTGGCGCTCATCGTTTTGCTGACGGCCCGTGCCGGGTGAAACGCGTGCACATCCAATGCTGACCATTCCTCGGTGCCATGGTCCTCCGATGACGCAGCGGAATGGTCGCAGGACCACCACTCCTCAGCGTCGTGGTCCTCCGATGACGCAGCGGAATGGTCGCAGGACCACCACTCCTCAGCGTCGCGGAACATCTTTGGGGATTTGGGCACGTGTGACTGGCATGAACAACGAACAGGAGGTGAAAGTCCAAACCCAGGACCCTGGCAGAGGGAAGGGGGTCTCGATCTGCAATGAATGGCAGGCACTGTCACTGTGTTCAGACCGCGCTCTCGATGGCACGGCTGGGTGCGCGGTTTGCTGGTGTTGCGGGTCGCGCTGGAACGGGCGATCTTGTCGCTGCGGCGTGTTATTTATCTCGAGCGACCAGGATGTCATGTCACCTTGAGGTGTTCTCGGACGCGACGCAGCGGGATGCTTAGGCGTTTCCCGGTGTTCTCGGACGCGAAGCAGTGGGTTGGGCAGGCGTTTCCCCGGGTTCGCGAAGGCGCCCGAGTGGCATGCATTGTCACTGGGTCGGGTTCGCGAAGGCGAAGGTGCGGCATGCCATGTCGTTGGGCGGTGTCCTGGAACCCGATGCACCGGGTTGCACTGCCGCCGTGTCGAAAATCGAGGCCTCGGTCGGGCGTGGGGTTCCAGGGTTATCCTGAGGTGGGTGTCGTTCATGCGCGCGGTAACCGGAGTGGTTCTCCAACCATTCCTCGGCGTCATGGTTCTCCAACCACTCCTCAGCGTCGCCAGCGGACGAGATGGTTCCTCGGTGTCGTCGACTGGCGTCACTGCCAAATGCGGACAGGCGTATCTCCGCTCTTGCGCGCCGCAACGACATCAAAGCGTTGGAGGTACCTACAATTGGAGACGGTAGCCCACGTTGATGCCAAGGACGATGGTCGCCACTCGACCAATCAGCGATGCTTCGTCTCCCAGCACATCCCGCGCTGGAGTGCTCGGCAAGAACCAAAGTCCATAACGAACGCCCGCACCGACTGTCCATGATTCAGACAAGACCTTCGAGACGCCGGCAGCAAGCCCGAGCGTGTAACCCTCAGTGCGCATGGTGACTCCGCGGGGACCAACCACGTAGCGATCCGTCACTTCATTGTTCGTTGTGTACGTATCGCTAATCACGACCAAACCACCGGTGCCGCCAATCCAGCTTTCCCAGGCCGGTCCATGGAGCCAATACCAACGCGCTATCATTTCGGCTGTGAGATAACCGCGGCTGTGACCCCGAGAGATGCCAACCACGTCCAGTTTGGGCGCGTTAGCGACCGGGAAGAGCCCAATGGTGACTCCGGCACCGATCGCAAACACGGGGTCCGGGCGAAAGAGCTGCCAGAGCTCCAGCATTGGACTACTGTCGCCGCTGTTGCATCCAAAATGCAGCGCACGGTTGGTGCACACGCGAGCGTTGGGCAGCCCCAGTAGCCCGAGTCCGACTTCAGCTTTGCCGTGGAAGCTGCTGCGATCGAACGTGAGGGCTTCCTCTGTCTGTGCCTGGGCTTGGGATGGACTTGCCAGAATCGCCGCTACCGTGAGGGCCAAGAGTAATCGTAGCCCGAGATTCATGAAGACCTCGTATCCACCTTGTTCTCGGTGGATGAGCGTGGCGCAGCAAGTGGCTTCTGGTTCAAGCTAGTGGCAGTCTGCCACAGGTCAGTGCCGGGCTCGCAACTTTCAATCGCAATCAGACTCTGCTCGGCTGCAGCACGCAGGGCTTGAGCAAATGCCGAAGCATTGGTGGCACGTCGGTCAGGGGATTTGTTCAAGTTGGCCATGATGGTAGCCGCAATGAGTGGTGGTACTTCACCCAGCCTGGGTGTCTGCTGCAGTGGTGCTGGCTCGCGCTCGATTTGCTTCATCAGCACGCCAATGGGGGATGCGTCAACGAACGGCGGTTGCCCCATCAGGCACTCATAGGCGATGATGGCCAATGAATAGACGTCACTTTGCGCTGTTGCCGGCTGACCGCGCGCTCCCTCGGGTGACAAATAGTTGGGCGTGCCGAGTACGGCTCCCGTGTGCGTCAAGGGGAGTTCCGTTGGCTCGCAGATACGCGCTAGGCCGAAATCCAAAACGCGCAGTCGACTTGTCCCGCATGGGTCGCGAACCAGCATCAGATTCTCTGGTTTGAGGTCGCGGTGCACGATCCCCACCTGATGTGCAGCGGCTACGGCATCCGCTGCAGCGATGAGGATCCCTATGATTTCCGGGAGCAGCAAGGTATCTTGTTCGATTGCCGTTCGCAGCGTCGCGCCGTCCACGAACTCATAGACAATGAACGTTTCGGCGTGTGTCGGCGGGCTATCGGGCAACTCGCCCGTCATGAGTACGGGCACCACAGCGGGGTGTATGATGCGCGCCGCAATTCGGGCTTCTCGATGAAAGCGAGCGCGCATTTCCCGTGACGAGAGGAAATCCCGGTGCATGATCTTTATGGCGACCGATCGTTCAATCCCCGCTTGTGTTGCACGAAATACGTGCGCCGAAGCACCAGTGCCGACCAGGGCATCGATCGTAAATACGTCTGCGATCTTGAGCCCAACGTACTGTTTGGCACTGTCAGAATCGGGAGGCACTGAATCGCTGCTCATGAATGGTGTTCGACTGGTTAGGCGCTCGGCCGTTCGGTCACCGGCGTTCGGGTTGGTGAGTGAAACAAGGCGATGTGTCGTAGGCAACGACCTGCTAGGCTGCGCCGCCCGTGATCGCAGAACCGTTCAACTTCGTTGCGATGATCCATTACTTCACGGCCCAGTCTAGCTGCGCGCCACTGGTAGGGCTCTGCGGAATTTCGTCTTGGGACACCTTACCGGGCAAAGGTCACGGCGCATGAAGAAACAAGCGTCGGCCTCAAAGCCTGCACAGCGTAAGGCTGCAGCGTCTCCGAATCCCGAAGGGATCACGGAGAGCGTAGTTGGCGAAGGTGCAGAGCTTCATCTCCAGTTGCCGGGCTTTGAAGGCCCATTCGATCTGCTGCTTCACCTCATTGAAGAACATGAGCTCGACATACTGAATATCCCTGTTGCTTTCGTGACCGAACGCTACCTGCACTATCTCGCGCTGATGCAGGAGCTGAACATCGATGTGGCCAGCGACTACCTGGTGATGGCTGCGACCCTGGCGCATTTGAAGTCGCGGTTGCTCCTGCCGACGCCTCCTGCTCTTGACGATGCTGACGGTGATGAAGGAGAACAAGACCCCCGGGCAGAGCTGATTCGACGTCTTTTGGAGTATCAGAAGTACAAGCAGGCTGCGGAACAACTCGCGAGTCGATCGGTGCTTGGTAGGGACAGTTTCACACGCGGCGCGCTGCCCGAAATCGTCGAAGGTCCGGCACCCTTGGCTGCGGTCGGAGTTTTCAAGCTCTTCGATGCATTTCAGAAGGTACTGGAGCGAGCCAAGATCGTCGTCGATCACCAGATCGAATTCGAGCGTCTATCGATCACGGACAGAATCAACCAGCTCGTGGATAGGCTCACTCAGCATGGCACGCTCTCATTCGACGCCCTTTTCGATGGGCAATGGACCCGGCCTGAGCTCGTTGTCACATTCTTGGCCTTGCTCGAAATGACGCGACTGCGTTTGATCGAAGTTCGCCAGGCAGATGCTCTTGGGCCCATCACGATTGAGCTTGCGGTGGCAGAGGGTGAACCGACACCTGAGGAGTCCGCACCGGCTGAGCCATCGGCGTTGGATGAAATTGACACCGGTGGCGACGACGCAGTTGTGGTTGAGCCATCAGCGCTAGATGAAACTGATACGAGTAGTGACAAGCCGGTTACCGCTGAGCCACCAGCGCTGGATGAAGCTGACACGAGCCCGGACAGGCAAGTGGCTCCTGGGGTGTCGGTGCTTGATGAAACTGTTACGAGTGGCGACGAGGCCGTGACCTCTGCGCCCTCGATTCTCACCGAACCTGCTCTGTCGATCCCAACAGAATCCGACGCAGCTTCCCATGAGGCTCGTGACGGAGATTGGGAACAGCAGGAGGGTTCATCGGGACTCGAGCCGGTGGCAGACATGGACGAAGACGTAGAAAAGGGATCGGAGTAACGCGGGATGGCGACTCGCAAATCGAACAAGTCTTCCAGCAAGAAGCGGGCACCGGCCAAGAAAGCACCGGCAAAGCACGCCCCTGCCAAGAAAGGCAGCAAGGGAACGGCTGCAGGAAAGAGCGAGGTGCGCACCCCGACGCAAAAGTCTGCGCCTACGAAGCAGTCTCGCTCAGCAGGTAAAGCTGTACCCAAGTCTCGAACGTCCGCGCCCGCTCGGAAGAAAGCGGGCCTGCGTAGAACTCAACAGCCTGAAGCTGAAGAACTACTCTTGGATGAATCCGAGTCCGAAGCTCAGTCCGATCCAGAGACACTCAGCGCCCCCACGGACCAAGAGCAGAGCCCTGAGGAAGTTGAAGTATCGGTCGAGCACCGAGCATCCGATTCTGACGACAGCGATTCGG
>Ga0265340_10002600_pt1 | contig 10257 bp, 7 predicted proteins | sample 4CB225metaG_FD_202082 | JGI IMG/M metagenome (GOLD analysis project Ga0265340, IMG submission 202082) | Rhizosphere microbial communities from Carex aquatilis grown in University of Washington, Seatle, WA, United States - 4-CB2-25 metaG | ecosystem: Host-associated > Plants > Roots > Rhizosphere...
ATCTTTTGGGACGCCGGTCAGGAGCTGGTCAATCGAGACGCCTTGAGTATCCGCTACTCGGACATTTACGATGCGCTGAAGCGCGCGACCACGAGCAGCTACACCCTCAGCCAAGTAGCAGCTCCGTGAGACGCAAGCGCGAACCTGCCGAGGTTTGCGTAAGCCTCTAGAGTTCCTACTCTGTCAAACCTGGCGGGACTCGGCGGGGTTCACCACTCAGACCGTGGGGCTCGCGCAAGGCTTCCGGCTGTGCCGGAGCTTTGTCCAGATGCTAGTCCAAGCTTCGCCTCACCCGCGGTGCACGAGACGTGAGTCAGGCGGTGCCCGAGTTGCACTCAGTTCAACTCGGCAAGTTGATGAACCCAAAAATTCCCACGGGCGCTTGGGGTTTATCCAAAGCGCCCGTCGTTTCGATTGGCTGCACTGCGGAAGTTTTCAGCACGGTCAAGTCACTTTTCGATGCGACAAAAAGCGAGAGCGCTGTCTACTAGTTTGAGCTGTGGGAAATAGACGGGGGAACACGGGGGCTTAGGCTCGGACTCAAATTGTCTCGACCCGCGTCAATTCAACAATTGGAGATTGAGAATATGTATTCATTATCAAGAATTTGCTTCGGAGCGTTCCTTGCTGCAGGTATGTTCGCTACCTCATCGAGTCACGCCAGTACGATTTTCATCACGAAGACCGACGTGCGTCTGTTTAGTAACGTCTCGTTTTCCTTAGAGTTCGATGTGGGTACCTACCCAAATCTCAAGCATTACGCTGACTGGGAGATGCTCGGAGGGACCTGGGGAGACAGCTGCCCCGGAGTCCGTTGGGTGTCAAATGCTGCGCAAGGCGTTACGTGCGATAGCAACAACCAATGCACCGGGGACTTTCTTCACTATTCAGGACCCCTGACCTGCAACCAGAATAACTGGCTTGAAATCGACAGATCGGACGACCAACTCAATGTGCAGAATTTGAAAGTCTACGCAAACTTCACGACACCGGACGGCGCGTGCCACCACGATTACGAAGACGTTGCGGGCACGGGTACCACCTATTTGGTGCTCGACGGCAACAACGGTTCGTATAGCAACGGTTGCTACTATGGCGACTTCCTCAGACACCCATAAAATCCGCTAGAGTCCAAGAACCGTGCTGCCGCGCGGCAGTGATTGACGCCAATCAATTACCCTGCCGCGCGGCGCTCTACCAGCTCGTCGGCACTTGCGTTCATCCCATCACGCCGCAATTGACACCGCAGGGGCTCGGCGCGTCTCGGCCGCAATCACAAAGTGAACACACAAGAGTGGGGCAACGCATGTAGCGCGAAACTGCACACCGTTTCCCCTGCATGCGCCTGCCGCGAACGCGCGTCGCAAGCCAGCAGCCCCGCGCCGCGCCAGCGCAAACTATCGATTCAGTGGGAGCAAGACCCAACGAAAAGTCGATCCCCCTGCTCCCCGCGGCGAGTGACCCTTGGGGGATCTCTTGGTCGAACTGGGGGTTTACACAATCAAGCCGGGGGCTCGCGTCGCGGAGCTCCCAGTGCGCCGAGCCGAGCCGGGGGGTCGCTTTTCCGAGCCGGGGGATTTACCCAGCCGAACGCGGGGCTAAGTCTGCCGAGCAGGGGGATTACTTTCCGGAGCAGGGGGATTACCTCGCCGAGCCGGGGGATCACTCAAATGTGCACATTTTCGCCGCAAACGAGCTCGATGGGCGCGGCCGGGGCGAGCCGTATGGCCCGGTGATGAGGATCTCAAGCTGTCGTTGTCCGTTGGACAAACGGTGAAGCTTCAGAGTCTGATCTCGACGTGCATTTGCTTGCGTAGCCCATCGAGCCAACGTCGTCGGGCTTGGCTCATCTTGTCTGAGTACACGCGTTCCGTGAGTTCTGCGCGAGCTTCTTCGAGTGTGGGCAGTTCACTTGGTTGGCGTGACACCAATCGAACGATGGCAAAGCTATCGCCGATGTGAATGGGGATGGTGTGCTCCCCGGGTTCTAGGGACAGTAGCGCCCGATCGATCGCCGCCGGTAACTTGCCCGGTGCGAACTTGCCCAGGAAACCACCCTTGACCGCGGTCTTTCGATCCGTTGAGAATTGTCGTGCCAAGTCGCCAAAGTCGCGACCCTGCCGCAATTGAAGATCAACGTCATTGGCCAGTTCCTGCGCCGAGCTGCTGCCCGCTTGCGGGCGAATCAATATCCAGGCCACGGTGAAATCTTGTTTCTTACGCTCCTGCAACACAATCTCGTGATACGCGCGGCGCAGATCCTCGTCACGGACCTGTACGCGGCCTTGTAGACGCAGGTTCATCACCCGGTACTCGAGCAACTGGCGCCGAATCTCATCCCGGTACTTGGCATCTGTCTGCCCCTGGGTTCGGGCCTCGATCATTAATCGTTCAACCGAAATGCTATTCTGCTTGGCGAGCGTGGCCAGCGCCTGGTCCACGTCTTTGTCGGCAATGATGATCTTTGATTTGCGCGCTGTACGCGCAATCAACTCCTCATCGACCAACCGTTCAATGGCTGACTTGTAGAGCTGAGAGATAGCGGCGGAGCGTTGGGAGCCTGCGGGAACTTCCTGATTAATCCGCATGAGCAGGGGTGTTGCGCGGTCGCGCAGATCACTCATCAGAATTGCGCGCTCGCCAACCACGGCAACGACGCGCTCCACGATCGTTGCGTTGGCGACTTGCGGCGCGCACACGACGCTTGAAAAGGATAGGGCTGCCCCCAGACCGATTGCGCGCCATCGAGTGAGGTGCCGCTGGTGGAACATTGGGAACGTCACGGCCGCGCTTTAGCACAGGAAAGACCCGGGTAGCAGAATGTTCTAGGTCGGGCGTTCGATATTGTTCCCGCTGCCAGTCGGATTACGCGGAAATGGATGAGATTTATACGATGCTCAAGGGGTCCCGGTCCTTGGTGGCAATCTGAATCGCCAAGTCGTCATCGAACTCGCTCCGAAGTCGGGACGCAAGATGAGGCAAGTAGCCGCGTTCACAATTGGTGTGGTCCGTGACGATGACAGTGGTACCCGCGGCTACCCGAGCCAGAATGTCGTGATGGCGCATCTCACCGGTCAACATAAGATCCACGTGGCTGCATTGCTCGAACACGCTCCCGCCAGCGCCCGCGCACACACCTGCGCTGCGAATGAGCTCACCGCGCGTGTGTTGGTCGGCTGCGGCAACGCGTAACTGCCAAATGCCCAGATGCTGCTTTACCAAGGGTAGCAGAGCGTCAAGTGTCTTCGGCTCGTCCAGTTCGAGACGACGGCCCATGCCCACCCCAACCGGCGCCCGTGGGTTCGCTATGATGGGTACCGTTGGTCCGCGGCCAACTACCTCTGCAAGCCAGTCGTTCATGCCGCCGGGTGCTGCATCGAGTGCTGTATGGGGAGAGTAGACCGCCATGTCAGAGCGCAGCGCGTCTTGCACTATGCGCTCTGCAGCGCTTGCCCGGGTGAGTCGCTTCAGACCAGAGAAAATGACCGGATGATAAGCGACGATGAGGTTGGCTCCCGCACTCTGCGCTTCGAGCAGCACGCTTTCGGTCAAGTCAATCGTCAGCATCACGCGCTGCACCTGTTCGAGCTCAGTGGCGAGCAGTAGCCCCACGTTGTCCCAGGGCTCGGCCCACTCGAGTGGCGCGATTTGTTCGAGCTGTGCAATGACTTCAGTAAAATGTCGGCTCATGACCAGCGCATTGTACAACGCTCCCGCGCCTTTCCGTGCCGCCAAGACAAAAAATCAGCAAGTATGGGGGTCAAAGACAACCCACCCCAGGTGCGGCGGTCCTGGCTTGCGGTATGCTCGGGCGCCGTGACTGACCAGGTTTCGTTTTTTCAACGCCTAGCCATTGCCATTCAAACGTTCTTTCGTGTCATCGGAGATTCGGATTTTGCGGCTCGCGTGAGTGGCCGCAAGAGTGAAGCGCCTTTGCTGCAAGTGCCCGAGCCGTTGCCAGCGAAAGCGCCCGAGCGCGACCTGCGCCCTGTTTTGCAATTGCTCAATGCGCTGCAACGAGACGGGCGACTGATAGACTTCATTCAACAAGACATTGCGGCGTTCTCCGACGCGGACGTGGGTGCTGCTGCCCGGGTGGTGCACGACGGGTGTCGACGCGGCCTGCAAGGCATCGTCACGTTCAACCCGATCATGAGCGCAGCCGAGGGACAGGTCGTGGCTGTCGAGGCGGGCTACGACGCGCACGCCATTCGATTGGTCGGCAATGTCAGCGGTGCGCCGCCGTTTCGGGGCAAGCTCCAACACCGGGGGTGGCGCGCGGCTGCGGTTGCCCTGCCAGACATCATTGATGACAACGATTGTAGTGTGATTGCTCCAGCGGAGGTCGAGCTGTGAGCGACGATTCAACTGGTTCAATTCAGGGTTGTATTGGCATTGATCTAGGGACTACTCATACGGCTCTGGCCGAGGCCCACTGGAGTGGACGTGCGGTTCAGGTGTCGGCTGTATCACTGGAGCAAGTGACGGGTCAGGGTGCGGTTCAGTCGCTGCCGTTGCTGCCTTCATTTGTCTACTTTGCTCACGATGCCGAAGCCCCGCTGGCGCTGCGCTGGGATCCGTCCCGGCGCTATTGTGTTGGCCAGTATGCCCGCGAGCGCGCCAGTGACGCGCCAGCGCGGGTGGTCTCGAGTGCCAAGAGCTGGCTGTCGCACGTTGGGATTGATCGCCGCAGTGCGTTGCTGCCAATGAACGCACCGAGCGATGTGGAGCGTATATCGCCGGTGGAGGCGAGCTATCGAATCTTGGATCACCTGTGTGAAGCCTACCGCGCAGAGGCGCGTCCACTGGGAGATCTGGCGGCGCAGGAAGTAATATTGGCGGTGCCAGCGTCGTTCGATGCGGCGGCGCGCGATCTTACCCTGGAGGCCGCACTGGCGGCGGGGCTCGAGAACGTGTTCTTGCTCGAGGAACCCCAGGCGGCGCTTTACGCATGGATTGAGGCAACCGGCGACGAGTTTCGAAAGCACCTTCAGGTGGGTGACGTGGTCTTGGTGGTGGATGTTGGCGGCGGTACCACGGACTTCTCTGCAATACTGGTGCAGGAAAAAGACGGTCAGCTCGAACTGAACCGGGTGGCAGTCGGTGATCATATTTTGCTCGGTGGCGACAACATGGACTTGGCATTGGCCTACGCGCTCAAAGCCATGCTCGAGCACGATGGACCGAGCGTTACCCCCGCTGAATTGCCGGCACTCTGGCATGCTGCGCGTCGGGCCAAAGAAGAGATGCTGTCGCGGCCCGAGCTGCAGTCAATTCCCGTTGCAATTGCCGGCACTGGTTCTCAGTTGCTGGGCAATGCCCGCCGTACCGAACTGACCCGGGCGCAAATCGAGACGCTGCTGCTCGACGGCTTCTTCCCCAGTGTGGAGGTCACGGCGCGCCCGGCTGTGCGCACGCGCGCCGCGCTCACTCAAATCGGGCTACCTTACGCTAACGATGCGGGAATTACCCGTCACTTGGCGGAGTTCTTGTGCCGACAAGCCAATGCCGTTGCGCCAGCGGTTGGGTCACCACCAAGTTTTTTGCGACCCACGGCATTGCTCTTCAATGGCGGCGTGTTCAAGTGCAACCTGTTTCGACAACGCATCATCGACAGCCTCAGTCGCTGGCTCGGTAGCGTTGGTTGCCCGACGCCCCGCGTGCTGCCCGGAGAGAACCTGGATCTGGCCGTGGCCCGTGGCGCCGCCTATTACGGTGCAGTGCGACGCGGACGCGGCGTGAGAATTCGCGGCGGCACTGCCCGAGCCTACTATGTGGGCATCGAGAGCCCCATGCCAGCGGTACCCGGAATGGAACCGCCCATAGCGGCACTGTGCGTGGCACCGTTCGGTGTCGATGAAGGAACCACCTGTGAGCTGCCTGATCAAGTGCTCGGCGCAGTCGTCGGGCAACCAGTTACATTTCGCTTCTTCAGCTCCACGGTGCGGCGAGCGGACATGCCCGGCACGCTGATTGAACACATGGTTCCGCAAGAAATCGACGAGCTGGCGCCGATTGAGATCGTGTTACCCGCAGAAAATCGGCCTCCCGGCGAGGTGGTCGCGGTGCGGTTGCAAGCTTCGGTAACGGCAGTTGGCTCGCTCCTCATCGAGGCCGTGCCGCTCAAGCCGCTCATTGCCAATGAACGCTGGAAGGTCGAACTGAATGTACGCAGCGAGGGAGCCTAACTCAGTGACGGCTCGCTTTACGGTTGGGATTGATCTGGGTACCAGCCACACGGTTATTGCGTACACGGATCCAGACGGTCGCGAGCCGATTCAGATCTTCAATGTGGAACGTCGTGTGGCGCTCAATCAAAGCGAGCGCAGGCCCACGCTACCGTCGGTATTGTATGCCCCGCTTGCCGAGGAGTCTTCTGAGCCCGGGGCTTGGCTGATCGGAGATTATGCTCGCCAACGTGGCCGCGAGATTGCCGGGCGCGCCGTGCTCTCTGCCAAGAGTTGGCTCTGTCACGCGGCTGTTGATCGCCAAGCCGCCATCTTGCCCTGGGGTGCGCCCGCTGATGCTCCGCGCCTCTCGCCCGTTGACGCGAGCGCGCGCATTCTTGCGCACGTGCGCGATGATTGGGACCGCCGTTGGCCTGGCGCGCCGCTTGGCGAGCAACAAGTGATTCTCACCGTACCCGCGTCATTTGACCCCATTGCGCGGCAATTGACGGTCAAAGCCGCGGCAGAAGCCGGGCTTCGTGTGCGCTTGCTCGAAGAACCGCAAGCGGCTTTTTACGACTATTTGGACTGTTATGGCTTGCAAGCACTAGAGCATGAACTGACTCGATTACACGAGCGACCCCTGCGGATCTTCGTGTGTGACGTGGGCGGCGGTACCACCGATCTGACTCTGCTTACCGTCAGCAGGCGTGACGGTGAACTCCTGGTCAATCGCACGGCTGTTGGTCGGCACCTCTTGCTCGGTGGCGACAACATGGATCTGACGCTGGCTCATCTGGCCGAGGCGAGCCTGAGCTCCGAGCAGCGATTCAATGCGCAGGAGTTGTCACAGTGGGTCTTGATGTGCCGCGACGCCAAAGAACGGTTGCTACAACCAGACGCCATCGAAGAAGTTCGCGTGGCGATTGGGGCATCGGGTTCCCAATTGGTTGGACGCAGTCGCAGCGCGACGCTCGAGCGTGAACAGGTCCGTTCGACGCTGCTCGACGGCTTCTTTCCGTTGGTGGAGCCAGGTTCCTTGCCGCGCCCTGCGCGTTCGGCTCTTGTCGGATTCGGTCTACCCTATGAATCCGATCCTTCGATCTCCAGCCATATAAGCGCTTTTCTCGCCCGTCACTTGCCAGCGGGGGAGCGCATCGATCAGGTGCTGCTCAATGGTGGGGTATTTTTGGCGCCGCTGCTCGCCGAGCGATTGGAGTCGGTACTCGAGCGATTGGGACAACCAGGCAAACTACTGCCGCATGCGCAGCCAGATCTTGCCGTTGGACGTGGGGCAGTCAAGTATGGGCTGTCGCTCAATGGCAAGGCGCTCAAGATCGGGGGTGGTTCCTCGCACGGTTACTACATTGCGTTCGATGCCCCGGGTTCAGCGACGCCGCGCCAAGCCGTGTGCGTGGTGCCTCGCGGGGCGCCCGAAGGGGAGCTTCACCGCGCCGTGTCGCAGCAGTTCACCCTGCGCCTCGGGCAACCCGTGCGGTTCGAACTGTACTCTTCAGATGTCTCCGTCGCCGATTCTGCCGGAAATGTCGTACAGATTGATGACCAGTTCGAATTGCTGCCGCCGCTGGTGACCCACTTGGAGTCAGAGCAGCCGCAGAGCAATGAAATTGCTGTGAGCCTCGAAGGTGAGTTGTCGGCGGTTGGTACTCTCGATATTCACTGTGTTCCCGTGGGCAGTCAGCAAGCGGCCATTGCTCTGGCGTTCGAGTTACGTGGGCAGGAACGCACGGTGGTTGGCTCGGGTGGGTCAACGCGTCCGAGTGCAATGGTCGGCGGTGAGCGCCTCCCAGAGGCCTACGAAGCGATTCAACGGGTCTTTGGCAAAGGTCGGGCAGGTGTCGATGCGCGCGAAACCAAGGACCTGGTCAGGAACTTGGAGCGCATGCTTGGACCGCGCCGTGAATGGACCCTGCAGACGAACCGCGCATTGTTTGACGTGATTGGACCCAAGCACCAAGCCCGCCGCCGCACCGTTGAACATGAGCGTGTGTACTGGATGCTGGCGGGCTACACACTGCGCCCGGGTTTCGGCCACGTGCTCGATCGACAGCGTGTGGCGGCACTCTTACCCGTGCTGCGATCAGGGTTGAACTTCACGGACAACGTGCGCGCGTGGCAGCAATTCCTCATTGCCTGGCGCCGGATTCTGCCGGGCATGACTGAGCCTGAACAGCTCGAGTCTTTGGCAACCTTAGCGCCCTACGCCGGTAGGGTTGCCACCCGAGCCAAGCCACAGCGCGGCTTCCTGAACATCGTGCAACCAGAGCTGTTGGACCTATTGGGCCTGCTAGAGCGTCTTCCAACTGCCAAACGGGCAGCACTGGGCAATGCCCTGCTCGAGCGCACCTGGACGGAACAAGAGCCGCGACTGTGGGACATCATTGGGCGACTTGGCGCGCGAGTGCCTGTCTACGCCAGCGTACACTTCGTGATTGAACCGAACCAAATCCAACCTTGGTTGGAGCAACTGCTGCGCGAGAAGTGGGACACAATCCCAACTGCAACCAAGGCTGCAGCCAGGATGACTCGCATGACCGGCGATCGCGCCCGCGACGTTTCAGAGGGTTTGCGCCGGGAAGTCTTGAGTCGGCTGCAGCAATACAATGCTGCGGCAGAGCTGATTCAAAATGTCTCAGAAGTGGTGGCAGTAGCCGCGAACGATGTTGTCAGCGGGTACGGTGAAGAGTTGCCGGTGGGGCTCGTGTGGCGACCGTGAAAGGGAGAGAGCATCGTATGAAAGCTCGAGTTTCTGCTGCAATCGGGTTTCGCCAGCTGCCATACTCTCGGCGATTTGTTCTCCATACGAAAGCAATCCTAGTCCAATGGGTAGCCCGGATCGGTTGCCGACTTGCCGTTGATTCGTAGAATTCGTACGTTCTTGTCGGTTACGTTACTCATACGTGTGTAGCCGATGGAGTTCTTGAGCTTAGCAACCACTTGCATCATGGTAGCGGAAGATTCGATACTCTTCGGCGGCCCTGATTGACCGCGGATCTTCCGGTCAATCCAGTATGCAGACACTTGCGCGGGTGCTAAGCCGAGCACCTTGCTATCGAACGCGACCCTGTCGGGAGAGGCGGCGGCAAGATTGAATGGGAGAATCTTTTCTCCGTCGATAGTTACGTACTCACCCGAGTAAAGGCGCTTGATGTCACGCACGGAGATCTCTTTGAGGGTGCTGTTCGTGGCAACGATTAGCACTAGCCGCGCCTTCGCGTCCGAGGCATGAACGGCAGTGGCGGAAGCGCACAGTCCGAAGGAGGTGGCCATGACGAGGAACAAGATCAGAATACTTCTTCGTGTTGACATGACTAGAAGCTCCATGCGGCTTGAGTTTCAAACAGCGAGTAACTGGCCGTGTCCGGACGTTTCTCGTCCAAGTGAAAGTAGGTAAGTTGAGCCTTGAGTACTACGCGGGCAATCGGGCGCCAATTGAGCCCGCCCCAGTATGCGGTATACCCGAAAGGAGTACCCTTATAACGATCCACGGAAAAGTACGGCATTAGACCCGCCAGCGGTGTTCGGTAACCGATGAGGCCGTACGCTCCCCAGTTGCGAATATCGGGCTGATAAGAGGTTCCAAATCCACCCATCGACCAGATGTTCTTGGGTCTGCCCGCCAAGTAACGGACCTCGTCCATCAATGCTTCACCTTGAATGAGCAGATTTTGCCACTCCCACTTCAGGTCCGCGCCCAAAGCGAATTCCTTGTACTGCAAAGTGACCTCCTGGGTTGGCCCCGAAGAACCGAAACCCAACGTCGTATCCGTGTATTTGCCGCTGTAAGTCGATAGTCCGAAGGTCATGTTGCCGAGCAGCGCGTCATTCTTGACAAAGAGTCGTCCGCCGATCGCTTTGTTGTTGTCGAGGTCGCGGTAAGTATCGATCGGACCGCGCCCATTGGACAGCGTTAGGTGGTAGCCGATCTGAGTGTCTTTGACGTAAAAGCTTCCGTAGCCCTCAAGGCCCGTTTGTCGGTCCGGGAAAAGCGCTGCCGCCACCGCTAATGGCATGTGAATACCGATAATGGTGGGTGATCCGTGGTCTACATTCCAGATACCGTAGGGCG
>Ga0265340_10002604_pt1 | contig 10250 bp, 5 predicted proteins | sample 4CB225metaG_FD_202082 | JGI IMG/M metagenome (GOLD analysis project Ga0265340, IMG submission 202082) | Rhizosphere microbial communities from Carex aquatilis grown in University of Washington, Seatle, WA, United States - 4-CB2-25 metaG | ecosystem: Host-associated > Plants > Roots > Rhizosphere...
CCCGGCGGAGACGACCAGGCCCGGTGTCTCCCGCCGGGCCGCCTCCAGCCGGCCGTTCGCGATGGCGTCCGGGTCACCGGCCGGCCACAGGACGGCGTCGCCGAGCGTGTCCCGGGTCCAGTCCGAGACCTCGCGGGCGGTCTCACTGCACCACAGTTTCGTCGCGGCGGCCCGGACGGCGAAGGACTGCCCGTCCCGGGCGCCGTCGGTCAGGCTCGCCAGGAACTCCTGGGACAGGGCGCGGGCGGCAGCGGTGCGAGTCGTCAGCCGGCCGGCGGACGGGCGCCAGTCGGCCGGACCGGCCCGGTCCGCCCGGTCCGCCAGGTTCGCCCGGTCCGACCGCTCCGCCCGGTCCGCGGCGTCGATGCCCAGGGCGAGCCAGGTCCGGGCCTTGGCCACGTGGTCGGCACCGGTCCGCTCCAGGGCGAGCGCCTCGGTGATGAGCGGCCACGCGCCCCCCACCGGCCCGACGACGTCAGCCGGTCCGGCGGGAACGTCGTCGAGCAGTACCTCGGCGAACGCCTCGTCGGCCAGCGACGGCAACTCGCGCACGGTGAGGCCAGGGGCGTCGCGAGGCAGCAAGAACAGGCTCAGGCCCTGGTAGCGGCTGGCTTCCGAGGAGGTTCGAGCGGCCACCAGGACCAGGTCGGCCATCGGGGTGGAGACGCTCCAGAGCTTGCGGCCGCTCAGCCGCCAGCCACCCCCGGGCGCCGGCTGGGCGGTGGTACGCAGGCCCGCCAGATCGGAGCCGGCGTCCTGCTCGGAGTAGAGGACCGCGCAGAGCCGCCGACCGGCCGCCAGCAGCGGAAGCACGCCGGCCCGCTGCGCCGGGCTGCCCGCGCCGAGCAGGAAGCTGCCGCAGATCTGCACCGAGAGCGTGAACGGCGTGTCGGGTATCCCCGCGGCGACCAGTTCCTCGACGACGACGGCCGCGAGCTGCGGTGGCTGGGATCGCCCGCCGAAGGCCACCGGCCACGCCGGGGCCAGCAGCCCGCGGGCGCCGAGCAGCCGGTAGAGCGGACGCGGATCAGCCTGTCCCGCACTGTGTCTGGCCGCCGGCTCCGCGGCCCGGGTCTCGTTCAGGACCTGCCAGGCCGGCTGCGCGGTGACGCCGGACAGCACGGCCCGGATCTCCGCCCGCAGGGCCGCCGCGGCGGCCGGGTCGGGCCACCGGGCCGGGCGGCCGCCGGTGGTGGTAGCGGCGGCGGTGGTCGGACTCGTCGTCGTGCTGGTCATGGATGACTCCTCGGCGCTGCGTCGGCCGGTCCGGCCGGGGGCCCGGGGTCGATCCTCTGGAGCAGACGGTTCAGGGAGGCCTCGTCAAGGCCCGCGTCGGGAAAGTCGACCGGGCTGTAGACCGGACCACAGTCGCGGCAGTGGGTGACAATCCGGTCCAGACACCGGGCCACGAGGGCCCCCAGTTCCGCCGGCCCGGAGGTTTCGCGACGGGCTTGCGGACCGGCCTCGACGAGGACTCCCGCACCGGTCACCGCGATCACCACGCGGCCCGGCGTGAGAGCGACACCGGAGTTGATGAGGGACGCGCCGGCCTCCAGCGGCAGCACGCGCAGGACGACGTCGGGTCCGTCCTCGTCCCGGGGCCAGGAAGTCGCGACCGACGCCGCGGCGATCGCCGTCTTGGCCGCCGGCACCAGGTTTCCCGGGTCCGCCGCCTCGTCCGCGAAGTCTGCGGCCGCCCCGGCCGGGACACCCTCGACCACCACGGCCGTGAACGTCGGGCCGGCCGCGGCCGGGGTGGCGGCCGGACCGATGATCAGCACGGGCGGGGTGGAACCGGTTGCGGTCGTGGTCCGGGTGAGCGCCAGCGCCTGCCGCACTGCGGCGTAGGCCAGGTCGGCCGGGGTGCTGGCGTAGGCGTCGTGAACGAGCTCGGCGGCGGCCGCGTCGGTGCCGAAAGCCTCGGCGGTGTCCCGGTTCAGGCGGGTGTGGCCGGGCCCCGGGGTGAGCTCGGCGGACTGCACGACCGGCGGCCCCACGAGGGTCACGAGGCCGCCCGACGCCGGAGCCGGACCGTCGGCGGCGGCGGCCGCCATGGCCTGCAGGGTCTGCTTGTCGAAGATGTCCTTGACGCTCAGCCGCAGCCCCCGGGCCGTGGCCCCGGCGGCCAGGTGGACAGCGCGGATGGAGTCGCCGCCCAGGTCGAAGAACCGGCTCGTCACCGAGACCCGGTCGATCCCGAGGACGGCGCACCACAGCTGGGTCATGATGAGCTCCGCTCGGGTGCGGGCGGGTACGTAGGCGTCGTCGTCAATCTGCGGGAGGGCGTCGGGCAGGGCCGCCAGGTCGAGTTTTCCGGAGACCGTCCGGGGCAGCGCGGGCAGCGGGACGACGACGTCGGGGACGAGATACTCCGGCTGACGGCCGGCCACCTGCTCGCGGATGCTCTCCGGGGCGGGACCGGGTGACGTGAGCACCACGTACGCGACCAGCCGCTCCTGCCGGGCCAGAACGGCGACGCCGGTGACTCCCGGTACGGCGGCGACGGCCCGTTCGACGGCGCCGGCCTCGATCCGGCGGCCCCGGACCTTGAGCTGGGTGTCGCCCCGGCCGCAGAACTCGAAGGTGCCGTCCGGCAGCCGGCGCACGACGTCACCGGTCCGGTACATCCGGGTGCCGGGCGTGGTGGCGAACGGGTCTGGACGGAAGGCGTCGGCGGTGGCGGCCGGGTCGTTCCGGTATCCCCGGGTGACGAGAGCCCCCGCCACCCAGAGCTGTCCGCGCCGGCCCGGCGGGACCGGCCGGCCGGCGTCGTCCAGGACGTAGACTCCGGTCCCGGGCAGCGGGCGGCCGAGGGGCACGGAGTCGACCGGGTTCGCGGCCGCGAGGTCGGCGAGGTCGTGGACCAGGACGCCGACCGTCGTCTCGGTGGGCCCGTAGTGACCGATCACCCGCCAGCCGGCGGCGATCAGGCGGTCGGTGTCGCCGCGCCGGGCGGCCTCACCGCCGAGGATCAGGGCTCTGCGGGGGCGCAGCACCTCCGGGTCGAGGCCGCTGCGCAGGGCGCTCAGATGGGTCGGGGTGATCTTCAGGTAGTCGGCGGGGTGATCCTGGAGCAGGTGTCCCAGCGCGACCGGGTCCACGGCCGTGTCCTGGTCGACCAGCCGCAGGACGCCGCCGGTGGACAGCGCCCCGGCCAGCATTGTCAGGGACGAGTCGAACGTCGGTGGCTGGACCATCAGGTGGCTCGCGCCCGGCGGCGGGGCCAGCACCCGCCTGAGGGCGCCGAGGTAGGCGGCGAGGTTGCGGTGCTCGACCATGACCCCCTTGGGCCGGCCCGTCGTGCCGGAGGTGAACAGGACGTACGCAAGCTGGGTGGGCGTAACCAGGGGGACGGCCTCCGGCGGGGCCACCGGGGCCGGACCGGTGACGTCGACCGCAAGGGTGGTGACGTCCGGCGCGAATCCGGCCGGATCACCGGCGTTCCCGGGGGCGACCAGGGCCAGTCGCGCGCCGAGAATCTGCACCAGCGTCGCCCGGAAGAGCGCCGGTGCCGACGGGTCGAGGGGCACGTAGACGGCACCGGCCAGATGAATTCCCAGCAGACAGACGGGCAGGACGGCCGAGCGCGGGACGGCCACGATCACCGGTTCCTCGGTCCCGGCGCGCACGCCGTGGCGGGCCAGCCGGTCGGCGACCTGATGGGCCTGCGCCCACAGCGCGCGGTAGGTGAGCCGCTGCCCGGGGGCGTCGACGGCGACGGCGTCCGGCGTCTGCCGGACCCAGTCGCTCACGAGCTGCGCGAAGCAGCGCTCACCCCCGGCGGCCGGGCCGCCGTCCTGCTGCCGGTGCAGGTCCCGCTGTTCGTCGGCCGTCAGCAGGGCCAGGGCGTCCACGCGAGCGTCCGGGTCGCGACGGGCAGCCTCCAGGACGGCGTCGAACCGGGTCGCGACCCGGCGCGCGGTGGCCTCCGGGACGACATCGTGCCGGAACTCCAGTGTTCCCTCCAGAGCTCCCCCGGCCCGGACCAGGGTCAGTGCGAGGTCGTGCCGCACGGTGTCGACGCGGGCGCGCCCGAGGGAATGGGTGGCGATGCCCCCGGCGGCGCGTTCGGGCACGGGACTGTCGTGCAGGTTGATGGACGCCTGGGCCAGGGGGGCGACGCCGTACCGGCGCGGTGGAGCCACGGCCTCAACAATGCCGTCGTACCCGAGACTGTCATGTTCCAGCACGGTGAGCACCTCGTCGCGCACGCGCTCCAGCAGCCCGCGGAAGGTCGGGCGACCACCTAGATCGACCCGTAACACCAGCCGCTCGGTGAAAAGACCGACGGTGTGAGCTACCTCAGGTATTGGCCGACCGGACGTGGCCATCCCGATCGGCACGTCGCGGGCGCCGAAGACGTCCCCGAGCGCCGTCGCGTACGCGCTCAGCACCACCATGAACAGGGTGGCCCGGTGCTGCGCCCCCAGCCGGGTCAGGGCCTGGGTCTGCGATTCGTCCAGCCTGATCCGGACGGCGCCCCCGCGGTCGCCGGGCACGGCCGGCCGGAGCCGCCCGAGGGTGAGGTCCAGGTCTTCCAGTTCGGCCAGGTGCTGTCGCCAGAACTGCCGGTCGGGCTCGACCGCGGCGCTGGTCAGACGCTCCCGGTGCCACTGGGTGAAATCGGCGTACTGCACCGGCGACGACGTCCAGACCGGAGCGTCCCCGCACGACCGGGCAGCGATGGCGTCGACGAGGTCACCGACGATCACCGCCATCGAAACGGCGTCGGCGACCAGGTGATGCACCGCGAGCAGGAGGGTGTCGTACTCCTGTGGCCCCGAACAGCGGCGTACCTGCTGCAGTCTCAGCAACGGCGCCCTCGACAGGTCGAACTCCGTACCGGCACCCGCGCGGCAGAGTTCGTCGTAGCGCTGCGCCCCGAACTCGAGATCACCGGTGAGATCGATGTATTCGACCGGGATCGACAGGTGTTCGCGGACGCTCTGCTGCAGCCGGCCGGAACTCACGGTGAAGTCGGTGCGCAGTGACTCGTGCCGGTGGACGACGTCGGCCAGCGCCGCCGACACGGCGTGCGGATCCAGCGCGTCCCGGCGGACCACCTCGACGAACAGCGTGTGCTGCGTGGTTCCGGGCCGATCCTGCTCGATCGACCAGAGCCGTTGCTGGGCCGGCGATGCCGGTACCTGGAGAACAGGCGCCGTCATCCTTGCTCTGCCGACCGCACGCTCCGGGGGCGCATATCCGTCCACACCGTCTCGATGTGCTCCAGGCAGGCATCTTTCGTTCCACTGAAGCCGGCGTCGTACCAGCCCGGAGGGTTCTCCCGGTCCAGGGCCCAGATCGAGTACTGCTCCTCGTCGTTGCGCACGACCTTCGTGTCACGGTCTGCCTTCGTGTCACTGTCTGCATTTTCTGCGCTCACCGCAGGTCCTTTCCGCTGAAGGGTTGGCCGCTGGAGCGGGACGTCATCAGACGCCCGCCGCCGAAGGCTCGGGCGTGACCGTCAGGTCACGCGGGGCAGCCTGCGGATCGCAGGCGGGGCCGGACTCGCCCGGGGACCGTCACCGGTGCCCGGGTCGTCCCGGTGGGCGAGTTTCTCCTGGATCGAGGTCGCGGCGCCAGCGATCGTGGGCCGGTCGAAGAGTTCACGCAGGCTCAGGCGCACGCCGGTCTCGACCGCCATCGCCAGGACCACGTCCATAGCGCTGAGCGAGGTGCCTCCCAGGTCGAAGAAGTCGTCCGTCACCCCGATCCGGCCGACGCCGAGAGCACCGGCCCAGATCCGGGTCAGCGCGGTCTCCAGTTCGGTCCCGAGCGCGACGGCGCCGGAATCGGCCGCTACGTCCGAACCGGCATCGGCGGCCGAACGCCGCAGCAGTTCACGGACCTCGTCCTTGCGCACCTTGAGGGCCTCGTTGCGCGGCAGCGCCGGCAGCAGGGCGATCCGGGTGGGAACCTTGTGCCGGGGAAGGCGTTGCGCCGCGAACGCGCGCAACGCGGTGGGCGTGACCGGCCCGGTGGTCACGACGGCGGCAGCGAGCAGCTGACCGAGGACGTCGTCGGGCAGGCCGACGACGGCGGCCTCGGCGACGTCGGGATGCTCGTGCAGAACCTCCTCGACCTCCAGTTCCGAGACCTCGAAACCGCCGACGTCGACGAGTTCGCTGCGGCGACCGACGAGAAACAGGTAGCCGTCACCGTCCTGGCGGCCGAGATCCCCGGTCCTGACCCAGTCACCGTCGAAGACGTCCCGCCCAGCGTCCGGATCCCCCAGATAGGAGCGGGGCGGTACACCGGCCGCGGACCGCAGCCAGATCTGCCCGACCGCCCCGGGCGGAAGCGGGCTCCCGTCCGGGGCCGTGATCCTGATCGCGCCGCCGGAGAGCGGACGCCCCAGGGCCTGCGGGCGGGCCGGGTCGTAGCGCATCGTCGTCCGGGCCGGCCAGGACTCCGTGCTCGCATATCCGTTGTGCAGCCCGGCGGCCGGGAAGATCTCGGCCAGCCGGGGCATTTGCGAGGCCGGCATGGCCGCTGCGGTGAGCACCACGTCGCGGACGCTGGACAGGTCGAACCGCTCGCCCGCCCGGGCCCGGATCAGCCACAGCGCCATCGCCGGAACGAGCAGCACGGAGGTCACCCGATACTGCTCGATCAGCTCACCGAAACGATTTTCGTCGAACTCCGGCAGGACGAGCGTGGTCGGCGGCCAGTTCAGCGCGCCCCGTAGCGTGACCTGCCCGGCGTTCGTCCCGAACGGCATGGCGTGCAGGAAGTAACCTGCTGGTGCGGCGTCGTCGGTGTCCTCCTCGTCCAGACCGACGGCGACATTGGCATGGGTGGCCGCTACGGCCCGGCGCTCGCCGCTGGCCCCGGACGTGTAGATCACCTCGGCCACATCCTCGGGCCGGACCGGCACCCGGAACGGCGTGACATCGTCGCTGCCGCTGAGGTCGGCGAAACGCAGGCTCAGCACTCCGACCCGGTCACCGGCCGGCTCACCGCCGGACACCACCGCGGCGACGTTCGCGGCCCGTAGCGTGCGGTCCACCTCCCGCTCGGGTGACTGCGTGGACACCGGGACGACCCCGAATCCGGCCTTGTGCGCGCCGAGGTAAGCGATCGCATACTCGTCGAGCCGGGTGTTGTCGAAGCGCAGAGCGACGAGGGAGTGCGGAGCCAGCCCCACGTCGCACAAGCCCCGGGCGAAGGCGTTCGAGCGTTCCTCCCATCGACGGAACGTCAACCGGCTGCCGCCGTCCACGATCAGGGCGACCTCGTCGGGACAGTCGCGGACCCGGTCGGCCAGAACGTCGGCCAGAAGGCGCGACCCGGCGACCCCCACGGCAACGGCAACCTTGCCTGATTGGTCCATATTCATGCACGGTATATCGCGGTCCGGCAACCGGCAACCGCTACCCGGAGCCAGTTCGCCCCCTCGCCGTCGTCCGTCGGGCTGTGAATCTGCCTTGCCGGTCAGGTAAATTCGTCATATTTATGACGTCCAGGGGCTCACCCCCGGACCGGGTCGCCGGTGGGCGCCCACGTCTTGACACCGGTCTCGAATCTATGGGTATGTAGTTTCTGCACCGGTTCGAGTCCAGAACGGGTGCACCGTTCTCGCCACACACAAGGGCGTCACGACGAGAGGTGTCGGTGTGGGACTCATCGTCTGCAGCAACAGCATGCCCCGCTGGGACGAGACGGGGCTCTCCCCGCGCTCACCCGGCGGCTTGGTGCCGCTGCTCGCCGATCTGCTGAAAGACCGCGGTGGTGACTGGGTGTGCACGGCGCCGGCCGACGGCAGCGTCGGCGCCGAACCGATCCGGCTGAAGGGTGGGATCACCCTGCACCCGATCCGGCTGGACCCTCAGGTGCAGGAGGACCATTACCTCACCATCGGGGTCCGGCTCATGCTCTGGCTGTTCCACTACCTGCTCGACACCCCGCGAGAGCCCCTGCTGGACGGCGAATTCACCACGGCCTGGGCGAATTACGAGATCGTCAACCGGGCCTATGCCGACCGGCTGGCGGATCTCGGCGTTGGTGCGGACGACGACCTGCTGGTGAACGACTACCACCTGTTCCTGGTGCCCGAGATGCTTACCCGGGGTCGGGCCCGAAAATCCGCCACCCTGAGCTATTTCCACGGGCTGCCCTGGTGCGAACCGCAGTACTACGCCATCCTTCCGACCGCCATCCGCTCCCGGATCCTGGCCAGCCTGCTCTGCTGCGACGTCGTCGGTTTCCACGACAGCCGCTGGGCCGAGGCGTTCGTCCGGTGCTGCGCCCGGTTCCTGCCCGACTGTAAGGTCGAGCCGGACCGGGTGACTCATCTGGGCCACACGACCCGGATCGCCGTCACGCCCTTCCCGCTGGACACCGAGGAACTCCGGCGGATGAGCACCGAAGCCCGAACGGTCACCTGGAGCCGGCGGATCACCGAGCAGGCCGGCGGCCGCCGGATCGTGGCCCGGGCCGACCGTCTGGATCTGTGGAAGAACCAGCTGCGGGGTTTCGCGGCCTACCGATCACTGTTGGCGGCGAATCCGCAACTGGCCGACGAATGGTGGTTCTGCGCCGTCACCACGACCCCCAGCCGATCGACCGAACGTAGCCGGGCCTACCAGCGGGACTGCGAGGCGGCCGTGGCCGAGATCAACGACCGATTCGCGGTGTCGCCCGACCGGGCCGCCGTCTCGCTGATCTACCCGGACGCGACCGGCTCCCGGCACTGCGTCACCGCCCTGCTCTCCCAGGCCGACGTGACGCTGGTGAATCCCACCATCGACGGAATGAATCTGGTGGCCAAGGAAGCACTTTTCCTCGGCCGTGGCACCCCCCTGCTGCTGTCGGTCAACGCCGGCGCCTACGAGCACCTGGCCCTGTACGTCACGCCGGTGGAACCGTTCGACACCGTCGCCACGGCCGCCGCCCTGGCGACGGCGATGCAGACCCCGGCCCCGGACGCGGACCGGAGCGCCCGGGCCGACCTGAACACCGCGCTGGCTCCCGGAGCCGGCGCCGCGAGCTGGTGGGAGAACCTCAGACGCACGGCCCGAACGACAGAGTCGAGTTCGACAGGCGGAGGAAGCCGATGACCAGCCGGCCCAACGACAGTGAACGACTGCTCAGCCACGCCTACCGCACCGGCCTGCTGCCCTCCGCCTCCGGCGAGGCCGGTCCGGTGGCGCTGCTCGCGGAGGCTCCCGGCCTGTGCCTGGACGACGAGCAGGGACTGAGCGCGATCGGCCATCAGGTCAGCGTGCGAGCCCGTCACCTTTCCGACCTGCTCGGCATCGGCGGCGACCGCCCTGCTCCCCTGGCCGACCGGGACGCTGCCCTCGCCCTGCTCCGGCAGGACGGCCACGACCCGCTGCTGTACCAGGCAGCCCGGGACGTGCTGCCCGCCCGCACGGACACCCGCACCCCCATTCGCGCCGACCTGGTCGTGTACGAGCAGGGGTCCCTGCCCGGAAGCGAGCCCTACCGTTCGCTGGGGCACTGGAATCCGCCCGGCCAGGTGGAGGCGTTCGAGGTCCTGAACGGGCGGATCGCCATGCTGGTGGCCGGGATCTCCTCCCCCAGCAGACGTTTCAGCTACGTACAGACACTCTCGGCCGGCGAGCGCACCGCCGTCCCATTGGGCGCCTGGCACGTCTCCTACGTACTGACCGGTCCAGCAGTGGTTTTCAACATATACGCCCACCCCGGCACCGCCGCCGATCCTGAGATCGACGGCGGCCATGACGGCAAGTACCAGCGGGACGCGCCGGTCCCGGTCACCCTCCGACGGTCACCGGAGGGACAGCTTTCCGCCGTCCTCCTGGCGGACTGGGGTGATCCGCTCTGGTTGACGCCGACGAGCGACCCGGCCGGGATCAGCGGCTCACCGGCGTGGCTGCCGGCCACCGAATCGCTCCCGAGCTTGTTCCTGCGCTCGTCGGCCGATCGCTGGAACGAGCTGATCGACCGGGCCGTGAGCTGACGAGCGGGGGCGGCGATTCTCCCCGTCTACACACTTGCGGCCGCCTTCGCCCTGATCGCCGGCGGACCGGAGAGCCGATCCATCCGGATTCGGACGTTGATCCCGTTGACCTGGTGGGGCAGGGTGAACAGGTCAAGCAGCCAGGCCAGTCCGCAGAGACCGAGCGTGCCCAGGTAGAGGTATCCCCGGCCTTTCTGGCCGAGATAGAAGTGGTGGGCGCCGAACAGACCGAGGAGGATCCACCAAAGGTAGGCCACAACGAGAGACTTCGGCTTCCGCAGAGCAGCTTTCGGCCCACCCA
>Ga0265340_10002606_pt1 | contig 10247 bp, 8 predicted proteins | sample 4CB225metaG_FD_202082 | JGI IMG/M metagenome (GOLD analysis project Ga0265340, IMG submission 202082) | Rhizosphere microbial communities from Carex aquatilis grown in University of Washington, Seatle, WA, United States - 4-CB2-25 metaG | ecosystem: Host-associated > Plants > Roots > Rhizosphere...
GGTTGTTCGCGTCAGTTGTTCACGTCAGTTGTTCGTGTCAGTTGTTCTTGGCGCCTTCACGAATCCATGCCCGGATGGCATCGCGATCGCAGGTCGAAAGCTTCTTCTTGCCCAGCGGCATGTGGGTTTCCGGAGCTCCGCGCCAATCCAAAAGCCACATCAGATTGCTGCTTTCGGGATCGCCGGGAATCACCATCTTGCCGGACTTGGTGCCCTTCATGACACCTTCATAGGAACTCAGGTCGAGACCGCTCTTTTCATTGCCCTGGCCGCCGGGCTGGTGACAGCTGAAGCAACGCCCGACGAAGATCGGCATGACGTCCTCGGCGAAACTGGTTTTGGCCGTCGCGGCGCACAGCTGATCCGAAGAATTGATGATTTCCTCGCCGATGGTGCCTCCGATCGCCAGAAAGATTGCTCCACCCAGAACTAACAGTCGCCGCCGCATGTGAATGTCCTTCTTTTCCCTTGGTATTTCGCCCAGCCTGGACGATCATACGAGCAAGATCAGCATAGCGGTACAGATGCGTCGGACATTGACGCAAGTCAAATAATTACTCCGGGCCGGACCGGTCAGGAGCAATTTCAGCACGCTAAGTCGCCGGTCATGACACAGGCACAAAAAGATGGCGGCCGCACCAGTCTCCTGGTGCGACGAGGGCTTCATGTGAAACGAACATCCGTCGCTTCGATCCATCCCCCGCCCCATCTGGATTTTACATTCTTGACGTAGCTCAATGCAGATCAGGAATGAATTTTTTATAATTGCTAGTATGGTAGCGACAGGATCCGTCGATGGTTGCCTCCCGAAATGGCGTTATGTGGAAATTGCCCGAGGCTAATCGCGTGAGCGAGCCTGATATCTGGTACGTTTCCTACCGCTCGAACATAGCGCCGAAGCGCGACGACGGTGAGCGGAGGATCGCGCGCGCGACCCGCAAATTCAAGGATGAAGCCGAAGCACGTCAGTTTGCCCAGGAGATCATCGAGCAGGGGTGGAGCGCGATCGCCGGCACCTTGAATCCCCACACGCCGAAGAAGACGATCGCGTCCACCAAGATTCTCGACTGGATCGCCGGCAAGCACTGAAGGATTTCGGGCATATGCCCGCCAACGTGCATTGCGTGCATCTAGAACCCAGGCCTCCCGGCCGTCAGAGCTTCCAATCAGATCAATTAGCTGCCAGATCCGCCGCCCACGCGGCGGCGCGGGGGCTTCGCCGCGGTCACGGGGCCGTCGCTCGTTACCGATATCGTGCCGCAATGATCGGGATTTTCGAACATCGATCTTGATCGAAATCAAACCATTTGTACGATGGTTCGACTAGGAAATTTCAGTGCTCTTTCGCATCAACGGAGATCGAAAATGAAAATCAGGATGATGGGAGCTGCTTTCGCAGCGCTGGCGGTCGGCGGCCTGCTTACGCTCGCCGCTCCGAAAACCGCCGACGCATTGCCGGCCTACGCCGCGTCAACAGGAAAAGCCTGCGGCGCGTGTCACACCAATCCGGCCGGTGGCGGTCCCCGCAATGCTTTCGGTGAAGCATTCGCCGCGAATGGCCACAAGCTGCCGGCCAAGAAGTAAGACCATTTTCGACACTCGACGACGAGGTTCCGTGCGTCCTCCGGCTTCGCCGGAGGCGTAACGGTACCGTTTCAGACTAACGAACGCCCCGTCTGCCGCCGCCCACGAGGAGCGAGAAGCTGCGCAACTTGTACCCGGTAGGCGAGCGCAAGGGGGACGGATGAAGCTGTTGGCCGATGCGACGATCTCCAGATTGCGGCTCGCTGGTTCCCGGATCTTTCCCCGGCCGACGAGCCTCCGCTCCTTGCCCGCGATGCGGTTGGCGCTGATCGCCGGCGTCGCCGCCGGGCTTCTATTCAGCGGCGCGTATCTCGCCGGTGCATCGGCCCAACCACGGACCTCCCTCGATACCGGCGCGGATTTGCAGGCCCTTTACGCCACCCCGGACGACATTGCGCAGGGCAAACTGCTTGCGGAGCAGACCTGCGCCGCCTGCCACGGCGCGAACGGGGTCAGCCAGACGCCCGCCATTCCGCATCTCGCAGGCCAACGCTCCGCCTATCTGTTCAATGAACTGAAAGGTATCCAGGCCGGGGCGCGCGGCGAAACTCCGATGAATAACCAGGTCAAATTCCTCAGCGACGACGCGCTGCTCAAGGTATCGGCTTATTTTGCCAGTCTCGATCCGCCGCAGGCTGTTGCCGCCGACACCGCAAGTGCGGCGGTCGATCCGGTTCAAGCCGGCAAGACCGCTGCGGCCGCGTGCGCAGGGTGTCATGGCGAATCCGGCGTCAGCATCACGCCAGGCATGCCGAGCCTTGCCGGATTGGATCCGAAATACACCGCTGCCGCGATGAAGGCGTACAAGAGCGGGCAACGCGAGAGCGAATTGATGAAGTCGATGCTCGCCAGCGTCGTCGATCCCGCCATCGACAATATCGCGCTGTATTATGCGCTGCAAAAGCCGGCGAAAAGCGAGGCTCCGGCCCCCGGCGACAAGGCGGCGGGTGCGACGGCCGCCGCGGGCTGTGCGGGATGCCATGGATCCGACGGTGTAAGCGCAAACTCCGCTTTCCCGAGCCTTGCGGGCCAGGATGCGACCTATCTTGCGGCTGCGCTGGCGGCCTATAAGCAGGGGACGCGCAAGGACGAGACGATGAAAGGGCTGGCGGCGGGCCTCGACGACGCCGCCATCAAGAACCTCGCAGCCTTCTTCTCCGGTCAGGAGCCGAAACAGCCCGATATACGCAAGCCCCTGACTGCGGAGGAGTGGTCGCAGAAATGCGATCGGTGCCACGGCATCAATGGCAACAGCACCGATCCGCGCCTGCCCGCGCTGGCTGCGCAGCGCGCGGACTATCTCGAAAAAGTGCTGAATGACTACCGTGCAGGCGTTCACAAGAATTCGAGCATGGCGGCCATGACCCATGACCTGACGGACCAGGATATTTCGGGCCTTGCGGCCCATTATGCGCACAAGACGGCGCGCGCGGTCGTGTTTGTTACATTGCCGTCCAAGTGAGCCAAGAGCGCGTACGAACGACGATACTATTCGCGTGATGCAGTCGTCCCGTGACCCGGGGCTGGAAAGATCTGAGGGAAAAAGACCATGGCTGAGCAGCCTCCGCTCCACCGGCTATATCATCACTATTCGGAGTTGCCTTACAGCGTGCGTGTCCTGTACACGGCGGCGCTTCTGGTCCTCGGCCTCGGCTATTTGTTTGCCCTGATCTACGTCTTTCATACCTATGCCGGCCGCGGCACCGGCAACAAGATGATGCTCTCCTACGAGGATCTCGTTGTCGCCTACAGCGGCAGCGGCCACGGTTCGCGTCTGGAATCGGCATTGCAGGGACCGATGTCGAACATGCTGCCGGCCGAGGACGGCAAAGCCATCATCGCCTGGGTGAAGGAGGGCGCCGACCGGGCGACCTACGACAAGAGCATCAAGCCGATTCTCGACAAGCGCTGCATGGGCTGCCATGACGGCAGCAACCCGCATCTTCCCAATCTAAGCAGCTACGACAATCTGAAGAAGGTGACGGAGCAGGACACCGGAACGGATGTCTTCACTTTGGTGCGGGTGTCGCACATCCATCTGTTCGGGCTGACCTTCATCTTCTTCATCATGGGCATGATGTTCAGCCATGCCTACGTCCGGCCGGTATGGCTGAAATGTGCGATCATCGGGCTGCCCTATGTGGCGATCGTGATGGATGTCAGCTCCTGGTACTTTACCAAGCTGTTTCATCCCTTCGCCTGGATGGTGTTGCTGGCCGGCATGCTGATGGGAGCATGTTTCGCCTTCATGTGGCTGATCACGATGTACCAGCTGTGGCTCTCGCCACCGCCGGCAATGGTCACTGCGCGAGCAGGCGGCGACGCCGGGTTCATCGGCTGAGAAATTTCAGCGGGATTTCCGGGGTGTCTTGCGCGCCGCATGCGGCGCGTGCGGCTGAATCCGCGCGTTGCCTGAACGCTGAAACAGTCGGGGACGAAGCCTTCATGCGGGTCCGCGGCGAGGGCCCTATTGCATCAATGACACAGTGCGGAATATTGCGCGGGGATTTGACCTGCGTCAATCCGGCGCGCCAAGATAGTGGCGTAGATGACACTACGACGAGAACGGTCCTGCCGCCTTAAGAGAGACCGATTGATGCAAGCGCTCCGCTGCGAATTTCCATGCAGTGCTTACGTGTGAGCGATATTGCACAGTCCGATTCTTCGCTCAGGGGTAATGCTTACGAAGGTGCACCTCTAGGCCGAGATGCAGTGCGTGACGTTTATGACCGCGCTTCTTGTCTAGAGAAAACTTGGGCTTTGGGGGCTCTACATGGCTGAATCTGACGGCGCGGGCACGAAAACCCGAGTGCAACGAATCTGGGCGTTCTTCCGGCGGCCTTCTTCAATGGGCTGGAGTACTCTGGTTCTCGCCGGAATCGTCGGCGGAATCGTGCTGTGGGGCGGCTTCAACTGGGCGCTGGAACTGACCAACACCGAAGCGTTCTGCACCTCCTGCCACGAGATGCGCGACAATGTTTATCAGGAGCTGAAGGGTACGATTCACTGGGCCAACAGGTCCGGGGTTCGGGCGACTTGCCCGGACTGCCACGTGCCGCACCCATGGATCTACAAGATCAAACGCAAGATCGAGGCTTCGAACGAGGTGCTTCACAAGATCCTCGGGACCATCGATACGCGTGAAAAGTTCGAGGCGCACCGGCTTGAACTCGCCCAGCACGTCTGGGCGACCATGAAGGCCACCGACTCGCGCGAATGCCGCAATTGCCACGCGGTCGAATCGATGGATCCGCACAAGCAATCGGCTTTGGCGGCTCAGGTTATGCCGGAAGCGATCAAGGCTGGCGCAACTTGCATCGATTGCCACAAGGGCATCGCGCATCATCTTCCGAAAGAGCCGGACGATTCCGACGCGACGGAAAAAAAGTAGGCAGCATTTCGACGTTTGTGTCGAAATGTGGGGAGTGTGACTTTTTAGCAATATCTGAGGGTGGCGTCGAAGGCTCACACATCTGTGAACGATAAAGCTACCGACAGTTGAACGCGGGGGCGTTTTTGATGAGCAGGTTGGGTGGAAACTATTTCGACAGGGGAGCGCAATATGCCGAGGCATGTTATGCGCAGCCCCTGGCCAAACTTCTCTCGCTTCTGAAGTCGGCATTGGTGGGCGGCGCGGTGCTGGGGCTCATTCAGCCAGCCTTCGCGATCGGGGTGATATCCTCCGACCAACCGATCTTCCCGACATCGGGGCAGGGCGTCTATGCCGCGCTGCTCGATCTCGACGGCGCCAAGGCCGCGCCGGCGCGGCGCGACGACGATGCGTTCTCCTCGCTCGCCAGCTTCGCTCAGACGATCACCGTGGCACCGAAGGCGTCGGAACCGAAGGCGTCGGGCGACAAGACTTCCGGCCAGAAGGTCGCTGCGTCCTCGCAGGACGAAGCGGTCTTTGCCGAACTCGCCGAATTCGCCCAGCGCGTGGGTGCCAGGCAGGTGGTTTCACAAGGGCCCCGCCTGCAACTCGCCGATGCGGACAATGCCGTCGATGCGTTGCAGAATTTCCTTCGCGGCAACGGAAAGCCGGAACCGGTGGCGCCGGTCGCGACGCCCCAGGCAAGGCCCGCCGGTCCGCCGGTTGAGGCGCATTTCGTCGGCGAGAAGGTCTGCGTGACCTGTCACGCCGGCCATGCCGAATCGTTCGGCAAGACCCTGATGGGGCGTATCGGCAAGACCCAGCCCGGCAAGTTCGCGTGCGAAAACTGCCATGGAGCAGGTTCGCAGCACGTCAAATTGGGCGGCGGCCGTGGTGTCGGCGGGATCATATCGTTCCGTGCCGAAGACCTGTCGCGCAGCGTCCAGGACAACAACGCAATCTGCCTTGCCTGCCACGAGAAGGGCGACCGCACCTATTGGTCCGGCAGCATCCACGAAGTCCGCAACGTGGCCTGCACCAATTGCCACACGATCATGAAGAGCGTGTCGCAGAAATTCCAGCTCAAGACCGTGTACGAGCCCGAGACCTGCTTCCAGTGCCACAAGGACAAGCGGGCGCAGATGGCGCGCTCGTCGCATATGCCGCTGCGCGAAGGCAAGATGGTCTGCTCCGATTGCCACAATCCGCATGGCACGGCGAATGAAAGTCTGCTGAAGACGGCGACGATCAACGAGACTTGCTACAAGTGCCATGCCGAGAAGCGCGGACCGTTCCTGTTCGAACACACGCCGGTCCGCGAGAATTGCCTCAACTGTCATGAGGCTCACGGCTCGATCAACGAGTTCATGCTGAAGATTTCGCGGCCCCGGCTGTGCGCCGAGTGTCACGGATTTGGCCATACGCTGACCGGCGGTCCGAATTCCTACCAGATCATGGGACGTGCCTGTAACAACTGTCACACCCAGGTTCACGGCACCAACAGTCCGTCGGGAGCGCTCCTCCACCGGTAAGAGTCTCACGTCCTGACGAACGCATTAGACGATCACTAACTGCCCTGGGGGGCTAATATGAAATCGCGATCTGGCGTCCTTCTCTCTTGTGCAACCGGGGCTCTCCTGCTCGGCATGGCGCCGGTCGGCGCACTGGCCGCCGATGCGAGCCTTCCCGTCAAGGCTCCGGTGTTGGTGGTCGACACCCCCTGGTGGACGCATGGTTTCGTCGAGCTCGGCGGGCGCGGCTTCCTCAATGATCCGACCTATGGCGGGCACATCTACCAGGGCCAGGGCAGCCTCGCGAAGTTCTACGAATACCGGGACCTGAGGCCGGGGCCGTTCGGCGATTTCAACTTCGCCGCCGGCAGCGGGAATGGCCTCTATGAAATCGACGCGTGGGGCAAGAACGTCGGGTACCGCGATCAGCGTTATGAAGCGTATCTGTCAAAGGCCGGCGAGCAGTATTTCAACTTCACGTGGGACCAGACGCCCCACGTCTACAGCACCAGCGGCAGCACGCTGTTCAATACCAACGGAAACGCGCTGACGCTGGCCAATCCTAATATTGGCGCCCAGATCTCTGCTGCCGGTGGTACGGCGGGTTTCCCCACGATCGCCAATAATCCCAGCGCCGCCAACCTCGCCAAGACCGCGGCGATCAACACCATCATCAACCAGAATGTTCACCCCACCGATGTCGGCATTCGGCGGGATACGGCATCGGTGGAATATCGCTACACGCCGACCGATAATTGGGACATCAAGGCCAACTATTCCAACCTGCGGAGGACCGGAAGCCAGATCGATGGCGTGCTTTTCACGTCGACGAATACCGGTTCCCGCGTCGATGTCGCCAAGCCGATCGCCGATACCACCCAGAACTTCGGTGTGAACGGCGAGTACTCGGGCACGTCCGCCTGGGGGCAGAAGTTCAATGCGATGGTCGGCTATAACGGCTCGCTGTATCAGGACGATTTCAATAACTTCACCGTGCAAAATCCATTCTGCGTCGGCCTTACCTGTGCCGGCAACGGAAACCCGAGCACTCCCCTTGCGATGGTGTCGACGCCGCCGAACAATCAGATGAACGGTGTAACCGGCACCCTCGGCGCGGATTTGCCGTTCAAGAGCCGGTATATGGGAACGGTTTCTTACACCGGGATGCGGCAGAACGATGGGTTCATTCCATTTGCCAGCAACGGTATTCCCGGTTTGCTTCTCAATGGGCTGCCGGCGGCCTCGCTTTCGACGGTCCCGGCATTGGTCCGGACACAAGGCGGCGTCGGGGTGACAAGCCTGGACGGATCGATCAACAACCTGTTGGTCAACAACGTCGTCACCACCCAGATCACCCCGGATCTGAAAACCAAGCTCAGCTACCGCTATTTCGATTACGACAACCAGACGCCCGAGTTGAATATCGCCAACTGGACGATGATCGACTCCTTGTCGGCGGTCCCGGCTCACGCAGGCTATGCACCGGTGAACAGCCTGTCGCTCGGCTATATCAAGCAGAATGGCGGCGCCGAGGCGACCTGGAGGCCAGTCAATTCGGTGAATATCGGCGGCGTCTATGGCTACGAGCACTATGACTTCACCCGCGCCGACGCCAGTTCCACGGCCGAAAACTCCGGCAAGGTTTACGCCGACTGGAAGCCCACCTCATGGATCACGACTCGCGCCAGCGCCCTGTTCTCGGAGCGGCGCGCGGGAAACTATAACTACCCCGGCAATGTCGGCGCGTTCCAATGGGCGACCGCACCGTTTCCCACCAGCGCGAACTACTCGGCGTACTACCGGCAGCTCTACCTCGATGATCGTGACCGCGCCCAGGCCAAGTTCGCGGTCGACGTCAAGGTACTCAACAATTTGACGGTCACGCCGACCTTCAATTTGAAGAACGATACCTACATCTTCGGACAAAACCAGGAAGGCCTGACCAGCGATCGATCCTACGCCGCCGGAATCGAGGCTGCCTATGCCGCCACACCCGACGTTACATTCCTGTTTTCGTACATGAACGAAAACCGTAACCAGAACATCATTTCGGCCAGCAACACACAGATTGCCCCGTATGCGGTGGCAACAGCCTATACCGCTGCGCAACTTACGTCGACGAGTGTCAAGGACAACGTGAACACCGTCGTAGTGGGCGTGAATTATGCGGTCATCCCGCAGAAGTTCGATGTGCACCTGGGCTATACTCTGTCCATGGCGAAGAACAGCCAGCCGCTCTACTTTGCCAACGGAACCGGCCCGCAATCGGGTGGCTACCCGTCGCTCATCGCCGGGGTCAACAACCCCGGCCAGTTCCCGGATGTGAACAGCACATTCCAGCGGGTGGATTTCACCGCCAAATACGTGGTCGACAGGGATTTCGTCACCAGCCTCGGCTTGAAGGGGGAGGTTGCCCTCAAGCTACGTTACGCTTGGGAGCGCAACAGCGTAACCAACTGGAACACCGATACGATGCAGCCGTATATGTACTACGCGATGCAGAATCAGCCCCAGGTGGCCTACTATCAGGCATTGGCGGGCAACAATCCCAACTACAACGTCCATCTGCTCGGGGGAGCCGTCAGCTTTGCCTGGTAATCCCGGCCTCTCGTAAGCCGCTAGATAAAGCCCTCCAGTCGGCGCGCCGTTTATTCGGCGCGCCGTTTGGCTAACGTCTGATATAAGTCAAAATTGGGTTCTACCCACTTGCTATCAGGACGCGACGTTGGCGCAAACAAGGCTGCCCGGGCAGCACTGGGAAAAGTGACTAGATGATCCTCTGGCCGATCCTCGCATTGATGACGCTTATGGCGATGGCCGCCGTTGGGTGGCCGCTCGCACGTCGTCAGACGTCCATCCGTTCGGGCAGCGATGTCGCGGTTTATCGCGACCAGCTCGACGAGATCGACCGCGACGCGGCTGCCGGCCTGGTCGGCGGCGCGGAGGCCGAAGCCGCGCGGGTCGAAGTATCGCGCCGGCTGATTGCCGCCTCAGAGGTCGCCAAGGCGGCAACCGCCGTCGCCGCGCCCGTTCCGGCCAGCCGCTATCGCTGGGCAACCATCGCCTCCGCGGTGCTTCTGCTGCCGCTCGGCGCAAGCCTGGTTTATCTTTCGCTGGGATCGCCGAATCTGGTCCCGGTTTCGATGAATGCGGAAGCCGGCGGAAAGCAGCTTCCGGAGGGAATCGAGCAGACCGTCGCCGAGGTCGAGAAATATCTCGAGGCCAATCCGAAGAACGGCCGCGGCTGGGAGTTGCTGGCGCCGGTCTATCTCCGCCTCGGACGCTTCGATGACGCCGTCAGGGCGCGGCGCAATGCGCTGGAGATCTTTGGCCCCGACGCCGCGCGGCTCGGGGATCTCGGCGAAGCCATCATCATGGCTGCCAACGGAGCGGTCACCCCCGAGGCCAAGGGCTTGTTCGAGCGCGCCAACGCCGCCGATCCCGAAGATGTGATGGCGCAATATTATCTCGGGCTCGGCGCCAAGCAGGAAGGCCGCCGCGACGAAGCGGTGAAGCGGTGGTCCGCCCTGATCTCAAGCGCCCGTGAGGGCGCGGAGTGGCTGCCGATGGTCAAGGCTGCGCTGGAGCGGGTGGACGAGAAAGGTCCGTCGTTCGCGACGCCGCCCGCCGCGGCTGCGGTCACACCGCCCGAGCACAATGGCGACGCCATCGAGGCGATGGTCGCGCGTCTGGCCGAACGTCTGAAGAAGGATGGATCCGACGTCCCGGGCTGGGTCCAGCTCGTGCGCTCCTATCGGGTGCTGGGAAGGACTGAAAAGGCC
>Ga0265340_10002607_pt1 | contig 10247 bp, 6 predicted proteins | sample 4CB225metaG_FD_202082 | JGI IMG/M metagenome (GOLD analysis project Ga0265340, IMG submission 202082) | Rhizosphere microbial communities from Carex aquatilis grown in University of Washington, Seatle, WA, United States - 4-CB2-25 metaG | ecosystem: Host-associated > Plants > Roots > Rhizosphere...
GACGATGTCGTCGCCTTCGATCTCGGCATTGACGTTGGGCAGTTCCTTCAGCGCCGCAATCGACGCCTTGACGAAAAAGCCCATGAAGCCGAGGCGCACGCCATGTTTCTTCTCGAAGCTCTCCTTGTATTCGGCGCGCAACGCCATGACGTGGCTCATGTCGACCTCGTTGAAGGTCGTGAGCTGGGCGGCGGTGTTCTGGGATTCCTTCAGACGCAGCGCGATGGTCTTGCGCAAGCGGCTCATCGGCACGCGCTCTTCGCGCCCTTGGTTGGCGCGCGGGCCGGATGGCAGCGTTGCGGCGCGCGGTGCGTGCGCCTGGGCGCCTGCTTCGAGAGCCGCGAGCATGTCGCCTTTGGTAACGCGTCCGTCCTTGCCGGTGGCGGAGACGCGTGAGGGCTCCAGCCCGCTTTCCTCCGCGATGCGTCGCACGGCCGGCATCACCGGCGCGCCGGCGGCAGGGTTCTCGGCGGGAACGATGGCGGGCTTGGGCGCCGCCGGCGTGGGTTCTGATTTTCCCGTAACGGCTTCGGGATTATGCGGCAGGACGGGCGTCGGCTTTCCGGCTTGGCCTTCGGCAATGGCGCCCAGCACGCTGCCGACCTGAACCGTTCCGCCGGCTTTGACGCTGATGGACTCGATGGCGCCATCGGCGGGCGCGGGAACTTCCACCGTCACCTTGTCGGTTTCGAGCTCCAACAGCGGCTCGTCGCGGTGCACCGCATCGCCCTCCTTCTTGAACCAGCGGGCGACGGTTGCTTCGGTGACGGATTCGCCCATCGCCGGAACCTTGATCTCGATGCTCATAGTGTTCTCACTTTAACAGGTGACGTCCGTTATAGCGCCAAAGCCTCGTCCAGGAAGGCATGAAGTTCGGCGTTGTGCTGACTCATCAGGCCCGCGGCAGTAGAGGCGTATTCGGGACGCCCGATATAGCGCGGGCAGCGGCAATGGCCGGACATCCGGGTGAGGATTTCCTCCATCCGCGGCCGCACGAAGGTCCAGGCGCCCTGATTCTTGGGCTCTTCCTGACACCAGACGACTTCGGCGCCGGGGAAGCGCTGCAACTCAGCCGTCAGCGTGTCTTCCGGGAAGGGATAAAGCTGCTCCAGGCGCAACATCTGGATACGGCTCTCGTTCCGCTTCTCGCGCTCTTCCATCAGGTCGAAATAGACCTTGCCGGTGCATAGGATGACCCGCTTGATCTGATCGTCGGACGCCAGCTTGACCGTGGTGGCGCCGGGCACGCACTCGGCCTGGTCGGTGAAGACGCGGTGGAACGACGAACCCGGTCCCATGTCCGACAGGAACGATATGCAGCGCTTGTGGCGCAGCAGCGATTTGGGCGTCATCACGATCAGCGGCTTGCGGAAGCTGCGATGCATCTGCCGCCTGAGCACATGGAAGTAGTTTGCCGGCGTCGTCGGGTAGACGACTTGCAGATTGTCCTGCGCGCAAAGCTGCAGGTAGCGTTCCAGGCGGGCGGACGAATGTTCCGGCCCCTGACCCTCGTAACCGTGCGGCAGCAGCAGCACCAGGCCGCACATGCGCAGCCATTTCATTTCGCCCGAGGCGATGAACTGATCGATCACCACTTGCGCGCCATTGGCGAAATCGCCGAACTGCGCTTCCCAAAGCACCAGCGTTTTGGGCTCCGCCGTCGCATAGCCGTACTCGAACCCGAGCACGGCTTCCTCGGACAGCAGCGAGTCGATCACTTCGAATTCGGGCTGATTGTCGCCGATATGGCAGAGCGGTACATAGCGCTCTTCGTTCTCCTGGTCGACCAGCACCGAATGGCGCTGCGAAAACGTGCCGCGAGCGGTGTCCTGGCCGGATAAGCGAACCGCCACGCCTTCATGGAGCAGCGTGCCGAAAGCCAGCGCCTCGGCGGTCGCCCAGTCGAAGCCTTCGCCGGATTCGAACATCTTCGCCTTGGTCTGCATCTGGCGGACGATGGTCTTGTGGGCATGGAAACCTTCGGGGATGGTCGATATGGCGCGGCCGACCTCTTTCAGCGTTTCGGTTGCGACGTCGGTCTCGCCGCGGCGATTGCCCCCATTGGGCGCGACCGACATTCCTGCCCAGCGCCCGTCCAGCCAATCGGCGCGACGTGGCCGGTGCGCCTTCGATGCTTCGTGTTCTTCATCGAGCCGCTTGGCGAAGGCGGCGATCATATCCCTGACCTCTGCCTCGGACAGCGTGCCTTCGGCAACGAGCTTAGCGGCGTAAAGCTCCAGGGCCGTGGGATGGTCCTTGATGGCACGGTACATCGCAGGCTGCGTGAATGCGGGCTCGTCGGTCTCGTTGTGGCCGAACCTGCGATAGCAGAACATGTCGATCACGACGTCTTTGTGGAACAGCTGGCGGAATTCGGTGGCGATGCGCGCGCAATGCACAACCGCCTCCGGATCGTCGCCGTTCACATGGAAGATCGGGGCCTGCACCATCAGCGCGATGTCGGTGCAATAGGGCGACGAGCGCGAATAGATCGGTGCCGTGGTGAAGCCGATCTGGTTGTTGATGACGAAATGGATCGTGCCGCCGGTGCGGAAACCTTTGGTGCCGGACATCGCGAAGCATTCCGCCACCACACCCTGGCCCGCGAACGCGGCGTCGCCGTGCAGCAGCAAGGGCAACACGCTGGCGCGTTCGATCTTGTCGCCCAATTGCGCCTGTTTGGCGCGCGATTTGCCCAGCACGACCGGATCGGCAGCCTCGAGATGCGACGGGTTCGGCGTCAGCGACAGATGCACCTTGTTATCGTCGAATTCGCGGTCCGACGAAGCGCCGAGATGATATTTGACGTCGCCGGACCCCTGCACTTCGCTGGGATTGGCGCTGCCGCCCTGGAATTCGTGGAAAATCTGCCGGTAGGGCTTGGCCATGACGTTGGCGAGCACGTTCAGCCTGCCGCGATGCGACATGCCGAGCACGATCTCCTTCACGCCCAGTTGTCCGCCGCGTTTGATGATCTGCTCCAGCGCCGGGATCATGGCTTCGCCGCCGTCCAGGCCGAAGCGCTTGGTGCCGAGAAAGCGCAGCGCGGCGAATTTCTCGAAGCCTTCGGCCTCGATCAGCTTGTTGAGGATCGCTTTCTTGCCGGTGGGCGTGAAGACAATTTCCTTGTCGGGCCCTTCGATACGGCGCTGCAGCCAGTCCTTCTGCTCTGCGTCGTTGATGTGTATGAATTCGTAGCCTATGCGCCCGCAATAGGTGCGCTTCAGGATGTCGGCCATGCGCCGCGGCGTGGCACTTTCCATGCCCATCACGCCGTCGATGAAGATCGGACGGTCGAGATCGGCATCATGGAAACCGTAGAACGCCGGATCGAGTTGCGGATGGGGTGTTTTGGGCGAGATTTTCAGCGGATCGAGGTCGGCTTCGAGATGACCGATCACGCGATAGGCGCGCACAAGTTGAATGGCTCGGATCGATTCCTGGGCCGCGACGCGCAGATCTTTTTTGCCGACGGCGGGCAAGTTTCCCTGGCCGGTCAGCGCGCTCACCAGTTCGCCATTTTCGAGTACGGGCGTGAGATCGCGCGCCCAGCCTGGGCCGCGGCCGACCTGCGCAGGCGTCAGCCCCTTCTGGCCGAGATCGGCGAAGAAGGCGGCCCAGGAGGGATCGACCGAGTCGGGATTGGCCAAGTATTGAGCGTAGAGGGACTCGATGAAGGGCGCATTCGCCCCGAACAGAAACGAGGTTTCCTCAAGGATGGCGTTTGACGCCCGGCTCAGCCGCTCCGAAGATGTTTGACTTGTCATTTCAGTGAGTTAAAGGCTCTGGCTTGTTAGGCATCGAGCCCGTCCGAGTGACTTAGAATGGTTCAAAGAGGGGCATTTATCGCATCCGACCATCGAATTCCATGCCCAAACAGGTCATGAAACAACGCGCACCGTTAAATATGGGTGCAATGAGACCAATTTGCGATTGGTGACGGGCTTGAAACGGCTTTATTCGTTGGATGCCTTGCGCGGCCTTGCGGCGCTCTCCGTCGTGGTGTGGCACTGGCAACATTTCTATGCGATCAGCGGCACTTGGCAGGCGGGCTGGCAGCGGGACTCTCAACCTTTCTTCGGGCTGCTGAAGCCGCTTTATCTCGACGGTTGGGCGGCGGTGGACCTGTTCTTCGCGCTCTCCGGCTTCGTGTTCTTCTGGCTCTATGCGGACGCGATCCGCACGCGCGCGGTCGGCGCCGGTAAGTTCACGCTGCTGCGTTTCTCGCGTCTCTATCCGCTGTTCTTCGCGACGTTGATCGCTGCCTTGGGCCTGCAGACCGCGTTTCAGAATATGACGGGAACATTCTTCATCTTCCCCGCCGACGATTGGGGACGCTTTGCCGCCAGCCTCGTCATGGCGCAGCAATGGCTGCCGCCGACCACCGACCAGTTCTTCGACGGACCGGCCTGGTCGGTTTCGATCGAGGTGCTGCTCTATGCGGTATTCTTCCTGCTTTGCCGCGGAGGCTTGCGCGGACCGAAGATGGCGCTGTTGGTGTCGCTGTGCGGAATCTCTCTAATGGAATGGAACTCGTTTATCGCGCGCGGCATCTGCGGTTACTTCCTTGGCGGGGCCGCCTTCTTCGTGACCGAGAAGATCAAGGCGCGCGCCGATGCGAAGCGGATCGCGCGGACCTTGTGCGTGCTTGCGATCGTTCTGTGGGTCATGCTGATTGTAGAGACGTTATACGGCCCGCTGCATAGCGCCTGTTATTGGCTGGCCGGGCACATTTCGCCCGAGGTCGGGCGGCTCTATGTCAGCGAGGAAGAAAACGCTTTCCTATTGCTCTTTATCTACACCGTCAGCCCGCTCACCATCATGGCGCTGGCGCTGCACGAGCAGGTGCTGGGCGGCGCCTATGGGCGACTGCACTGGCTTGGCGACATTTCCTATTCGACCTATATACTGCATTTCCCGCTGCAGATCGCTTGCGCGGTGCTGGCGCTGACGTTCGGCTTCGGTCCGGCGCTGTTCATGCACGATTGGTCGATGATTGCGTTCTATGCGGTGCTGATCGGGCTCGGTCTGCTGTCGTACCATTTCTTCGAGCGGCCGATGCAGAACCTCATCCGCTCGCTGCAGACGCGCTGGCTGGCCGGTCGCGCCGCGGGCTAGTTGCCCTTGAGCAATTCCACCATCGTGGTGCCGAGTGCAGCGGGGTTCGGCGACACCCGGATTCCGGCAGATTTCATCGCTTCGATCTTCGAGGCCGCATCCCCCTTGCCGCCGGAAATGATCGCGCCGGCATGGCCCATGCGGCGGCCCGGAGGCGCGGTAACGCCGGCGATGAATCCCACCATCGGCTTTTTAATCTTGGAATGCTTGATGAAATCGGCCGCATCTTCCTCCGCCGTGCCGCCGATCTCGCCGATCATGACGATGCTCTTGGTTTCCGGGTCGGCCAGGAACATCTCCAGCACATCGATGTGCTCGGTGCCCTTCACCGGATCGCCGCCTATGCCGACGCAGGAGGTTTGGCCCAGGCCCACCGCCGTCGTCTGCCATACCGCCTCATAGGTGAGCGTGCCGGAACGCGAAACGATGCCGACCGTGCCGCGTTTGTGGATGTGTCCCGGCATGATGCCGATCTTGCATTCGCCCGGCGTAATGACGCCGGGACAATTGGGCCCGACCAGGCGCGATTTCGAGCCTGTCAGCACGCGCTTGACCTTCACCATGTCCAGCACCGGGATGCCCTCGGTGATGCAGACAATCAGGGGAATTTCCGCGTCGATGGCTTCGAGGATCGCGTCTGCGGCGAAGGGTGGCGGAACGTAGATCGCGGTGGCGTCGCAGCTGGTTGTCTCTTTGGCCTGGCGCACCGTATCGAACACCGGAAGGCCCAGATGCGTCGTGCCGCCTTTGCCGGGCGAGGTGCCGCCCACCATTTTGGTGCCGTAAGCGATAGCCTGCTCGGAATGGAACGTGCCCTGGTTGCCGGTGAAGCCCTGGCAAATGACGCGCGTGTTCTTGTCGACGAGGATGGACATTAGGCGCCTATTTCATATTCTTGATGATACTGTTCTGGGTCTCGTCGATCTTCTTGAGGATGTTCGAGAGCGCTTCGATGAATTTGGAACGCCGGTCCATTGCCATCTGCAGGCGCATCGAAGTCATCTCCGACATTTCGTTCATCGAGTCGAGTCTGCTCTTTAGATTTTGAGTGTCTTGATTAATCTGCTGCGCGGTGAGCTGATGCATCGCCTGAATTTGGCTGCGTAGTTCGGACTTTGCGTTGTTCTGTGCCTTGACCCCTGCCATGATATTCTGCAGGTCTTGATCCTGATCGTTGGTGGCCTGCATGAGGACAATGAAGGCGAGCGCCGCGATGTCGCCATCGCCGCTGCATACGCCGAGTGCGATGGCGCATTCTTGGCCGGCCTCGAACGCGACATGTGACGAATCGAGCGCGCCGCTACGCAAGCGCTGCGATTCTCCGGCGATCCAGGCGCGGCCGCGCGGCGTCAAGCGCGCCGAAAATCTCGCATAGAGCTGCGTCGCACGATCGGGCAGGACGACGACAGCCGTCGGCCTGAGATGGACGGAGTGCATCTGCAGCGGTGCGGCGAACGCGCCGCAAACGGCCAATCCGCTCGCCAATAAGACGCCAAATCGCATCGGTTTCCTCCTATATTCTTTCTTTCACCGCTTTGACGATCTTCTGCGCCGCGTCGGCTAAGTCGTTGCCCGAGACGATCGGAAGCCCGGACTCGGCCAATATCTTCTTGCCCAATTCCACATTGGTGCCTTCCAGACGCACCACCAGCGGCACACTGAGGTTCACTTCCTTTGCCGCGGCGACGATACCGTCCGCGATGATGTCGCATTTCATGATGCCGCCGAAGATGTTGACCAGGATTCCTTCGACGTGCTTGTCCGAGAGGATCAGCTTGAACGCGGCCGTTACTTTCTCCTTGGTGGCGCCGCCGCCAACATCGAGGAAGTTCGCCGGCTCGCCGCCATAGAGCTTGATGATGTCCATCGTCGCCATCGCCAGGCCCGCGCCGTTGACCATGCAGCCGATGGAGCCGTCAAGCTTGATGTAGGAAAGATCGTAGCGCGACGCTTCCACTTCGGTGGGGTCTTCCTCGCCGTAATCGCGTAGCTCGGCCATGTGCTTGTGGCGGTAGAGCGCGTTGTCGTCGAAATTCACCTTGGCGTCCAGGCAGACGATCTTGCCTTCTTTGGTCACCACCAGCGGATTGATTTCCAAGAGGCTCATGTCCTTGGCAACGAAGGCCTCATAGAGGCTTTTGACCACCGCACCGCATTGCTTGATCTCGTCGCCCTTCAGCTTCAGCGCCGCGGCGATCTGATTGCCGATATAACCAGAATAGCCCGCGGCCGGCTCGATCTGAACGGTCGCGATTTTTTCCGGCGTCTTGCGCGCGACTTCTTCGATGTCCATGCCGCCCTCGGTGGAAACGATGAAGGCGATATGGCTGGTGGCGCGGTCGACCAGCGCCGAGAGATAAAGCTCCCGCGCAATCGACGAGCCGTCCTCGATATAGAGTCGCTTGACGACGCGTCCTTGCGGGCCGGTCTGGTGCGTCACCAGCGTCATGCCCAGCATGCGCTTGGCTTCGTTCTCAACCTCCTCGATGGATTTCACAACTTTCACGCCGCCGCCTTTGCCGCGGCCCCCGGCATGAATCTGCGATTTCACTACCCAGACCGGTCCGCCCAGTTCCTTCGCCGCGGCCACCGCTTCGGCGACGCTGAACGCCGCCTTGCCGCGCGGAACCGGCGCGCCGAAGGAACGCAGAATCTCTTTGGCCTGGTATTCGTGAATGTTCATGGAGAGACCTTGTTGAAGGCGAGAATGCGCAAAACTACCTGGGAGGCGATGCACAATAGCAGCGCACTTGTGCGGCGCAAGCGCTTCGCGGCGTCAAGTTTTAGGCAGTGGCCGGAACGGGTTGCGAGGTTTTGAGGCTGTGGTACAGGACAAACGCGAACCCGGCTGCCATCGCCAAGAAGCCGAGCGGAACGCCGGTTGCGCCGGCAATACCGCGCGCGGCAATCGGGACGAGCCAGAGTCCCGCCAGCACCACTGCTTCATAAGGGAGAAGGCCCCGCGCGCGCGCATCGACAGCCAGCAGCGCGATGGCAGGCGCTAGCAGCATCATGTCGTAATCGAGGCAGTATGGCGTCGCCAGCAGCGCGCCCAGGCACAGGCCTGCGCCCTTGCAGGCATCGCTCGCGTGCGATCGCCAAAGCGCGACGATGGCCGCGGCGATGCCGAGCGTAACGACGCCTTGCGCCGCGTAGGCCACGCCGACGGGTCCGCCCAACAAGCACACGGCGGCAAAAGCACTTTGGATTTTCTCGAAGCCGGTGCCCCCCTGTTCCAGCACGACCGTGCGGCTGAACTGGGTGGAGGCGAGGAACGCCGTCCAGATGTCCGGTCCGAACATCAGCGTGGCTGCAAGAACCAATCCTAAGACGGTCGCCGCTGCGGCGGCGAAGCTGCGCCAGCGTCCGCTGGCGGCAAGCACGAGTGGAATCAAAACGCCGAATTGCGGCTTGTAGGCAAGAAGGCCGAACAAAATCCCGGCGACGATGGGGCGTTTGTCCAGCACCGCCAGCGCACCCGCGAACAACGCGGCGGTCAGAAATCCGTTTTGCCCGTGCGTGAGGTTGACGAACACGGCCGGGAAGGCGAGCGCAGCGAGCAACCACGTGGAATCGCGCGCAGTCTCTGGCGCAGGTCCGTTGCGCAACAGCGCCGCCATCGCCGCCAGATAAAGCGCCAAGGTTGCCGCCTGCCACAGCATCAGCGCCGGCAGATAAGGCAGCGAGGCGAGAGCACCGGCGACAGCCAAAAAGAACGGCGGATAGTGCCAGCCGTAGAACGGCGTATCGGAGCCGAAGGTCGCCTTTTCCTGTTCGTAGTGGCGGGCCGGATCGAAGGCGGCCTTGGGTGAGCCGTCGAGGGCGAACGTGCCCGCCGCGTAGACGTCGGAGAAATCGGTGCCGAGCGGGCGGTTCTGATAGTCGTTTAGCCCGCGCGCCGTCGCGGCCAGGAACAGGATGGCCGCCGCGAAGCCGATCAGGAAGGCGCTCGTCCACAACCGTACGCGGGAACGCGTGAGGAAATCCCCGTCATGCAAAGAGGATAGGAAACGGCTCAAGGGCCCGCCAGGCTGCAGTTACGCGCGCATGATGGGGCGGTGTGTTTAAGGAATGCTCAACTTCCGCTTAGTTCCCGCTGCCGTCGCCGACGCCGCCTTCCAGCGCCATGCCGGTGACGTCCAGTTCGCGCGTTTCGCGTTGGCTGACCTGGGCGTTGACGCAAACCGACGCCCGGTAGGAGAAGAACAGATCGCCGCTGCCGTAACGGCGCAAATTGGTGCGCTCGGTGCAATCGGGAACCGGCACGGCCGGCGCGCATTTCAGCATGCCGTCCTTGAAGTGGCGCAGGGCTTCGTGAACGTCGCACTCCATCACCTGGCCGCGCTCATAGAGTCCGGCCATGCCTTGGTCGCTCTGCACGACGTCGCCGATCGTCACTTTCAGATGCGAGCCGGGGATGCAGCGCATGATCTCGCCTTCGTAGGAAGAGTCGACCCAGGTGTCGCCCATCATATGCGAGGCGGGGAACTCGCTTCCCTCCGCCGAGACGCAGACCGCGTGGATCGCTTTGACCACATTGGCTTCCTGCATCTGGCACTGTTCGCTGGTCCTGACGCCGGAGATTGTGCTGCTGTGGTTGTTGACCGTCACATACTCGTAGCTGCCGCCGCCATAGAAGCTGACGTTGTTGCTGACGCTGGCCGACGCATTGGCGCTGGCTTGCGCCATGGCCTGGGCAAATGCCGAAGCCTCGGCATCCGCCGAGCCGCCACCGCCCTTGTTTATCACGATCGACTTGTTGATGACGATGTTCTTCGAGTTGTCGATGTTCTTGGTGATGTCGATGTTCTTGTTGATCGTGATCGGCTTGTAGATATTGATGTCTTTGTTGATTGTCGTCGGTTTGTAGACGTTGATGTTTTTGGTGATCGTGGTGGGCTTGTAGATGTCGATATTTTTGTTGATCGTCGTCGGCTTGTAGATCGAGATGTTCTTGTTGATCGTGGTCGGCTTGTTGACGGTGATGCCGCCGCCATTTTTGCAGCTGGCGGAACCATGACTCGGCGGACTGTAGTGAGAACTGCCGTTGGTCCACGCCTCGGCCGGGACCAATGGCGTTGTCACCAACGCGGCGCTGGTCAGCGCGGCTGTGATGAAGGAAAATGGCC
>Ga0265340_10002608_pt1 | contig 10243 bp, 6 predicted proteins | sample 4CB225metaG_FD_202082 | JGI IMG/M metagenome (GOLD analysis project Ga0265340, IMG submission 202082) | Rhizosphere microbial communities from Carex aquatilis grown in University of Washington, Seatle, WA, United States - 4-CB2-25 metaG | ecosystem: Host-associated > Plants > Roots > Rhizosphere...
ATTGGTTTCCGCCGTCATCCCGAGCTGAGAGCGCAACACGGCACGCATTGCGTAAGAGAGGAGATTCTGTTGCGGGTCAAGCAGTTGGTTGAGCACGGTGTGGTCCAGTTCCGCAAACGACATCAGGCCGACCCGTTGCGCGTTGTTTTTCGAGTCGGAAATTTCGGCCTGGTAACGATTGTAAATCTTTCCCGCCAGCAGTTTGTAACCGGCGTAACGGTCGTCCTGGCCGACAGCCAGCGCGATATAGGCCCGGGCAAGCAGTCCCTGCATGTCCGAGGTCGTGCGCTCTTGTGACGTGTCGCCAAGGTCCCCCTGCACCCGCCCGACGGCGTATTCATCGAGCGTAAGATTTCGCGGAAATGAATTGGTGTTGCCTTCGAGGAGCGTCTTGTCGGGGAATTCCCTGCCCAGGTAACGATACCAATCTGCCGCCTCGGCCACGCGGTTGTGGTCATACAGAAAATAAACCGCGTCGGCCAAAAAATACCGGCGCGCCCTTTGAATGCTGTCCCTTTGGCCTCCATCCGACTCCTCGGCATACTCCTTTTCGTAGGCATCATTGACCTTGGGGATGAGATCCAGACTGGGGCCAAGGGCATAGCCGTTGCCGAACGGATTGGCAATGTAGCGGCCGTGGCGAAAAGTCTGTTGCATGGATTGGTAAATGACCCGGCGCAGCTGGGCCAAATCGTTCGTTTTCACATTGCCGGGATTTTCGTTCGCCTTTTCCAGGCCGAGGGACGCCCAGTAAATCGCGTGCGCCTCCGGCAGACGCCAGTCGAGCGGGCCCCACTCCTCATTCACTTTTTGGGCGAGCACCGGATCGATCCGGTATTTTTCGCGGAGCACCAGTGCATTGGTCTTGTCCCCGGCGGTCTGCGGATGGATGAGGTCGGTGATATTTGTCCCGTTCGGGCCGAAGAACGGCGACATTTCCCGCGCCCATTCCTGTTTGTAGTATAAATTCGCGTCGTCCATGTTGGCCCCCATCTTGAACTGGAAAAGCCAGCCCAGTTGCTGGTAGATCAAAAGGGAATCCGGGTTGTAACGCAACGCCCGGTCACGCAACAGTTCAATGCCTTGGTCCACCCAGCGCCACCGGTCGGAATCATCCTTGAACTTCACCGAAATGTTAAAGGCCATGTTCCACGATTGAAAGGCCCAGACCTGCTCGAAATGCGGTTCCAGGTCCGTGATCCAATTTGCCAGCTGCGCCGCCTCGAAAAATTTGTCGTCCAGCTGCAAATCGTTTGACCGGATCCAAAGATAATTGGAGATCAACCCCCGGAAACCGCCGAGCGCCACGGTCGTGAACGCCAGCAGCGGTGGCGCGTTCTCCAACACCGACGCGTGCGTCAACCCAAGCTGGTCGCGGTCGCGGTTCAGGGATTTCTGCACCTGACCGGCGCCGGCGAGCAACGCCACCGCGAGCAACAGCAGTGTGAATTTTTTAAGTCTGCCTGACATTTTTGTTTCTCACTTCAACCCACTGGCTTCACACGGTCATTGATTACCCTGGACGGCCGCCAATTCACGCCGGTTGAACAACCCGATCCCGATTACAGCAAGGATTCCGCCGAGCAGCAGGACGATTTGACCGAAGGCCGTGCCCAGTTCGGTCCACGAAATACTCCGCCCGCTGCTCAAGGAATCAATCGGTGAAAAATTATTCGCCAGATGGATGACCACCAGAAAGCCCTTGAACAGCGGGATCAACGCCGCGTCCGCGAGGGAATGGCCCATCACACCCGTTTCCCCGTTGCCGCCCACAACGGTGCCTGCCTCCACCGCTGCGGCCAGCGTGCCGCTGGAAAGCCCGATCACCAGGACGGACATGGAAAAAAATGCCGCAACCGGAAATGACAGGAAACTGGCCGCGGCCAGGCCCAAGGCCGCCAAAAATCCCATCCAGCAAAAAATGATTCCCAGCCCGCGGGCGAAATTCAGCATGAATCCGCCCTCGGGATACAATACCTCCATCCCGTCTTCGAGCGGAAACAGCAGCGACGCGGTGTTCGGGTTGACAAAGATGACCGTCAGCACGCCATTGCTGTCGAACAGATTTGGTGGAATTTGAAATTCATGAAACGTGTCCGGCGCGAGGCTCATCGGCTGCTGCGTCTGCCAGAGTTGCGTTTCGTTTGGCACACCCACCTGCCACAGGGCGAGGAAGGTCCCGGACGCGCTTCGTTCCGCCGTATTGAACTTCACGCGCAATTGCAGGGGCTTGCCACGCAGAAAGTTCCTCGCGAAGCCCAGATCAATCCGCCACCCGCGTGAATAGGCCGGCGGCACGACCGAATACTGGGCCATGGTCTGGTCATGGATTTGTTTGCGCACCACCGCCAGGTCCACGGAGTGATTCAGTTCCGGATTGGCTTTCAGCCGCTCCTGCAAAATCCGCTCCGTTTCCGCTTCAATCTCCGCACTGTAACCTTGCGGTTTCGCCGAACCGCGCGCAACGAGCACCTCTTCGCGCAAAACCTTTTGCTCCGCCGCCGGCAACCGGGCCGCGCGCCAGTACAACATCCCGTAAACGCAAGCGCCCGACAGCGCCAGCAACGCCGCGTTCAGCGACATGATGCCGAGCCATTTGCCCAGCCAGATCTGCCAGCGGGCGACGGGTTTGGTGGCCACCACCTGCATCTGGCATTCCTCGATGTCGCGCGCCAGCGTGCCGCACGAGAGCCAGAGCGTGGACAAACCCAGCAGACCGGTGATGACCGTCAACGTGTAGGTCAGCAAAATCTGCGTAAACCCGCTCGCCGTGCCGTCGTCCTTTACCATCAGCGGCAGGCCAATCACCGATACGAGCAGCAACGCGGCGATGACGAGGAACAGCCGGAACCGCAGCGCGGCCTTCCAGGTCAACCAGGCGATGGCGAGAATCTTTTGCATTGAGAAATTGAATCCGCTAATTGCACGAATTGTCGCTAATGTATTTGGACTGAAAAAATCCGCGATTATTCGCGTAATTCGCGGGTGAAATCACTTTTTGTTTCCCAGCAGCGACGACAATTTTTCGTCCGCCTTCGACAAGTCCGCCGGCTTTGGTTCCTCCGCCGCCTTCGGTTTTGCCGGGGCCGGCGTGGCGGCCTTCGTCAGCGCCTCGAGTTTGCTGGCATCCACGGCCGGTGCGGCGGCCGGCGTCGCCGGTTTTGGCCCGGCCGCGGGCCGGGCGGTTGGCGGCAAAGACAGACGATCGAGAATTTTTTCCGCCGGCGGCCGTTCTTCGTTCCCGGCGCGCAGGTAAGCCGCCACGCGAGCGCCAGAAATGGCGCCGCTGGTTTCCGCCGCCGCCTGGCGTGCCTTTTGCACCACGTCGAGAAAATAGCTTTCGAGATTTTGCGTCGGATTGTCCACCCGCACCTTGTCGGCGGCCACGTCATGGCGGATCACCTCGAGTACGCGGGCCAGCGTTTCGCGCGGCAAGACCGGCGTCGTAATGCGCAGCGTGTCCGGTTCGGCAAGCAATTCCTTCAACGTGCCCATCGCCTGGATTCTGCCGCCGTAATAAATCACCACACGGTCACAGACATCCTCGACGTCGGCCAGCAGGTGGCTGCTCAAAATCACCGTCTTGCCGCGGCGCGACAACGCCAGAATGAGGTCCTTTATTTCGCGGCAGCCGATGGGATCGAGGCCGGAGGTCGGCTCGTCGAGAATGACGAGGTCGGGGTCGTTGATGAGCGCCTGCGCCAGGCCGATGCGGCGCTGCATGCCCTTGGAAAACTCGCCCACGGAACGGGTGTGCACCTGGCTCAAGCCGACCATTTCGAGCAATTGCCCGGCGCGACTGTCGCGTTCGCCCCGGGACAAATGAAACAGGTTGCCGAAAAAGTCGAGGGTCTCGCGCGAATTGAGGTAGCGGTAGAGATACGATTCCTCCGGCAGATAGCCGATGCGCGACTTGGTCCGCACGTGCCGGGGCGAATGGCCGAAGACCTCGATGTGCCCGCGCGTCGGATTCAGCAAACCGAGCAACAGTTTCACGGTCGTGGATTTGCCGGAACCGTTCGGGCCAAGCAGTCCGAAAACCTCGCCGCGCCGGACTTCAAAATCCACGTTGTCCACCGCACGCGCCTTGGGCCGGTTCCAGAAATCCTTGAACACCTTCGTCAGCCCGCGCACGGACACGACGACCTCCTCGGATGGTTTATTTCCGGTTGGCGGTTGCGGATTTGATTCGGCGGCGGGCATAAGCCAGTCATGAAAGAGACATTTACGCCAGCCGGGGCGTCAACCGGCCGGTTGCGCGGCGCGGCGGCTCCACCGTTTCAGGCTGGAAATGCTCCAGTTCCTCGCCTTTGCGCACCAGGCGCGCACTGTTGAAAATCACAATCAACGAACCGACGTTGTGCAAAATGGCCGCCGGTATCGGGCCAATGTAGCCCAGCGACGTCACCGTCATGCCGACGATGATGAACAGTCCGCCGAACAGAAAATTCTGGTTGATGACCGCGCGCGTGCTGCGCGAGAGCCTCACCAAAAACGGCAGCCGCTGGAGGTCGTTGTTCATGAGTGCGATGGTCGCGCTGTGGATGGCCACTTCGCTGCCTGCCGCGCCCATCGCGATGCCGATGTCACCCGCCGCCAGCGCCGGCGCGTCGTTCACGCCGTCACCCACCACCGCCACGCGATAGCCCTTCGCCTTCACACCGCGCACAAATTCCACCTTGTTCTGCGGCAGACAATCGCCCTTGGCCTCTTCGCAACCAATTTCCGCCGCGACCCGGGTGACGACCAGCTGGCGGTCGCCGGAAATCATCGCGATGCGGCGCACGCCCGCTGCCTTCAATTCCGCGAGCGCCGACTTCGCCTCGGCGCGCGTCTGGTCCTGCAAACCCACCCAGCCGATGCATTGGCCGTCGCGCGCGACAAAAATCAGGCTCCAGCCCTCGGTTTCGTTGAGGTCCACCGTCTTCTCGAAACCGTGGTCCACGCCGTTGTCCTTGAGCCATTGCGCGCGGCCAACCAAAACTTTCGCGCCGTCCACGCCGGCCTTGACGCCGCGACCGGCGGTCTCCGAAAAATCCCCGGGTTCCGCCAGGGGCACGCCGGCCTCGCCGGCCAGTTGCGCGAGCGCCCGGGCCGTCGGGTGATTGCTGTATTTTTCCGCCGAGGCGGCGACGCGCAACAACTCGGCGGGTTTGGTGTCGCCGATGGGCATGAGGCGGCTGACCGCGAGCTGGCCGGTCGTGAGCGTGCCGGTCTTGTCAAAAATGAACGCGTTGATCCTCGCGGCGGCCTCGATGTCGGCGACATTCTTGATCAAAATGCCGAGGCGCGCGGCGGCGGACAGCGCGGCCACCATCGCCGTCGGCGTCGCCAGGATGAACGCACACGGGCACGAGACGACGAACACGGCGATGACGCGGTTCAAATCGTGCGTGAAGGCCCAGACGAGCGCGCCGATGACCAGCACGAGCGGCGTGTAAAAGCCCATGTATTGGTCCACAATTTTCATGATGGGCAGCTTGGTCTTCTCCGCCGCCAGAATCAGCTCGCGCACGCGGCCCAGCGTCGTGTCCTCGCCCGCCCGGCTGACTTTGATTTCGAGAACGCCGGTCAGATTTTGCGTTCCGGCAAAAACCTCGTCGCCAACCTTTTTGTCCGCCGGCAACGATTCGCCGGTGATGGTCGCCTGGTTGAATGAACCCTGGCCGCTCAGGATGACGCCGTCCGCCGCGACGTTGTCACCGGGGCGGATGCGGATGACATCGCCGACCGCCAGTTCGCTGGCGGCGACTTCGTCCTCGGTGCCGTCCCTGGTAATCCGGCGGGCTTTCGTCGGTGTAAGTTTGATGAGCGATTCGACCGAATTGCGCGCGCCCTCGGCAGTGCGGGTTTCGATGATTTCACCGGTGAGCATGAAGAAGGCGACGACGCCGGCGGCCTTGTAATTGCCGGAAGCGAAAGCCGCGAGCACGGCGATGGCGACGAGCTCGTTGATGCTCAGGCGGCCGATGCGCAAATCCTTGATGGCCGTGACCACGATGGGATAGATGAGAATGATCGCGCCGATCATGGCGCTGGCGCTGGCCACCATGGTGCCCTGATTGAACAGCCAGTCCACGACGAAAGCGTTCAGGACGAAGACGATGCCCGCAACGGCCTGCCAGAGATGCACGACGGAATGCTCGTGGTCATGGCCGCAGCCGCACTCCGGCCCGTGCTCATGTTCGTGATGGCTTAACAGTGATGTAACCTGCATACAAATTTCGGTTTTGGATTTACGGCCTTTACGGACCCGGCGCCGCGGCTTTCGGCTGCGGCGGCTCACGGTTTAACATTAACCGAACTTCCGTGGGATATCCATTGGCGGTCGTCGGCAAATAAGATTTGAACTCCACGTTGGTGAGCGCCTGCCCCATCACCTGCACCAGCTTTTGCTGTTCAAACAAACCCGGATTGATCCGGTAATTCGGCAGCAGGTCACTGAACGCCTTCGCGTCGGCCTTGAGGGACTGCACATAGCGCGCACGGGCGCTGATGGCCTCATTGAGGATCGCCGAGGCCTGCGCGTCGGCGGTGTTGGTGACCTGATTTTCGTGGGTGTGCGCATCGTCGAGGACCTTGTTGCGGTTTTCGCGCGCTTCGGTGACCTGGTCAAAAACATCCTTCAACTGCCGCGGCGCCACGCTGACCACGTTGCATTGCTTGATGGTGATGCCGAGCCGTTCCTGGTCGGCCAGCTGGCTGGCGGACTGTCCCACCGCCTCCTGAAATCCAGCCACATCGCTGTAAAGGATTCGGTCCACCCCGAATTGCGCGGCGGTGTGGATCAAGGCATTGTCCAGCACGTTCTGCAAAGCGTTGGAGGCTGACGCGAACACGAACACGTAGCGGATGGGATCATCTACCTGATAGTAAAGCGTGGCGCGTGTATGAATGATGTTGCGGTCCGCCGTAATGGCGTAGCCGTCCACCCCCGGATTCAGCGTCGTTCCGGCGGGGGGTTCTTCGCCGCTCAATTCCTGTTCCGGCGTGATGGCGTACCAGCCGACGGTGGAGGTGACCTTCTGGATTTCCTGGATTGGGATTTTCACCACTTCGTCAATTGGATAAGGGAACGACCAGTGCAAACCGGAACCCAGCAAGGCTTTGTCGCCCTCGCCGACAAGTTTCCCGAAGCGCAGGATCACCGCCTTTTCCTGCGTCCCGACCTGGAACAGGCCGGACACGAAGAACAGCACGATCAGCAGGAGCATGATGAATTTGACAATCGCGAAACTGCTGCGCAACGCCTCCGCCAGCGCCTGCGAACCGGCATCGTCCGGCGTCACCGGCGCCGGCGCGGACGCGGAAGGCCCGTGCGCGTGGCCGTGATGATCGTGTTCGTGCTCGTCGCTCATGGTCAATGACTCGGTGCGTTGGTGAGAAGGTCCTGGAACAAATCAAACGGCGGCATGTGCTGATCGAAGATCAGGGTCGCATTTTGGTTGAGCGCCTGCTGGACCGCGGTGATGCGCAGGAGAAAGACCGCCAGATCGGGATTTTCCTCAAAGGTCGGCAGCGTTTTGGCGGCTTCCGCCACGCCCTCGCCTTCAATCCGCGTGGCTTCGGCCTGGGCGTCGGCCAGGGTTTCGCTGGCCTGGCGGTCGGCATTGGCCTTGATTTTTATGGCCTCGGCCATGCCATCGTTCTGCGCCTGGCTGATGAGGATGTTGCGTTCCGATTTCATGCGGGTGAACACCGCCTCGGTGACGCTGGCAGGCAGCCCGAGCTGTTTGATGCCGAGAAATTCGATTTGAATGCCATAGCTGTTGGTCCGCAACTCGTCCTGGACGGCTTGTTCGATTTCGTTTTGAATCTGGTCAAACTTCAATTGCTTCGGATCCTCGTTCACAAAGGCGGAGAAGGAATTGCTGCCCACGACGGCGCTTTTGGCGCTGGTCAACAGGCTATGGAGCTGGCTTTGGGCCGCCAGAATGGAGCCGTCCTTGAAACTGTTGAGGAACGCCGGCGCGTCGGAAATCCGCCAGCCCACATAAACGCTGGTGATCAACGTGATGTTGTCCGCGGTGAAGTTTTCACTGAACCGGTCCTGAAAATCCTGAATGCGTTCATCAAATCTGTAAACCTGTTGAATCGGCCATGGCCATTTCAAGTGCAGTCCGGGCTGGCACGGGGGTCCCGTTATCCTGCCGAACGTCGTGACGACGGCGACGTCGGACTGGCGGACCTGGAAGGTGAACAGCAACAGTGCGAAAATCACGACGAGCACTGCGCCAACGATGATGACGAGAAGGTTGCGTTTCATGGCGATGTTGAATTTCTGGACGATGACGGCACGCTCATATTCAGAAGATCCGCGCGGATTTTGTCCTCGAGATCGAAAATGAGCACGTCATGCGTGTTGGTCACGAGCAGGATGTATTTGCGCGCATTGGCGGTGGCTTGGGGGAACATCTGATAATACGCGCGCTGGCGGTAGACCGACGGCGCGGCTTCATACGCGGCGATCTGGTTGGTGAACAACCCCGCGCGCGCAAACGCGGCCAGTTCCGTCTGCATTCGCGATGCCTGGGCCTGGTTGACGTCGGTGAACGCCTCCGCGCCGGCCAGGGCGTTGGTGCGAATGGCATCGGCGACGGCGTTGTTGGTGGCCGCAATCCTTTCCTGGGTGGCGGCGACCACTTTTTCGTAGTCGCCCGCCACTTTCACCGGCGGATGAATGTCCTGGACCCCCACAAAAATGATTTTTGCGCCGAGCCCGTGCCGGTTCGCATCGGCTTGAATCGTTTCACGCAACGTCTGCGCGGCCTCCAAACGCCCGTGCGACAACACATTGTTCAAATCCACGCCGGCGAGATACTGAATCGTTGCCCGCGTGGCGAGGTCCTGGAGCAGGTTCGTCGGGTCGGCGTTGTTGTAAACCCAATCGAGCACGTTGGTGATCTGAAATTGCACCGGAATGCTGACATCAATCAAGCCCACCGGCGCCACTTTCATCAAATCGCTGTTGTTGGCGGTCTGATTGGTGATCGTTGTCGGCGCCGCGCTGCCCACGAGAAAATTGACCTCTTCCTTCGTGTGGACCACGCTCCATAAAATCGTCCGCAGCTTTTCGGTTTCTGCGTCGGGCGTAAAACCGACGTCGAACATCTGGATCTGGCCCGTGCGGTAGCGATAGACCTTGTCCATCGGCCATGGCCAGAGAAGATGTCCGCCCGGATTCAAAATCGGACGCGCGGCATCCAGCCGGCCGAACCGTTCCAACACGCCCTGTTCGCCCGGCTCGATGAACACCACGCACGTGGACAGCAGGAGCACGGCCAGCTGCGCCAGAAACAGCACGGGCAGGCTTTTTTGGAGCAACTGGAAAAACCAGGTCTCCGAAACCTTGAACCCAAATTGATAATCCAGCGCCTGCGCCGCGGTGGTGAACAGGCTTTCCGGCTGCGCCAGCAGGCCGGTGAGCCGGCTGTCGTAGATGGGCCGGGCGACCTTGCCCTTCACGCGGGGCCGGTAAATCTCCAACAGCAGGGTGACGAGCATTTCCACCGCCATCAAGCCGAGCAGCACGCAAAACACGCGCGCCAGATAAAAGTCAGCCCGGGGAAACTTCGCCTCCACGCCGGCGCTGCCGAGCGCCGTGAGGAAGCAGACATACGCGCCCGCCAGCAGAAAATTGGCGCCCGGGCGCAATAGCCGGTGGTTTTCCAGCCGGGCGATGGTCACGGAAAACCGTCCCAGCAAAAACAGTAGCAGCGCAAAAATGCCGAAGAGCGACAGCGAGGTCATCGCGAGGGCGGGGACAACGGCATTGGTGGTTTTGGCGACCCAGTGCCAGAGCAGCCAGGCGCCACCCGCTTCGAGCAGGAACAGCAGCACGGCGAAGCCGGGCACGAAAAATTTCTCGAACTGCTCGCGCGCGCGGCGCGCCGGGAAAACCTCCGCGTCCTTCGATTCAAACAGCGTGGCATCGCCCCGGGCGCGGGCGAGCTCCTCGACTTCAAGTTTTTCGAGCCGCTCATTCTCCTCCAGCCGCATCTGGAACCAGCTGGTGAATGCCACCAGCGCGCCGAGGCCGAGGAAAATCGAACAGCCCTGCCCTGCCAGCGAACTCACGTAACAGGTGGCCACGAACACGGCGATGAAAATCACCACCGCCGCGACCAGGTTCACCAGACCATTTTTTTGAACGTTGCGTTCCATTTACTTTTTCAACTCAGTTCCCGTTCCTCAAACAACGCCGTTCCGACGGCGAGCGCCGCGCCCGCGTAGGCGACCGCAT
>Ga0265340_10002613_pt1 | contig 10239 bp, 8 predicted proteins | sample 4CB225metaG_FD_202082 | JGI IMG/M metagenome (GOLD analysis project Ga0265340, IMG submission 202082) | Rhizosphere microbial communities from Carex aquatilis grown in University of Washington, Seatle, WA, United States - 4-CB2-25 metaG | ecosystem: Host-associated > Plants > Roots > Rhizosphere...
CGCGAGACCCAGGACCGCACCACGACCGCGTTGCCACCGGCTCAGGAGACCCTGGTCAAGGCCGTGGCCGGCGCCCATCCCCGGACCGTGCTGGCCGTCATGAGCAGTTACCCCTACGCGCTGGCCTGGGCCGCCGAGCAGGTACCGGCCATCATCTGGACCAGCCACGCGGGGCAGGAAACCGGGCACGCGATCGCCGACATCCTGCTCGGCGTGCATTCTCCCACCGGCCGGCTCCCGCAGACCTGGTACCGCAGCGACGACGACCTGCCCGACATCCTCGAGTACGACATCATCAAGGCCCGGCGCACGTACCAGTATTTCGAGCGCGCACCGCTCTACCCGTTCGGGCACGGCCTGACCTACACCACCTTCGGCTACGGCCCGGCCAACGTCGCGGTCGACGCAACCACCGTGAAGGTGACTTTCGACGTCACGAATACCGGGGTCCGGGCCGGTGTTGAGGTGGTGCAGGTCTACACCCGGGTGACCGGCCCGACCATCGACCGGCCGGTCCGCCGGCTCCAGGCGTGGGAGCGGGTCCTGCTCGAGCCGGGCCAGACCCGCACGGTCGAGGTGGAATTCCCGCGGTCAGGTCTGGCCCATTGGGACGTCGGCATCGGCGATTACCTCATCGAGCCAGGCACTTACCAGGTGCTGGTGGGCCAGTCCTGCGCGGAGATCCGATCCCAGGCCGACCTCGTGGTGACCGGCGATCTGCCCCGTCCGCGGCCGGTCGTCGGCATCAACGTCGCGGCGGCGAACTTCGACGACTACGCCGGCGTCACCCTGGTCGACACCACCCAGGTGACCGGTGATGCGGTGGAGGCGGTGGACCCGGCCGCCGCCTGGGTGCTGTTCCGGGCGGTGGATCTGAGCGCCGGGCCGACCCAGCTGACCGTGCGGGTTTCGCAGACCCAGCCCGGCCCGTCGCGGCTCGAACTGAGAACCGGTAAACCCGATGGGCCGTTGCTCGCCACCGTGCCGGTTCCATCGACCGGCGATCGATACGCCTGGGCCGAGGTCAGCACCGAAATCGCTGCTGTGGACGGCGTGAAAGACCTGTATTTGTGCCTGTGCGGAGTTTTTCGGATCGACACCTTTCGCCTGCAGCGTTGACCGGGGAGATCTTCATGACCGACACCTTCGCCAATTCAGGACTGCGGTCCAGCCAGGTACTCGTGGCCTAGCCGCCTTTCACCATCCGGGCCCTGATCACTCCCCCTTCTTGGAGCTGCTTCGTGCATGTCAACACCGAGCCGGTACTTCCAGGCTTCCATTCAGATCCCACGCTCTGCCGGTCGGGCGGTGACTTCTTCCTGGTGTGCTCCAGTTTCGAGTACTTCCCCGGAGCGCCGGTCCATCACAGCGCTGACCTGCGGAACTGGACGCAGACCGGCAATGTGGTCGACCGGTCGAGCCAAACTGACCTGACCACGGGTGGACCCTCATCGGGCATCTTCGGCTCCACCGTGCGCTACCACGACGGCCGCTTCTGGTTCGCGACGACGAACGTCAACCGCTTCACGGCCGGCCAGCTCATCTTCACCGCCGAGGATCCGGCCGGCCCCTGGTCGGATCCGGTGGAGGTTCCGGCGGCGATCGGGATCGACCCGGACCTGGCCTGGGACGAGGCCAACACTTGCTACCTGACCTGGTGCGGAACCCATCCTGACGGGTCCGGGGGGATCATGCAGCTCTGCATCGACCCCTCCACCGGCGAGTCCTTGGACAGCCCACGACCGCTGTGGAGCGGAACGGGAATGCGTAACCCCGAAGGCCCGCACCTGTACCACGTGGGCGACTGGTGGTACCTGATCATCGCCGAGGGCGGCACCGACCGCGGTCACAGCGTCTGCGTGGCCCGCGCTCGCGGCCCGCGCGGCCCGTACGAACCCGGCCCACTCAATCCGATTCTCACCCACCGCAGCACTGATCACCCAGTGCAGGGTGTGGGGCACGCGGACCTCATCGACACCCCCGAGGGTCAGTGGTTCGCCGTCTTCCACGGGACCCGCCCGCGCGGAGGGTTCCCCGAGTTCCATGTCCTCGGGCGCGAGACCTTCCTCGCCCCGGTGGAATGGCATGACGGCTGGCCGGTTTTCGTCGAGCGCGACCTCCCAGCGCCCGTGCCGGCGGCGTTCTCTGACGGTTTCCGGGCCGGCCTGCCTCACCGGTGGGTGAGCCCCAGCGGGGCCCTCGCGGGTGTCACGTCCGGGCCCGCCGGCCTGCTGCTCGACGCCGGCGAGTCCACCCGTCCAGTCGTGACCCGAGTGACAGACCGAGAATGGACGGCAACGGCGACCCTGGACGTCTCCAAAGGCTCCGGTCGGATCCTGGTCTATCTGGACGACCGGCACTGGTACGCCGTCGACGTGACGGCGGGACGCGCTCGGGGCGTTGCCCACATCGGTGCGTTGGAGCAGGTACTCGGCGAGGTCGCCGCACCGGACCCGCAGACCGTGGTGCAACTTCGGGCCATCCCCAACCTCGGGCCCGGCGGGCCGGACGAGATCCACCTCGAAGTGATCACCCCCGAGGGAGTCCACAGCCTCGCCACCCTTGACGGACGCTACCTCTCCACCGAGGTCGCCGGCGGCTTCACCGGGCGGATGGTAGGCGTCCAGGGGACGGCCGGAGTGTTCGCCGTCACCCGCTTCGCCTACAACGTCGGCTCGAGCGTCTCCGAGAGGAGGTGAGCCTCCACTGGCCCGTCGGCGGTCCTGGCCGTGAAAGAATTTCTGAACCTCGCACTGGCCGCGTCCTTGGGATCTTGCCCCGCCGACTGGAGACAGCCTGCTCAGAGCCGGTTTGAGCGGGTTTTCCGGCGCCCCGGCCGGAGCCGGCCTCCGGCCGTGTCGCGTGGGAGTTGACGCCGGGCTGTGCGGCGGAGCGACACTTCGTCCCCACCTCATGGCCCCGGGAGAAATCCATGATCAAGATCCCCGCATCTGGCCGTCCGTGGCGCCGGTACCGGACTGCGGGCGTCGCGGCGGTTCTGCTCAGCGCGTCCATCGCCGTCCCGATCACGCTCTCGAGCACCCCAGCGGCGGCGGCGACGTACAACTACGGCGAGGCGCTGCAGAAGGCGATCTATTTCTACGACGAGCAGCGGGTCGGCAAGTTGCCCAGCAGCAACCGGGTCAACTGGCGGGGAGATGCGCTGCTCAACGATGGCCAGGACGTGGGGCTCGACCTTACCGGTGGTTTCATGGATGCCGGTGACGAGGTGAAGTTCGGCTTCCCGGCCGCCTTCAGCATGACGATGCTCTCCTGGGGGGTCGACGACAACCGCCAGGCCTACGTGGGCTCCGGCCAACTCGACTACCTGCTCAGCAACATCAGGTGGGGTACCGACTTCATCATCAAGCAGCACGTCGCGCCGCACGTGCTCTACGGCCAGGAAGGCAACGGCGGAACCGACCACGCCTGGTGGGGCTCGGCCGAGGTGAATCCGACCGCCCGGCCGTCCTACAAGATCGACGAGAGCTGCCCGGGTTCGGACCTGGCCGGTGAGTCCGCCGCCGCCCTGGCCGCAGCGTCCATCGCGTTCAAGCCGACCGACTCCACCTACTCGTCCACCCTGATCACCCACGCGAAGCAGTTGTACGACTTCGCCGACCAGTTCCGGGGCAAGTACAGCGACTGCATCAAGGACGCCGCGAGCTACTACAACTCCTGGTCCGGCTACAACGACGAGCTGGTCTGGGGCGCGATCTGGCTCTACCGAGCCACCGGGGACAGCAGCTACCTGACCAAGGCCGAGTCGTACTACGCCAACCTGGGCACCGAATCGCAGAGCACCACCCACTCCTACAAGTGGACGTTGGCCTGGGACGACAAGTCGTACGGCGACTATGTGCTGCTGGCCAAGCTGACCGGCAAGCAGCAGTACATCGACGACGCCGACCGCTGGCTGGACTATTTCACCACCGGCGTCAACGGCGCGAAGATCGCCACCTCGCCCGGTGGCGAGGCGTTCGTGGATAGCTGGGGGTCGTTGCGGTACGCGGCGAACACCGCCTTCGCCGCGCTCGACTACGGTGACTGGCTCAAGTCGTCGGGCACGGACACCGCCCGGGCCGCGACCTACCACGACTTCGCGGTCAAGCAGATCAACTACGCGCTCGGGTCGAACCCGGCCAACCGCAGCTACCTGATCGGGTTCGGCAGCAACTCACCGAAGAACCCGCATCACCGCACCGCGCACGGCACCTGGGCCAACAACCTGGACGGGCCGCCCAGCCAGAGCCGGCACCTGCTGATCGGCGCGCTGGTCGGAGGCCCGTCGTCCACCGACGACGGCGCGAGCTACGTCGACACCCGGAACAACTACCAGCAGAACGAGCCGGCCCTCGACTACAACGCCGGCCTGACCGGCGCGCTGGCCCGCCTCTACACCGAGTACGGCGGCACGCCGCTGGCCAGTTTCCCACCGAAGGAGACGCCGGACGGCCCGGAGGAGTATGTGCAGGCGGCGGTCAACGCCAGCGGCTCGAACTTCACCGAGATCAAGGCCTACGTGGTCAACCAGTCGGCCTGGCCGGCCCGATCCCTCGACAACGCGTCGTTCCGCTACTACTTCACCCTGGACGGGGCGACCACGGCCAGCCAGATCGCCGTTACCTCGGCCTACAACCAGTGCTCGGCGCCCGGCCCGGCCACGCAGTACTCCGGCAGCGTGTACTACGTGACGATCGACTGCACCGGGGTGCACATCGCTCCGATCGGGCAGGCCGACTACCGCAAGGAGGTCCAATTCCGGATCACCGCCGGCAGCAACGGGGTCGGCACCTGGGATCCGACGAATGACTGGTCGTACACCGGCGTCTCCACCACCCCGGGATCGACGCCGGTCACCGTGGCGAACATCCCGCTGTTCAGTGGCAGCACGCTGGTGTGGGGGAGCGCGCCGTCCGGCACGTCGCCCACCCCCACACCCTCGATCACGCCCACCGCTACCCCCACCCCGACTGCGACGCCGACAGCTACCGGGACCCCCACGCCGACCGCCACCACCACGCCGACCGCCACCGCCACGACACCTCCGGCGAGCCGCTGCCAGGTGAGCTACGCGACGAGCGAATGGTCCACCGGGTTCACGGCCACCATCACGATCAAGAACACCGGCAGCGCCGGCCTGAGTAGTTGGTCACTGAAATGGGTCTTCGCCGGAAACCAGGTGATCAGCAATGCCTGGGACGCCACGGTCAGTCAGAGTGGCCAGACCGTGACCGCCGGCAATGCGGCCTACAACGGAAGTGTCCCGACCGGTGGTTCCGTCGCTTTCGGTTTCCAGGCCGGCTTCAGCGGCACGAACGCGACCCCGGCCCAGTTCAGCCTGAACGGCACCGCCTGCTCCGTCGGCACCTGAGCTATCCGTAGGCCAGACCAGCCCGGGCCGTCAGAATTGGCAAGGCTCGCGAGCTGCTCGACAGCTCGAATTCGTTGCAGATCAGCCGCCCTCGCCTGCGACCGTCGACCAACTGGTCGTCCCAGCCGCGAGGCGACGTTGTGTGGGCCAGTGATCCTTGCTACCCCTCTGAGCCGTGGTACCGGAGGGGGCCACAGATCAGGTCCAGCCGGGTTCAACCCTGCTCGCGTCGTCGTGCTGCAAAGGAGAAGCTCTGCAATGATCACGGATGATTTCACTGACATCCGAGCCAAGTACTTTCCGGGGGGCATGACCGGTCTGGGTCTGAAGATTCAGTCGTGTGCGGACGCCGAGGAATTCAACCGGACCATCGCCCCGAATTTCGAAACCGTCTTTCCCCATGAACCCGGACTCCCCGTCCCCGCCGATCGCCAGCCGGCGGTCGCCGGGTTGAAGAGCATCTATCGGCGGATGCATCAGGAACGCTTTCTGCTGCGGGACGAGAATGACGCGGTACAAGGCTGGTTCGGCGGGCAACAGGAGGACCCGATCACCTTCAACATCGGGCGCGTCGGGATGATGCCTGCCTACCGCAAGCGTGGTGCTGCCCGTTTCTATCTGCAGTTCATCGATTACATCCGCGAGCTCGGGTACGAGCGGCTCACATCTCATCATCACCCGCACAACACCGAGCCGATCATCATCCAGCTTAAGCTCGGGTTCTTCGTCGAAGGCATGATGCTCGACGAGAGCCTGGGCCCGAGAGTGAAGCTGGTGCTCCAACTGCACGAGGACCGAAGGCGGCAGGCCATAGAGCGTTTTCGGCTGAGCTGATCGGTGCTCACCCCGTTTCGCGCGTACCGGGCGAGATGACACCGTCGGCCCCGGCCAGCCGGCCCGATCACTCGTCCGAGGAGGGCCTTCTGCGGCAGCCAGCCGTCCGGTCGCTGCTGGCGGCCAGGTTGGTCTCACAGATCGGGACCAGCGTGCACTTCGTGGCCCAGTCCTGGTTCATCTACGAGCTGACGCACAGCGGGACGATCCTCGGCCTGGCCTCGGTCATGTCGCTGCTCGGCCCGGCCCTGCTGGGCGGCATCGGCGGCCATCCCACCGACCGTTTCCGGCCCCGCCGGGTATTGCTGTTCACCCAGATCGTCCTCGGCGGGATCGCCGGCATTGAAGGCCTGCTCGTTCAGTTGGATCTGATCAACACCGCCGGCTTGCTGCTGTGCACAGCGGCCCTGAGCGTCGTGGCGACGTTCGCGTTGCCCGCCTGGCAGGTACTCCTCACCGAGATGAGCGGTGAGGGCGGGCTCTCTCGGCTCACTGCTCTGAATACGTCGGCCATGGACATCGGACTGGTCGTGGGCTCGGCCCTGGCCGCTCCGGTGATCGGTGTCATCGGCGTGGGTGGTGCTTTCCTGCTCAACGCGAGTTCTTACGCCTTTGCCGTGGCCATGCTGGCCCAGTCGCGCCAGCCGCGCCAGCCCAAGCCCGCGATCAACCCCTCGGTCCCGACAACGATGCGTCACGGCCTGGCCGGCGTGCTGAAGAACCGCGACCTCCTGACCGTGATGCTGCTGGCCCTGGTGCTCAGCGGGGCCGGTGCGAGTCTGCCTCCGCTGCTGTTGATCCTGACTGCCCATACCGGTGGTGCGAGCCAGTACGGCCTGTTTCTAGCTCTGCTGTCCGCCGGTTCTCTGGGCGGCACCGTTCTCACCTGGCACGCGCGAGTCGGCAAGCGTGCCGTCTTCGCGTACTCCTCGGCGCTCGGCATCTGCCTCACCGCGCTTGGTTTCGCCTGGAGCCCGTGGCTGATGGCCGGCCTCCTGCTACCGATCGGCGCGCTGCTGCTGGCGCTGAGAGCGAACATCGTCACCCTTGTGCAACTCCAAACACCGGTCGGACTCCGGGGACGGGTCGTGTCCGCCCTGCAAGCGGCGTTGGCCGCGTCCCAGATCGCCGCCACGGTAGGCCTCACCTCACTATCAGATGTGACAGGAGCAAGAATTGCGATCGCGCTATCCGGAACCGGCCTGCTCCTCTCGGTCGCCGCAATCATCATCACCACGTTCCGGCGCGACCTCGGATACCTGGCCGGAACCCCTCAGCACGGAATCGATATCAGCTGACCTGCTCCAAACCGGCCAGACTTTCACCGGTCCCGGCGGGCCCTTCCTACCCGAGGCCTGCAGCATCGTGCCCGACCCCAGCACCGGGCGCGGTTGCATCACCCCCCGGCTGCTGGCTCTCGTGATTCAACTTCAGAGCCGGGGCTGGCGCCTGTCCTGCTGGGATCCTCACCTGCGGAACCCGAACAGCGACCATCCAAAAGGCCGAGCCTGTGACGTCTTTCCCGGCCGCATCGGGGTTCGGCCCAGCATCGCCGAAACGGCCAGGGGCGACGCCCTGGTCACCGCTCTGCAGGCCAGCGCGGAACAGACCGGCATCCATTATCTCATCTGGTACGGCCGAATCTGGAGCCTCGATCGTGACGATGAAGGGTGGCGCCCGTACAACGGCGGCGGCGCCTACGATCCGACCTCGATCACCGGCGGACATTACGACCACATCCACGTCAGCGTCTACTGAAAATCTCGGAAGTTACATCTAATGTACGATTCTTACTTTAGATGTAAGCTGGATTCTCGGCGTCCTGCGGGGCCTGTGGACGCTTGAACCTAGCAGGGACACCCCTCTCTGACCAGGGATGTCGTCATCATCCTTACATTTGATGCATGATTCTTACATTCAAATGTAAGATCGCTGCATGGTGTTCTTGGGCGGTCAGGGGCCTGGTTCAGGGGCCTCGTTGCCGCTTGGCAACGTCGCGCTGCTGCGCCCGGCGGAGCAGTTCTTGGATGAGATGCTGGCGGGCTGGACGGCGCAGCAGACCTCCCGGATGCTGGCGACGCAGACGATCCGGAACAGGACCTCGCAGGTGCGTCGGTTCGCGGACTTCTGCGGCACACCGCCGTGGGAGTGGTCCCCGGCCGATGTCGAGGAGTGGACGACCTCGCTGGTCTCAGTACCGCAACCGCACCCTGCGCCGCGCGCTCGACGCCCACGCTGCGGGGCCTTCGACCCGGCGCGAGGCTTCAGGTCCCGCAGCCCCCTCGGTAGCGGCTGGTTGCCGGCGTCGGGGTTGCGCCCGGCGTTGATCTCGGCAAGTTGGTCAAGCACGAACCGGCTGTCCGCCTCGCGGACCGCGAGAGCCTGCGCGATGACGGAGTCGTCCTTCGTTCCACGATTTCTCCCTCTCACTAGTTTGCGGCACAACTGACACGGGTGGTGTTCCGGCGGTGATCGGTCGAGCAACCTGCCGGTGGCCTGGTCGCAACGGCCTGGTCGGAAAGGACACGGACCGGAGAACCGGTTCTGGTTCAGGAGAGGTCGGTGGAGTCGTCGACCTGGAAGACGTCCTCGATCCGGCAGTCGAAGACCTTGGCGAGCTGGAAGGCGAGCGGGAGGGACGGATCGAAGCGGTGGCGTTCGATAGAGATCACGGTTTGCCGGGAAACCCCCAGCCGTTCGGCAAGTTCTCGCTGTGTCCAACCCCGAGCCTGGCGAAGCTCGGTGAGCCGGTTCGGAATCGGCATCAGGCCTGGCGCAGCCGCAGGTAGCGGAGACCGAGATCGGCGAGGCCGGCGGCCAGCACGATAGTCAGGGCGGGCCCGGCCGGGGCGTGAATATCGTTGCTCGTCAAGGTGAGTGCCGCGGCGGCGGTACCGGCGAGAACGTCCACCGCGGTACCGGCGAGGGCTCGTTCCAGCCAGGTTCGTTCGACATTGCCCTCGGCGTAGGAACGGGTCAGCACCGGGCCGGCCACCAGGACCAGCCAGCTCACGGCGAACGCGACCGGGCCGGTGATCATGGCCGCCGTCATGACGTCCGTGGCGGTCGGGTTCGGTTGGGACATGGCCACCAGTGGGGTCAGGGCGGCGGTCAGCGCGAGTCCCAGACCGGCGGCGGCCAGCCAACGGGTTTGCTTGGTCATCGTCATGATTCCCTCCAGAGGTAAAGTGTGCTTGACATGAGCATGCGCCCGGGATCCGGTGATGTCAAGTGTGCTTTACCGGCTGAGAATTGTTGCGGAACCGCCAGGTGGCGGGGTATTGGTAAGAATCGTGGCTGGCCGTACCGGATAATTAACAATTATCCGGACATAGAGCCCACGTTCCTGTTCCACCGCCGACCCCCCTCGGCTACGACCGCGCCCGCGTCCTGCTCGATACCCATACCCGCACCGGCCACCGACGGCTGGGATCTTCACCAGTTACGCCACTCTGCGGCTACGACCCTCGGAGAGAAGAACACCAGCCTCCAAGCCCCAAACGGCTACTCCGGAACTTCGATCATCCGACCCTGCCGGTCTACCTTCGTAAGTTGCAGGCCAAGCCTGGACAAAGTCTTCCTCCCACCGGCGACGACGAGGCATGTGACCACGAAGGTGCGGCATGACGACCATGACAATGTCCCGACCGGGGCCGGTCAGCGAGCATCCCGGCCCGCTCCGGGTCCTGCGCCACTGCCTGGCACTGTCCGTGCGGAACCTGACCACCCTCGCGCACACACCGCAACTACTGATCGCGGACGCCGTCCGCTCCGTCCTGATCACCCTGCTGTTCGCCTACGCGCTCGGCGGCGTCGAGGTTCGGCGGGGTGGTGTTCGTCAGCCGTGGATCGGGGTCGGCGCCGGCCATCGCGGTGACCCCGATCGCTGCCTGGCCGAGCTTGAGCAAATCTCGAGGGTTGCGCTTGTTCAGGCCACCGACGAGCTGCTTGAGAATGGTGAGCTGGTCGAAGTACACCCGCTCTGTGACCAGGTTCTCGTCCTCGTCGAAGATGAAGTAGGCGGTCATCCG
>Ga0265340_10002614_pt1 | contig 10238 bp, 16 predicted proteins | sample 4CB225metaG_FD_202082 | JGI IMG/M metagenome (GOLD analysis project Ga0265340, IMG submission 202082) | Rhizosphere microbial communities from Carex aquatilis grown in University of Washington, Seatle, WA, United States - 4-CB2-25 metaG | ecosystem: Host-associated > Plants > Roots >...
ACCGTTCAAGGACCGGCCGTCGCTAACCGAACCAACGTGCATCGACATAAGGAGAGATGAAAAGATGAATTCGAGTTTGAACCACGGATCTGCCAAGATCTACCAGTTCCCGGCCGGGGGCCGCGCCGCTCTCGGTGGACGTCGCTACGACCAACCAAAATCGGCAATCGAACAGGCTGCGTCGCGTGTGAATGAAACGGTCTGCAGCGGCAGCTGGTATCACGAAGCGGCGGTTCAGGAGTCCAAGCCGGCATGGGAGCGTTGATGCCAATCGCAAACCTGACGCCGATAGATTGTCGGCCTTTGCCGCAATACCGAGTGGGTTGAAAGGGTCGGGACGAAACGTTCCGGCCCTTTTTCTCTGGCCGGGATCTTCCGACCAAATATCCCTCGCCAAGTGCCTTCAGCCAGGCGCCTTCGGCCCAAATCTCTTCAGGTGAGCTCGCAGGCCGTCACCGGCCGTCTGCCGTGTTTGACCGTGGTGCCAGTGCTGGTGATTTTCAACGTCACGCCGCCGCCCGAATAGCGCGTCCCGGACAGGGCAAAGCGCCTGGCAAGCGTCACCGCCTTGCCGTCGATCTGCAGATGGGCGCGGTTGTCGTATTCGAAATATCCGACAATAAACTGGGTGCCGTCGGCGCATTGATAGTTCTGGAAGGTCTGCGCCATGGTCGGCGATGCGCCGGCCGCCGCGACCAGGAATGTCGCACCGAAAATTGAATGCTTCCGCCGATTCATGCCCGCCCCCGAATTGAAACTATCAGTATAGACAAGCCCACGCCGCGCGATATGCCTTGTCGGTCATTTCTCCATCGCGGATGATAGCTTAGACTGAGCCGATGTCAGATATCCCTCCCCGCCATCTCAACCTCTCCGGCGCCAGCAATTTCCGCGATCTTGGCGGCTATCCCGGAAGAGCCGGCCGTATTGTCCGCTGGCGGCAGATCTTCCGGTCCAATCATCTCGGACACCTGACCGAGGCCGATATCGACGTGCTGCGGCCGCTCGGCCTGAAAAGCGCGTTCGATTTTCGCGGCACCGCGGAGCGCGCGGCCGCGACGTGCGCACTTGCGGACATCGCGGTTCATTCGCTGCCGATCGAGCCGACCGTGGTGGCGGCGCTGCGGGCGCACCTCGCCGGGGGTATCGCGCTGTCGTCGGCCGACGCGCTCGACGTGATGCGCGATTCCTATCGCAACTACGTACGTTACAACACGCCGAGCTTCCGCGCCTTGTTTACGAATCTGTTGGAAGACCGCGCACCGCTGGTGATTCACTGCACCGCCGGCAAGGATAGGACCGGTTTCGCCTGTGCGCTGATCCTGCATGCGCTCGGTGTACCGGACGAGGTAATCGCCGAGGATTATCTGCTTACCAACCGCTTCTACCGCCGCGATCCCGGAGCGTCGAGCGACCTGCCCGACGATGTCAGGCAAGTGCTGGGATCGGTGGAAGCTTCCTTCCTCGCCGCTGCGTTCGAGGCCATCAGCGCCGACTACGGCGACCTCGAAGGCTATTTCAGCGACGGTCTGGGCCTCGGCGCGGGCGAGCGTGCAATACTGGAAGCCCGCTATCTGGAACCCTGAGCTTCCTCTGCGGCCAAACTGGCTCGGAGGATTGAGCCTGACGCTACGCCGCCGCTTCCAATTCCGCATCGAGATCGGCGATGACGTCCTCGAATGCCGAAATCGCCTGCTGAACCGCCGCGATCTGCAGCAATTCCCAGCTGCTGATCGGACCATTGCGGTTTTGCAGCGCGACTATCAAATCCCGCCGCTGTTCCTTGAGCTGAACTAGCGGCAAACCGTGATCAGGCAGATATCTCATGACGTCTTCCAACCCTCATTGGACTAGAAGGCAAGCGTAGCCGGATCACGCTGCAATCCGCTTACGGAACCCCAGCAAATTTTAACTACTCGCGCGGGAACCGCTGATGCTCGGATCCAGGCGGACGCCGCGATTGCAGGAGAAGCGATCGAACTCCCGGCTCGGGCGCGGAATTACCGGCGTTGCAAATGAATTTTGCCGTAGCGATAGTGCGGGCTCCCTTTCCTATCGCCGCGGAGTCCCCCCATGGATGGAAAAGTCATCGTCGTGACCGGCGCCTCGGGCGCGCTCGGCAAGGTGGTCGCGGAAACCGCGCTTGCGCGAGGCGTGCGCGTCGCCGGGGTGGATCACGCAGCGTCTCTGACTGCGGCGACGGAAAATCGGATTGAACTTGGCGGCGTCGACCTTTCGGATACGGCCGCGGCCAAAAAGGCCATCGATGCAACCGTTGCGCATTTCGGCAGGCTTGACGCGCTGGTCAATATCGCTGGCGGATTTGCCTTCGAGACTGTTGCCGACGGCGACCCCAAGACCTGGCAACACATGTACGCCCTCAACGTCCTCACGGCGCTGAACGCGTCGCGGTCGGCTATTCCGCATCTGGTCACTTTCGGCGCCGGCCGGATCGTCAATGTCGGCGCAATGGGCGCGCTGCAGGCGGGCTCCGGCATGGGCGCCTACGCCGCGTCCAAGGCCGGCGTGCACCGCCTCACCGAAGCGCTGGCGGCCGAATGGAAAGGCAGGATCACCGTCAACGCGGTGCTGCCCTCGACCATCGATACTCCGGCCAACCGTGCCAGCATGCCGAGAGCCGATTTCGCCAAATGGGTGACACCGCAAGAACTGGCCGAGGTCATCCTGTTTCTCGTCAGCGACGCCGCCAGCGCCGTCACCGGCGCGCTGCTCCCGGTGAGCGGGCGGGTGTAAGGGCTTGCTCAGGCTTCCGCCAGCTTCTTCAGCACCGCAGTGAAGCGAATGCTGCGCTTGCCGGCCAGGGCGGTAGCCTCCGCAACCGCTCCTTCGGCGGTGTAGGTGCCGGAAAAACCGATGCCGACTTCGTAGCCCCCGAACACGGGCCATTCGCCTTGGCTTGGGGTGTGCTCGTGGTTGACGAGCTCGCCCTTCCACCTGCCGTTCGCACTGGTATAGGCGCCGATATAATCGAAAAACGCATCGCCGCCGCGGATCCGGCCATCATGCAGCACCATCACCCCGGTATTGCCGCCGTCGATACCGTCGAGCATCCGGATATGAATGGAATAAAGGCCGTTCGCGATACCGCCTGCTCCAGGCGGCCGTGCCGACGGCGCCGCCGCTTCGCTGATCGGCGTCATCACCGAGTTGAAGGCAATGCTGGGCAGTTGCGTGGTGCCGCCTTCAAAATAATATTGCTCGCCCTGCCGCCGGCCCCTGAGCGAGAGCGTGACCTTGTCGCTCTTGAGCAGCGGCTGAAAATTCGGATCGTCGTTGTGCCGGATCGTCGATATGTCCACTGACACCTCGCCGTCGTCGGATTCCCGGTAGGTGCCGATGAATGCGAACGCCGAATTGCCGCCCATCATCTTGCCGTCATAGACATAGACGACGCCGCGGCGCGAACCGTGCACCGTATGCATTTCTACTTTGTAGAGCCCGCTCAGCATCGTCGCTCCGGCCTTCCTGGCCTGCAACCAGTCCACGCCGCCGGTGTGCATCGTCCGGCGCGCCGTTGCCTTCAGCCCGCGATCAACAAATGCGGCTTCGACTTGAAACAAATGCTCTTTTACCGGCGAGCGCTATGGCCATCATTGCGCACTACCGTGACGCCCTGATTGCCGCCCTCGATGCCGTCACGCTCCACGGTGCTGTGGCAGAGCCCTTCCCTGATCATGACCCGGTTGGCGCCCGTCCTGTCCCGGACACACGATAGCCGGACTGGGCGCGTTTGATCAAATCGCGGGGGTCCGCGTCTTCGCCGATCCGGGCTAAACTACGGCATTGAGTCGCATGGGCGAGACCGAAAGCCCACCCTGGAGCCCTCTTGGAAACCACGCTTTACCTGCCCGTCAAACGCTTCCTCGAAAACCTCGGCTTTACGGTCAAGGGTGAGGTTGGCGGCTGCGACCTCGTGGCGCTGAGCGGTGACGACCCCCCTATCGTGGTCATCGGCGAATTAAAGCTTTCCTTCAATCTCGAATTGATCCTGCAGGCGGTCGATCGCGCCGCTGCCTGCGACGAGGTCTGGCTTGCCGCCAAATTGTCCGCTCGCGGCAAAGGGCGGGAGAGCGACGCGCGGTATCGCAATCTTTGCCGCCGGCTCGGCTTCGGCATGCTCGCTATCACAAATGCCGGCGACGTGGAAGTGATCGTCAAGCCGCCCACGACCAGCCCCCGCCGCAATCCAAAGAAGCGCTCCCGGCTCGTCGCCGAACATCGGCGCCGCAAGGGCGATCCGGCGCTCGGCGGCAGCACGCGCTCGCCGATCATGACCGCCTATCGCCAGCAGGCTTTGGCCTGCGCCTCCGCGCTGTCAGAGGGGCCGCGACGCGTGCGCGATCTCAAGCCGGCGATTCCCGACGCACCGAAAATTCTGCTACACAACGTCTATGGCTGGTTCGATCGCGCCGAGCGCGGCGTCTATCTCCTGACCGACGCCGGACATGCCGCGCTGAAGCGCTGGCCGCAACAGCCGATCGATTTTGCGAGCGCCGGCGATGCAACTCCTTGAACCGTGGCAATCCGGAATAACGGCGACTAAAATAATGGTAGTGACGCGCATGTGACAACACGGCAATGCAAAGCCCTCAGTGCATAGCTGAACTGCCACACCAATTACATATTGCAATGCAACATGAGGGGCCCTAGGTAATCGGACCAACTGCGAGGCCCCGATGAGCGAAGATTGGAATACCAAATATGGAACGCGACGCGTGCGGCGCGATCCACCGACTTTGGACGAAGCGATTTTTGCGGCGGTCGGCATTACCGACGACCAGGAAGCGCAGGCCGAAATCGCCGCCTCGCTGATGGGACTGCCGATCGAATCCGTGCTGCCCGAAGTAAAGAAGATCGCGCGCACCACGGCGCGTTCCACGACCCGCGTGATCGCGGGTGAACAGGGCGCACAGCGTTCCGTGGTGGTCGAACGCCGCGTCGTCAGGCGATTTGGCAACGACAAGCGCACCGGGACCTGAACCCGCGCCCTCCGCGCGCCGCCATTATCTCAATTCGCCGGCCCAAGGGCCGGCGAATTGCTGTTTGTAACGCCGTCGCTCAGGCCGCCCGGCCCAAACCAACCATTCCGAGCAAAAGATCCCAGTAGGCGCGGTTGACCTGCATCATCGCACGCGTCGCATCCGCCGGCGTCGCGATCGCGAGCTTTGCGAGTTCCAGCTGCGGTTGCGGCTTTAGATCGATGGTGCCGGTGGATTCACCCTGGCGGAACGTCAGACGCGCGCCGAATTTGTTGGCGAGCGCCCGCATCGCCTGATTCTGCGCGCCGGTGGTGATCCGCAGCGCGCCATAGCCCTTCCATCGCGCTTCCGATATCAGCCTCTTGAACAGGATGATGCCGACGCCCTGCCGGCGTACGGACGCCTCAACGCTGAAAGCGATCTCCGGCAACGAGTCCGGGGACTGCTCCGGCGGATGCAGTTCCGCCGCACCTCGCACCACACCATCCTCGATATAGGCGACGATGATGGTGCCATCTTCGGCGCATTTCGCGGCGTAGCGTTCGATGAAGCTGTCGTCCATGAAACCATTGAAGCGGTCATGGCGGCTTTCCGAATCGAGCCGCAACAGATGGTCGCGCAGCAGCGGCAGTTCTTCTTGCTGATACAGCGTCCGAACGTAGCCGCCGCCGAACCTCGAACGAATAGTGTCCTGATGTAGCACGTCAAAACTCCTCTTGGATGGCCCTCGAGGAGGCGTCGAATCCCTAGACGACGAATATTGTGCATCGCAACATGAAATTCAAGACCGCTTCCCGCCTGAAATAACGGCAGAAAATTGCGAGCGAATGGTTAACCGAATCAAATACCCGTATTCATACGAGCACCATCTGGGTCTGGGTCACCACAGCCACCAGTTTGCCATCCTCGGTCTCCAGCCGCGTCTGCCAGACCTGGGTGCGGCGGCCGCGGTGCACCGGCGTCGCGGTCGCGATCAGCGTCGTTCCTTCCCTGGCGGCGCCGATAAAATTGGTCTTGCTTTCGATCGTGGTGGTGCCCTTGGCGTCGTCAGGCAAATTGACCACGGTCGCGGCGGCGCCGACCGAATCCGCAAAGGCCATGATCGCACCACCATGAATGGTATGGCCCAGCGTGCACAGATCTGGCCGAACCAGCATCCGCGCCACCACGCGGTCCTTCTCGGCCTCGGTGAAGGTGACGCCCTTCAATTCGGCGAACGGCATCTTCATCGAAATCACTTTTTCGAGCGGCGTCATGCGACCTCCCCGTTTTTCTTCAGGTCATTCCTCAGGAAGAGGGATCGCCGTGTCAAACCAGGCAATGACGTTCGGGGTAATGGTCCCGGTGACATCGAGCCGATAATTCGCCATATCATCCAGCATGCGCCACTTCCCTCCCCGCCGGATCATCTGCCTCACTGAAGAAACCGTGGAGACCCTGTATCTGCTCGGCGAGCAGGACCGGATCGTCGGCGTTTCCGGCTACGCGATACGGCCGCCGCAAGTGAGGCGCGAGAAGCCGCGGGTATCGGCCTTCATCTCCGCCGACATTCCAAAGATCCTGGCGCTCGAGCCCGACCTCGTTCTCGCCTTCTCGGATCTGCAGGCCGGCATCGTGTCCGACCTGGTTCGCGCCGGGGTCGCCATCCATGTCTTCAACCAGCGCGACATCGCCGGCATTCTGGCGATGATCCGCACCGTGGGCGCACTGGTCGGCGCACCCGAGCGCGCCGAGCAACTCGCAACCGGTTATGAACGGCGATTGGCGGGCATCGCGTCAACAACCCGGCCCTCGCCCAGACCAAAGGTCTATTTCGAGGAATGGGACGATCCCCTGATCAGCGGCATCGGTTGGGTCTCCGAACTGATCGAAATCGCCGGCGGCGAGGACGCGCTGCCCGACTTGCGTTTTCAAAAGGCCGCGAAGGACCGGATCATCTTGCCCGACGCCGTGCGCGCGGCCGCGCCGGACGTGATCCTGGCGTCGTGGTGCGGCAAGAAAGTCGTGCCGGACAGAATTAGACAGCGGCCCGGCTGGAGCGAGATTCCGGCGGTGCGGGACGGCCGCATCGTCGAGATCAAATCGCCGCTGATCCTGCAGCCCGGCCCCGCCGCGCTGACCGACGGGCTCGACGCGATCGTCGCAGCGCTATGGGGGGCACCCTCATCCCCAGGTGCAAGCGCCGCGAGCCTCAAAGGATAAGAAGCTTGCGACCCATCCTTCGACACGTCACGCGACGCCTCAGCATGACGTCAGCGTTTTCTTCGAAGGCAACTACGCCTGCTCCACCCCGCACCATTCCGCGATGAACAGGGCGATGGCCTTGGTGGATTTGCGCAGGGAGTCGAGGTCGACATATTCGTTGAAGCCGTGCATCGCAGCGCCGCTGGCGCCGAAGCACAAACTCGGGATGTTGTGATTCAGCCCATAGAAGCGGGTGTCGGTCAGCGCCGTAAAGGCGCCTTCGGGAACCGCGCCGCCGTAGACCGCGTCATAGGCTTTGCCGAACGCGGCTTCCGGTTCCGCCGAATCCTTCAGCTCATAGCCCTCCGACAGAAACCCGGACCATTCCACGTCGGGCGGATTGTTGGAGAGGAAGCGGTGGTCGCGCGCCGCGGCCGAGACGCAGGCCAGTATCTCGGCCTGGCAGTCGGCAACCGACCAACCCGGCAGGATCGCGATCCGGCAATCGACGTCGCACCAGGCCGGCACGCTGGAGGCCCAGTCGCCCCCCTTGATGATACCGGGATTGAAATTGATCGGATGCGTCACCGCCTTGAAATGGCGATCGCTCCTGGCGCGCTCGTTCCATTCGGCCTCGAGCTTTTCCAGCGCCTGAATCAAATGATACGCCGCCATGATCGCATTGGAACCGGAGCCGGCTTCGAATACATGCACGGGAAGACCGCGCACTTTCAGGCGGAACCAGATCACGCCGACCTGTGAACGCACCAATCGGCCGGACATCGGTTCGGGGATGAAACAGGCGTCTGCGCGATAACCGCGTTGCAGGGTCGAGAGTGCGCCAACGCCGGTGCTCTCCTCCTCGATCACGGATTGAAAGTGGATCCGCGCCGTCGGCTTCAGACCGGCGTCTCTGATCGCATCCAGCGCATACAACGCGCTGATGGTGCCGGACTTCATGTCGCAGGCGCCGCGGCCATACATCCTGCCGTCCTTGATCACGGGCGAGAACGGCGGCGTCTCCCACATCTCCAGCGGCCCGGTCGGCACCACGTCGCAATGGCCCTGCAGGATCAGCGATTTTCCCTTGTTGCTCGCTGGACGGTAGGTTCCGACCACGGTGCGCGCCCTCGAAAAATCATGCTCGATCGGGCCGAAGCCGCGCAGCTCCCTGAGATCGTCGACATCGATATGCCAGTCGTCGACCTCGTAGCCGCGCTGCCGCAGCAGATCTCCGATCATGTCCTGGCACGGCCCTTCGGCACCGCGGGTGGAGGGTATCGCGACAAAATCCCTCGTGGTGGCAAGCTGGGCGTCGAAATTGGCGTCGACGGCGTCGAGGATCTTCTGCTTGGTATCGATGGCGTTCATTTCCGTGACTATTTTCCGTTGTTGCTTTCAGAATCGGGCCCGGATCAATACACTGGGCTATTCGGCGGCGAGATTGCGCGGCCCATGGAGACACGGATGCCCGCCAACCGCAATATCCTCTATCTCATCGTCGGCGCGCTGATCGTCGCGGTGGCTGTGCTCGGCTACAATCTCTACCAGACCAAGAAGCAACCGGAGGGCCTGCAGATCAATGTTGGCCCGAACGGGGTGAAGATCCAAAACAAGTGAAACCAGCGATCCCGCCCACCATGAAGACTTCAGGCATCCGCCGCCTTTCGCTTTCGCTACTTGCCGGCATTGCGCTGGCCGTACTGGTAACATCCGCTTTTGCCGAACAAGTGTCGCGCGAACAGGACATCGTCAATCTGCGGCTGGGGCAACGCATCATGGTCGACGACGGATCATGCCCCGCGGGCCAGATCAAGGAAGTCTCCGGCGCCAGGATGACCCCGGACGGAATCCTGCGCGCCGTGAAATGTGTGCCGCGCCTGGGCACGAAGAAATAACGGATGCGTCCGGATTGCGGCGCCGAAACCGGCGGAGCCCTGCGCCGGCTCGCCGGCCGCGTCTCCAGCAATTGTTGAAGATTTGGAGCGGCGCGACTACTTCGCCGGCTCGAACATACACTGCAGCGTCGGCTTGGCAATTTTCGTGAAGGTCGCGCCGATCTCGGACTGTTTGGATGCCGGCACCCATTCGGTCTCGATGGTGGGCACGCCGGTTTCGCTGATGCCGCGCAGCAGCGCCTCCCGCAGGTCAACGTCCTCGACGGCAGCGGCGGCATGATCATGCAGGCAGCCGCAGACGGCTTCGGGATGCGCCCAGCGGCCGACCATGTGAGGCGCACATTGACGCACGAACTCCGCACGCGGATCGGGTAGCTTCTGCAACGCGCGGAATTGGATCTGCTGGACCTGTGCCTGCCGAACCGGAATCGGCCCGACTTTCGTCTGCTGGACTTCTGCCCGCGCCGCACCATCGAGAATGAACGAGGCGACGACAGCCGCACTGATACGAAGATACATAAGGGCTTACCGGCAACTTTCCTTCAGTGTCAGTTCAACCGCGTCTCAGCGGGCCGCAACAACCATGGCCTGTGGAACTGAAGTCACGACGGAAGAGCCCGTATAGGCAAAGGTGCCGACGCCCGGCAGGCCGCTATCGACCGAACCAGCCATCGACGGGCCGACGAGAACGAAGACGAAGGCAAGGATGGTGCAGAGCGTTCGCATTTGGCTGTCTCCGGTTGTCGCTACCGGCTTTCCGCCGTTGTTGTTGATGGCTTGATAACCACGCGGCGTTTCCGCAGTTCTGCGCCCAAAGCGAAAAATGGTTTCGTCGCACGTAGAATTGTTTCGTCACCCACGGGGCGACGAAACAATGCAAAGTAATCCCAACGATTTCAGTCGGATATTCTGCGCGCTGAAACGTCGCCACAACCCGTTCATCGCTCTGTCGCAGCCCTCTGCTCAGGTGCCGGGCGGCAAACAATGAAGCTGAAAGCTGCTTTTTAACCTTTCTCTGATGAAGAAGCGCCTGACAGTCCGAAGCGCACAACCAAGGCACATGAACCACAACGTCGCGCGGACCGTCTCAATCAGACGGGCGCCGCAACTTTTCTAGGCAGTTGCGCGTTCTGATTCAGCTTCAAACGGGGGAAAC
>Ga0265340_10002615_pt1 | contig 10235 bp, 9 predicted proteins | sample 4CB225metaG_FD_202082 | JGI IMG/M metagenome (GOLD analysis project Ga0265340, IMG submission 202082) | Rhizosphere microbial communities from Carex aquatilis grown in University of Washington, Seatle, WA, United States - 4-CB2-25 metaG | ecosystem: Host-associated > Plants > Roots > Rhizosphere...
CGAGGATCGACGACACCTCCAGCGCACGCATCAGTTCGTGCGCATCCCGCGCGACCATCGCATGATCGAGATCCTCGCGAAGTTCCGCGAAGCGAGCCTGACCGATCCGCATCTTCGCCGTCACCTTAGGCGGCTGCAGATAATCATTCACCATTCGCCTCGTCTTGTATTCGAGCTGGTTCGGCGGGATTCCATCCTCCCGCCTTGTAGGCGCCAGCACACGTGCCTGTTCGCGCACGACGTCGTCGTTGTCGAAATCGGGGAAATCGATGCCAGCAGCGAAATCCGCCGCGTGCTCGCCCGCGACCGCGCCGTTGGTGAAGGCGCCAAGCATGTAGTTATGCGGCACGCTTGCCATGTCGCCGGCGGCGTACAGGCCCGTCACGGTGGTGCGGGCGAATTCATCGACGAATACGCCGGACGCACTGTGGCCTGAGCATAAGCCGATCTCCGATATGTGCATCTCAACCATCTGCTCGCGATAGTTGGTGCCGCGATTTTCATGAAACCGCCCGCGCGACGGCCGCTCGACGTTGTGCAGCACCGCTTCGATCTGGCCGATCGTGTCGCTGTGAAGATGGTTGAGCTTCAGAAATACCGGCCCCTTGCCCGACTGTAGTTCGTTGTAGAACTCCTGCATCATCTGGCCCGACCAGTAGTCGCATTCGATGAAACGGTTGCCTTCGCTGTTGGCGGTATAGGCCCCGAACGGGCCGGCCACATAGGCGCAGGCCGGTCCGTTGTGATCCTTGATCAACGGATTGATCTGAAAACACTCGATATTCGCGAGCCCTGCGCCGGCATGATAGGCCATCGCATAGCCGTCGCCCGAATTGGTCGCATTCTCGTAGGTGCCCCAGAGATAGCCGGACTGCGGCAGCCCCAACCGGCCGGCGGCACCGGCGCAGAGGATCACGGCCTTTGCTCGAAACACCAGAAACTCCGCGCTGCGGGTGTTGACCGCGATGGCGCCCGCGATCCGCCCATCTTTCGCCGTCAGGAGCCGCGTAGCCATGTAACGGTTGGTGATCAGCACCTGCTCGCGCCGAAGCTGCCTGTACAGCGCTTTCTTGACGGTGTCGCCGTTCGGCATCGGCAGCACGTAGGAACCTAGATGGTGGACCTTCTTGACGTCGAAATCGCCGTTCTCATTCTTAAGAAACTTGATGCCGAATCCATCCAGCTCCTTGATGATATCGAAGCAGCGCGAGGCGTATTTGTAGACCGGAGCCTGATCGCAAATCCCGTCATTGGCGATGGTAATTTCCTTGGTGTACTGCTCCGGCGTCGCATAACCCGGCACCACGGCGTTGTTCAGGCCGTCCATGCCCATGGCAATCGCGCCCGAGCGCTTCACATTCGCTTTTTCGAGCAATACGACACGTGCTTTCGGATCGCGTCGCTTGGCCTTGTAGGCCGCCATGGGGCCGGCGGTACCCCCTCCAATCACCAGAATGTCGCATTGGATTTCGGACAGGCTCTGCTTGATTTCGTCCATGGTCGCTCTTTCAACTTGTCTCGCGGTCGGCCAATTCGCGCAGATAGACCCACGGAAAGATGCCGCGGTCGTGCCCATCGGAGAAAAACAGCCGCAGCGCGTAGTTCCCGATCGGCTCGATCCCTTCGACGCGCAGATCTGGCTCAATCGCAAGTTCCATACCGTCAGCCTGTCTGCGGATTTCGCTGGCGGCGCGGCTGGCGCGGCGCAATGCCTCAGCGCCCAGACGGCTCACCGCCCCATCCGGCCAGGTGATGGCCAAGGCTGTGTGGTGGTCAATCAGCGCAACGTCGCTCGGCTGCATGTCGTCTCCGTGAAGGCCGCAATCCCGGACTTATAGATCGCGAGCCGCCGTGCGGGATTGCAATAAATTGCCTTGTGGTTCCAGCTGCCTTCTTGTGAGTCGGTCTTTCGCGTCATCTCATTCCAGAGCGGTGCATTCGATCTCTATCTTCATGCCATTATTGAGGGCAACGCCGATCGCCGAGCGTGCCGGCGGTTCGTGCGGGAAATACTCACGATAGATCTCGTTGACCGCTCCCCACTTCTCGATATCGGTCAACATCACCAGGACCCGCACATGGCGAACGCCACCGCGCAACCTAAGATGCCGCGAATCGCCGGTCCGACTATCCCTGCGAATGATATCATCGCTGTTTCGTTCTCCATCTCGCTTCCATGTCACACCTCGGTCGGCGCATCCTTCTGATCGATCCGCCCCGACCGGTCACGCGACGATTGCTCCGCGCCGTACCAAGGCAGCAGCGAGCGCACCGCGCGCTCGAACACCAAATCCGCCGCAAACCCCATCGCGCCAAGCACCACCAGCCCGACGAACATCTGGTCGACCCGGAATACCTGCTGCGACATCTGGATGAGATAACCGACGCCGAACAGCGCGCCGGCCAACTCCGCCGCCACCAGGACAACAAGAGCGACCGACAGGCTGACGCGAAGCCCGGCGATGATGAACGGCAGCGCTCCTGGAATCACCACGAACGCGAACCGCCGCCAGCCGCTGGCTCCCAGGCTCGCGGCCGCGCGTCCCAGCAACGGATTGGTATCTCTCACGCCGAGGTAAGTATTGACCCAGACCGGGAAGAACACGCCCCAGGCGATCAGAAATATCTTGGAAGTCTCCCCGATCCCGAACCAGAAGATCGCGAGCGGCACGAAGGCCAGCGAAGGCACCGCACGAAACATCTGAACAAGAGGATTGATCGTGGCATGGAACCACGGCAATTGTGCCATCGCGACGCCGAGCGTAATCGCAAGAGCCGCTCCGGCAGAGAATCCGGCGGCGGCACGCAACAGGCTTGCGCCGAGATGTCGCGGTAGCTCCCCGGTGAGCGTCAGCGCCCAACCGGATCTAAGGATCGTGGTCGGAGCCGGCAGCATGATCTCGTTGACGAGCCCGCTGCGACTCAGGGCTTCCCAAAATCCAAAGAACGCGAGCGTGCCGAGAACACCGGCGAGAGTAAAACTGTCGAAGCGTCGATCCATCCGCTATTCCGCCGTCTCGAGGCCGATCGATTTAGCTACGCGATCGTAGAGTTCGTTGAAGGCGGGTGAGGTTCGCCGACGCGGCCGAGGCAGATCCACCGGGATGTCCTCCACGATCCGGCCGGGATTCGACGACATCACGATCAACCGGCTGCCGAGCACCAGCGCTTCGGCGATGTTGTGGGTCACGAACAGGATGGTCTGCGCCTGCTGTTGCTGGATCTCGATCAGCCGGGCCTGCAGCGAGGCGCGCGTCATGGCATCGAGCGCTGCGAACGGCTCGTCCATCAACAGCAGCGCCGGACTGGTCGCAAGCGCCCGCGCGATCGCCACCCGCTGCTTCATGCCGCCGGACAGTTCGAACGGATATTTTGCTGCTGCGCCTGGCAATCCGACCAGGTCGAGCAGAGCATTGGCGACCAGGCGGCGCTCGGCGGCACCCCGGCCGGCCATCCGTAGTCCAAATTCAACGTTGGCCTGCGCCGTCAGCCACGGGAAAAGCGAATAATCCTGGAATACCACGCCCCGCTCGGAACTGGGGCCCATGATCCGCTCGCCGTTGATGCGCACATCGCCGCAGGATGGCATCACGAAGCCGGCAAGGATATTGAGCAGCGTGGTCTTTCCGCATCCGCTCGGGCCGAGCACGCACACGAACTCGCCGCGCTTGATGGTCAGCGACAGGTTTCCGACCGCGGTGGTGTTGCCCCGGTTCGATCCGTAGGTGTGGCCGATATTTTCGCACACGATCAGCGGATGCTCGACCGCAGTGCCGGACACGATATCGACCTTCAGGTTCATTTCGAGTCTTCCGTCGGGGCTACTCCCTGCGGGCCCGATCCAGCAAATCGGTCACCACAACCGTGTTGAAATCCGGAATTTTCGCATCCGGCCGCACCAGCTTGTTTTCGATCGCCCAATTCGCCTGCTCCTGCAGGTCGACCACCAGCTGCGCCTTGTTCAGCTCGAGCCTGAAGTTGGCGCGCGGCCAGAACTTTCGCGCGATCTCCGGGTCGAGCTTGATGCGCTCCGCGGTGAGCCTGGCGGCGGCATCCGGATCCTTCTTGATGATGTCGTCGGCTTCAATCAGCGCCTTGAGCGCCTTGACGAGCAGGTCCGGCTTGCTGTCGATCGTCGATTGCAAGGTGATGATCGCCGAATAGCCGTAATAGAGGCCGGGCGAGCGGATTGCATGGAACCTGCCGCCTCCTTGCGTGAGGGCCTGCGAAATGTGGGGCTCGGTCCAGATGAACGCATCGATCGCGCCGCCCGAAAGGCTGCTGACGAAATCGCCCGGACTAAGGCTGATCGCGTTGATGTCCGCCAGGGACAGCCCCACATTCTTCAGCAGCTTGAGAAGGTAATAATGCGCATTGGTGCCTTGCGAGTATCCGATCCTCCGACCCCTGATATCCTTAGCGGTCTTGATGTCCTGGACGGCGACGAGATCGAAGGGTTCGTGGCGGTTCAATGTCCCGATGATGCGGACCGGCAGACCGTTCAGGTTCGCAAAGACCACAGGCGTTTCAGCGGCGGTTCCAATGACGACGCCGCCACCCACCAGCGCGTCGAGTACAAGGCGACCGCTCGCGAATGTGGTCACCTTGGGTATCAGACCCTGCTTTTCCCAGGTCTTTTCATGATCGGCGACAAAAAACTGACCCCAACCCAGGGCTACGCCTTCACCGATGGTGATTTCCTGCGCGCCGGCCGGCGTTGCGGACAATCCCACCCCAAACACTATCGTCGCCGCCGCTGCAATTCCCAGCAATCCAGTTGTCCAATCGGACCATCTAATCAGGCGTCTCACTTCACAAACTCCGCTTCATACTTGAGATTTCGAGGATGATCGGGATGCCCGGCGTTATGGGCACCGAGCGGCCGGGCGGTTCTTCGGTCGAAGCGCTCCGCAAGGTCGGCTGCATGACGGTCGGCGAATGCCGGCGCGATCAACGTCACGCCCTGAGGCAAGCCATTGGGAAGAAACCCATTAGGGACCGCAATCGCGGCCAAGTCCGCCAAGTTGACGAAATTGGTGTATCGTCCGAGGCGCGCATTGAGATTGACCGGGTCGGCAGCGATTTCGGAGACCGCGTAGATCGTACCCGTGGTCGGAACCACAAGGATATCGATGTCACGCCAAAGCTGGTCGACCTGCCGCTTCAGGACGTTGAGGCGCTGCTGGCCGGCGAAGACATCGGCGCCCGAAATCCGCTTTCCGTCCAGGAGAATCTTGCGCGTGACCGGCAAGAGCGCGGTGGGTTTCTCTTCGAGAATTTGCCGGAGCGCCCCGTAGCGTTCCGCAAGCCAAGGCCCCTTGAACAGCAAATCGTTGATTTCGAGAAATGGCGTGAAATCCACGTCCATCCTCAGGCCGCCGATGTCCTGCAATCGATCGATCGCCGCGTCGAATAGGCCGGCCGCGCCGGTGTCGCCGAAGAAGTCCAGGAACTCACGGCCCGGAACGCCGAAGCGAAATCCAGATGACGGCTCGTGAAGAGGCCTCAACGCCGCCACGCGCGAGAACGGATCTCCGCTATCGTAATGGTGAATGACGCGAAATGCCGCCTGCGCATCGGGCACCGTCAGGGCAAAAACGGAAATGGTTTCGATCGATCGGCAGGCCGGAACCGTGCCGAGGCCGCTGATCAGGCCGCGCGTCGGCTTCAGGCCGACGACGTTGTTGAAGGCTGCTGGAACACGGCCGGATCCCCCGGTATCGGTGCCCAATGCCAGGCTGACGAGGCCGGCGGCCACCGATACGGCCGCTCCCGAGCTCGATCCGCCTGGAATGTAGCCGGCATTGAACGGATTGCGCGCGACGCCGTAGGGCGATCGTACGCCGACAAGACCGGTGGCAAATTGATCCATATTGGTCTTGCCGACCAGAATGCCCCCGGCAGACAACAGGCGTTCGACCGCAAGATTGCTCCGCGCCGGCAGATAGGAGAATGCCGGGCATGCCGCCGTCGTCGGCAGTCCTGCGACGTCGATGCAGTCCTTTACGCTGAAAGGCACCCCCCAAAGCGGCAAGCGCTCACGCTCGGCCGCGGGCATCTCTTCGAGGTATCTTGCGCGTGCAAGGGCTTCTTCACGTCCGGCAAGAGAGATCCAGACACCATCTTCTCCTCGCGCGGCGATCGAATCGAAAATTGCACAAACCACGTCGGACGGCGTCAGCGATCCCCTGGCGTAGTCGGCCGTTAGGCGCGGCAGATCGAGTTGGAGCCCTTCCGATCCTTCCGTCATGATGGATCGTTCGGCCTCGCAAATGGGCGCACCGCCTCGAACGCCCTTGCCGCCCGCAGCACGACCTGGTCTGCGAATTTCGCTCCGATGATCTGAAGCCCTACCGGCAGACCGGCCGAGGTGAGACCAGCCGGTACCGATGCCGCCGGTTGCTGCGTCAAATTGAATGGATAGGTGAACGGAGAGCGGATCGGCCGCACCTTCAGATCTTCCGACGATGCATCGATTGCGGAAGCAGGATGGGCGGTGGTTGGGGTGATCAGCAGGTCCCACTTCCGGTGAAACTCGTTGAAGTGGCGCCCGAGGGATTCGCGCCGGTCGACCGCCTGAAGGTAGCTTACGGCGTCGATCGTAGCCCCCTGCCCGGCCACCGCCTGCAAGCCTGCTTCCGTCAACCCTCGCCGTTCCGGCGGCAGTTCCGCCAGCAGCTTCGCCGCTCCCGCGAACCACAGCGTTTGAAAGATCGGAAACGGATCTTCGATACCGGGATCGGCAAGCTCAACTGCGGCGCCCTGTCCGGAAAACACCTTGACGGCATCGGCAACGATCTGCGCGACTTCGGGATCGACCTGCGCATAGCCGAGCGCGGGGCTGTAGGCGATCCGAAGACCCTCGACCCCACCCTCCAACCCATCGCGCCAACCAAAATCCGGCGGCGGCAGTGCATGCCAGTCCCGCACGTCGGGGCGGGCAATGACATCCAGCAACAAAGCCGCATCGCGCACAGAGCGGGTCAAGGGCGTCACGTGAAACAAAGTACCGTTCTGCGACGAGGGATAGACCGGCACCCGACCGAATGTCGGTTTGAATCCGAAAACACCGCTATGCGCCGCCGGAAGCCGGGTCGACCCTCCGCCATCAGTCGCAACGTGCAACGGACCGAAGCTGAGCGCTGCTCCAGCCGCAGAGCCACCACTGCTGCCGCCCGGCGTATACGCGACATTCCAGGGATTGCGTGTAATTCCAGTCAACGGGCTATCGCCAAGACCCTTCCATCCGAATTCGGACGTAGTCGTTTTCCCCAGCAGAACAGCGCCATGTTCGCGCAGTCGAGCTGTCGCAGGAGCGTCCTCGTTCCAGTCCTGCGCTGGATCGATGGCACGGCTACCCCGTAGCGTCGGCCAGCCCTTTGCGAGCACCAGGTCCTTCAGTGCCACCGGTACGCCGTCCACCAGACCGGCCGGCTCACCGCGCAGCCATCGCTTCTCCGACAGCCGCGCCGACGACAGCGCCGACTCCGCATCCAGCACCGCGAACGCATTGACGAATGGCTCGAGCCGCTGAATGCGATCAAGGACGGCTCGCGTCACCTCAACCGGCGACAATGCCTTCTGGCGATACAGTTCGACGAGATTTAGAGCCGAAAGCAGAGCGATATCGTTGACATCCGAAGGCCTTGTGACGCCCTCCGACAGGCGAGCAGACGCATCTGGTTTCGACATCGAGGGATCACCGGGTTTGCCGCTTCAGCAAAGACACGCCTAAACGGTTCCAAATTTGTGATGCAGCAATTAATTGCTGCCCCTTTGCGGCACGCGCAAATTGCAAGAATGATATCGAGCTGAACCGAATTCGGAGAACAAACGGCTTCCGCGATTACAGCTTAGGTCGTGACGCTTCTCACCGGCTCCGAAATCGCCGGTCCCGCGGCTTCGCCGGTGAGGCCTTGTCCCGCGTCCGACGCAAACCGATAGATGATGACTGCTGCACGAAACGCATTTTCGAAACACGATTCTATTGTTCCTCGCCGGCCGGCGTTCTATGGCTTCCAGGCAGAGACGCTACACAGGAACGAACATGAAGCGCGCAGTCATTGTTTTTCTTTCTCTCAGCATTCCGTCCGCTGTCGCATATTTCACCGTGAGCAAGTGGGCCATTCGTCACGAGACACTCTCGTTGTATGATACCGCGCGCAATCGGCCAGTTGACGTCGATATCGCGGTGCGTCGTGACACGGAAATGCGGGCGAACGCCGGCATGATTATATTGCCTGTCGCTATTCTCAATCACGGCAATACCGTCCGGTTCACCGAGTATTCGTTTCTGGCAAACGTGTTTGCCGCACGCGGATACATGGCAGTAAGCATCCAGCACGACCTTAACACCGACGCGCCGCTGGTGACGAAGGTGGGCGCGCCCTATGTGGGCCGTCTGCCGGTTTATCTGCGCGGCGTCGCGAATATCAAGTTCGCAATCGACCAGTTAAAGCGGATCCAGCCGCACTCCGACTACGATCACCTCACAATGGTTGGTCATTCCAACGGCGGCGACATCTCGATGTACTTCGCCAAGATCCATCCCGATCAGGTCAAGAAAGTTGTCACGCTGGATAATCTGCGGGTGCCATTCGTGACCGACGGCAAGTTCAAGATCCTCTCGTTTCGCTCTCGCGACCCTGTCTTCAAGGCTGATCCCGGTGTCGTTCCCGATGATGATATCTGCAAGAAGTCCGGTATCACGGTCATCCGGACAAGCTTTCAGCATACCGACATGAGCGACCGCGGCCCAGATGACGTCAAGACAAGCATTCAGACCGTTCTCGACAAATTCCTGGATGACGAGAGTTATCCTGCGGCCGTCAACGACGATGCTCCGAAAATCAGCCAGCCTACGCCAGCCGTCCAGTACACGGGGGTTTTGAACTGATAAACTCTATCGACCAAGTCCGCGGCACTTTCCGCAGTAGCATCATCGCGCGAATTATCGTCCAACGACACACCGACGTTAGGCTCCTTGAGACGATCGGCGTCAGCGTCCTGGGATGTTAACAGCCGAATATCCCGACCCCGTCCAAACTGGACCGTCGGCGTGCCGGCCCGGGGCAGGATTCGTGCAGGCAGCCCTTCTGCCGCGACGGTCGACGAAGAGCAGGCTTCAGCTGTCGGCAGTACTGCCGGACTCACGCAGCAGCGGCATTCAGCGCCCCGGAACGAAGCGAAAGCTGCACCGGCGTGGGATTGCGAAGAATATCCAGCACAGGACAGTGGAGGTCGACGATATCCTTAAGACGCGCAAGATCCGCTTCGGAGGCGGGACTGTCCAATATCACTTCTGCCTCGATCTTCTGGTAACCTGGTCGCACACTCTGTTCAACGTTGAAGAAGCCTCGCAAGTCGATCGCGCCGGTAAGCCGAACGGAAACACCGTTCAGCGGAATTCCAAGCGCATCGGCGTAAAGGCGATAGGTGATTTCCTGGCAGGATCCCAGAGCTGCCAGGATGTATTCCACCGGATTGGGAGCCGTGTCCCGACCACCGAGACCGGCCGGTTCATCGACCTCAACACTGAACTGACGAATCGCGACGCTACTGTTAACACCGTCACCGAGACGAGTTTGCGCTTGGAAGACGGCCTGTGCCTGAGCCGGATCGGCGCCCAACGCCGCCTGCGTACCGTCAAATACATCCTTGAACTTGAAAGCCATCGTCTTCTCCCTTCGCCGCGGAGATCATCGACCGCATAAACATAGTGTCTGGATCACAATCCAATATCAATCGAACGGAAAAGAAAACGACAAGCGCTGTCCCGGCTGACGACTTCGCAGCATGTTGTTTCAACAACACAAGCTGCAGGAGGCGAATTCAGCAGCAACTTACCCAGGCGCTCGGATCGATCCACAGGTCCGCAGAGCTCCCGGTAAGTCCCTCGGCGCCAGGGGCGAAGTCACCCTCTTGTTGGCGACGATGATGCCTGCTGGAGCAACGAGGTCAACCGAAGCTGCCTCCTGTTGGATAATCTCCTGGAACTTCCACCAGATGTCTCGGCGCCTGACCGGATCTGAATCAACCGCTGCTGCCTCGAGAAGTCGGTCTACCTCGGGGCAGCTGTAGTGGGCCGCATTCGAGAACGGCAATCCAAGCTTGAAGTTCTTCGACCAGTAGGCGCGCTGTGCGCCAAGCGTGCGATCAAAGGTATTGGAAAAGGCTTTCGATCGTGAGGTCGAACGCTCGATCTTTGTAGACGACGTTGTGATAAGTGGCGAGAT
>Ga0265340_10002621_pt1 | contig 10229 bp, 7 predicted proteins | sample 4CB225metaG_FD_202082 | JGI IMG/M metagenome (GOLD analysis project Ga0265340, IMG submission 202082) | Rhizosphere microbial communities from Carex aquatilis grown in University of Washington, Seatle, WA, United States - 4-CB2-25 metaG | ecosystem: Host-associated > Plants > Roots > Rhizosphere...
CCAGATCTGATAGCTCAGCATCCCGAAGCGGTCGTAGGGCGTCTTGTACATGCCCATTTCCTGGCCCAGCCATTCGCAATAAAGCGCCCAGCCCTCGCCATAGGCAGAGATATAATTGTAGCGGCGGAAGGCGGGCAGCGTCTTGTCTTCCATCGCCAACGGAATCTGGAAGGCGTGGCCGGGCGCGGATTCGTGCAGCGTCAGCGCCGTCAGATTGTAGAGCGGCCGGTGCGGCAGATCGTAGGTGTTCAGAAGATACACGCCGGGCCCGCCGCGGCCCGAGGTATAGAACGGCGCCAGATCGTCGGGCACCGGCTTGATGGCAAAACGCCCGCGCGGCAAGAGGCCGAAATATTGCGAGGCCTTGCCGTCGAATTCCTTGGCGATCCAGGCCGCGTGGCCGAGCAGTTCTTGCGGCGTCTTGGCGACGAATTGCGGATCGCTTCGCAGAAATTCCAAGAACGCGGGAAAATCGCCCTTGAAGCCGGTTTCCCGCATCACGGCGAGCATCTGCGCATGCAGTTCGGCGACTTGCGCCAGCCCGAACGCGTGGATCGCGTCCGGCGACATATCGAGCGTGGTGTATTCCAGGATCTGCCGACGATAGAACGCCTTGCCGTCCGGCAAATCTTCGGCGGCCAGCGTCGTGCGCGCGCGGGGCACATATTCTTCGTTCCAGAATTTCAAGAGCGCCGCATAAGCCGGTTGCACCTCGCCGCGGATGACCGTCAGCGCTTCGGCGCGCAGGCGCGCCTGCTCGGCGGGCGGAATCGTCGACAGCATCTCCTTGAACGGCGTGTAGAACAGCGATCCTTCCGGCGTCGCCTTGGTTACCGCCGCGATGGAAGCATCGCGGCCTTCGAGCGTCACTTGCGGCGGGGTGAACCCGCGCGCCTCGCCCGCCCGCATTTCTGCGATCTGCTCGCGGAAATAGCGCGGGATATCGCGCATCTGAGCGATCCAAGCCTTGTGGTCGCCCAGCGTGCGATAGGGGCGGCGCGCGGTGTAGCCGATGTCCGTCCAGAAGCTGGAATCGGAATTGGCCGGCATTTCGTAGCCGTGGAATTTCTGATCGGCGATCAGGTTGGCGATCTGCGGCTTGTAGACGTCAAGGTTCACCTTCTCCTTGGGCGACAATTGCGCGACGGGGATCCCATCGAGCGCCTTCATCACCTTTTGCCAGTGGACCAGCCGCGCGGCCTGCGACGCCGGATCGGCCTTGGGCAGACGATCAACGACGGGTTTGGTGCCGTCTTGGTCGCTGGCGAACTCGGCCTCACGCCATTGCCACTCGGCGGTGTAGATGGCGCGCAGCCGCGCATCGGCGGAATACTTCGCTGCGTGAACGGGCGTCGCCGCGAGAAACAGCGCAGCAAGAATTCCCCCGCAAGCGATTGCGCGCATCATGTCCTCCGATTTTCCTGACCCTAGTTCTTAAACCCCAGCGCCACGAGATAAAGCTCGACCGAGCCGGAACGGCTGGCAGGCGGCTTGACGTGCTTCACCTCCGCGAAACGCTGCTTCACGCGCGTCAGCAATTGGTTGGTGGCGCCGCCCTGGAATACTTTGCCGACGAAGGCGCCGCCGGGCTTCAGCACGTCTTCGGCCATGTCCAGCGCCGCCTCGAACAGCGCCGAAGTGCGGATGTGATCGGTGGCGCGGTGGCCGGTGGTGGGCGCGGCCATGTCGGAGAGCACCAAATCGGCCTTGCCGCCCAGTGCTTGTGTCAGTGCCGCGGGCGTCTCCGGATCCAGCAGATCGCATTTGAAGATGTCGACGCCGGCGATAGGTTCGACATCGAGAACATCCGCGGCGACCACCTTGCCCTTGTCGCCGACGCGCGCGGCCGCCACCTGGCTCCAGCCGCCCGGCGCCGCGCCCAGATCGAGCACCAGCGCGCCCTTTTTCAACAAGCGGTACTTGGCGTCGATCTCGATCAGCTTGAAGGCCGCGCGCGAGCGATAGCCTTTCGTCTTCGCCGCATGGACATAGGGATCGTTGAGCTGACGCTCCAGCCAATGCGTCGACGACACGGTGCGGCCCCGCGCGGTTTTCACGCGCACATGTTTTTCGCTGCGGCCGAAACCGGAATCGCGCGGCTTCACCGTCTTGCCTCCGCCATAAGTTCGCGCAATATCCCTTCGCGCAATCCGCGGTCGGCTACCCGCAGCCGCGTGCAGGGCCACACGCTGTGGATCGCGCCGAAGATGGCGCAGCCCGGCACGATCAGATCGGCCCGCTCCTGTCCGACACAGCCGATCTGTGCCCGGCCTTCGCGGTCGAGACCCATCAACTTATCGACCATGGCAAGGATATTCGAACTATCGTGCCAGGTGGCATCCACCTTGGCACGTATATAGCGCGGCAGACCCATTGCCGCACCCGCCAGCGTCGTCACCGTGCCGGAGGTGCCGAGCAAATGATGACGGGCGACGTCGAACGCAGTCTTCCCGTCCATCTCGCGGCGCACGGCGCGAAAGCGCGTCAGCATTGTCTCGCGCATCGCCGCGAACGAGGAACCGCGGCTGGTCTCGGCCAGCGACATGACGCCCAGCGGCACCGAGGCGAAATGCACCAGGGAAGCTTGGCCGCCGGCCTCGCGCTTGAGCCAGATCGCCTCCGTCGAGCCGCCGCCGATATCGAACACCAGGGCGCCGTCATAATCCTCGCCGATCAACGGCGCGCAGCCGATGGCCGCCAGCCGCGCCTCCTCTTCCGCCGAGACGACGGCGAGCACGATGCCGGTCTCCTTGGCGGCGCGATCCACCAGCACCTGGGCATTGGAGGCCTGGCGGCAGGCCTGGGTGGCGATGGCGCGGATGTAACGCACGCGATGCTTCTTGATGCGTTGCGCGCAGACTTTCAGCGCCGCCAGCGTGCGCTCGATGGCGTCGTCGGACAGCGCGCCGGACTGCGAGACGCCCTCGCCCAGGCGCACGATCCGCGAGAACGAGTCGACGATGCGCAGCATTCCGTCGCGCTCCGGCGAGGCGATCAGCAGCCTGCAATTGTTGGTGCCCAGGTCGAGCGCGGCGAGCAGCGGCGGGCGCGCAGGGCCGCGAGAACCGTGCCGTTTGCGCCCTTTTCTCGCCTGCCTGGCCTTTTCCACAGACTCACCCGGTGATTGGCGCCCGCGACGCTACCACAGGTGGCGCGCCGTACGTATGTCCTTGAAAGTGGACGGGAAACTGGGCTACACGGAGCCCCCGTTTGGGGGATCGTCTAACGGTAGGACTGCAGACTCTGACTCTGCCTATCTAGGTTCGAATCCTAGTCCCCCAGCCAGCCTACGCTGCTGCGCGTCCATACGCTGTCGCTATGGACCGGCTGGCTGACGCCGGGCTCCTCTCTCGAAAAGCGAAGCGCGCGAAGGATGGCTGGCGAACTCAATCCGGCGCGCACGACGATTTGCCTCGATTTCCGGCGTCCGGTCACCGGCACGTCCCAACCTTCGACGGCCCCTATCGTAATCCCGATTTAACCATAACCAATTATGAATGCGGCGTTAGGAGTTTCATGGGCCGAGCCGCATGCGTTCCACCCTATTGCTGCCTTGCGCAGGAAAATCGTCTCGCTATCCAGGCGTCAGACCGAAATGGATGCTGACGCTGCCGGATGGCGAGTTGGCGCTTGCCCGCGCCGCTGCAAGTGTTCTGCCCGGCTCGTATGACCGGATCGTCGCCGCAGTGCGACGCGAACATGAATCACGCTACGAAGCCGTGGCGCTTCTAACCCGCGTGTTCGGCCCCAGCATCGAAGTGCTGGTGCTGGATCACGACACGCGGGGACCAGCCGATACCGTCGCCGAAATGATCCGCCGCGCCGGTATATCCGGCGCAATCGCGATCAAGGATGCCGACAGTTTCTTCGAACCTACGGCTTTACCGCAAACAAACTTCGTTGCGCTGAGCGACGTGCGGGCATCGCCGCAAATGACGAATGTCGGCGCAAAGAGCTTTGCGGCGATCAACGAAAACAATCTCATCGTCGAAATGGTAGAAAAGAGTCTGGCATCAAATTATGTCAGCGTCGGACTCTATGGTTTTTCCGACACGTCGACCTATCTCGACACTTTCGGCACCGTCGCGCGCAATCCCCAAATCACCGAGATATTCGTATCGCACGTCGTAAACAACGTCATTGCAGGCGGGATGGTTGTCACTCCCCTTTTCGTATCGGGCCTCATCGATGTCGGGACGCTTGACGACTGGCGGCGCCATGTACGGCCGCGCGGCAGCATTGTGACCGATCTTGATGGTGTGGTTTTCGAGAATCACAGTCGCTATTTTTCCCCGCTGTGGGACGATGAAGACGTTCCCATCGCGGGTAACGTCACCACCTTGCGCTACTGGCAGGACCAGGGCGCACAACTCATCTTCATGACGGCGCGCCCGGATGCCTACCGGCACAAGACGGAACAGGCATTGGAAGCGCTTGGGTTGAGACCTCACGCTCTCGTTATGAACTGTCGCCATGGCCGCCGCTTTCTCGTCAACGATCATGCCGCGTCCAATCCATACCCGTCCGCCGTTGCCATTAGCATTGAGCGCAACAGCACGGCGCTGGCCGACTACATGAAGGACTGGTTGTGACACCAGCGACCCAGCGCAAAGCCGCGTCAGCCAATCCGATTGCGCAAACGTTCGAAGAGCAATCCTCTTCCCAACCGCACGAAACGCGCCATAACTTCAAAGGACACTCCGGCGCGAAAATAGTGCTTCACACGCAGGCTGCCCACAGTTTCGTGCGAAAGACGGCAGCCAACCACAACAGCAATGACCGCCTGCTACGGCAAGCCGACAAGCAGCACTACCTTGGAAGACTCGGCATATCGCTTCCGCGCGTTCTTGCGAGTGGTACAGACGACGCCGGGCTGGCGTTCTTCGACATGGAATATGTGCCGGGCCGCACGGTCGCCGACGCGGTGCTGAATGCCGCACCCATCGGACATCAGGCGCTCACGCAAGCGGTTGCCCGCATGTTGTGGCTGTTTCGCGAGTGCCGCAGCGCTCCCATGCCGGCGACGCGATTCCACGGCAAGATCGACGAGGTCGTAAATGCGTCCCTAAAACAGACAATGCACGAGTCTGTTCTGAATCAGATTCGCCAATGTGCGACGCGCCTGCATGCCTGCAATTGGCACGACATTCCGGAATCGCCATGTCATGGCGACCTCACGCTCGAAAACATCCTGATCGCGAATGAGCGGGGCATCATCTTCATCGACTGCGACGATCCCTGGGTTTCGTCATTTTGGCTCGACCTCGGCAAGCTCTTTCAGGATTTGGACGGCCACTGGTGTGTTCGCCGTCTCTACGCCCCGGGAACATCACCGGTTCATCGCGCAAACGCATTCCAGAAACTGGAACTGCTCGGGCGTCACTTTCGGATGCTTACGGCCGAAGCCGATTCCGCGCTGCCTGCCCGATTGCCTCAACTCGCCGCTCTGAGCCTGTTCCGCGCGTTGCCATATGTTCGCGAGAACGGTTTGGCAGAATTTATTTGCGCGCGGATCAACAGCGTTCTGACGTGACCGCCATGCCGCACCTCGCAGACGCTATCGTTACGGGATTTGTGAAATCCCCCGTGTTGTTGCAGCGAAGCCTAGTACCTTTGCGTCAGCTAAAGCAGGAAGGGGTGCTCCGCAGCATTACGTATGTCACTTGGGATACGGGAGAGATCGACGAGTACGTCGCGCCGCTCGCGAATATGTCTGACGTTTCGCTTGTACGCGTGCGCCAACCGCAGGTTCAGGGCAATGCGAACCAACGCGGCGTCGTTTATCAGGTGCAAAACCTGGACGCGGCATTGTCGCAGATCAGCGAAGAGGACGCCCTCGTGCTCAAGCTGCGGCCCGACTTTGTCGCGAACGTGAATTTTCTACGCGGCAAAATTGCGAATTTCGACAAGCTTTGCGCGGTCCCAAGCGAACGATCCCCGTTGGGCGTAACATTGCCTAAGCCGGTTCTACACAGCAAGATTTGGATACCGTGGGCGGATTCCAACCAGCCATTCTTCTATGAAGACGGAGCCTTCCTTGGGAGGAAACGCGACTTGCGGAAGTTAGCGACCTCCGTCTCGCGTGAGGATATGGACATATTGGGCGATCCATTGTGCGGCTCGTTTGCCCACGTCGTCAGGTATGCCAAGATTTTTCTTCCCCGATACCCGCTATTTGCAAACTACCTTCGTAATTACCGCTATTTCGTCAACGATCTCGACTATCGCCTTCAACTCGTGCCGCACCTTTTGAACGATGGATTTTTCTGGCATGTCATCATCGCGCACGCATGGATATTGCACAGCCAGTTTCACGTGGATGCCGGCGAACAAGGCGAGCTTTCATTTTACGCGAACAACGTCAACCGGAACGCCGACTGGTCGAAACCGGAGAGCCTGCGAAACGCACCCCCATATGACGATATCGACACATGGCGAAGCGGAACCAAACCCGAAAAGGCCACGCACAGCGTCAGCCGCGCATACGGGCGTCTGGTGGACGATACATGGCCGACCGCCCTATTCACGACGCAATTACCGGATTTCCCCCGTGCGACATTGATAGCACTACTGGAAAACATCGCCGGGTGTGGTGACGGACGCCTAAGAGGAGTCGAGAACGATTTCTATCGCAGCACAGCCGCGTTATATCACCGGTGCTGGACCGCGCGAGTTTCCGCGTCGGGCGTTGAGCAGCAAATCGCCTAAACTGCGAAACGGTGACGCCCACCACCGCCGACCGAACGAACCGGCGCGATAGGAGGGCAACGGGCGAGCATCCCGATAGGTGAGCCAGAATCTCCAGGATCCACTGCCAGTTATTTTCGGTCTTCTACGCCGCAGGGCTCCCCAACCCGCCTACGCAGAGATACTTGATCTCCAGATAATCTTCGATCCCGTACTTGGACCCTTCGCGGCCGAGACCCGACTCTTTCACGCCGCCGAACGGCGCGGACGCATTCGAAATCGCCCCTTCGTTGATCCCGACCATTCCATACTCGAGCGCCTCCGCCACCCGCAGCACGCGGTTGATATCGCGGCTGCAGAAGTAACTTGCGAGACCGAATTCGGTATCGTTTGCCATGCGAACGGCTTCGGCCTCGGTCGAGAAGCGAAACAGCGCGGCAAGAGGTCCAAAAGTTTCCTCCTTGGCAACCGCCATCGCCGGCGTCGCGTTCCCGATGACGGTGGGCTCGAAAAACGTCCCCGGCCGCGCGCAACGTTTGCCGCCGAACAGAAGCTTCGCCCCCTTCGTCAAGGCATCCTCGATGTGCGCCTCGACCTTCGAGACGGCATTGGTGTCGATCAGAGGGCCGAGCGCCACGCCGTCGTCCAACCCGTTCCCCACCTTCATCTGCGACACGGCCTTGACGAGCTTGTCGGCGAACGCCTCGTACACGCCGTCTTGGACGAGGATCCGGTTGGAGCAAACGCAAGTCTGACCCGAGTTGCGGAACTTCGAGAACATGGCTCCTTTCACCGCCAGATCGATGTCAGCGTCGTCGAAAACGATGAACGGCGCATTGCCGCCAAGCTCCATCGAGCATTTCTTCACCGTCGTGGCGGCCTGTGCGAGCAGGATCTTGCCGACCTCGGTCGAGCCCGTGAAGGTGAGCTTTCGCACGATGGGGTTTGTTGCCAGCTCGGTTCCGATCGGGCCGGCCTTTCCCGTTACCACGTTGAACACGCCCTTGGGCAACCCGGCCCGGTTTGCAAGTTCCGCAAGCGCGAGGGCAGAATACGGGGTCGACGACGCCGGTTTGAGCACCATGGTGCAGCCGGCAGCGAGCGCAGCACCGGCTTTGCGCGTAATCATGGCCGAGGGGAAATTCCAGGGCGTAATCGCCGCGCAAACGCCGATCGGCTGCTTCAAGACGATGATGCGCCGATCCGCCGTCGGGGCCGGGATCGTGTCGCCATACACGCGCTTTGCTTCTTCGGAAAACCACTCCAGGAAACTGGCGGCGTAGGCAATCTCGCCACGGGATTCGGCCAGCACCTTTCCCTGTTCGATGGTCATGATGCGCGCCAGATCTTCCTGGTGCGTCATCAACAGCTCGAACCATTTGCGCAGGATTGCGGCACGTTCCTGCGCCGCGCGGCTGCGCCATGCGGGCAGCGCGTTGTTTGCGGCATGGATCGCATCGCGCGTTTCTTCCATCCCCATGCACGGGACAGTCCCGACGGTCAGCCCGGTTGCGGGGTCCTCGACCTTGATCGTCGATCTGTCTCTCGCGTCCCGCCACTCGCCGTCGATAAAGGCCTGTTCGCGCCAAAGCTGCGCATCGTGTAACTGCATTCCTATCTCCATTCAACGACGGGCGGTTCGGCCTCTTGAGGCATTCGATCAGTTGCGGAGCGCGGCTTCCAAACTGTCCAGCCCTTCATCCAGCAGCTTGTCGCTCGCCGTCAACGGAACCAGAAGGCGGATGGTTTCGCCATATGTACCGCAGGACAGCAGCAACAATCCATTCTCCAGCGCGCGCGCCGTGACGCTCTTGGCGGCGGCACCGTCCGGCTCGCTGGTGCCTCGCGTCTTCACGACGTCGAATGCGACCATCGCGCCAAGGCCGCGAATATTGGCCATCGGCAAGAGGTCGTTACGCACGGCCATTTTCTCAAGCCGCGTACGCAAACGATCGCCGATGGCCAAGGAGCGGTCCAGCAAGCCTTCTTCCTTGATGACATCGAGCACCGCGAGTGCCGCGGCGCAGGCAACCGGCGGACCGGCATAAGTGCCGCCCAAGCCGCCGGGTTCTGCAGCGTCCATGATCGCGGCACGGCCCAAAACGCCCGACAGCGGAAAACCGCCGCCCAGCGATTTGGCAACGGTGACCAGATCGGGCTCGACGCCGGAATGTTCGATGGCGAACATCTTGCCGGTGCGGCCGAAGCCGGTTTGAATTTCGTCGACGATCAGGACGATGCCATGCGCATCGCATAAAGTGCGCAACGCCTTGAGAAGTTCCGGCGGCGCGGCATGAAAGCCACCCTCCCCCTGCACGGGCTCGATGATGATAGCCGCGACCCGCGCCGGTTCGACGTCCGCCTTGAACAGAAACTGCAGCGCCTTCAGCGAATCCTCAACCGTCACGCCGTAATGCGCGATCGGGAACGGCAGATGATACACTTCGCCCGGCATCGCGCCGAAGGCGCGCTTGTAGGGCAATACCTTTCCGGTCAACGCCATCGTCATCATGGTGCGGCCATGAAAGCCGCCGGCGAAAGCGATCACAGCCGTGCGTCCGGTGGACGCGCGCGCGATCTTGACGGCATTTTCGACCGCTTCCGCGCCGGTCACGAAGAAGATCGACTTGGCGGGACCCTTGAACGGCGCCAGGGCGTTCAAGCGCTCGGCCAAGGCGACATAAGGCTCGTACGCCATCACTTGAAAAGCGGTGTGGGTATAAGCTTCGAGCTGCGCCTTCACGGCAGCCATGACCTTGGGATGGCGGTGGCCCACATTGAGAACCGCGATGCCTCCCGCAAAATCGATGTAGCGGTTGCCTTCGACGTCCCAGATCTCGGCGTTTTCGGCGCGCGCTGCAAAGACCGGCGTCGCGGTGGCGACTCCGCGCGGAATGGCGGCGGTACGGCGAGCAAGCAGCTCAGTGTTCAGACTCATATCGGGTTCCTCGCGAGGGTGTCGGTCTCCGCCCGGCGGCGGCGGTCCAGAGAATAGGCAGGCAGCAGCGCAGCGGCCGCACTCACGGCGAGCGCCAGCACCGATACGTTGATCAGCTGACCGTAGTCGTCGGCGCCGAGCAGGAATCCGCCGATCAACGGCCCCGTTGCCAGACCCATATGGGAGGCAAATCCGGCCATCGCGGCCATCTGGCCCGTCTTGTCGAACGACGCCGACAACCCGAGCAGATAGGGAATGATGAAAGCCCAGGTGATGGCAGTGCCGATGTTGGCGGCCGCGTAAATCGTTGCAGAGGCGCTCAAGTGAAAGGCTGCGTTGCCAACGAGCGTAAGAACGAACGCTACAAACAGAGGCCAAAAGCGTCCAAGGCGCGTGCCGAACAACACGACAAGCAGCGAACCGACGGCTCCGATCCACGACGCCACGCCGATAACGGTGCTGATAAACGCGATGCCAAGGCCATAGGCGCGACCGAGGCCGATCATATACGCAGCCAGCGCCATGTTGCCCGCTTGAAACAGGAAGATCGCGCCGAGGGAAAGCAGAAGCGGTCCCCAGGCGATCTTGATGCGCGGCGCCACCC
>Ga0265340_10002624_pt1 | contig 10225 bp, 8 predicted proteins | sample 4CB225metaG_FD_202082 | JGI IMG/M metagenome (GOLD analysis project Ga0265340, IMG submission 202082) | Rhizosphere microbial communities from Carex aquatilis grown in University of Washington, Seatle, WA, United States - 4-CB2-25 metaG | ecosystem: Host-associated > Plants > Roots > Rhizosphere...
GGTCTGGGCAATGAGGTCCCCCGAGCAGGACCGACTCATGGTTGAGCGGCTATATGCGGCCTGGCAGCGAGCTGAGAAGCGCTCCCGCGAGGTTCCGCCGGGCTCAGCCGAGTACGAGGAACGCCTGATTGGCGTCAACCAGATCTGGGAGGCCTATGAGCAGGCCCTGGCCAGGGCCGTCGGCCGAGGATCCCTGAAGCGCGCCTAGGTCGGCATGGCCCAACAACCACTCCTTCAGGACGTGTCAGGCTACGGCATCTCGGCAGCGCCCGAACGATTGGGTGGTCGTCCGCTCAGCGGTCGTTCGCTATGCTCGTGACCTGAGCTCTACATCAGGGGGGATCCAGTGATTGACTACAAGCCCGTGGGGGCCGCCCGGCCGACGATTGACGTCCTCCTCGTTGACGACAACCTGGCAGATGTGCGCCTCACGCAAGAGACGTTCCGCGATGTCAATCCGATGATCTGGCTCCACGTCGCGGGCGACGGCGTCGAGGCGATGGATTTCCTGCAGCGACGTGGCGACTTCCTCGCCGCGCCGCGGCCGAAGCTGATCCTGCTCGACCTCAACCTCCCGAAGAAGGACGGCCGGCAGGTGCTCGCGGAAATCAAGGCCGACCCGACGCTGCGGCTCATTCCCACGATCGTGCTGTCGATGTCCGACTCGCCGGCGGATGTCTCGAGCACCTACCAGCTCCAGGCGAGCGCATTTATCAAGAAGCCCCTGGGCCTCGACGATTCCGAGCTCTTCCTGCGCCGGATCAACGACTTCTGGCTCGAGACGGTCCTGTACGCCTAGGTCGGCGACCGTTCGCCGCTCATTTGGACGGATCCCGGGTGTCAGCTCGGGTGGCGCTCGATCAGGTCAATTCGTCGAGGCTCGCCCGTCGCGAAACGAACGGACGGGCAGCTTGACGCTCGTCAGCCAGAAGTCGTTCAGCGCCTTGACCAGGGTCTCGAAAGCATCGAGCTGGACCGGCTTATTGAGGTAGGCACTGGCCTGGAGCTGGTAGCTCCGGACGATATCAACCTCGTCGGCCGAAGTCGTCAGGATCACCGTCGGGATCCAATTGAGGTTGTCGTCGTCCTTGATTACGGCGAGGACTTCCCGACCATCCATCCGGGGCAGGTTGAGGTCGAGCAGGATCAGGTCGGGTCGGGGAGCGTCGGCGTGAACGCCCTCGCGCCGGAGGTAGGCCATCGCTTCGGCGCCATCGCTGGCGACCCGCAGGTCGATCAGCCGATTGGCGTCCAGGAGGGCATCACGCGTCAGTCGGACGTCGCCCGGATTGTCCTCAACCAGGAGCAACGTGAGCGCGGCGACCTCAGAGATCCGTCCACGTGCCTCGTCTTCTGCCATCGCATCTCCCTTGGGATCGTTGCGAAGGGTGGCCGCCGACGCGAACTAACCCCCCGATTCGGCTCCGCGCAGCCTGTGGCGGGCACCGGCGGCGACACGGGCAAGGTGGCGTCACTCGCATCTCGCGTCATTACGGTTCGTCATGCACCGGGCCAAGGTCGAGATTGAGGCCGGGCGAGGAGCGAGCGTTACCCTTCGCCCGGCTGGCCGTGGCTCTACGACTTCGGGTCGCCGAAGATCGTGTAGTGCCAGTCCTTCTCCTGCTCGCCGGTCAGCTCGATCATCACGTGCTTGACCTGGGTGTATTCCTCGAATGAGTAGCTCGACATGTCCTTGCCGAAGCCCGACTGCTTGAAGCCGCCGTGGGGCATCTCGCTGGTCACCATCAGGTGGTCGTTGACCTGGACGTGGCCGAAGTTGAGCAGGCGGGCCGCATCCATCGCCCGGAAGACGTCGCGGGTCCAGATCGAAGCGGCGAGGCCGTACTTGGTGTCATTGGCCAGCTCGATCGCCTCGGCGTCGGTGTCGAATGGCAGCACGACGAGGACCGGCCCGAAGACCTCCTGCTGGACGATCTCGCTGTCCTGGGCGGCATCGGCGATCAGCGTCGGGGCGTAGAACGCGCCGTTCGGCAGGCCGGCCACCGACGGCCGCACGCCCCCGGTGACGACCGTCGCGCCGGCCGCCTTCGCCCGCTGGACGAAACCGTCGACCCGGTCCACCTGGGCCGTGCTGATCAGCGTCCCCAGGTCGGTCGCCGGATCGAACGGGTCGCCGACCCGGACCGTCTCGAAGAGCTCCCTGGTCCGGGCCAGGAACGGGCCGTACAGGCTGCGATGGACGTAGGCCCGCGTTGCGGCGGTGCAGTCCTGGCCGCCATTGGTCAGGGCACCGGCGGTTGCACCCCGGGCAGCGGCCTCGAGGTCGGCGTCGGCCGAGACGATGAACGGTGCCTTGCCGCCCAGCTCGAGGTGGACCCGCTTGACGTTACCCGCGGCCAGGGCCTGGATCTTCTTGCCGGTCTCCGAGTCGCCAGTCAGGCTGATCAGGTCAACGTCGGGATGGGCCGCGATGGCGGCGCCGACGACGTCGCCCCGCCCGGTCACCACGTTGAGCACGCCGTCGGGCAAGCCGGCCTCCTTGCCCAGCTCGGCCAGCCGGATGGTCGTCAGCGGCGTCGCCGAAGCCGGCTTGAGGACGACCGAGTTGCCCGCGGCGAGGGCCGGCCCGATCTTCCAGATCGCCATCCACATCGGGTAGTTCCAGGGGGCCACCTGGCCACAGACGCCGATCGGCTCGCGCCGGATCATGCTCGTGTGCGAGCCGCTGTACTCGGCGGCGGCCTTGCCTTCGAGATGGCGGATCTGGGTCGCGAAGAAGCGCAGGTTGTCCGAGGCGAAGGCGAAATCGGACTCGCGCCGGAGCTTGTACGACGTGCCGGTCTGGAGCGTCTCGAGGCGGGCCAGCTCGTCGGCATGCTCGTCGAGCAGGTCACCCAGCCGATTCATGATCGCGACCCGGGCCGGCATCAGCATGTTCCGCCAGCGACCGTCGCGGAACGAGGCACGGGCCGCGGCCACGGCTCGATCGACATCCGCCGCGGTCCCGGCCGGGACCCGCCCGACGACATCGCCGGTGGCCGGGTTGTGGACTTCGAGCCAGGCCCCGTCCGAGGCTTCGGTCGAACGACCGTCGATGAACATCGGCAGGTCAAGCGCGACGGCGATGGCCATGAGGGTGGCCTCCTGAAGATTCGTTCGTGGTCCCCCGCGCCGAGTTTAGCGCCGGGTGTGGCCCTCGCTGCGGGCCCGCTCATCGTCGACCAGCCGCCGGGCGAAGGACTGGTAGGCGATGTCGTCGAGCGGCGGATTGATCAGGCCGGCACGCGCGTCGCGGAACGCCCGCTCGATCCGGCCGGCCAGGAAGCCCGGACCGCCGGCGATCCGGAGTGCCTCGTCCGACGCCTGGACTGCGGCGTTCGTCGCCGTGACCTTGGCCAGGCTGATCTCCGCCATCAGCGCCGGTCGGTCCCCTGGCGCCGATGCCTGCCAGCGCCGGGCGGCCTCCTCGACGACGATCCGGGCCGAGCGGAGCGCAGCATCGAGCCGGCCGAGCCGAACCGCGATCGTGGGCAGGTCGGCAACCGCGGTTGCGCCGTCGCCCGGCCGCCGGTCGATCGCCCAGCGGACCACCTCGCGCCGGGCGCCTTCGCCGACGCCCAGGTAGACGGCCGCGACGGCCATTCCGAACCAGGCGCCCGGCGCCGGTCCGCGCGGGTCGGAGCCACCCGCCGGCCGCGTGCCGATGAGGCGCTCGGCCGGCACGAAGACGTCGCGGAGGACGAGCCGGCCCGAGGCCGAGCCGCGCATCCCGAGGGCATCGAAGCCGGGCAGCCGTTCGACGCCCCGCGAGTGAAGGTCGACCACGAAGTTGCCGATCTCGCCCGAGGCAACCGTGGCCGTCACCTGGGCCGCGCGGAGGGCCGGCAGCCAGGTGGTCCAGGTCTTCTCGCCGGTCAGCCGGTAGCCGCCCCCGGCCTCGGTTGCCGTGGTCGCGGGCAGGCCGCCCCGGGCCGGACTGCCGCTGCCCTCCTCGGTTGCCGCCGAGTTGAGCAGGGCCGACTCGTCCCGCACGAGCTCGCTCAGCCAGTCCCGGAGCGCCGGCGGCCAGCCGGCGGATTCGTACAGCGAGCCGGTCACGTGGATATGCATCGCGAAGCCCAGGCCCGCCGAGCCGCTCGCCGCTCCAAGGGCAGACAGAACCGCGACCGCTTCGACCAGTCCCCCGCCGAGGCCGCCTGCCTCGCGGGGCAGGCACAGCAGGTGGAGCCCGCTCGCGATCAGGGCCGCCGGGACGGACGGGTCGTAGCGGTCGCCCGGGTCGATGGCCTCGATCGCTGCGATTGCCTGCGCCAGCCGCTCGGAGATCGTCGGCTCCAGGTCCCCTGCGTGATTCACGATGCGGCCACGGCCAGGCGTTCGGCCTCGCGCCGCAGGAGCGCCCAGGCCCGGGCGACGTGGCGCTCCTCGGTCCGCAGGTTGCCGATCGACAGGCGAATCGTGAACCGGCCGGACAGGCGGGTGTGGGACAGGAAGACCTCGCCGGTGCGGTTGACGGCGTCCATCACCGCCGCGTTCAGGTCGTCGAGCGCCGGTTCGCCAAGACCCGCCGGGTGATAGCGGAAGCAGACGGTCGAGAACGGAGTCGGCGCCAGCAGCTCCCAGTCGGGATCGACCGCGATCCAGCCCCGGAGCTCCGCCGCCAGGGCCAGGTGCGCAGCGATCCGGCTGCGCAGGCCGTCGAGCCCGAAGCTCCGGATCAGGATCCACAGCTTGAGGGCCCGGAAGCGCCGGCCGAGCTGGGGCTGGTACTCGTTGTAGTCACGGACCGGGCTCACCCGATCGAGCGTCCGCAGGTATTCCGGCTGGAGGCTGAACGCGGCACGCAGCTGGTCCATCCGGCGGGTCAGCAGGAGCGACGCATCGAGCGGCGCGAACAGCCACTTGTGGGGATTGACCACGATCGAGTCGGCCCGTTCCCAGCCCGCGAACGGCGCCCGGCGATTGGGCAGGAGCGCAACGGGCCCGGCATAGGCGGCGTCGACGTGGAGCCACAGCCGCTCGCGCTCGGTGATCTCGGCGATCGCCGCGACCAGGTCGACCGATGTCGACGACGTGGTCCCGATCGTGGCGACCACCGAGATCGGCAGCCGCCCGGCGGCGCGGTCCTCGGCGATGGCTCCGGCCAGCGCAGTGGGCTCCATCTCGTAGCGCTCGTTGACCGCGATCCGGCGCAGGCTCGCCCGCCCCAGGCCCAGCGTCATGCACGCCTTCTCGATCGACGAGTGGGCTTCGGCCGAGGCGTAGACGCGCACGCCGGCGGCGAGCTCGGAGCGGCCGGCGAGGCCCCGGGCCGAAGCGTCGAGACCAGCCGCCTCGCGGGCCGCGGCCAGGGCGATCAGGGTGGAGGTCGAGGCGGTATCGGTCAGCAGGCCGTCGAACGCCGGGGGCAGGCCGAGGCCCTGGCGCAGCCAGTCGACGACGACGCCCTCGAGCTCGGTCCCGATCGGCGAAGTCCGCCACAGCATCGGGTTCTGGCCGAGGGCCGCGGTCAGCATCTCGCCCAGGATCCCGGGACCCGACGCGGTCGTCGCGAAGTAGGCCAGGAAGCCCGGATGCTGCCAGTGTGTCGCACTGGGCACGACCAGGGCCTGGTAATCGGCCAGGATCGCGTCGATCGACGCCGGCAGCTCGGGCGGGGTGGCCGGAAAGAGCGGCCCGATCGAGCCGGGCTCAACCGCGGGAAAGACGGCGAACTGCTCGACGCCTTCGAGGTAGTCCGCGATCAGGTCGGCCACCTGGTGGGCGGCGGCCCGGAACGTCGCGGGATCGAGGTCGGCGGCCATCGCCCCGAGTCTACCGGCCGCGCGCCGGGCAGGTCGCTCAGAACGAGGGCGCGGGGCTGTCCTCGGCCAGACCATCGCCTCCGAGCGATCGACGGTGCTCCATCGCGCCCACGACCAGGAGCGCCTGGACGAGGACACCGCCGATCGCCGCGAACTGGTTGACGTAGAACGCGACCAGGGCCAGCACGGTCAGCGAGATGACCGAGGCGGCCAGGCCGAAGCGCAGTCCGCGGGCGTCGCGATGAATCCAGATCAGGAACGTCGCCCCAGCGAACAGGAAGCCGGCCGCCGCCGAGGCCAGGGCGTGGACATCGAGCCACAGCGGGTTGCCACTCAGCTGGGCGGCCGCCGACTGGCTGATCAGGAGGTCGAACGGCGTCCGGATCGAGACGGCCAGGCCCATCACGCCACCAGCCTCGAGCAGGGCCACGATCGCGCTCCCGGCGTAGCCCAGGATCAGCAGGGCGCGCAGGTGCTTCCAGCGGGAAGGTGCCGCGGGTACCGGCACGAGTGACTCCCCGAAGCGCTCCCGGACCGCAAGGAGGAGCAGGACCGAGAGCATGAAGACGGCGTAGATGATCGGCGCCGCGATCGGGAAGAAGTAGTCGTTGCTGGTCGTGATGTACTTGCCCACCTCGTCGATGAACAGGCCCACGCCGGCGCCCACGAGCAGCGCCGCGCCATCGAGCGCCCGGTTGTCGACCGAGATCAGGGCGATCAGCCCGCCCACGAAGAGCAGCGCCCCACCGATCAGGACGTGGGCGATGTGGAATTCGCCGCTGCCGATCCGGGGATAGCCCGTCGCGCCCAGGAACGCACGGGTCGCCACGACCGAGACGCCGAAGCTGGCGACGACGAGGAGCAACCGCCGGTCGGCGCCAGGTCGAAGGCGGGTTGGCGTCCAGCGCCCGACAGTTCGAGCCACGGCCGCACCATACACTCCCCCATATGAGTGCGCCCGAGATCGCCGACCCGGACCACCGCCAGCTCCTGCGCCGGGCCTTCCGGCTCGAATACATCACGATCCTGTGGAACACCCTCGAGGGCATCGTGGCGATCGCGGCCGGCCTGAGCGCCGGTTCGGTGGCCCTCGTCGCCTTCGGCCTCGATTCATCGGTCGAGGTCTTCGCCTCGCTCGTCGTCGTCTGGGAGTTGCGCGGGTCGGACCGCAGCGGCGAGCATCGGGCGCTGCACCTGATCGGGATCGGCTACATCGTCGTCGGCATCTATGTCGCCTGGGACACGTTCGAATCGATCCAGGCCGCCCACCGGCCAAGCGCCTCGCCGGTGGGCATCGCCTTCCTGGCCTGCACCGTGGTCGTGATGCTCCTGCTCGCCGCGGGCAAGCTCCGCGTCGGGAAGGCGATGGCCAGCCCGACGGTCCTCGCCGATGGCCGATTCAGCCTGATCGACGGCGGCCTGGCCGCATCGGTCCTGGCCGGCCTGGTCCTGACCGCGGTCCTCGGCTGGTGGTGGGCGGATGCCGTCCTGGCCGGCCTGATCGCAGTGCTGGCCCTGCGCGAGGGGCTTGAGTCGATTCTCGTCCATCGCCGCGAGCCGCCGGACCGCTAGCCCGAGGGCTACGATGGGCGAATGCCGCGCTATGGCCCCGCCGACTCGCTGAAATCACCGCGCTTCACCGGCCCGAACACCTTTGCCCGGCTGCCCTACGTCCGCGACCTCGACGGAGTGGACCTGGCCGTGACCGGCGTCCCGTTCGACACGGGTGTCTCCTACCGGGTCGGCGGCCGCTTCGGGCCGGGTGCGGTGCGCGAGGCATCGATGATGCTCCGGCCGTACAACCCGAACCTGGGCGTCGCGCCGTTCGAGGTCCTGTCGTGCGTCGACTATGGCGACATCGCGATCGTGCCCGGCTACATCGAGCCGAGCTACGCCGCGATCGAGGCCGCCGTCCGGGGCCTCGCCGCCGCCCAGGTCGTGCCCCTGCTGATCGGTGGTGACCACGCCTGCACCCTGGCGCACCTCCGGGCGATCGCCCGCAACGGGCCTGTGGCAGTGATCGACTTCGACGCCCATACCGACGCCTGGGACAGCTATTTCGGCCAGAAGTACAACCATGGGACGTGGATGCGCCGGGCAATCGAGGAGGGCCTGGTCGACGTCGGCCACTCGATCGAGGTCGGCCTGCGGGGGACGCTCTACGACCAGGCCGATTGGACCGTCCTGAGGACCGAGCTCGGGCTCGAGTACCTGACCACCGAGGACCTGCTGGGGATCGGCGCTCACGCCACGGCCGAGCGGATCCGGGAGCGAGTCGGCGATCGGCCCACCTGGCTGACATTCGACATCGATTGCGTCGATCCGAGTGCCGCACCGGGGACGGGCACGCCCGAGCCGGGCGGACCGTCCGCCCACGACATGCTGACGGTGGTTCGCAACCTGGCCGGGGTCGATTTCGTCGGCTTCGACGTGGTCGAGGTGATCCCGACCTACGACCCGGCCGGCCAGACGGCCTTCCTGGCGGCGAACCTGGCCTACGAGATGCTCTCGCTCGTCGCCCTCGCCCGGCGATGACGGTGCGCTGGCCGGCTGGCTCGCGGGCCGCGGCCTGCTTCACCTTCGATGTCGACGCCGAGAGCGCCATCCTGGCCGCCGATCCCGCCGCGGCCGGGCGCCGCTCGGTGATGAGCCACCAGGCGTATGGCCCACGGACAGGCGTGCCCCGCCTGCTCCGGACCCTCGATCGAACGAGGATCAAGGCGACGTTCTTCGTGCCCGGCTACACGGCCGAGCGCTGGCCGGCCGTGGTCCGCAGCATCCGCGACGCCGGCCACGAGATCGCCCACCACGGCTATCTCCACGAGTCGGTGGCCGCCCTGTCGCCCGAGGACGAGGAGCGGATCCTGGTGCGTGGACTGGCGGCCCTCGATGCGGTGGCCGGGATCCGGCCCAGCGGCTGGCGGGCGCCGATGTGGGAGTCGAGCTGGTCGTCGGCCGAGCTGCTGGTCAGGCACGGCTTCCGCTACGACTCGAGCCTGATGGACGCCGATGAGCCGTACCTGCTGGCGGTCGGCGATTCCGGCAGCCTGGTCGAGCTGCCGATCCACTGGAGCCTCGACGACTGGGAGCCGTACGTCTACCTGCCCGACCTGTCGGGCTCGGGCGCGATCGCCAGCCCGGCCGAGGTGGTCGCCCGCTGGACCCTCGAGCTCGACGCCATGGTCGCCGCCGGCGGCCTGTTCAACCTGACCAACCATCCGTTCGTCTCCGGCCGGCCGTCGCGCGCCGCCGGCCTCGAGACGCTGATCGAGCATGCCCGTTCGATCGACGGGCTGTGGATCGCGACCTGCGACGAGATCGCCCGCTGGGTGGAGACGCTGGGCCTCGAGCCGGTCGACGACCAGCGCCCGGGGACATGAGAAGACCCCGCCCGACGTGCTGTCGAGCGGGGTCTGTCGCGATGGTGCCGGGCTTAGATCACGCCGGAACGGCGGTCGACGCCCGCCGCTCGAGGACCCAGTACAGGGCCCCGGCGACAATGAACCCGATCACGTAGGCGATGTCCGCGCCGCCCAGGTTGTTGGCGATGAAGCCCTGGAAGAGCGTCGCGTCCATGAACGGGATCGAGACAACGAAGCCGACGACCAGCGCGATCAGAGCATTCCAGCCGCTGGGCAGCAGGCTGAAGTCCGAGACGTGGTCGGCGCCTGCCGCCGAATGCTTGCGGAGCTGCCAGTCGACCAGCACGATCGCTGACCATGGTCCGATCCAGTAGGTGATCAGGAGCAGGTAGTTCTCGAACGTCGCGCTGAAGTTCTGGGTGTACAGCCACAGGGTGGCGATGAAGCTCAGGACGCCGACGATCAGGGCCGAGACCGGGCGATAGACCTTGATCCCCGCCGCGAGGAGCGACAGCGACCCCGAGTAGTCATTCATCGCGTTGACCGCGACCGTCCCGAAGAAGATCGCGATCATGGCAACCGCGCTGATCAGCCCGCCGCCGAGCAGGGCGTCGATCTGGTGGACCGGGTCGGCGTCACCGTTGGTCACCGCCCCGAAGACCGCCAGGCCGAGGAGCTCGATCCAGACGGCAGAGACGGCGATCCCCAGGAACGAGTAGCCGGCGACCTTGGCCGATGATGTCGAAGCCGGCAGGTAGCGCGAGTAGTCCGAGGCATACAGCGCCCAGCCAAGGTTGAAGCTGCCCACGATCGTGGTCGCCAGGATGAAGACCCCCAGCGTTTCGCCGGTGCCGGCCATCCCGAAGTTGGCCTTGGGCAGAAGCGCCACGGTCACCACCGCGAACAGGATCGCGAGGGCGATTGCCGCGTACTTCTCGAAGGTGTGGATGGCCTCGTAGCCAACGACGCTGAGCGCCGCCTGGCAGCCAATGACGACAATCAAGGCGAGCCAGAATGGGACCACGTTGTTCGTGATGACCTGAATCGCATAGGCGCCGAAGAAGGCGTTGATCGCGTCCCAGGCGATCGTGCTCACCC
>Ga0265340_10002625_pt1 | contig 10223 bp, 10 predicted proteins | sample 4CB225metaG_FD_202082 | JGI IMG/M metagenome (GOLD analysis project Ga0265340, IMG submission 202082) | Rhizosphere microbial communities from Carex aquatilis grown in University of Washington, Seatle, WA, United States - 4-CB2-25 metaG | ecosystem: Host-associated > Plants > Roots >...
GGGTGCGGCGCGGCTGGTGGATCCCACCTGCGATCCTCGTCACCGCGATCGTGTTCGAGAAGTTCGCTCAGTCGGCGCTGGCAAAGGTCGTGGCTCGGCCGCCCATTCCGTTGCCGGCATTCGGCACCTACCCGTCCGGCGGATGCGCGCGGCTGGTCGTCTTATGGGGCACCGTGATGTACCTGATCCTGCTCACCTGGCCCGCAATCAGTCGGCCATGGCGGGTCGCCGGTTTCACCGTCGTGGCGCTCCTCGCGTTCATCGAGGGCTACACGCGGATCTACCTGATCAAGCACTGGAGCATGGACGTCGTCGGCGGCTGGTTGTTCGGCACGTTGCTGCTGCTCGCCTTGATCGGTGCGGCGTCCTGCTTCAAACCTCGCAGCTCGGCGGCCGCGACCACGTAGCGCACATTCACCCCCGCGCCGAGCGGAGTGTTGCTTGACTCAACGTTCAGTCAGTGTGAGTCTTCGCGGGTCACTTGCGACGTCGCGTTGTGCGTAGACGCACAACGGGGGCGGTCCCGGCCGCCGCGCATCCAGTAGCAAGCGGCCGGGACCTTGGTCGTCCACCGAGAAGGACTGGGCGAGCGACCCGCGACTGACGATAGCCCTGCCTCTCGTAGTTACCGACAGTCAAACGCCGTCTCGCCTAGGCAAAATTCGGGTGTTAGCGCCGACACGGTTCGTGCAGGGCGTCCTACTGGTGTGGGCGTGTCACGATGTGGGTAACGTCTTGATTGTCACGCCCTGGACCTTGGAGCGACACCAGGTTTCGGTTGGGTTGTCATCCCGACCGGAGCCTTTGTCTTCCTGCGGTTCGGGGGATGGCTCCATCAAACCCAGCGCGAACACGCAATGGAGGACCTGGCCTTGGTCGAATCGCGGGATCGACTATTAACCCCCGGTGAGGTCGCGACGTTGTTTCGGGTGGACGCGCGGACGGTGACACGCTGGGCGGCGGAGGGGCGGGTCAAGAGCATCCGCACGCCCGGTGGGCGACGCCGTTTCCGCGAGTCCGACATCCGGGAGCTGCTTCGCGAGGATGGCGTCGGCGCGTTCCAGCGCGACGAGGACGAGGACGACGAGGGCCTGGTCGCGAGCAACTAGTCGCGGCTTGTCGCGGCTGGTAGTCGGCGGTCGTTCAGTCGATCGAGGCTGCCCCCGACCTGGGCAGTGGACCCGGGCAGTGGCCTCGAGACCCCCGGAATGACGCAGGGACGCGCTCGCCGTGTCCAACCTCCGGGGGGAGGGGTTGGACGAGCCGGATCGGTAGCTACACCAGCGAGCACGCCCTGCAACGCTCACTAAAACGGCCGAACCTGAAGAGCCGCTGAAGGCGCGGTCTCAAGAATGCAGCACGTCGGTGAGCGCGAAGGTGAGCGGGCGTTCGAGCTGGGCGAACGTGCACGAGCGAGGGTCGCGGTCGTCGCGCCACCGCCGGAACTGCGCGGTATGCCGGAATCGCGCGCCCTCCATCTGGTCGTAGGCGACCTCGATCACCCGCTCCGGCCGCAGCGGCTCGAATGACATGTCCTTGCCGGCGTTCCACCGGTTCGGGACACCGCCCGGGCCGAACTCGTTGCCGCGCCAGGGATGGTCGTCGTCCGGGCCGAGCCGAAGCGGTGCCAGCTCCTCGACCAGCTCGGCCCGGCGCTTCATCGGGAAGGATGCGGCGACCCCGACGTGCCGAAGCTGGTCGCCGTCGTACAGGCCGAGGATCAGCGAACCGACGATCGGTCCGCTCTTGTGCCAGCGGAACCCGGCGAGGACGCAGTCGGCCGTGCGGTCGTGCTTGATCTTGAACATGACCCGCTTGTCCGGCGAGTACGGCGCGCGCAGCGGCTTGGCCACCACGCCGTCGAGCCCGGCGCCCTCGAACTGCACGAACCACTCTCGAGCGATCGCATCATTGAGGGTGGCGGGCGTGAGGTGGACGCTGTCGGTCGGTGTGATCGCGCGCTCGAGTGCTGCCCGGCGGTCCCCGAACGGCGAGTCCATCAGCGACTCGTCCCCGAGCGCCAGCAGGTCGAAGCCGATGAACTGCGCCGGCGTCTCGACCGCGAGTCGCTGAACTCGCGAGTCAGCCGGATGGATGCGCTGCTGCAACGTCTCGAACTCGAGCCGCCCGTCGCGCGGCGTGACGATCTCGCCGTCGACCACACACCGGGAGGGAAATGCGACCTTGACCGCCTCGACCACGTCGGGGAAGTAGCGCGTCATCGGCTTTTCGTTGCGCGACCCGATCTCCACCTCGTCGCCGTCGCGAAAGATGATCGACCGGAAGCCGTCCCACTTCGGCTCGTAGAGCAGACCGCCCTCGACATCGCCGGGCGCCGGGACTTCGGGCACCGACTTGGCCAGCATCGGCGCGACCGGCGGCATCACGGGAAGGTGCATGCGGGCGATTCTTCCACCCGACGCGGCGATGCGCCCTGCACCTGGGCGATGGGCCAAGCGGGCAGGTCGACCACGGGCGCTGTCGGCTGATCCGGAGCGCATCGTGTGCAGGGCCCGGAGGCTGTGGTCAGCGACCGGCCGCGCGCTGGGCGTTGGCCATCATCGCGGCCATGGACACGGCGAGTTCATTCTTTGGGCTGAACTGGACGAACTCGCTGCCTTCTTCTGCCGCCGGTACGTGCCCTGGTGGCATGTAGAACGCATCACCCGCACGGTAGGTCTCGTCCGGGCGGTCGGTGTATGAGACGTCGACGGTCCCGTTGAGGACGTAACCCCAGTGCGGGCATTGACACGCGTCATCGGGCAGACCCTTGAGCAACGATGCAAGCGAGTGCGTCTGCTTGATCGTCACGAAGTTGACGGTGTAGCCGTCGAGGTCTTCCGAGTGGTCGAGCACCGGGCCGACGTCGTGCGCGGGCGCGATGTCCTTGGACGTCTTGGGCATCGGGTACCTCCGTTGGATCGTCCGAATGCGGAAATTAGCAGGCGGTGACCGGCACCGATGCGGTACCGAGGATCAGGGGCCGAAGGAATCGCGGTGCCTTGGTCAGTTCTCCGTGACCGAGGTCGGTGACGTCGAAGCCGGCCCCGCGAATCTCATCGAGCGTCGTCCGGTTGCAGTTGCAGCCGTAGGCAACGATCTTGTTCAGACCGTTCATTCGGTCCTGCATCCTGGCCAGTTTGGGGTCATCCGCCCGTACGTGCTCCACGAAGAGCAAGGTGCCCCCCGGGCGTAGCACTCTGCGGATCTCGCGCAGTGCGCCGACCTGGTCGGGCACGGTGCACAGGACCAGGGTCGACACGACGGCATCGAAGGCCGCGTTCTGGAAGGGGAGGTCGTCGGCCGGGGCGCGGAACACCTTCGCCAGAGAACCGCGATCGCGAACCTGGCGTTCGAGTCGCCGAACCATCGGGGCCTCTGGGTCCGTCAGTGTGAGCGAGTCGAGTTTCTGCCCGTAGTACGACAGGTTCGCACCGGTGCCCGCGCCAACCTCCAACACGTCTCCACGCAGGTCGCCGAGCAGGTCGGCTCGGCGTTGCGCCATCCCGGCTTTCTCGATGCCGCGGGTCATCGCGTTGTACGTCGCGGCGAAGAAGCTGCTCCTGATTCCCATCGGTCCTCCCGGCTCGATCTCTTGCTGGGACGGTAGGGAGGTGGAGGTCGGCGGGCATGAGGCAACTGCCCCATCTTCGCTACTCGGGGAGCAGCCCTTGTTCGACGGCATAGAGACTCGCCGCGACCCGACTCGACACGGCAAGCTTCGTGTAGATGTGCTCGATGTGGTTACGGGCGGTCTTCGGCGCAATCACGAGGCGTGCGGCGATCTGTTTGCTGGACAGTCCCTGCGCGAGCAGCCGCAGTACGTCGACCTCACGAGCGGTGAGCCCGGATGGTCCGGTCGAACGGCGTCCCGCCTTGTGGCCCGCGGCTTCGAGCACGGCCGCGACGGCATCGGCGTCTAGTCGGCCGGCCTTGACCTCGGCGCGGAGCTCCGCGGCTGCGCTCTCGGGGGTCAGTGCCTCACGGTGCGGCCGTGGCTCGCGCATCGCCTGGTAGCTGTCCGCGGCCGAGAGGACTCGGACGGTCGCTGAGATCGCTGCGCCGGTCAGACCGCGCGGATATCCAGACCCGTCGAGTCGCTCGCGGTGCTGGACGGCGACCTCGCCCAGTGGTGCCAGCCAGGTCGACTGACGGAGCATCCGCTCCGTCAGATACGGCTGCATCCGCACGCGCTCCCACTCACCTGCACCGAGCGGGCCGGCCTTGTCCCAGATCGCGTTGGACACTCCGAGGCGCCCGAAGCCGAGAACCAGACCGGCGCGCCGCACGGTCGCCACCTGCATTGTGGACATACCGAGGGCTTCCGCCGCCCGGGCCGCCAGTGCGGAAACCGCGACCGAGTGCCCCAGCATGTACGGCGATTTGAGATCGACAAACGTCGCGATGCCGGTCAGGGCCGCGTCGAGCTCGTCGGGTGTCAGCGTGACCCGAAGGGCCGGCTCCGCGGCGATCACCGCCTCCCAGGTCGACGTGCTCTCTACGGCGGCGAACACCGAGACCGCATTTCTGCGGAGCAGGGCGGCGAGGTTGGGGTCGAACTGGGACCCTGCGCGCGCACTCAACAGAGCATCCGCGGCATCGTGCCCACCTAACCGATGAGCCACCTCGGCGAACTCGGCGATCTGCGCAAGCCTCGAGGCGATCGGAATGTCATCGCCACTGAGCTCGCCGGGCCAGCCCTTGCCGTTCCACTGCTCGTAGGAGGCCGCCACTCCTTCCTGTACGGCAACTGACAGCCCAAGCTCTCGGGCCAGCGTGCACGCGAGCGCGGCATGCCGGGCGATCATGCCGTCGAGGTCGCGATGGCCGGAGAACGCGAACTCAAGTCCGACACGGAACCGGTGCAGCGGTGGGTTGCCGCTACCCACGAGGCGCATTGCTGCTAGGGCACCGCGCACGCTGCGCATCTCGTGGTCGTACTTGTGGGACTTCATCTCGATGTCGTCGCCGAACCACTTCGCCTGCTCGTGCGCATCCGAGTGACAGCCGACGTTCACCAACAACGCCGTGTAGTAGACAGCCGACCTTGTGTCGTCGTCGAGCCCTGCGAGCTCAGCCAGTTTCAGCGCGATCAGGCACTGTCGCAACACGTGTTCCATCGGTTGGCCGAAGCCAAGGTCGATGCCGAGCGACAGCGCAGCAACGAGATCGGCGAGGCGGACCCGATCCTCCATGGAGCCTGCCTTTGTTGCGCGAGCCTTGCCTACTGAACGAGATCGACGACAGGCATCACGGCCGGTGGCGAACTCAAGCTGATGCCCAACTCTTCGAGGATGGGCACCAGGTATCCGAGAAACGCGTCAAACGCTTCCTGGCTCTCCCAGATGTCGAACACCTGAAGCTTGCCTTCCTCGCCGAACACCGAGTGCAGCTTCATGGCATCTTCCGAGGCGCCGGCCTCCTTAAGCCGTTTGCGTCCTTCGGCATGGAGCGCTGCCGTCATGTTCTCGGTGGTGATGTAGATCGCGATCACTGCCGACTCCATCCCTGGTCGTTGCAGGTTGCCTTGCCGGGCGTAGCGAACTCTTCCACGGCTCGGTCGTCGTCACAACCAACCCGGGCGAGCAGCCCGCTGCCACGCTTCGTAAGGATTCTTACGAGGTTCTGAACACACCTCGCGGGGGGCATTGCGGAGCCTCGGACGGGTGTACCTCCTGGGTGTGCCGGCCGGTTGGCCGGCCCCTGAACCTAAGGAGATTCGCCCGTGAAACCCCTCAAGCTCGCAGCCACCCTGGGCGGTGTCGTCACGCTGGGCCTGGCCGGCCCGGCCGTGGCGGCGCAAGCCGTCGCACCTCACGCCTCACCGGTCGTCGGGCACGTCTACGTGAACGACAACACCGCGGCAGGCAACACGATCGGCGGCTTCGACCGGCACGCCGACGGCTCCCTGACACCGGAGGCCGGATCGCCTTACGCCACGGGTGGCAACGGCTCCGGCGCGGGGACGGCATCGCAAGGCGCCCTTCAGGAGACACCCGACGGCCGCTTCCTGCTCGCCGTCGACGCGGGCAGCGATCAGATCTCAGTGCTCCGCCTCAGCGGGTCAGGTGTCCCGCACCGTGTAGTTGGCGGCACGGTCTCCTCGCACGGCAGTTCGCCGGTCAGCATCGCGATCACCGCTTGGGGCCGTGACGACCTGGTTTACGTCGCCAACGCCGGCGACCCCACCAACGGATACTCCGGGGGCAACTACACCGGTTTCGAGCTCGACCGCGCGGGCATCCTGCATCACATCGCCGAGTCGACGGTCGCGGTGCCCGACGGGTCGCAACTCGGCGACGTGCTGTTCAACTCGACCGGTACGTCCGTGGTCGGGACGCGGGTCGCCACCTCGCTGGTCGACAGCTTCAACGTGGGCCGTAACGGGCTGCTCTACGCCGCACCCGGCTCGCCCTACGCGGCGCAGGGCCCCGGGCCGCTCGGGTCGGAGTTCCGACCGACAAATCCCAACCAACTGTTCGTGTCGAACGCGCACGGCGGCCCGAACAACGGCACGATCTCGGCGTTCTCCGTATCGCGCAACGGCAGCTTGACTTCGATCGGCGCCGGCCCCTTTGCCGATAACCAGACCGCGCCGTGCTGGGTCGAGATCAGCCACGACGGCAGGTTCTTGTTCACGACCAACACCGCCGTTCCAAGTATTTCGCGCTACTCGATCGCGCCCAACGGGTCGATGACGCTGATCGGCAGCACCGCACTCGATCCGACGACGCAGAAGGGTCCGATCGACCTGCGGCTCTCGCCAGGCGGCCAGAAGCTGTACGTCGTCGATGGTGGCGCCGCGACGATTAGCGCCTTCCGCGTGAGCGGCGGCACACTCACCCCGCTTGCCGGCGCACCGGTGACCGTGCCTGGCTCGGTCGCTCCGGCCGGCATCGTGGTGGACTGACGATCCAACCTGACGGGGGCGGCAGCGAACAGCTGCCGTCCCCGTCATTGTCCGTCGCCGCTTACAGAATCCTTAACGGGCTTTGGAGAGCCCGCTAAGGCGCCTAACCTCGACCCGTGGGGCATGTCCTTGTCGTCGACGACGATCCGACCGTGAGCGATGTCGTCGCGCGCTACCTCATTCGGGACGGTCACGACGTCGAAGTAATCGGCGACGGCCTGCGCGCCCTGCAGTGGGCCTTTGCACACCCACCCGACCTGGTCGTGCTCGACCTGATGCTTCCCTCGATGTCCGGCCTCGACGTCTGCCGCCGGCTACGCGAGGTCGGGCCGGTTCCGGTCATCATGCTGACGGCCCGCAGCGACGAGACCGACCGGGTCGCGGGCCTCGAGCTCGGTGCCGACGACTACGTGACGAAACCGTTCAGCCCACGGGAGCTCGCGCTCCGCGTCGAGGCCGTACTGCGCCGGGCCTCCGGTCCGCTGGTCGCGAGGAGCGACACTCGCCTGGTCGACGGCGACCTGGTCATTGACGACGCGGCGCACCAGGTCACAAGGGGCGGTGAGGTGGTCTCACTCACCGCACGCGAGTACGACCTGCTCTCCTACCTGGTACGTCATCCCCAGACCGCGTTCAGCCGGGAGGAGCTGTTCGAGCGAGTGTGGGGATGGAGTTTCGGCGACGTGTCCACCGTCACGGTTCACGTGCGCCGGTTGCGGGAGAAGATCGAAGCCGACCCGGGCCGGCCGGCGCGGCTGGTCACGGTCTGGGGCATCGGCTATCGATACGAGCCGGCGGATCCCTCGTGACGCACATGATCGTGATCTCGGCTACCGCCGCTTTGGTCACCGGACTCGCGTGCGCGGGGGCGGTCTGGCTGCTACGCCGCCGGATCGGCTCTGCCTTGATCGTCGCCACGGCCGCGGTCGCCACCCTGTCCACCATCGCCGGAGTCATTGCCGCCGCCGAGACGATGACCATCACCACCCATGACAGCGCGGTACTCGTCGTCGTTGTGGTCGTCTCGGCGCTGGTCGCAGGCGCATGCGCGTACGGCATCGGCCGCGGGGTCACCTCGACGATCAAGGCGAGTGCACAAGCGGTCGCACGGTATGAGTCCGATCGCACCGCCGAAGCCAACCGCCGCGAGCTGGTGGCCTGGATGTCACATGACCTGCGCACACCGATCGCGGGTATCCGTGCGATGGCGGAGGCCCTCGAGGACGGCGTCGTCACCGACGAGGAAACAGTCGGGTGCTACCACCGCGGGATCCGCGACGAGTCGGTCCGGCTCACCGCGATGGTCGACGGATTGTTCGAGCTCGCGCGCCTGCACAGCGGCACCTTGTCGTTGCAGCGTGAGCAGATCGCTGTCACCGACCTCGTCGCGCAGGCACTGCCGACCGCGTCCGCTCTCGCTGCGGCGAGACAGATCCGGATCGCCGACGAGGTCGCCGAGGCCACCGTCGAGGTTGATGCCGACCAGTTCGACCGGGTGCTGCGCAACCTGCTGTCCAACGGCATCCAGCACACACCGCCCGGCGGCACGATCCTGATCACCAATCGCGTTGCCGCCGGCCACACCGTGATTGCCGTGCAGGACGAGTGCGGCGGGATCCCTGACGAGCACCTCTCTCGAGTGTTCGACATCGCGTTCCGAGGCGGGGCCGCGCGGACGCCGGCACCCGACCGAGGTGCCGGCCTGGGGCTGGCGATCGCCCGCGCGATAGTGCAAGCGCACGGCGGCGCGATCGACGCCACCAACACCGACACCGGCTGCCGATTCGCGATCACGCTGGCGACCGTCCCAACGTCGAGCCCACCATCCGACGAGTCGGCCCTGAGCTCCGTGGTCCGCCAGGGCTGACCGCTCACAACCGGCCATTGCACCCTCACTGGGGAGAGGATGTCGGGATGACGGGGTCTGGGCTCGGTGCGCGTTTAGCCGCCTCAAACCACAAGGAGCCGACGATGCGGCTGGTTCAGATCGCTCGCTACCCCGTCAAGTCGCTGCAAGGCGAGCTTGTGTCCAGCGCGGAGATCGAGGTGAACGGCGTGCAGGGCGACCGCTGCTGGGGAATCCGCGACGAGGTCACCGGTAAGGTCCTGACCGCGCGGCGCGCACCGGAACTGCTGTTCGCGACCGCGGCCCTGGCATCAGACGGCACCCCACTGATCACCCTGCCGACGGGCGTCACCTGCCGCGGGCCCGGCGCCGACACTGACGCCGCTCTTTCGGACTGGCTTGGCAAGCCGGTGCGCCTGGTGAGCTCGGTGGGCGCGCCGGCTGCCAGGGCGGAGTACTTCGCCGACGCCACCGACGACACGAGCGAAGCGGTCGAGTGGACGATGCCCGCAGGCCGGTTCGTCGACGCGCTGCCTCTGCTCGTCCTGACGACGGCAAGCCTGCGCACTGCGGCCGCGCTGCATCCGGACGGCGACTGGGATCTGCGCCGGTTCCGTGCGAATCTCGTGGTGGACGTCGCGGGGGAGGGCTGGGTCGAGGACGACTGGTGCGCGCGATCGATTCTTCGGATCGGCGACGTGAGCCTGCAGCCGCAGGCGCCGTGCATCCGCTGCACGATGGTCACCCGCCCGCAGCCCGACCTCGACGAAGACCGCGAGACGTTTCGCACTCTTGCCCGTCACCACCGAGGGAATTTCGGGGCGTGGACCGCCGTCAACATCGGCGGGAGGCTCCGCGTTGGCGACGAGGTCGGCATTGACCCGCTTTGAGTCCGGCCGTCCGCCGGTGAGCCGGTGGTCGCCGGCATATCGCCGCGACGAAGGCGGACCTGGGCCCAGCTTCGACGGGTTAGCGCGCTACTTGCGACGCGGAAACGAGCCTGATCCTGCGGTAATGTCAGGCCGTTCCGTCCGGGTGCGAACGGAGACCGATGATGACCACAACTCTCCGCATCTCGAAGGTCGGGCACCTCGTCCTGCGGGTGCGCGACGTCGAGGACTCGCTGGCGTTCTACCGCGACATGCTCGGGCTTCGGGAAGTGGGCCGGGGCGAGTTCGGCGAAGGTCTGATGGTGTTCCTTTCGACGGGGCACAACCACCACGACCTCGCATTGGTCCAGGGCGACGCCGACGCTCCCCGAGGGTCGATCGGGCTGCACCACTTCGCGTTCAAGATCGGCGACACCCTGGACGAGCTCGTGGCGGCCAAAGCCAACCTGGATGCCAGGGGTGTTGTGGTGCATGCGGCGTTCGACTTTCGGGTGAGCAAGGCGCTCATCGTCGCGGATCCCGACGGCAACGCCGTTGAGCTGTACGTAGACACCCACCCAGAAGAGTGGCGAGCCGA
>Ga0265340_10002626_pt1 | contig 10221 bp, 7 predicted proteins | sample 4CB225metaG_FD_202082 | JGI IMG/M metagenome (GOLD analysis project Ga0265340, IMG submission 202082) | Rhizosphere microbial communities from Carex aquatilis grown in University of Washington, Seatle, WA, United States - 4-CB2-25 metaG | ecosystem: Host-associated > Plants > Roots > Rhizosphere...
TTCGCCAAGGATCAGGGGATCGAGGAAGTACAGAAGCTGCCTCGGGCTCAAATGGATCGACTAGCAAATGGAATCGAGCATCAGGGGCTCATTTGTTGGGCTCCGCCACTGGATTTCGTGAAGCTCGACAGCCTGATGCGCGATCCTCGACTCATTGCGCTAGCATTAGACGAAATCCAGGATCCCCAGAATTTCGGCGCAATCATTCGATGCGCAGTGGGCATAGCCAATGCGGCAGTAATATGGGGTGAACATGCATCGGCACCTTTGACGCCCGCAACCTTCCGAGCTTCGGCTGGCGCGATTGAGCAAGCGAAGCTTTGTCGAGTCCGGTCACTGCGCGACGCGCTGGCGCAATGTAAAGATGCGGGAATTAACGTCATTGGCCTCGACGCCAAGGCGCAACTCGCCCTGCATAAGCATTCGTTCGCTGGCCCTACAGTTCTGGTGTTGGGCAGTGAGCATCGTGGTCTGGGGCGGGCAATAAGGTCTAGTTGCACTGATTTCGGCCGGTTAGAACTTTCGGGGCGTCTTGATTCGCTAAATGTATCAGTGGCGGCAGGTATTGCTCTCCACACGGTGCAGATTTCAAGAATTACATTGAACAGTTAGCAGCAATTCCTTGTTGCGGAAGTTCAGGGCTCCTGTAGCTGCCCCAGACGTTGGGACCTGCTCAGTCCGAGTCTACTCAGTAGAACACGCTCACTTCGGCGCACAACAACAATAAGAACCCATAATACGATGGGTTACGTAACAAGTTTGACTTGAATTCTCAAGAATTTCAAAACACTTCACTCTGTACTTCAAGGCCGCGCAATGACCTTCGTAAAGGCCTCGATTGCGCGCTGAATATCGGTCTCTCGAGTCGTGGGGCCAAGTGAGATACGGACCGTCGCACGAGCGCGGTCCGTTCCCAACATGGATGTGATCACGGGCGAGACTTCCGCAGTGCCGGCGGCGCAAGCGCTACCACTTGAAATGCAAACACCTTCAAGATCGAGAGCCGCTACTAGTTCGGCCCCCGACCATCCCGGTACATGAAGACTCGTTACATGCCCCAGGCGTTCGGAGTCATTGGACACGTTGGGTTCGGCCAACCCTCGCAATGCGCGCTCAAATCTGTTTCGAAGAATAGCAATCGCTTGGTATCGCGTAGGGCCATCGTGCGCGCCTTCCAGAGCCGCACCAAATCCAGCCACTGAAACAGAATCAAGAGTCCCTGGCCGCAACCCACGCTCTTGCGACCCTCCAACCAAACCGGGGCGCGGGGTTCGCATCCCACATCTCCAAGCTAGTGCCCCAATGCCCTTGGGACCCTGAATTTTGTGCGCTCCCAGCGACACGCTATCCCAGGCACTCCAGGCAGAAGGTTCCAGCTTGCCTACGGCCTGAACCGCATCAACATGAAGCCACGCGTCCATGCGGTGGGCGATCGAGGCTACCTCTTCAATGGGCTGAATGACGCCAGTTTCGTGGTTTACAGCCATGACGGCCACGCACGTACCGCTTGGCATGTCCTGGAGACAATCTTCCAAAGAGTCCAACTTAACTTGGCCGCCTGCTTGGACACCAAGCCACCTTACGGGTTTACCGGCTTCTTCAAACCGTTCGCCAATCCGTGCAATTGATGGATGCTCCAGCCGGCTGAGCACCAATCCAGGGGCATCATATACGGCCCAATTGTTTGACTCAGTTCCGCCTGACGTAAAGATGATGTCACGAGGGTGGGCCTTGAGGAAGTCCGCAAGCCTAAACCTGACAGTTTCGATCAAAGATTTGGCTGCTTGTCCTAGGCTATGCGTACTCGAGGGATTTGCCCAGAACCGCTCCGCAGCATCCACCATTCTGGCGAGCACGTTCGGGCTGATCGGACTGGTAGCGTTCCAGTCCAAATAGGTTCGTTCGCGCGCACAAGGTTGATTCGATGTCGAGGAACTGCTTTCGCTCATGGCATCGGAGATGACGAAGCACGTTCAGGTACAACTAGGTAGAATCCAGCACCGTGAAATCGAACGTCGGCGACGGTTTCGTCAGCGGGCGAAGCGCAACGCACATCGCCTCCGTGGCCCTGGGCGATTCCCCTCACGATAGCCAAGCCGACCCCCGTTCCGCCGTGCAGCCTGGTAGGAGAGCCGTCACCCTGCACGAAGGGCTCGAAGAGATGGTCCATCGTGGTGGCGGCTACGCCAGGACCGGTGTCCAATACGCACAACTCGAAGTGTCCGGTTGCCAGCCTACGCACGCGAACACCAACTGTTCCTCCGGTTGGTGTAAACTTCACGGCGTTATCAAGCAAATGATCAACCGCTCGCGCTAGTCGCTCCGAGTCCCCCCACCCCTTCACGCCTGAACGAGGGACGTCGAATACGAGCCGGCACCCGCGATCCTGAATGTTCGGACTACGACGTTCAATTGCCTGACGCACAACCTGACCGAAATCGTAGTCATGGTGTACGAACCGAAGCCTCCCAGTTTCCAGACCAGTCACATCGAGCAGATTCTCGATCAGGCCCCTGAGTCGCTGAACGCAATCGTCCATTGCCCTCAAAGCCTTCTCTTGAGATGGCACAATGTCCCCCAACTCTCCGTCCCGTAGAAGCTTCAAATAGCCCACTATCGGGGTCATCGGAGTGGACAACTCGTGCGTGACGTTACGGTAGAACTCCTTCCTAGCTCGATCCATATCGACCAATCGGGCGTTGACTGATTCGAGCTCTGCAATCTTGTTCTCGAGGTGGGACACAATACGCTGCCCCTGCTGTCGCAAGTGCTTTCGAGCGCGATCTGGTGATGTCTGTTCACGCCGGCCCCCAAGATAGGTCTGAATCGTGTCAGCAAACGAACGAGCATCTATGGGTTTTTGGAGGTAACCGTCGCAACCAACGCTTAGACTCGTATCTCGATTGCCCTCCGCCGTAATGGCAACGATGGGCACATTCCTCAACGAGGGTTCCGAGCGCAAGCGAAGCGTCACTTCATAACCGTCTAGGCCAGGGATCGCAATATCGACTAGCACCAGATCCGGACTCTCGGAAACCGCCTTACGGATACCCTCAAGGCCATCCACAGCATCAATCACGTCGAAACCGGATGACGACAGTAGCTTTCGAACGAGTAAGCGATTGGCCGAATCGTCCTCAATGTGCAGAATACGCGGCATTAATTCTTATCCATCTTTGACCATATACACCGCCCACCGCAAGCCGGAATGTGTCAAGCCCATTGAAAATCCGCCGGAGCCGGCCAAATCCCGGACGACATCGACTTGCCTAAGGTTCGACCATGCTAGCATTGCCCAGCTTCCAACGGCTGAAACTGCACAGGTCTTTACTCGTGTATTTGGGAACCGAAGCGCGGAGATAATTCGATGACTGGACATGAGCCTGGAAGTCCCGCGCCTCGACGACACGTTTTCGTCGTCGATGACGACGCAGCCATCAGGAACATGGTTGTGCGCTTACTCAACATCAACTATCGAGTCACTTCGGCTGCCGACCCACATGAAGCACTCGCCGTTGCCAGCCGCGAGTCGGTGATCGACCTACTACTACTCGACGTAATGATGCCTGGGATGAATGGCTTTGAACTCGCAAAACAACTTCGGCTATTGCCGAGCTGCGAGAAAGCGTGCCTCATTTTTCTCACCGCACGGGACTTACCTGGTGACAAGATTAAGGGCATTCAGGCTGGCGCACGCAACTATATTGTAAAACCATTTGTAATTGAAGATCTCCTGACTCGAGTTAAGAAGGCCTTGACCTTTTGAGAGTTAGCGAATTAATCACCACGATGTCGCAAAAACTGGTCCGCGTGCCCTTGGGTTTTTGGTCGTCCACTTCACTGGCACTCATGTCTGGCGCGCTATATTTCGCGGCTTTTCCAGGCGTGGACATTTGGCCATTGGCATTCGTGGCACTAGTACCATTCATCGTCGCCCTCCAAGGACAGACCCCTCGCAGAGGTCTGTGGCTCGGTTGGGTAGCGGGCTTTACGATGACCATGTCGGGCTTTTACTGGCTGCTAGACATGCTTCGGGTTTTCAGCGGCTTTCCGACAATCCTCTGTGTGCTCTTCATGGCATTGCTCTGTGCCTATCAGGCCGGCAGAATGGCTTTGACTGGATGGTTGGCGACGCGGGCGACTTCGCGGAACTGGCCTTTTGGAGTGGCTTTCACTCTCGCTTTTGCCACCGGAGAGTTTGCTTTCCCTCTGCTTTTTCCATGGTACTATGGGGCAACAGTGCATCAGTGTCCGACCCTGATGCAGACCGCGGAACTGGGCGGGCCAATTGCCGTGGGTCTGGTGTTGGCAACCTTCAACTTGGCAGTTGCTAGCATCGTCCTCGCGGCATTGCAGCATAGACGACAGAATTGGCGGCTCCACGTCGGGCTCGTTTCCGTGGTTACACTCGCCTTGGTTTACGGGATTCTTAGGATTCATTCCGTGCGCCGAATCGCATCCGCCGCTCCCAAAGCGCATGTCGGCCTGGTGCAAGCCAACATGAGTCTCTTTGGTAAGCGTCACGAGATGGAAGAGGGTCTTCACCGCCATTTGGTTTTGACCAAGGAACTCAACGATCGACACAAGCTTGACCTTGTAGTGTGGAGTGAGACGAGCGTCATGAGGCCCGTCGAGGAGTCGAACCTCTCCGTTGATGTGCCACATAGCTTCGCCAACAAGTTGGGGGTTCCGGCTCTCTTTGGTTCAGTGCTGGTCCGCCCAGTGGACGACGAAAGATCCTACGTATTCTTCAATTCTGCATTGGCCACCGATTCTGACGGCAATGTCAAAGGTCGCTATGACAAGACATACTTACTAGCCTTTGGAGAATATCTGCCGCTCGGTGAAACATTTCCCATTCTCTACAGATGGTCGCCCAATTCGGGTCATTTCTCACAAGGTACCTCGCTGGCGCCCGTCAAGTTCGGCGATCACTGGGTATCCACCAACATCTGCTACGAAGATCTGAGTCCGTCCTTCGTCAACAAGATGATGCGGCACCACGATGCAGAACTCATCGTCAACATGACGAACGATGCTTGGTTTGGTGACACGCTCGAGCCCTGGCAACATCTGGCCTTGGCGAAGTTTCGCGCCATTGAACAACGCCGCTACCTGATCCGGTCCACCAACAGCGGCATCAGTGCTTTCATTGACCCCACCGGTGAGGTGATCGCGCACACAGGTGCCTTTGAACAAGCAGCGCTCGCTCGCGATGTTTCTTGGATGCAGGGAAAGACCGTCTACCGACAGTTGGGTGACCTGCCCTGGTTGGCTGCGAGCCTCGTGAGTGCCGTGTTGGCATGGAGGCGTAGACGACAAGCACTACCCCTCAGCAAGGCGATCGCGACATAAACCTTACGAACCTTAGTAGCGAACACACGAACCTCGAATTCCCGACAAAGCGCTCGGCTAGGCCAAGTGGCCACGACGTTCATGAAGGCGTGTGGCGAGTGCATTCGCTACGAGCACTAATGCGGTGCTCCCAGACACCGCAGAAGCCGAATGCCAAGCGAACACAGGCCTGGCCATAGCAGTGCCAGCCCCGGCGCCACAAATGCAGCGGCGCTCTGGGCAGAGATTCGAGTGAATTCCTGCTGCTCGGAGGTTTGCTGCTTCAACATCACTAGCTAGGTCATCGTCCGTATGCAGAACGGCCTCGTCTTGCCGCGGAGGCGGCAAAATGCGCGGACGAAGTCCGACGACTCCCTGACCTCGGCACTCCAGACCAAGAGCGTCAATCATCGCTCGCTGCACGTGCCGAGGAGCCTTGGTACGAGTGGGGGCCCAATCGACCGCAAGGAGCCGGTTCTGGGCTACGAATCTTCCGAAGTCGTGATATCGTCGCGATTGCGATGATTACTGTTGGTTGTGCCGGATTTGCAGTGCCTGCGACACGGTACTTCAAGGAGTACCAGTTCGTCGAAATTCAGGAAACGCAACTGGCTGTTCCTGGACAAGGAACGTTGCGACGTTGGCAACGCGAAGCGCCTTCAGATTTCAACTTTGCCCTGCTCGGGCCCAAGGAAGTTGGGCAAGAAGCCTTCCGTGACGGCGCCGCAATCGAATCCGCATTAGTCAGCCTCAAGAGTGTTGCAACAGAGCTCAAGGCTCGTACGGTCGTGTTTCTTGCGGCGCAGGACTTTGCCCACAACCGCTCGAATAAGTCAGTGCTCAAGAATTTCCTGGGCCAGGCCAAGGCTCTCTTTGGATCCGTGGTTTTTGACGCAGGTCCGAGCTGGAAACCCGATGATGCCGATGGCATCGCGGAAGATACGGGAACCATAGCGGTGAGAGACCCGATGCAACATGGGCTCTCGAAACGGAAAGTTGCCTACTACCGACTGCCTGGCCCCGCAGGACACAAGTCTCGCTATGAAGATCCCGCGATCGACAAGCTCGCAGAAATCGTCGGGGCTGGTCCGAAACAACAGGCCACGTATGTGTTCGCAAACGTAGACATGTTCACGGATGCCAAGCGATTTCGTAAGGCCGCCGGGTTGCGGTAGCCGACCCCATCGCGTTTGCTCGTTCGGCGTGGCATCGACATCACACGGTGCCGCGACGATGCGGAAACGACTGGTTTCGCCGAAGCATATCGAGCGCAAGCGGGCCAAGTTTCACGGGAAACAACAGCTTATGCACATCGGACATCTGTTCAGCGTGCCAGATGCTCAGCGCGGTGATGCACAGACGAACGTCGCCTCGGCTATCCTACGATAATGTTGAGTATTTTACCGGGTACGTAAATGATCTTCCTTACCGGGCGTTCACCGATGAAGCGCTGAACACTTGCATCCTGCAGTGCGTTGGCCACTGCCAAATCCTGCGGTGCTTGCTTTGAAAGAGTGATTCTACCTCGCACTTTGCCATTCACTTGAACCCCCATCTCGATATCAGAATCTTCACAGAAGGCAGGGTCATAGATTGGCCATTCGCTTTCTGAAACACTCTGTTCGTGGCCGAGGACAGACCAGAGTTCCTCTGCAACGTGGGGCGCATAGGGGGCAAGACACTGCACCAAGCACTGAATCGCCAACTTGGGAGGACATGCGTAGGACGCCAGATGATTCGACAGAATCATCATGGCACTGATTCCGGTGTTGAATCGCAAGTTCTCGATGTCCTCACCCACCTTCTTTATTGTTCGATGAACCATCCGGGCAGTCTTCTCGTCCATGGCGTCAGCGGACAGTTCACGAGTACCAACCGCGTAAACGCGCTCCAGGAAGCGACGCACTCCTTGAATCCCGCTGGTTTGCCAAGGTTTCGACTGCTCCAGCGGTCCCATGAACATCTCGTACAGCCGAAGGCTGTCCGCACCAAACTCGTTGACTACGACGTCCGGATTGACCACGTTGCCGCGGCTTTTGCTCATTTTCTCGGCCACGCTAACGACACGGACCCCGTGCACGCCGTGAAACGTTAGGCTGTCGCGAATGACTACCTCGTTCTCATTGATCCAACGGGTCTCGACGAGCTCTCCCGTATCGGACAATCGAAGCTGGCCGTCACTGTCACCCTTCGTGACCCTGGGATCGTCGCCGTCCAGCGCGCGCACCATGGTGCCGTCTGAACCCAGTACTGCGTACCAACGAAACACCATTCCCAGAATAAGGCCCTGGTGAACCAACTTCGTGAACGGCTCTCTGTCTTTCACCACGCCAATATCGAACAGGACTTTGTGCCAGAAACGCGCGTAGAGCAGATGCAGGACAGCATGCTCACTGCCGCCCATATATAGGTCAACGGGCATCCAATCGTTGTATGCCTGCTCGCTGATGAGTCGGTCACGATTGCTAGGGTCGAGAAAGCGCAGATAGTACCAGCAGGAGCCGGCCCACTGAGGCATCGTGTTAGTTTCTCGTGCAAACCACTGGCCTTCTCGTTGAAAGAACCGCCACTCCAATGCTTTCGCCAGCGGCCCGCGCGGATCATTTCCCGGCCGATAGTCTTCCATTTCGGGCAATTGTAGGGGCAATTCAGCGTCACTCAGCGCCATTGGCTTTGAGTAGTCAATCTCGTAAGCATCACCTTTCCGAGGATCGCCAGAGGTTTTGACAGGAAAGAAGATTGGGATCGGCTCCCCCCAATAGCGCTGCCGTGAGAAGACCCAGTCGCGCAACCGGTAGTTCACTTTGCGCTCACCGATTCCGAGCGACTCGAGATGCTCAATGACCACCCGCTTCATCTGGGCGGTTGGCATGCCGTCGAATTGCCCGGATTGAATGGAAATACCTTCTTCTGCAAAGGCTGATTCAATCGCCCCGTGCAGTTTTCCATCAGGACTGACGACCTCGATGATGGGCAGATTGAACCGTTTCGCGAACTCGAAATCGCGCTCATCGTGGGCAGGCACGGCCATGATCGCACCCGTCCCGTACGCGCCGAGCACGTAGTCCGCGGTATAGACCGGGATTGGCTTTTGCGTGAGGGGATTCATTGCGTAAGCGCCGGTGAAAATCCCTGTCTTGTCTTTGCCCAGAGCGGTTCGCTCAAGGTCGCTCTTACTCGCCGCTGCTGCGGCATAAGCCTGCACCGCGCTCCGTTGCTCGTCAGTCACAATCTCGAGCGTCAGCGGGTGGTCAGGCGCAACGACCATGTATGTGGCGCCAAAAAGAGTATCCGGCCTGGTTGTGAAGCAGCGCAGTTTCTCACTGCGACCAACGAGCGGAAAATCGACTTCAGCGCCTTCACTTCGACCAATCCAATCCCTCTGCTTCTGCTTGGTTTCGGGCCAATCGAGACCTTCTAGGTCCTGCTCCAACTGATCGGCGTAGGCGGTGATCCTTAGTTGCCACTGTCGCAAGGGCTGCCGAACAACTGGGTGGTTGCCTCGCTCACTGCGGCCATCGATGATCTCTTCGTTGGCCAGTACAGTGCCGAGCGCGGGACACCAATTGACTGGTATTTCCGCCTGGAATGCAAGCCCACGTTCGAAAAGGCGCAGGAAGATCCATTGGGTCCATCGCACGTATTCGGGATCCGTGGTGGCGATTTCGCGCTCCCAGTCATAGGCAAATCCCAACCGTTTGAGCTGTGCCCTGAACCGATCGATGTTCTGCCTCGTGGTAAGAGCGGGCGGCGTCCCAGTCTGGATTGCGTATTGTTCGGCGGGCAAACCAAAGGCGTCCCAGCCCATGGGGTGCATAACGTCGAAACCGCGCATTTTCTTGTACCGGACAACGATATCCGTGGCCGTGTAGCCTTCTGGGTGGCCCACATGAAGCCCGTTGCCTGACGGGTAAGGAAACATGTCGAGCGCGTAATACTTGGGCCGTCCAGGCCGTCGCTGCGAACGAAACGTCTGGTTCTTGTCCCAGAATTCCTGCCAACGCGCTTCAAGCGCGAGATGGTCGTAGGGCATGGTCGCGGGTTTAGCAGAAATCAACGTGGCCAGGGCCTCCGGGGAAGCCTATCGGTGACGCGATGACTGCAATTTGCGCTGCAAGCGCAGTCTGCGCCGGTCCGCATCAGCCGCAGATTCACCGGTCCCGCGTTCCAGTAGCTCCAGCGCCTGCAGCGGCCTCTTGGCGTGGTGCTCGTACAGCTTAGCTAGCTCGAGGCGTAGACTCGGATCATCTACCGTTTCACACAGAGCTTCGAAATGAGACAGGGCGCTATCGCGATCGCCTCGCGCTTTTGCCAGCTCCGCTCGCAAACGTCGAGCATCGGTTCCTCCGCCCAGTTGAACGGCGCGCTCTGCAACGGATTGCGCTCGCTCCAAGTCGCGTGCGCGCCGGAAGACCCGACCAAGCGGCACTAGATCTGCGCCATCCATGCGTTCTAACGGCTCACCATAGAGTCCGGCCAGCGCAACCATGCTCAGAACGTCGATTGCATTGTGTTCGATCACCGGCCGAAGTGCTTCTTCGTCTCCGGTACGCAGGAAATGATTGTAGCGAGGCCCCATTTCTGCTCCGTCGATGTCGGGCCCTCGATCGAGCGCCAGCGTCTCCACCTCGAGGGCCTTCAAGTTGACGCGAGTCATTCTGGGCTTGTGCAATCGCCGGGCCACGTGGAGCAAGTCCAAGTGTTGCACAATTCTCGGGACTTCCAGGCGATTCATTACGAAACGACCTGCCAACAAGGGCCAATCGAAAGATTTGCCGTTGAACGTAATGAGCACCGATGACGCCGCGAGTCGCTCTACCAGCGCCTCCAACTGAGCGGCTTCATCCGCTGGACTCCTCAGCAGCAATTGCTCGAGCACCAGGTGCT
>Ga0265340_10002627_pt1 | contig 10218 bp, 2 predicted proteins | sample 4CB225metaG_FD_202082 | JGI IMG/M metagenome (GOLD analysis project Ga0265340, IMG submission 202082) | Rhizosphere microbial communities from Carex aquatilis grown in University of Washington, Seatle, WA, United States - 4-CB2-25 metaG | ecosystem: Host-associated > Plants > Roots > Rhizosphere...
GCTTGGAAATACAAGTGGCGGCTTGACGCTCGGCAACGCCACGACAACCGGTACCCTGCAGCTCGGCGCCAGCTTCGACCTCGCGAGCACGCGCGCCATCACGCTCGGCGCGGGCGGCGGTACGATCGATACCAATGGGTTCGACACGACGATATCGCATGAAATCGGCGGAACTGGCGCCCTGTCGGAGACCGGCGGTGGCATGTTGACGCTGACCAGCACCTCCAATTCCTATTCCGGCGGCACGGTGGTCAAGGGCGGCTCGACGCTGGTGATCGGCAACGACCATGAGCTTGGTGCTACCACAGGCGGCCTGACGCTTGGTGATGCCACGACAAGCGGTACGCTAGCGCTGGGCGGACACTTCGATTTGTCGAACACACGCGCGATCAGCCTGGGCGCTGGCGGCGGCACGATCGAAACGAACGGATACGACACGACCATCTCGCAGGGCATCGGCGGAACAGGCGAATTGACAATTAAGGGACTTGGAGAAGTGTTGCTCTCCGGTACCAACACGTACTCTGGTGGTACGATTGTCTCGTCAAACAATCTCATTATTGGTGATGGTGGCACGACGGGCTCGATTATCGGAGATGTCACAGTTGGCGTTACGACCAGTTCCGTCACGCTTATGTTTCAGCGATCTGACGATATTGTGTTCGCTGGAAATATCTCCGGCTTGGGTTATGTCGATCAAAATGGATCGGGTACGCTAACGCTGTCCGGAATCAACACAAATGTGGGCGGCATGGCCATTTCGCAAGGTACACTTGCGGTTGGCGCGGACAACAACCTTGGCGATCCCAGCGCCCATATTCAGTTTTTCGGGACGGCATCGACTTTGAAGTTTTTGTCGTCGTTCGAGAGCGCGCGGGAGATTGATCTTGTCTGCTGCGGCTCGGCAGCTTTTGATACGAATGGATATACGGTCACTCTGTCTGGGCTGGTCACAGGCGTTCGCAGTTTTATCAAGAAAGGTGCTGGAACGCTTATTCTGTCGGGCACCAACGATTATTCTGGAGGCACAACTGTAACCGCTGGCGCGCTCAGCATTTCGTCGGACGATAATCTCGGCAGCGGCGGCACGCTGGAGTTGGACAACGGTACGACCCTTTACACCACGGCGGACGGAACATTCACGCACGACGTCACGGTGGAGGGCGACCCGACATTCAACGTGGCAAGCGGCACGACCACGATTTGGACCGGTGAGATCGACAACGGCGCGTCCGCGGGCGATGTGGAGGTGGACGGCGGCGGCACGCTAGCGCTGTTCAACACGGCCAACTCCTATTCCGGCGGCACGGTGGTCAAGGGCGGCTCGACGCTTGTGATCGACGACGACGGCGAACTTGGCGCCACGACGGGCGGCCTGACGCTCGGCGATGCCACAACGTCGGGCACGTTGCTGCTTGGTGACAGCTTCGACCTCGCGAGCACCCGTACCATTACGCTCGGCGCGGGCGGAGGTACAATTGATACGTTCTTCTTCGACACGACGATCTCGCAAGGAATCGGCGGAAGCGGCGAGTTGACGGTGGACGGTTTCGGAACGCTGACGCTTCTCGGAACGAACACTTATACCGGTGGCACAATGATCTCCGGGGGCAGGCTCGTGCTTGGCGATGCCGGCGATTCCGCGTCGATTGTCGGCGCGGTCGTCAACAACAGCCAATTTGTTCTCGACAACGCCGATACCAGCGCAATGACGGATATCACAAACAATGGACTGACCGAATTCGAGAACACGCAGTCGGCGGGAACATTGACTATCGTCAACAACGAACGGCTCGTATTTGTAGATGACAGCACCGCCGGCAGTGCCGTCATCACGAGCGGCCAGGGAACATCGGTAGAATTCGCCTACTCCGCAAGCGCTGGTAACGCGAGCATCACCACCGACGGTGTCGAAATCTCCCCCTCCGATCTGGGGGCCGGGCTGTTCTTTTACCACACCAGTACGGCAGCGAACGCGACCATCGTGAACAACAACGACGGCGCGACGCTGTTCAGCGATGACAGTACTGCCGGCTCGGCATCCATCACCAACAACAACAGCGGCGTGCTCGATCCCGTCGATTTCGCCTCCGGCGGCACCTATTTCGAAAGCGCCAGCACCGCGGGAACCTCGACAATCCTCAACAATACCGGCGGAATCACCTATTTCACTGGCACCAGCACCGCCGCCAACGCGACGATCACCAACTCCGGCGGAACGACTTATTTCTCAGGGAACAGCACCGGAGGCACGGCGCAGCTCATCACCGATGCGGACGGCGTGGTCGATTTCTCTGCGAGCACAGGCCCGAACGACGACAACAAACTGACGGCGGGCTCCCTTGCAGGCGCGGGCAATTTCTACCTCGGCGCCAATCAGCTCACCGTCGGCGGCAACAACCTTTCCACCACGGTCTCCGGCGTCATCAGCGATTGCGGAGCGGGTGGAACCGCATGCGAAGGCGTTGCCGAGTCGGTCGCCTCCACCACCGGCGGTTCGCTGGTGAAAGCGGGAACCGGCACGCTGACGCTGACCGGCGCCAACACCTATACCGGCGGCACGACGATCTCCGCCGGCACATTGCAAATCGGCAATGGCGGCACGACGGGTTCCGTGACGGGCGATATCGTCGATAACGGTACGCTCGCATTCGACCGCTCCGACGCGGTGACTTTTGCGGCGGGGGCAATTTCCGGAACGGGAATCCTGCAGCAAGACGGCAGCGGCGATCTCACGCTCACGGGAACGAGTACCTTCTCGGGAACAACGGCGGTCAACTCCGGGACGCTCTCGGTGAACGGGTCGATTGGATCCAGTGCGGTCACGGTTAATTCCGGCGGCACGCTGGGCGGCACCGGCACCGTCGGCGCTACCTCGGTTCAAAGCGGCGGCATACTTTCGCCCGGAAATTCCGTCGGAACTTTGACGATCAGCGGCAACCTGGTTCTTGCGCCGGGCGCGACGTATTTTACCGAAATCGCGCCTTCGTCCGCCGACGAGGTGGTCGTCACCGGCACGGCGAGCATTTCCGGCCAATTGCTGGCCAGCTTCGCTTCGGGTACCTACACGCCGGGAACGCAGTACACCCTTGTCGCGTCAACCGGCGCGCTCAGCGGCACCTTCTCGAATTTCGACACGCTTGGACTGCCAGCGGGATACCGTGCAACGTTGAGCTACGACGCGCACGACGTATACCTCACCGCCAATCAGGTGTCGTTTGTCTGGAGCGCGACGCCTGGGACGACAGATTGGAACACGGGCACGAACTGGAAATACGGCTTCGTACCTGGCTCTGGCGAAACGGCGGAATTCGATACGACGACGGGGCCGACTGTCACCGTTTCGCAAGCGGGCAGCGTGAAATCGTTGTGGTTCCATGCAACGGCGCCGGCCTATGCCATCGCTGTGACCGGCTCGGCTTCCGGCGCCGCATCGCTGACGCTGACAGACGGCATCGTCGACGACTCTAGCCATCCGCCGACCATCACGGTCAGCGGGATTTCCGGCGACACCGGCACTCTGACGTTTGCCGCCACCGGCAATGCAGCCGACGCAAATCTGGTCGCCGGCAATTTCGGCAAGATTGTATTCCAGGGCACAAGCGACACGGGCGCTTCCGCAACGCTGGTCGCACAAAGCGGAGGCACTATCGACTTTTCAGGTACCACCGGCGCGGCAGGCGACAAGAAGATCTTCGCCGGAAGCATCGCGGGCGCCGGAGCCTTCAATCTTGGCGGCAATGTGCTGACCGTAGGTGGCCTGAACACCTCGACGGAAGTCGGCGGCGTCATCGCGGATGGCGGCGCAAGCGGCGGCACCGGCGCATCGCTCGTCAAAGTCGGCAGCGGCACCCTAATTCTGTCCGGCAGCAACACCTACACAGGCGGGACCACGATCAGCGCCGGGACCCTGCAGATCGGGCATGGCGGGACGACAGGCAGCGTTACCGGCAACATCACCGATAACGCCGCGCTTGTCTTCAACCGTTCCGATTCAATCACATATGGCGGCGTGATCTCGGGTACGGGAAGTGTACAACAAATCGGCAGCGGTACGTTGATCCTGACCGGTAACAACACCTACAAAGGCGGGACCACGATTAGCGCCGGGACCCTGCAGGTCGGCAATGGCGGAACCGGCGGCTCAGTGGCCGGCAATATCACCGACAACGCCGCGCTTGTCTTCAACCGTTCGGATTCAATCACATACGGCGGCGTAATCTCGGGCGCCGGCACTCTGCTGCAAAGCGGCAGCGGCACCCTGATTCTGTCCGGCAGCAACACCTACACAGGCGGGACCACGATCGGCGCCGGCACTCTGCAGATCGGCAATGGCGGAACCGGCGGCTCAGTTGCCGGCAACATCACCGACAACACGGCGCTTGTCTTCAACCGTTCCAATTCAATCACTTACGGCAGCGTGATCTCGGGCACGGGAAGTGTACAACAAATCGGCGGCGGTACGCTGGTCCTGACCGGCAGCAACACCTATGCCGGCGGCACGACGATAGCTGCCGGGACCCTGCAGATCGGCAATGGCGCGACGACAGGAAGTGTTACCGGCAATATCGCCGACAACGCCACGCTTGTCTTCAACCGTGCGAATTCAATCACATTTGGCGGCGTAATCTCGGGCACGGGAAGTGTACAGCAAATCGGCAGCGGTACGTTGATCCTGACCGGCGGCAACACCTACACAGGCGGCACGACGATTGCTGCCGGGACCCTGCAAATCGGTAATGGCGCGACGATAGGAAGTGTTACCGGCAATATCGCCGACAACGCCACGCTTGTCTTCAACCGTTCCGATTCCATCACATATGGCGGCGTGATCTCGGGCGCGGGAAGTGTACAGCAAATCGGCAGCGGTACGCTGATCCTGACCGGCAGCAACACCTCCGCCGGTGGCACTACGATAGCTGCCGGTACCCTGCAGATTGGTAATGGCGCGACGACAGGCAGTGTTACCGGCAATATCGCCGACAACGCCGCGCTTGTCTTCAACCGCTCCGATTCAATCACATTTGGCGGCGTAATCTCGGGCACCGGCACTTTGCTGCAAAACGGCAGCGGTACGTTGATCCTGACCGGCAGCAACACCTACGCCGGTGGTACTACGATAGCTGCCGGTACCCTGCAGATTGGTAATGGCGGGACGACAGGCAGTGTTACCGGCAATATCGCCGACAACACGGCGCTTGTCTCCAACCGTTCCGATTCAATCACATTTGGCGGCGTAATCTCGGGCACGGGAAGTGTGCAACAAATCGGCGGCGGTACGCTGATCCTGACCGGCAGCAACACCTACACGGGTGGCACCACGATCTCAGCGGGCGTACTACAGATTGGCAACGGCGGCACGAGCGGAACCGTAAACGGCGACATCGCCGACGGTGCGACGCTCAACTTCGACCACTCCGACGCGTATACATTTGGCGACGTGATTTCGGGAACCGGCGCCGTGCAACAAATCGGCAGCGGTACGTTGATCCTGACCGGCAGCAACACCTACACAGGCGGCACCACGATCAGCGCCGGCACTCTGCAGATCGGCAATGGCGGAACCCGCGGCTCAGTGGCCGGCGATATCGTCGACAATGCGACGTTGAGCTTCAACCGTTCCGACACTTACACATATGACGGCGTGATCTCGGGGACCGGCGGCGTCAGTCAGATCGGCAACGGCATGACGGTGCTGACAGCCGTCAGCACGTACAGCGGCCCCACAACGGTCACTTCGGGCATCCTCGATGTGAATGGCTCGATTGCCAATTCCACGGTCGCGGTCAACGGCGGTCAGCTCAAGGGAATCGGCACGGTTGGCGCGACCACGGTCGGCAACGGCGCGAGCGTTGCGCCAGGCAATTCCATCGGAACGCTGAACGTCGCAGGCGACATCACCTTCGCGGCGGGCTCAACCTACCAGGCCGAGACCAATGCCGCCGGCGCATCCGACCTGATTAATGCGTCGGGCACGGCGATTCTGCAGGGCGGTACGGTACAAGCGCAGGCTGCACCCGGCACCTATCTGCCGATTGCATACTATCGCATCATCAACGCCACGGGCGGTGTCACCGGCACCTTCTCGTCCGTCAGCAGCAGCCTGTCGAACTTGACGCCGTCCTTGATCTACAGCGCCAGCGGCGTCGACCTCAGGATGATCCGCAACGATCTGCATTTCGACACCTATGGCAACACACCGAACCAAATTGCGGCGGGTGCCGGCGTTTCCGCCGGAAAGGTCGGCAGCGCGCTTTATGTGACGATGGCCACCGTGGCGCTTACGCCGTCGGCGGTCCCGGTGGCACTGGATGCACTCTCCGGAGAAATACATGCCAGCATTCGCTCTGCGCTGATCGAGGATGACCGTATCATCCGGTTGTCGATTCTGGATCATCTATCCGACGCCTCTGGCGTCGGCACGATCGTCTGGGGCGATGCGTTCTCGACATGGGGCAGCGTCAATAGCGACGGCAATGCGGCAACCATGAACCACAGCAATGGGGGATTCATTGTGGGCGCCGATATGCCCGTGAGCGGCAGTGTGCGGGCCGGCATTGCCGGAGCCTACTCCGAGCACAAGCTCACCATCGCCAGCCGCGCGAGCACGGCGAACGGCGACAGCGGTCATCTCATCGCCTATGTCCGCTGGATGCAGGATGCGTTGTCGGTTCGCGGCGGCATTGATTACGGTTGGGGTAACAGCAGCGTGATGCGCCAAGTGCAGTTCACAGGCCTCTCAGAAAACGACGCAAGCTGGCAAGGCCATAGCACGACGCAGGTATTTGCCCAGGCGGCTTACACACTCAAGGCCGACGGCTTCCAAGCCCAGCCTTATGGCGACATTGCGCTGGTCGAGGCCTCCAGCGGAGCATTTGAGGAATCGGGCGGCGCGCAGTCCGATCTGAGCGGCGCCGAAAAGTCCGACTCTGTCACTATCGGCACGGCAGGCGTGCGGCTGCTCGCCGACGACATTACACAAGGCGATTGGATCTTCGCCCCCCGGGCGGCAATCGGCTGGCAACATGCCTTCGGTACGGTCAAGCCCGGACAGATCGTGTCCTTCGCCGCGACATCGCAGTCCTTCCAAGTCTTCGGCGTACCGCTCGATGCCGACGCGGCCGTGTTGCAGGCGGGCGTCGACGTCAAAGTCGGCGCGCAGGGCAAGCTCTCCGTTCTCTACGACGGGCTGTTCTCGGCCAAGATGCACGACGACACGCTACGGGCGCAGTTCGGGTGGACCTTCTAGATCAATACAAATCGCGACGGCATCAAACCGTCGCGATCATCAGTGCTTTGATCGTATGCATCCGGTTTTCCGCCTGATCGAACACCCGCGACCTCGGGCCCTCGAATAGCTCGTTTGAGGTGTCGAGCACATCCGGATGTTGCTTCGCGAACTGAGTGTCGTTGTCGTGCAACGACGGAAGGCAATGCAGGAAGATGCTGTCGGTGCGGCCGGTGGCGCTAAGCACGCAATCATCTATCTTATACGGCCGCAACATCGGGATTCGTTCTGCAGCGAGCGCCTCCTCCCCCATGGAAAGCCAGATATCGCCGTAGACGGCATGGCAACCGTCGACGCCCTCTTCAATGTTATCGGTTACGGCGATCCCAGATTGCGCATGCCGGGGCCTATCGAGATAGCGGCGAACGGCGGCTGGCGAGGGCTGCAGGGCCTTGGGCGCGACAATTCTTAAATCGAGGCCCATTTTACAGGCTGCAATCATCAGCGAATTGCCCATGTTGTTGCGGCCGTCGCCGACAAACGCGAGTTTCAGCCCGGCGACAAATCCGAATTCCTGCTTCAACGTCATCAGATCGGCCAGCACTTGCGTGGGATGATGATCGTCGGATAGCGCGTTCCAGACCGGGACGCCGGCATGTCTCGCCAGATCTTCAACCAGCTTGTGCTCGAAACCGCGAAACGCAATTCCGTCGAACATCAATCCAAGTACGCGAGCGATATCCTTGACGCTTTCCTTCGAGCCGAAGCGGATATCCTTGTCGTCAAGCACATCGACGTGGCCGCCCTCGTCGCTCGCCGCAACGAAAAAGGAGGCGCGCGTCCTGGTCGATGGCTTCAGGAATATAAGGCAAATATTGCGGCTCTGAAGCTTTCCCGAGAATTGGCGAGTCCGTTTCGCCTCTTTGAGCGAAATTGCCTGCGAGATGAGGTACTCGACGTCGGACGTGGAGAATTCCTCCAACGTTAAAAGGCTGCGCCCTTTCATTTCAACCGGCATCCTGTCCCTCGCCCACGAACTGGCCGCGTGCAGTCTATGTCCCGCTCGGCGGCGCATGTCCACGCTCTAAATGGTGTTAATAGCCGGCGGCGACTGCTGGTCCATTCTGGCCGAATCGGCCAGACTTCGCCGAAATCGATCGAGAGGCCGATCCAGGGCGCAAATACAAGGAATTTGGTGCCGGCGCGGACGCACGCAAGCGCAGACGCCAAACTAATTCTTGCAGCGGCGCGGATCGACATGCTCCAAAGGTCGAACGGGACGAGGCTAACCGGAGGTCGGTGCCATGGGACGCGCAACATCGTTAGAATTGCTCGCTTTCAACCTGAAGCTGCTCGGCCCGAAGAGCCGCAAGAACGTCCTGATCAGCGCCGGCGAGCTGGACAGCAAACGGCGGTTGCTGCCGGCGATTCGCCGCATTCTGGAATTGGACATCGATCTCTTTGCGACGCCTGGAACGCACCGCTTCCTGAACGAACACAACGTCAAGAGCGCGGAGATTCACAAGATCACGGACGGCCATGCGCCCAATATCCTGACGTTCCTCAAGGCCAACCGGTTCGATCTCGTCATCAACATTCTAACCGGCGATGAGGATTACGACGAATCGTCCGATGCCAAATTGATCCGCAGGATGTCGATCGAAAACGGCATCCCTCTTATCACCGACTGCGATGTGGCGATCGCCACACTCGAGCAGGTCTTGATCGATAGCGAGCGCGGTACCTATCGCTATAAGCTGGCCGACGATTCCGAGCCCTGGAATCTAAAGCTACACTTCCTGGAAACGGTCGAGCGTCTAGGCGGCATCGCAAATCATCATGCCCATTTCGACAAGGCCTATCTCATCACCTCCGAGAATTTGCGTCTGAGCCAGGTCGACATGCAAAAGAAGTGGGAGCTCTACAAATATCTCAAGGAGAACTATACCTACGACGATCTCGTGGAGCGCATAAGCCGCGGCGTCGAAACGATGATCGGCCAGGGCGTGACCTATTGCCGGACGATGGTGGACGCGGACAGCACCGTGGGCCTTCTGCCGACGCGGGCTGCGATGGAGGTGAAGAAGCGCTATGCAGACCGCATTCTGTTCGAAGTCGGCGTTCAGCCTCTTCAAGGCGTTCTCGATCCCGCATCCTACGAGCAATATGCGGAGGCCTGCCGCATGGCGGATTATTGCGGCGGTCTGCCGTCGCGCGACAATCCCCGCGAGGAACAACACCTCGACGTGATTCTCGACCTGGCCAAGCGGCTGGGCAAGCCGGTCGACGTCCACGTCGACCAGGAGAATAACCCGCTTCAACACGAAACCGAATTGCTCGCGATCAAGACGATCGAACACGGCATGCAGGGACGCGTATTCGGCGTGCATGCAATTTCGGTCGCCGCTAAGGACGAACGGGAGCAAGACCGCATCATCGAGAAGATCGTCGAGGCCGACCTCGGCATCATCATCTGTCCGTCCGCCGCGCTCAGCATGAAGCAGATCGCCATGACGGCGCCGCTGCACAACTCGATTGCCCCTTATCCCAAACTCCGAGAAGCGGGCGTGAAGTGCTATCTCGGCATCGACAATGTGCACGACCTCTTCATGCCGATGGTTGATGGCGATATCTGGACCGAGTGCCGAATGTTGATGGAAGCGTGCCGCTTCTATGACATCGACGCCGTCGCAGAATGGGCCTGCACGAAACCGTCCGTGTCTGCGGCGCTCGCGGCCTCTCAAGGTCATCTGCGCGCCGTGTCGTAAGGAAAGTCGCAGACGACGAGTGAGGCGTAATCACAGCCTATCCAGGTCCGCACGACCTGCCCGCACCACGTCGTCTTGCCCGTGCCAAAATCAACGAACGCGGGTGGCGGACAGGGGGGGATTCGAACCCCCGGTACGGTTACCCGTACGCCGCATTTCGAGTGCGGTGCTTTCAACCGCTCAGCCACCTGTCCGTCGAGCGAGATCAAATACTTAAGCCGG
>Ga0265340_10002628_pt1 | contig 10217 bp, 9 predicted proteins | sample 4CB225metaG_FD_202082 | JGI IMG/M metagenome (GOLD analysis project Ga0265340, IMG submission 202082) | Rhizosphere microbial communities from Carex aquatilis grown in University of Washington, Seatle, WA, United States - 4-CB2-25 metaG | ecosystem: Host-associated > Plants > Roots > Rhizosphere...
TGCTCGGTTCGGTACCCCTGGTCGTCGGCGGCTTGATCCTCGCTTGCATGCCGCATGTGAGTGGCACCGGACTGCAGATCGCACTCCTGGTGGTCGGGTCGGGACTTTGCGGGTCGATCTACGTGGTCTGCGCGCCGATGCTCGGGGAATTCACGCCGGTGTCGCAGCGCGGGGCGGTGATCGCGATCTATGGCGCGATCTACACGCTTGCCGGCATTGTTGCGCCTGCGGTGATGGGCAGCGTGATCCAGCACGCGGGCGGACTGCTCGAGGGCTACATGACCGGCTTCACCATCAATGCGGTGGTGATGGTCATGTCCGGCCTGCTCGGCCTGCTGCTGCTGTGGCCCAACACCGAGCGCGCGCGCCTGATGGCGCAAGCGGGGCAACCGAAGTTCGCGTGAGCGAGCCATCAACGGCGTCGTCCGGCGACAAAACAAGGATTGTCGTCCCCGCGTTCGCGGCGACGACTCGATAGTTCTAGGACGCCGCGGCGTCGATCTTCCGCGAGTTCCCCTGCGCTCCGCGCACCAGCCGGCCCGGTCGCGCGCCGGTCGATGATCCCGCGCGTTGCGTCACCACGCCGGAGACGATGGTGGCGTCGTAGCCGTCGACCTGCTGCAGCAGGCGGCGACCGCCGACCGGCAGGTCGTAATGCACCTTCGGCGGATGCAAATGCAGGCGGTCATAGTCGATGACGTTGACGTCGGCCTTGTAGCCCGGCGCGATCACGCCGCGATCGGAGAGGCCGACCGACAGCGCGGTCTTGCGCGATTGCGCCGCCACCACGAACGGGATCGAGAGTTTCTCGCCGCGGGTGCGGTCGCGCGTCCAGTGCGTCAGCAGGTAGGTCGGGAAGCTCGCATCGCAGATGATGCCGCAATGCGCGCCGCCGTCGCTCAATCCCGGCACCGAATGCGGATCGGTCAGCATTTCCCGCGTGGCGTCGAGATTGCCGTCGGCGTAATTCAGGAACGGCACGTAGAGCATGCCGCGGCCCTCGTCCGAGAGCATCGCGTCGTAGGCGAGTTCTTCCGGCTGCCGTCCCTGGCGGCCGGCCAGCGCACCCAGCGCGTTTTCCGGCGGCTGTTCGTAATCCGGGGGATCGCCGAGCAGATACATCTTGTCGTAGTTGGGCCGGAAGAACAGCGGATCGTCGGTCGAGGTCGCCGTCTCGCTCAGGATCGCGGTGCGGACCTCGGGCTGATGCAGCCGTCTGAGCCGCTCGGCCAGCGGCAAATGCGCGATCGCCTTGTAGCTCGGATGGGTCTGGAACGGGTTGCGCGACAGTTCCAGCCCGAGCAGCAGCCCGACCGGACGCGCGGCGATCTGCGCGGTGATCGAAAGCCCGCGCGCGGAAGCTTCGCCGATGCTGTCCAGGGTCTGGCGCCAGCGCCGCGGCGCCTTGTCGTTCTGCGTGACCGAGAACGAGACCGGACACCTGGTATTTTCCGCGATCCGCAGCATCATCGGCAGGTCTTCGTGCAGGGTGGAGAGATCGAGCACGAATTGCAGCACGCTGCGGCCGACGCCATGCATGGCGCCGGCGATCGCGGTCAGTTCGTCCTCGCCGGCCTTCAGGGTCGGCGTGAAATCGCCGGTGGAGGTGCGGTGATTGAGCGTGCGCGAGGTCGAAAAACCCAGCGCGCCGGCGCGGACGGCTTCGGCCGCTAGCGCAGCCATCGCCTTGTTGTCCTCGGGCGTGGAGGGATCGCGGCGCGCGCCGCGCTCGCCCATTACATAGACGCGGAGTGCGGCGTGCGGCAATTGCGCGCCGATATCCACGTCGAAGCGGCGCTGCGACAGCCAGTCCATGTAGTCCGGAAAGCTTTCCCAGGCCCAGGGAATGCCGGCGCTGAGCACCGGCTCGGGGATATCCTCGACGCCTTCCATCAGCTGTATCAGCCGCTGATGATCCGAGGGCCGGCAGGGCGCGAAGCCGACGCCGCAATTGCCCATGATCGCTGATGTGACGCCGTTCTGCGACGAGGGCGTGATCTCCTGGCTCCAGGTGACCTGGCCGTCATAGTGGGTGTGAACGTCGACGAAGCCCGGCGTGACCAGTTTGCCTTTGGCGTCGATCTCTTCCTTGCCCTTGCGCGAAACGCGGCCGACCTCGGAAATGCGGCCGTCCGTGAGTGCCACGTCCGCCTCGAACAGCTCGCCGCCAAGACCGTCGGCAATGGTGCCGCCGCGAATCACGATGTCTGGATTTTCGGCCATGGCGTTTCCCCGGGTTTTGTCTTGTTGCCGCATCATGGGTCGTCCCCGGATGCTGTCAACCGCAGTGGGTGAAGCTCAGGGCTGCAATACCCTTGCCTCCGCTGGCTCGGAACCGTTTTGCGGGCTGCGCTCGGTGACCAGTGCTAGCAGCACCGTGAGCACCATGAACACCACGGAGGCGCCGAACACCCAGTGCGGCGCGCCCTGGTCCATGATCCAGCCGAACAGCAGCGGGCTGACGATGCCGCCGAGATTGAAGCCGGTGGAGACGATGCCGAAGGCCCGACCCGCCGCGCCCGGCGGCGCCGCGTCGCGCACCAGCATGTCGCGCGAGGGCGCGATCACGCCGCCGAGGAACCCGGCCATCGCCATCGCCGCGGTCAGCAGCAGCGACGGCAGATCGAGGGTGGCGATGGCAAGCACGATGACGGCATTGATGGCGAAACAGGCGGCGGCGACCTGGCCGTGACGCCTTGTGCGGTCGGCGAGAAAGCCGCCCGCCAGTACGCCGACGGCGCCGAAGCCTAGAAAGGCCGTCAAGGCGATATTGGCCGACGAAAACGACGCGCCATAGCCGCCCATCAGCGCCACCACGCCGAAATTGCCGATGCCGGCGCTCGACAGGCTGAGCAGCGTGAAGAACACCGTCAGCACGATGAGGGCCGGCGTGATGATGTTCTGGTTCGGCGGATGCACGCCGTCGACCTTGCGATCGGCGGCGCTGGCGTCGGGAACGCCGCCGGCGATCAACACCAGCGCGACCAGCGGCCCGACGGCGCCGGCGACGATCAGGGCGCCGAGGCCTCCGGACACGCCGACCAGCGCGGCGACGATCGCGGGCGCGACCGCGCCACCGACGTATCCGGCAAAGGTATGGATCGAAAAGGCGCGGCCCATGCGCGCGGCATCCATGTGCGCCGACAGGATCGCGTAATCGGCCGGGTGATAGACGCTGTTGGCAAGCCCGAGCAGTACGGCGCTTGCGATCAGCCAGGAATAGCTCAGATGCACGCCGAGCATGATGAGCGCGAAACCGCCGCTGGCGAGGCCGATCAACAGCACTTTGCGGGCGCCGATATGGTCGGCAAGATAGCCCATCGGCGCCTGCGTCAGCCCGGAGACCACGGCGAACACGGTCAGCGTGAGTCCGAGCTCGATATAGCCGACGCCGAGCTGGGCCTTCAAGAACGGGAACAGCATCGGAAGCACCAGCAGATGAAAATGGCTGACCCAATGCGCGAGCGAAATCAGCACCAGGGTGCGCAGCGCGGTATCCGACTTCGCTTGTTGCGGTGCAGCTAAAACGTCCACCATGTTCTGGACAAAACCCCGTTCACTCCAACGGCCCGGCAGGGCCCGCCGAAATTACCGGCTGACGGCTATTTGTCCATGAATAGTGCTGCATGGCAGCCGCTTGCGAAGCGGGTCGGAAAACGGGATTTTTTGCCGGTTGCGCGTCGGCACCGGGTCCCGTGCCGACAAACACCTGCTCGACCTCAATATCATTCGGCTGATCGAGAGCGAGAATTTTGGTTGGCAGAATCGTCATAGTGGTTCGTCGTCCTCACCATATCGGTCGCGCTTCGGAGTGGCGATGTCGCCGTCTTCGTCGTCGTCGACTTCGACCCGTTTCGGCGCCGATTTTTTAGGCTTGTCATTGTCCTTGCTGGGAGGCTTGCTCTTTTTACCGGTCACACCCATGTTTTTTCCCTGAACCGAAGAATCGAAGTCTTGCGCGGCGACGCGCCGTCGCTTAACGAGCGACGTCAATCTCATCGCCTTTGACGTCCATATTAACCCCAGCCGGCCAAACTTTCCCGCCTTTTTCCCGCGTTTAATGTAAAGGGAGGGCGCAATCCGGGCATTGATCCCCAAGCGGTCGTGCTCAAACATAGACAGGAGATGACGATCCGGTTCAATTGAATCGCGATCTGGAACCAAAATGAAAAAGCCGAAAATCGAACTAGAAGAACAGCAGCCGCGCAAAGTCATTCGCGCCGACAAGGCGCCGACGTCAGGCTATTCGCTTGTCGTGGATGGTCACTTCAAGTCGCATCACGACACCGTCGAAGCCGCCGAAGAAGCGGGCATGGCCTTGAAGAACAAATTTCCGATGCTTCAGGTGCAGGTCTACGACGCCGCGACCAAAACGCGGTCGATGGTGCAATGGCCGGTGCCGGCCTGATCTTTAAGTCCGGCGGCCGCCGCTTTGCTGGCCCGCCAGCCAATCCGACAGCGCCGGAGCCTTCTCGTCCGACTTCTTCGGTGATTTGGCGCGTGCTTTTTTTGCCGCAGGCGCGCGCGGAGGCTCGGCAGCTTCGCGCGCGAGCCGCAAGGCCTTCAGCCTCGCCATATTGTCGAGCACGGCCTTTGCTGCGACATCCTGTTCGGACTTGCCGGCCTTTGCCTGACCAGGCTTGTTGAAGCGCGCCTCGGCGCGGTTTTGGTCCTGTTTGCTCATTTAAGTCGTCTTCTTTTTCTTTGGTTTGGCCTTGACCTTGGGCGCCGGCGGATTGTCCCGTTCGGCGGCTTCCCTCGCCAGGCGCTGCGCGCGCAAATCTGCCGTCCGTTTGCGAATCGCGACATCGGCCGCCGCAATCTCCGCCATCGCCTTGATGCCTTCGGCCTCCTGGGCGATCTTTCGGTTCAGCCGAATCTCTTTCAGTTCGGCGGGGCTTTTCGGTTCGTCGTCGTTCATCGTTGCCTCAATACTTACGGCGCGCCTCAACGGGCGGCGACCGCTTTAGGCGATCTTACCATGCATTGGAGCCACAAAACCGCATCTTTCGGCCGGAACTGGGTCGAAAAACGACTCTTTTCGACCCAAATCAGCAATCGTGGTGAAGAACGGCCCATGCTGCGCGGTCCGGACGGCCGGGCCGCGCAGCTTGAAAGACCGTGTTGCGCTCAGAAAGTCGCGCCGGCTTTAACCATGTAGGTGCGGCCGGGCAGCGGATAGGCGCTGAACCGGCCGTCGGTGAAGCTGCTCGCCACAGCATAGTCGTAATACAGCGCGTTGAAGATGTTGTTCACGCTTAGCGACCAGAAGAAGCGCTGGTATTCCCCGCTTAGCTTGAAATCCACCGTGGCGTTGGCCGGAATCAGCGCTTGCGTATTCGGCTGGTCATTGTCCATGCGGCGGCTGCTCCAGTAACGCACAGTCGCGTCCGCCACCACGTATTTCTGCCAGATGTTCCAGGTCACGCCGGCATTGGCGGTATAGCGCGACACCAGCGGAACATCGTTGCCGGCGAAGGGACCCTCGCGAAAGACCGCGCGGGTATAAGCGAATCCGCCGCGCAGCAGCAGGGTATCGGTGGCGCGATAGGATGCGCTGGTTTCCGAGCCGTAGCGGCGGGTCGGATCAAGATTGTAGTTGAAGAAGTTGACGGGGTCGAAATGGATCTCGTTGACGAGATCCATGTTGTAGATGCTCGATTGCATCTGGAATTGCCCGGCCTTGATCCGAAATCCGCCCTCGATGTCGTGAGAGGTCTGGGTCTTCAGCGTGAAATTTCCCGGAATCGGATTGAAGAAGGCATCGAATGCGGGCCCGGAGGCGACGCGTTCGTCGACGTCGGGCGTGCGGAACGCGCGCGCGGCACGGCCGAACACCGCGAAGACATCGTTGAAACGATGCTCGATGCCGACATGCAGGGCGTATTGCGTCTCGTTGCTGTCGAGCGGAATGGCCTGGGTATCGAAGGCTCCCGGCGCGTTGGGATCGAAGCGATCCCTGGCGCTCAGGCTCGTGTTCTGGGCCCGGGCGCCGTAGGAGAAATCGGTGGTCGGCAGTATTCCAATCGTTTGCTGCCAGTAACCGGCCAGCGTCTGCTGATTGAGATCATAGACGTGGATAGGCGGGAAGCCATTGAATTCGCTGCGATTGGAATGATAGGTCGCGTCGTAATAGTCGATACCCGTCAGGATGTTCGAAGGAATTCCCAGAATCGGGTTCTTAATGCTCAGCCGCGGGGTCAGCGACCACGTCTGCAATGTCGTATCGACATAGCTCGAGGCAAAGCTCGGAAGCGGCGATGCGCCGAAGAAGCCGGCCTGGGTTTTCTTGTCGCGGACGCCGCCGTCGACGATGAGATCGACGCCGTTGATCAGGGTCTTGGTGAAACCGGCGGTGGCGTTGACACCTTGCTTGTTGCCGTAATCGAACGGCGTAGAGGTGCCGCGGCGGTCGGTGGCGAGTTCATTGAGGCCGATGGACGGATCGACCAATCGCCCGCCGGGGAATCCAAGTCTCTGGTCGTCGCCGGATAAATTGAGGAAGGCGGTGAGACCGACCGTGTTGTAGTTCAGGCTGCCGATCCCGTTGCGTTGATCCAGCGCATTGTTCACCCGGTATCCGTCGGATTTTATTTCGTTACCATAGAAGGAGGCCGACCACGGTCCTGAATTGACTGCCGTCGAGAGCGAACCCTGGCGCTGGTTGAACGAACCGAATCCGGCCTCCGCGCGCATGGCGATCGGCGGCCCACCGGCCCCGGTCTTGGTGACGATATTGATGACGCCACCCACTGCGTTGTCGCCGTAGAGCACCGCGCCGCTGTTGCCGCGCGTGATTTCGATGCGCTCGATCGAATCACGCGGGATGGTGGAGAAGTCCACACCCATCATGTCGATATCGTTGAGCCTGCGTCCATTGATGAGCACGAGGCTGTTGGCGGTCGCGAATGCGCCGAAGCCCCGCAAGTCGACGCTGGTCCCCACGCCGTTCACGCCGCCGTAGAACGACGTCAGTTGCACGCCTGGCGTCTGTGCGATGATTTCCTGCACGCTTTGCGCCGGTGAGTGCGCGATGTCCTCGGCCGTGATGACGGTCGTGGATGCGCCGACGATGCCGGCAAATTGCCGGTTCGCCGTCGCGTTGCCCGCCGATGGGTTGCCCGACGGCGCGGGATTCGGATTATCGGTTTGCGCGGTGTTAAGCGCCGGGCGGCGCGGTCCCGAGCCATCGTCGCTGGCGGGCCTGGCGCGGGTTCGATTCGCGTCATTGGGCGGGCTGACTTCGATCGGCGGCAACTGATCCGCGGACGCCTGCTGGGCGCGGGCAGAAGAGAACCCAAGGGAGACAACAGGCACCAGAAAACTGGAGGCAAGCCAAAGGCGGCGATGCCGCGTGGCGGCTTTGGTAGGGGAAGACATGGTTAGACCTCGGTATGACGTCAGTGGCACGTCACAGCGAACGAAGTCTCACCTTGGGCTTCCGCGCCTCAGGTGAAGCTAATGTCTGTACTCCCCGACCGACATCTTCGCGTGTGACCACGGCTGACGGCAGGTCTCCTGGCTCGCGGGTCGATACCCTTCGTCGCCTTCCCAGGACCGAGATTCCCAGTGGCATATGACGAAAGATTCACCGCTTACAGTTGCGGGGGCAGCCGCGGCATTGGGGAAGTTTCCCCGCACCGCATTCCCTTTTGATCCCCAAACAGGGGAACCGTCGCCGATATCTAGAAGTTTGCCGGGCGAAGAGTCAATGCCATCGTTTGGCCACGAGCGCCGCGCGCAGCGGCTGCGCATTTTGTTCGCTACGGCGGCTTGTGCCCGACCTCAATCATTGTATGAGCATTGGGCCTAAGGCGACCACGTCGCCGCCCTTGTGAAGATGGATGAGCACTCAGAACGTCATGGCGACGGCGGACATCGCGGCGCGCCGGCGCGCCAGCGTGATGGCGGCGCTCGTGATTCTCGTCGTGCTGCTGGTGCTGCTCTCGCTCGGGGTCGGGCCGGTGCGGCTGTCGCCCCTGAGCGTGATCGATGCTCTGTTCGGCGGTGGCAGCGACGTGCAGCAGGTGATCGTGCGGGAAATCCGGCTGCCGCGCACGATTCTAGGGCTCGCGATCGGCGCGATGCTTGGGCTGTCCGGCGCCGCCATGCAGGGCTTGCTGCGCAATCCGCTCGCTGCGCCCGAATTGTTCGGCGCGCCGCAATCGGCAGCGTTCGGCGCGGTGCTGGTGATCGCGTTCGGCCTCGCCGATGTGCGCTCCTATGCGCTTCCGGTCGCGGCGATAGCGGCTGCCTTCGCGTCGGTCTTTGCGCTGCTCGCGATCGCGGGCCGCAATGCCGGCCTGTTGATTCTGATTCTGGCGGGGCTTGCGATCTCGAGCCTTGCGGGCGCCGCGACCGCGCTGGTGATGAATCTGTCGAGCAATCCCTTCGTCGTGCTCGAAATCGCGTTCTGGCTGCTCGGCTCGCTGGACGACCGAAGTTTCCGCCACGTCATGCTGGCGCTGCCCTTCATCGTCGCGGGTGCCGTCATTCTCCTGAGCCAGCGCCATGCCTTTCGCGCGCTCAGTCTCGGCGAAGAAACCGCGCGAAGCCTCGGCGTCGATGTCGGCAGGCTCAGGCTGATGGTGATCTCGGGCGTCGCGCTCGGCGTCGGCGGCGCCGTCGCCGTATCCGGCAGCATCGGCTTTATCGGGCTGGTGGCGCCGCATCTGATGCGGCCCCTGGTCGGCCACGATCCGGCGCGACTGTTGGTACCGAGCGCGCTGGCCGGCGCTGCGCTGCTGCTGGCTGCCGATATCGCCGTGCGAATTATTCCCTCGACCAGCGATATCAAGGTCGGCGTCCTGACCTCGATCATCGGCGTGCCGTTTTTCCTCTATCTGATCATGCGCGAACGCCGTGCGCTGTCGGGAGGCGTCGCATGACCGATGTCGCCCTCGTCGCCGCGCAGGGTCTTACCGTCAAGCTGGCGGGCCGCCTCGTGCTACGCGATGTTTCGCTCTCGCTGTCGCCGGGCCATCTGGTGGCGCTGGTGGGACCGAACGGCGCCGGCAAGACCACGCTGCTGCGCGCCTTGGCGGGACTGGTACCTTCGGAGGGCGCCATCCATGTGCGCGGCGACGCCCTGTCGTCGCTGTCGTTGCGCGAACGCGCCCGGCGCTTTGCGTATCTGCCGCAGGGGCACCTCGTGCACTGGCCCTTGCCGGTGCGCGATATCGTAGCACTCGGCCGCTACCCGCATGGCGCAACCGATCCGGCGCGTTTGACGGCGAAGGATGCGGAAGCCGTGTTGCGCGCGATGCAGGCGGCCGACGTCATGGATTTCAGCGAGCGCCGCGTCACGGAACTGTCCGGCGGCGAGCGCAGCCGCGTCGCGCTGGCGCGCGCGCTGGCCGTGGAAGCCCCGGTGATCCTGGCGGATGAGCCGGTATCCTCGCTCGACCCGCGCCACCAGCTCGACGTCATGAAAACGTTGCGGGCGGTGGCCGACAAGGGAGCGCTGGTGATCGTGGTGACGCACGATCTCGGACTTGCCGCGCGATTCGCCGATAACGTTCTGGTGCTGTCGGACGGCCGCCTGGTGTCGCAAGGCGCGCCTGCGGAAGCGTTGGCGGAGCAGGTCATGGCAGAGGTGTTCCGGATCAGCGCCTATCGCGCCGAGTTTCAGCGCGAGGCCGTGATCGTGCCTTGGGCGGAAATTTGAGGGGCCGATGCGCTGGCGATTTCGATTCGTGTCCCGATCGATCGCCGTCGCGGTCGTGGCGACGGTTGGTGCGTCTGCGCCGGCGCTCGCGGCCCCTCTGCCGCGAATCGTCTCGATGAATGTCTGCACCGATCAGCTCTTGCTGCCGCTGGCGGACCCGCCGCAAATCCTCGGGCTGAGCCGGTTCTCGCGGGATGCCTGGCAATCCTGGGCGGCGGAACAGGCGCGCCGCTATCCGAGCCTGTCGGGCGGCGCCGAGGATGTGCTGGTGCTGAAGCCCGATGTCGTGCTGGCCAGCCTGTTCGACAAGCGTGCGACGCGGGAGCTCCTGAAGGCGCAGGGCCTGCGCCTCGCTGAATTTTCGGTGCCGCGGAACCTCGACGAGGTCAAGGCGCAGATCCGCGAGATGGGCAAGATCGTCCAGCACGCAGATCGCGCGGAGGCCGAAATCGCCCGGCTCGATGCGGCGATGGCGCGGGCGCGCGAGGTGGTGGTGGAAAAGCACTACTCCGTGCTGCCGCTGTCGCGCCGCGGCTGGGTGTCGGGCGGC
>Ga0265340_10002629_pt1 | contig 10212 bp, 11 predicted proteins | sample 4CB225metaG_FD_202082 | JGI IMG/M metagenome (GOLD analysis project Ga0265340, IMG submission 202082) | Rhizosphere microbial communities from Carex aquatilis grown in University of Washington, Seatle, WA, United States - 4-CB2-25 metaG | ecosystem: Host-associated > Plants > Roots >...
CACGCCGAGTCGTTAGCCATCGACACCCACTGCCCAGATCAGGGCGTCCTTCGATGTGTGCAGTCGCGCTTCGGCCTGATCCCAAACCATGCTGTGGGCACCTTCGAGAACGTTTGACTCAATCTCTTCGCCGCGATGCGCAGGCAGGCAATGGAGCACGATGTACCTTGGGTCGGCTGACTTCAACAGGTCTTCGTTCAATATAAACCCGCGGAATGCGGCAAGGCGGTCTGCTTGCTCCGACTCCTGGCCCATACTGGTAAAGACATCCGTACTGACCACGTGGGCTCCCGCGGTTGCCTTGTGCGGATCATTCACCAGCTCGACGTGAGCGCCGCGCGCACGCGCCTGCTCAATGTCCTTCAGCGGTGGCTCATACCCCGCAGGACACGCAAGCGTCAGGTGCAAACCCAGTAGGCCAGCAGCCTCGAGCCATGAGTAAGCCATATTGTTGCCGTCACCCACCCAGGCATATTTCAGATCGTTGAGTCGTCCGAAATGACACCGCACCGTCTGCAAGTCCGCCAGCAGCTGCATGGGGTGGCTCTGATCAGTGAGGGCATTGAGCACGGGGACTGACGCGTACCTGACCATCTCGTGCAAGCGTTCGGCACCCGCGGTGCGAAATGCAATCGCATGCACCATGCGAGAAAGGACGCGTGCCGTGTCACACATCGGTTCGCCGCGGGCAATCTGTGACCCAGCACCCGTGATAACGACGGGGTGCCCACCCAACTCGACCACGGCAACTTCCAATGAGAGCCGTGTACGCGTCGATGCTTTTTCGAACACCAATGCCACAGAACGCCCAGACAACGGCCGACTCTGCTGGGATAGCTGACGCGTGCTTTTGAACGCGTCCGCTGCATCGAGCAGACTCGTGAGGCCTTCCTTGCCGAGGTCCGATAAACTTAACAGGTGACGCATATCGGAAATGCTTTTAGCACCTCGTCGAGCCGATGGACGCCCTCTTCTAACTCATCGGGCAGTATCGTGAGCGCCGGCGAGAACCTCAGGGCACTGGCTCCTGCCCGAGTCAGCAGCAGGCCCGCGTCTTGGCATTTCGCGAGAATCTGCCCTACGTCCACCTTGGGATCGCACTCTACGGCCCAAAGCAAGCCCATACCACGCGCCTGCCGGGCGAATTGTGGATGCCGTTTCACCAGGTCTTGCAGCATTTCGCCCAGCAATGCGCCTTTGGTTTGAGCAGCCTTAATCAAATCTTCTTCAACCAACACGTCGAGCACGGTTAGAGCCGCCCGGGATGCCAATGCGTTTCCACCAAACGTCGTTCCGTGACTTCCCGGAGGCAACGATGCGGCCAAGGGTTCCGTCGTGAGTACGGCTCCGATTGGGAAGCCGCCGCCCAAGCCCTTGGCAAGCACTGCAATGTCGGGCACGACACCGTAATGCTCACAGGCCAAGAAGCGCCCTGTGCGACCCACGCCAGATTGGACTTCGTCGGCAATCAGCAGGGCCCCCGCCGCGTCGGCAACCTGGCGCAGAACTCGTAGAAAGCCTTCAGGTGCCGGCAGCACACCCCCTTCTCCCTGAATCGGTTCGAAGATGATGCCCGCTACGTCTGCTCCCATATTTGCGCGAACCGCCTCGATGTCACCGAACGGCACGTGAGTGACTCCGCCGAGCGGACCAAAACCACCACGGTATTTCATCTGTCCGGTGGCTGCCAGTGCTCCAAGCGTTCTGCCGTGAAACGAGTTCTCAAAGGCAATGATCCGGTATCGATCTGGCTCGGCCTTGGCGGTGAAGTGACGCCGCGCCAACTTTAGGCTCATCTCTACGGCTTCAGTGCCGGAGTTACAAAAGAAAGCCCGCGAATAGCCGGACAGTTGCGTCAAGCGCGCAGCTAGCAAAATGTTTGGCTCATTGAAAAAGTAGTTGGAGACATGGATGAGCTGCGCTGCTTGGTCAGCAATGGCCTTCACCAAACGCGGGTGCGAATGACCTAGCAAATTCACCGCAATTCCCGCACATAGGTCTAAGTATCGACGCCCCTCGACATCCCACAGTTGCGCGCCTTGACCACGGCAAAGCACGAAAGGTGGCTGCTGGTAATTGGGATAGAGGTTGGTCTGGGCGAGGCTTAACAAAGCCGACTGGTCAGTCATGTCGGCGCAGAGAGTAGTTGAGAGAATCGGGAAGCGCCAGTCTCAAGCGAACCCCGCTCCAGGATTCCATTCACTGGCGCAGGGTAATGAGCGTCTGCGCAAACTCAGCAAAGCCTTGGCCCCGGGGGGCGCGCGTGACGAACTGCGGCGACACAGTGGGGCGCCCGCGCAAGTTCGCAACCGCAACGCTCGTGTGAAACGCAGCGAACGCGGCTTCGTCGTTTTCGCTATCGCCCACGAACGCAAACTGGTCCCGGGCAAAGGTGGGATCGTACCCAAAGCAACGCGAGAGAACGCGCAATGTGCCGGATGCCTTGTCGCTACCATCGTAGGTGATGTGCAGGTGAACGGTGGAACGCACGGTCATCGCTCCGTTCGCGCGCGCAAATGCAGCTGCCTTGGCGACCAGTGCATCGTCCACGACCTGATGCTCCCCAATGTCGAACGTGAAATCGCAGCGCCTTAGGTGCACATCCGCCGCCGGCACTAAAGCGAAGCGTTGCTGCATCTCGCTAGCCAGGGATTGCAATCGCCGGTGGCGTTCCTTGCGCTCGTCTGGACTTGCTTCGTCAATCAGCTTCAGCTTGCCGTGGTCACGCAACACTGCAAAGGCACCATTTTCTGCCACTAAGCCTGCAATCGGCCATTGGGGAACCAGAACTTCACCATACCCCGCGGGGCGCCCCGTAACAGCGAGCAAAGTGAGACCCGCCTCGCTGAGTCGGTGCAGTGCACCATAGGCCAACTCTGTCAGCCGACCCTGGTCCAAGAGGGTGTCGTCCAAATCAAAGAGCACCCCGCACAGCCTGCGCGCGGTAACTTGGTCAAGTTCAGCAATGGGTCGCATGGGGTTCGGTCTCTACCCAACGGCACCGATCTCCGCAATGACCGCAGAGAGATAGAGCCCTTCTGGGAACGCGGCGTTCACCGGATGGTCGGGACCTTGGTACCAACGTTCCAGCACTCGAGCAGTCGCATTGACGTCGCGCGCGCCGAGCGCCAGCGATCGGGTGAGGTCGCCCAGGCCAAGGGCTGCCGAACACGAGCAGAGAACCAGCTGGCCCTCGTGTGCAACAGCGCGACAGCCAGCGCCAGCGATACTGCGCATGTACTTCAGGGCTTGCATACTCGCCGACTTCGAAGGCGCAATCTTCGGCGGATCGCAGATCACCAAGTCGTAGTCACCCGAGCGACCTGCACGCTTCAGTGCTTCAAAAGCATCATCGTGTTCGTAGACGATGCGCGCGGCAAAGCCGTTGCGAGCGGCAACTTGCGCCGCCACCTCCATCGCCAACGGGTTGGAATCGACGGCCGTGACTCGCATCGCCCCACCCCGCACGGCTGCCAGTGCAAACGGACCAACGTACGAGAACACGTCCAACACAGAGCGGCCATAAGCCAGCTGCTCGATACGACCACGGAGGGATCGCTGATCGAAGTAGTAGCCAGTCTTCTGACCCAAATCCAGCGGGATGGCGTATTGGAAGCCGCGCTCGCTAAACTCGAGTTCCCGCAGGTTCTGCTCTCCCCTCACAATGCCCCGTTTTACCGTAAAATGCTCGGCACGCGCCGTGCGTTCGCTGGTGCGGTCAAGAATGCATCGCGGCCTGAGTTGGCGCTCGATTGCGTCGAGAATTCCGGTTTCGCGCAGCTTCACGCCGAGCGTAGAGATTTGTACCACGACGGTGTCGCCATATTTGTCGACCACGAGCCCCGGAAAATCATCGCCCTCGCCATTGACGACGCGAAATGCATTCGTGCGTTGCGAGGGTAAGCCACAAACTTGCCTACGTTTGACAGCCGCAGCGATCCTCTGTTCAAGAAGAGCAAGACTCAAGTCTTGTGATTGAACGCGCGTGTAGATCCGAACCGGGATTGCAGTATCGGGCGAGTACAGACCGCGGCCCAACCACTTACCCTGCGGATCGAGAACGTCCACGACGTCACCCGGTGCAGCCCCGCCCTGAACGCGCTCCACGGCCTGCGCGTAGACCCAAGGGTGACCAGCCCAAATAGGCCTGACATGTCCGGCTTTGATTGTTACCTGAGCCACGGCCGCAGCCGTACGGCCAGCACCGAATCTGCGCAAACTCAACCTGTGCCCAGTGGGGTTGCGCTATCGTTGCAAAGCAATTCGGCCAAAGCAGTGCTAGAACCTGGGCGGAGATTTTGGCAATGCAACTGCTGAGGAGCCCACTATTGTTGTGCGCTGGGGTGCTATTAGCGCCCGCTATCGCGGCGGCCCAACCCGAATGCCCTCCGGGCGACTGGTTCTGTGAAGCTTCCCCTCCCCCTGCACCCGCCCCCCAACCTTCCGCGCCTCCGCCAGAGGCCACCCCCGGTAGACCACGTGGGCCTCACATGGATTTTGCGACGTCCCCGCCTTCGCCCCCGGCCCATCCGCCTCCGCCTCCCCCGGAGGAACGGGCTCCAGTTCGGCCCTGGGCCCTGCGCACGCAATTTCTCTTCCCGGTGGTCGGCTCAGGTGCCGCCTCGAACTATTTTATGGGCGGAGTCGGCCTCGGCGGGCGAGCGCGCCCAGACCCGGCAGTTGCGGTGGATCTCACGCTCGATAGCCTGACAGGGATCGACTACGTCGGACATCAACGCGATGAGTTGGGAGTCAATTTAGCAACATCGGTTTTCTTCAATCCGCACGATCCGGTGCAAGCCTTCTTTACAGCAGGCATTAGCTGGAGCCGCGCCAATGTATCGTACGGCAGCGGCGCGATGAAGATCGACAACACGTATCATTACTTCGGAATGTTCGCGGGTCTCGGCGTCGAGTGGCGAGTCAAGTCTCACTTCAGTCTCGATGTCGCCTTCTTGGGTTTGCTTCGCAATCGCACTGATTCGGATGCTGACAACCATCCCGAGTTTGTCGATCCCAGTACCAAACTTGCGACGAACACCTCAGGTGCTGGTCTCGTGCGCTTTGGCTTGATTTATTATTTCTAACCAAAGCCATTCATATCAAGGGTCAGCTGCATTCACCTAACCATCCGGACGCGCCGGTGGCGGATATGAACAGAGCACGTTCACTTGTTGTTGTTTCTTTGCTGAGTTCGGTCGCGCACCCGCAGAGCGATAAATCCCTTCAAATTGACTGCAATTCGCGCTTGATGGGCGGAACCTACGGTTAACTATTGTATCGTTAACGACGAAACCCCGACCTCTTGGGAGTATCGGGGTTCGACGACAAGACACTGGCTGGCGCACCAACGCGCCAACCTGTCCGTGACTGCGAATTAGTTCACTAGATCCTTGAGCGCCTTGAGGGGCGTGGAGCGGATCTTGCGGCTTGCGGGCTTCGCAGGAATGGTAATAGGTTCCTTGGTGAACGGATTGATGCCCTGACGTTCTTTCGTCGCTGGCTTCTTAACTACGCGCAGCTTGACGAGACCCGGAACAACGAACTCGCCCGGGCCACGATTCGAAAGTTGCTTCTTGATGAGCTCGCTGATTGCGTCGAAAACGCGGTTGACACTCTTCTTGTCGAGATCCGCTGCGTTTGCGAGTTCCGCGATTACCTGAGCTTTCGTGAGCCTTTTGCCTGCCATGCGCTTCCTCCTGTGGTGATTTGCAATGAATCCATGCCGGATACGTGATGAGTCCAATGACCCTGTGGTACGCCAGCGGTCAAAACGAGCCGTTTGGCGATCCATTCGAAGACACTGAGACGGATAACAAGGGATTTTCTGCCTTTCAAGCACAAAGAGCAAAATAACTTCCACCATTTGCGCAAGTTTCCCGGGTAGTGCCCGCTATCGATTCCATTTCAGCTCGTTCCATGGGCGTTGCGACGGCCTTGGGGGTACCAGTTACCAGGAAACACCTCAGATTCATGGTCGCTAGAACATCAATAACCACGCGCACTTGCACAACGAGAAGCGATCCAATTAAGCAAGTCCGACCCACGAATCGAATGGTGGCTGCACGGGTGCTCGCCGCTGTGCAGGGATGGCTCGATTGGCGACGTTCCTGCCCCATGCAGGCCACGTCGATTTCTGGGGAAATCGTCTACTTTCAGCGACCTGAAAGGCCCTTGCGGGCACGCCGGAGCCCCTTGACAGCGTGACGCGGTTTTGCATGGGGCAAGCCTTCCATCGCCGCCTCGGGCAAGGCCGCAACACGCACCAAGCGGGCTGTCCACGCAACCATTCGCTTTTTTTGAGCGGCCGTCACGTGATCGAATCCCATCAAATGCAAAATTCCGTGCGCCAGTAGCCACCGAATCTCGGCCAGCAGCGGACGATGCCGACTCGTTGCTTGGCGGGCAGCGGTGTCCAGCGAAATGACGATATCACCGAGCAGGTTTGGCGCATTGAATGGCTGAGCAGCAACGTCCCACTCGACACCGAATGACAAAACGTCTGTCGGTCGGTCTTTGCTGCGGTGCTCGCGATTGAGTTCTTGAATGTGCTTGTCACTGGTCAACAGCACGCTCAGCTCTGCGCCGTGCAAGTCGAGTGACTCAAGCATGGCATCCGCTAGCATCCGTATGTGCTTGACTGCAATCGCGGGTGACCCGGGCGCTTTTCGCCTCACCTGTGTCGGCATACGCGCGAAGCTATCGCATCCAGCGCACTAGCGCCGGCAGATCTTTGCGGCCGGCCTTATCGCACTTGCGTCCATTGGAACCTCGGGTCACGGTCTCGGCGCAGGCAGGCACGTTTCATCGGGCCGCGCCCAGTTCCGAACGAGGTCAGACTCCATTGAATTCACACGCGAGCGGGCGCTCGAAATCACATGGCAGCCGCAGCGAGGCGCCAGCAGCCGCCGGCAATCATCCACCACTACCCTACTTTGCCACGGCAGCAAAAGGCACTGAGGGCTTGCTGCGTGACGAACTGCGCGGTCTCGGCATTCGACCGCTGCATGGAGACCGGGGCGGGGTGCACTTCGGTGGCGACCTTGCCGCAGCCTTTCGCGTATGTTTGCAGAGTCGGGTTGCCATTCGTGTCCTCGAGCTGCGCGGCTCGGCGACGGTTCGTGATGCCGACGAGCTGTACCAATTCGTTCGCAGCGTATCGCTCGATGATGTTTTAACGCCACTACTCAGTCTGGCTGTCTCAGCCAGCGTTCGCTCAAGTCAACTGACGCACTCACAATTCGTGGCTCAGCGGGTCAAAGATGCCGTCGTCGATCGACAGCGTGACCAGGGCACCCGGCGCTCAAACGTAGATCTGAACAATCCGGACGTGCGCCTCTACCTGCACTTGGCCAAAGACATCGCCACGCTCTACGTGGATCTTGCGGGCGAGTCGTTACACCGGCGCGGCTACCGCCTGCATGAGTCAGCCGCCCCGCTCAAAGAATCGCTGGCAGCAGCGCTGCTATTTTGGTCGAGCTGGGACCGAGAATCACCGTTGATCGATCCATGCTGCGGGTCAGGCACGATCGCCATGGAAGCTGCTATGATGGCGGCCCATTGGGCACCCGGGCTGCAACGCACCTCGTTTAGTTTGGAGCACCATGTTCGCATCAATGACACTTGGCGCGAGCAGTTTGCCGAACAACGAGCCCTAGCGAGCGATGCGATTGACCGCCAACGCGCGGAACTCGTGAGCGGCAGCGACATTGATGTCAATGCCGTGAGCTCGGCGCAAGACGTGGCTCAGGAACTCGGCCTGCCGCTGCGCTTTTCGCGGCGTGACATACTCAATCTGACACCGCCCGCGTCCGCTGCGACCCTGGTTACCAACCCACCTTACGGGATCCGCTTGCAGGGCGGAGAGTCATTGGTGCGCCGCATGGCTGAGAGCCTCAAGCACTTCGCTGCCTGCAAGCTCGTTGTCCTGTCACCCGATCCGACTTGGCGCACGGCGCTCGGCAAGGTGCCGCATCGGGAACACACTCTTTTCAATGGCGACATCGAGTGTCGAGTCTATGGATGGGCATTGTGATGGCCACATTCGCGACTCCAACTTGGCCTGCCGTGAAGAGTTGGAAGAAAAGCCGGCGGTGGTTGCACCTACCGCTGGAGTCTCGGGTCGACCCATAACTAGCAAGGCTGAGCCTCCAAAATCGGCCGCAGGATTCGACTTTGGCTCAGATCCAGCCAAAGTCCGTAAGGATTGTGAGGTCGCAGGCTACACGTGGACAGCACCCAGTGAGAAGACGGGTGTCTGTTCTGGCCCGGCGACAGACGTGGGATTTGCTGCCTCAGTGCGCGTTGATTTCTGCGACGGCAAGAGTTGTCGAGTCACGCTAGTGCACCGTCCTGAGTCTCGGTGGGCTGCGATCTTTACCGATCTGCGCGAGAGTCTGACGAAGAAGTACGGAGAACCCAGACTCCTCTCCGGATCTGTGCCTGAAGAATGCCGCGAGACGGCGAAATTCATGGAGTGTTTGGAGGATGGGTCGCTGCGGATGCAATTCGCTTGGTCCTGGTCCACGAGAGAGCACATCGATCTGTCGCTAGGAAAACCGGCAAAGGGTACCGGGCCCGTCGCCATTCGCATTAGGTACGATCACCCCACTGACACCGTGCACTCGAACGTGGACGCACTGTAAACAAGGTGCGGCAACGGGGCTTCGCTAAGTTCCCGAGCCTACTCTGAGGCCTAGTTCGGCTGCAGTTTCTACGGGCGCCAACAAATTGCGCCCCCAGTAATCGGCCGATTGCTTCAGTTCACAGAAAGTGCTCCAGAACGGTTTCCAAACCTCGGAACCCGGACTACCTTCCGTGCAGCTTGGCAAGACCATCCCGCCCACCCGGTTTCGACATGACGTATCGGCCAACGGCGCGCGTATTTCTTGCGCCTTGGCGATATCGCGTGCCGTCTTTGTTGTACTTCGCGCTGACCCTCGTGGTCGCCGCAGTCGTTCTGGTCGCCGAGAACAGCCCTTCGAACTCGCTGCTCTACGTTCAGTTGATTGAGCGTGGCTCGCGACGCCTCATCTCAGCGCGCACGTTCGCGATTCTGCTGCTCGCGAGCTCAGTCGCTTCAGTACTGCGTGCCAATATGCGCGGGGTCCGGATCAGGGGCGACGGCATTGAGTACCGCGACATCATATCGATGCTCATCCCAAAGCTGCGACGTTTCCGCTGGGCGCAAATGGATCGGATCACCCTGATGAAGACCGGTATCATCACGATCGATCTGTGGGATGGCGGTCACGCCATATTGCCCAAAGTCCAAGACTACGACTCCCTGGCGCGGACGCTGGAGCAGGTAGCCTTGGCGCGTGCAATTCCGCTGGTAGGTGGGTCTGGACTCGACGAGCTCCCAGACGAACAAGACCTGGCAGAGGACGCTGAAGCTTAGCAAGTCGGCAATGGCGTTTTCCCGCCACTCTGAATCGTGTAACGCGGCCCGTCTTCATTCCCAAACAGGCGCATGGTCCTTCGACCATTCCTCGGCGTCACAGGAAGATCGGAAGATCGGAAGATCTAATATATTGAGACAAAATCCTTCCGCCCTTCCGTCCTGTGCAAATCCAAAGACGTACATGAGACCGCTAGCGCGCGTTGAATCGAGGCGGTCGTTTCTCTGCAAATGCGCGTAGCGCTTCTCGGCGGTCTTCGCTGATTAGGCATTGCTCGTAGGCATTGCGCTCGAGCCGTAGACCCTCATCGAGCGTCAAGCCAGACGCGCCACGCAAGGCCTTGAGGGCGGCGCGAGTGGCAATGGGAGCACCCTGGAGGATCGGCTCCAGCCAGCGGAGAGTGTCGGGCAGCACGGGAACGCCGGGATCCGTAATTCGATTGATCAGACCGTAGTTGAGTGCCTGCTCTGCGTTGATGCGCGTGCCCAGCAAGATCATTTCCGTAGCCCGCGCGGTTCCAATGAGACGCGGCAATCGTTGCGTGCCGCCAGCACCGGGAATGATGCCGAGCGTGGTCTCTGGCAGGGCAAACTCCGCGTGAGCGACTGCGACCCGCAAGTCGCACATCAGCGCCAGTTCGAGTCCGCCGCCGAAGGCGCTGCCATTCATGGCAGCGACAACAGGAACCGGACTCTGCCAGAGCCAGGCAAGACCCGCTTGGTATTTGTCGAGCATGCGCCGCACGTCGTCCTCGGAGAACTGCAGGCGTTCTTTCAGATCAGCACCGGCGCAGAACGCCTTGTCACCGAGC
>Ga0265340_10002631_pt1 | contig 10207 bp, 14 predicted proteins | sample 4CB225metaG_FD_202082 | JGI IMG/M metagenome (GOLD analysis project Ga0265340, IMG submission 202082) | Rhizosphere microbial communities from Carex aquatilis grown in University of Washington, Seatle, WA, United States - 4-CB2-25 metaG | ecosystem: Host-associated > Plants > Roots >...
ATAGGGTATCATTTACTTAACAAACTTCAAGATCAGCAAGATTATTTGATAGTCGACTTTAAAAACGTTTATGCTGTTCCCCTTGATTTTTTATCAACATTAGCGAAAATAAAAAATAATAGGCCAAGATTGCTATCCCCTTATCGAGAAAATCTTTCTCAATCTTTTGCACGATTTATAATGCGAGTTGGCTTACCAGAGGATATACCCAGGTTTAATTAGAACGGAAAATAGGGACGGTTCCATTTTTCATTAAGACGCGATGCTTCGACTGCACTCAGCACGGGTGAATCCCGCCGGGCGGGACAGGTCGCGTCTCTGCTAACGGGCGGACACATAGATCCGCCCCTACACGATCCGAGATTGCTTCACTTCGTTCGCAATGACGAACACCCCAACCGATGTTATGATTATCCCATGGTTATGAAATTCGCCAATCAGGGCGAACGGCTGTTCGCCCCCTACGATTCTCGCTTTTTTGTTATCTATTTGAGTTTCGGGGACAGCTACCATAACTTTTAAAATGGCCCTTCGATACAATCTGCTCGTCATAAATACGCTCATTGGTTGTAAGCATGATAGAGGCGGCAAGAGGCAACGCCATACGCCATGTTAATAGCGAATTAATAAAATTATATTGGAGCATAGGCGAATATGTTAATAGGAAAATAGCTTCAGCTCAATGGGGTGAAGCAACTGTTGATCAATTGGCGGATTTTATCCAATCGCGCCACCCCGGTTTTAAAGGCTTTACGCGACGCGGGCTATACCGTATGCGGCAATTTTTTGAAGCATACCCTAAAAAGGAAATTGTGTCGGCAACGCTGACACAAATAAGCTGGACAAACCATTTGCTGATATTATCGAAAACCAAAGCAGCGCTGGAGCGTGAATTTTATTTGGCTCTTACCGTCAAAGAGAAATATACGTCACGTGAACTTGAACGACAGATCGATAGCGGTATCTTTGAGCGCACGGCACTTTTAAAAAAGAAAAAATTATCGGGAGCAAGAAGCGATTCCGGGATTATGGACGTTTTTAAGGATACCTATGTTTTAGATTTTCTTGATTTGCCAAAGGGGCATGCCGAACAGGATTTACAAAAAGCGATTGTGGCTAATTTAAAAAATTTTATTCTCGAGTTTGGCCGGGATTTTTCTTTTATTGGGCAGGAATATCGTATACAGGTTGGTAAAAATGATTATTTTATAGATTTATTATTTTTTCATAGAGGGCTGCATTGTTTAGTGATGTTTGAATTAAAAATAGATGATTTTAAGCCTGAATATTTAGGTAAATTAAACTTTTATCTCGAAGCACTTGATCGGGATGTAAAAAAAGTGGATGAAAACCCCAGCGTGGGTTTGATTCTATGCAAATCGAAAGACGACGAAGTCGTAGAATATGCCCTTAGCCGTAGCCTTTCGCCCGCTTTGGTTGCGGAATATAAAACAAAACTTATACCGCGTAAGATATTGCAAAAGAAATTGCATGAATATTATTTATTAGAAAGTCGATCTTGAGAAAACAAAGGATTCTTTAAGGTCACAAAATGTGGCCCTAGAGCCTGAACCAAAAATAGGTTTCTGCACATGACTTACTTTATCGCCGGATTACTTTTATTGCTGCTTATGATCTATGGCTTGGCGCGCACCGCCAAAGACGGCCAAACCTTAGAAGACAAATTACGTAGAAAACAGGGATAGTTCTATTTTAACCCGTTCTGGTTAAACCACGGGGCATAGGCGCGGTCGGTCACGCAGATGTGGTGGGTGAGCCAATCTTTAAGAAAGTAGTAAATATCCGGCGCGAAGAGCAAGCCGTAATCTAAGCTGCCCTTAAACTCCGTTACTTTTTTTAAAAACGCCTGGTGTTCCTGGATGTGGGCCTCGGCATCGGGATATTTGAAAACCGTAAAGTAATTTTCTTCGGTTGTAAAGTGGTGATTGATATAATCTTCCAGGCCATGAAGGATCTTTTTTAAGTTTTCGCCATGGGCGGTCTTGTTTTTCATTGCTTCGTGGAGATCGTTGATCATGGCGATGAGCTTTTTATGCTGCATATCGATTTCCGCGACATTAACGCTGAATTTGTCGTTGTTCCACTCGATAATCAGATCTTTGTTATGCATATTTTCAGTATATCATAAAGTTAAGAAAAATTCTGCATAACGCACCTTTCCCATTGCCTAAAGCCCGATTTCCTTTATAATTATTGACTATGGATGATAAGCAGATCGTCGAATATGTAGCAAAATTGGCGCGGGTCTCTTTATCTAAAGAGGAAGAGGAGACGATTGCCGGGCAGTTTCATAAGATCCTGGATTACGTCAACAAGCTTAAAGAAGCGAATGTCGACGGCATTGAGCCCATGCGCGCCGCCGTGCCGGAGCGTGATGTGTTACGCGAGGATAAAGTCGTGCCATCAACATTAAAAGAAGAAATTTTAAATAATGCCCCTTCGCGCGAAGGCGATTACTTTAAGGTCGCCAAGATCATCGAATAAATATGGATAATATTACACATTTAAGCGGTTTAACTTTAGCGCAGAAGATCAAAACCGGCACCACTGCGGCAACCCAGGCCTTTGCGGCTTTTCGCGATAAGAGCAAAACCAAAGGCAAAGAGCTAAACAGCTTTGTCGAAGTTTACGATACGCCGGTTACGGCTCAAGGGAGCTCTTCGCTTTCCGGCGTGCCGATCGCGGTCAAAGATAATATTTGTATTAAGGGTAAGCGCATCACCTGCGCCTCCAAGATCTTAAATACGCATACTGCGGTTTATGACGCTACGGTGATCGAACGGTTAAAAAACGCCGGGTTGCAGGTCATCGGTACCTGTAATATGGACGAATTCGCTTTTGGTTCATCGACGGAAAATTCCTGTTATGGGATGGTCAAAAACCCCTGGGACCTTACGCGTATTCCCGGCGGTTCTTCCGGCGGTTCGGCGGCAGCCGTTGCGGCACGCCTTGTCCCTTTTGCTTTGGGTTCCGATACCGGAGGTTCGATCCGCCAGCCGGCTTCGCTTTGCGGTGTCGTCGGGATGAAGCCGACCTATGGCCGGGTCTCGCGTTATGGCCTGATCGCCTTTGGCTCGAGCTTAGACCAGATCGGCCCGATCACGACCAACATGGTGGATTGTGCGCATTTATTGAATATTTTATGCGGCGAAGATAAACACGATTCGACTTGCGCGGCTATCGCGGTGCCGGATTTTACTAAAAGCTTATGCGAGATCAAACCCGGGGTACGCATCGGTATCCCGAAGGAATATTTTGCCGCCGGGTTAAACGCACAAGTCAAAGCGGCGATCGACGAAGTCGTGAGCGTTTTTAAAAGCAAGGGGGCAAAGATCATTGAGGTTACCTTGCCCCATACCGAATATGCGGTTGCTACCTATTATATTATCGGCGCTTCGGAAGCGAGCTCCAATTTGCAGCGCTTCGACGGCGTGCGTTACGGTTTGCAGGTTAAGGGTGATAACCTGATCGACACCTACGCCAAAACCCGCGGTGAGGGGTTTGGTGCCGAGGCAAAACGCAGGATCTTTTTAGGTACCTATAGTTTATCCAGCGGTTACTACGACGCTTATTTTGTGCGTGCTTTAAAAGTACGCCGCCTGATCAAGAACGATTTTGACCAAGCCTTCAAAGAGGTGGATGTGATCTTGACTCCGACAAGCCCTACCGCGGCATTTAAAGCCGGAGAAAAATCCGCCGATCCATTGAGCATGTATTTATCCGATATTTATACGATCTCGGCGAATTTGGCCGGAGTGCCGGCCGTTTCGATCCCCTGCGGTTTTACGAAAGAAAATTTACCGATCGGCTTTCAATTGATCGGCAAAGCCTTTGATGAGATGAGTTTGATCAATTTAGGGTTTACTTATCAGGAAGCAACCGACTTTCATAAAAAAATGCCAAAAATCGCTTATGAATGATTACGACATTGTTATTGGTTTAGAAGTACATTGTCAGCTAAAGACCGTTTCGAAGATCTTTTGCGGCTGCTCTACGGCCTTTGAGAATCCGGCCAACAGCAATATCTGTCCGGTCTGCGCTGGGTACCCGGGAGTCTTGCCGGTTTTTAACGAAAGAGCGCTGAGTTTAGGCGTGCGCACCTCGCTTGCCTTAAATTGCAGGATCAACGATAAGATCTATTTTGAACGCAAAAATTATTTTTATCCCGACCTGCCGAAAAATTACCAGATCTCGCAATTTAAACAGCCTTTAGGCGAAAAAGGGTATATCGAGCTTTTAACCGGCCGCAAGATCGGCATTACCCGTGTCCACCTGGAAGAGGATGCCGGCAAATCGATCCATAAAGAAAATTATTCGCTGGTCGATTTAAACCGCACCGGTACGCCGTTAATGGAGATCGTCTCCGAGCCGGATATGGTAAGCCCGCAAGAAGCCTACGAATATTTAACCGCGCTTAAAATGCTGCTGCGTTATATCGGCGTCTCGGATTGCGATATGGAAAAAGGCTCGTTGCGCTGCGACGCGAATATTTCCTTAAAGAAAAAAGGCGAGATCAAATTAGGCACCAAGGTCGAATTAAAAAATATGAATTCGTTTAAGGGCGTGCGCGATGGGTTGAATTTTGAAGCCCGCCGCCAGGAGAAAGCCTTAAATAGCGCAGAAAAGATCTTTCAGGAGACGCGCCTTTGGGATGATGCCGCAGGCAAGACTGTGGTTATGCGCACCAAAGAAGAAGCACACGATTACCGCTACTTTCCTGAGCCGGACCTTTTGGATTTCAGCGTGCCGCCGGCGTTGATCGAAGCAGAAAAAGAAAAAGTCGGCGAAATGCCGATCGCTAAACGTGCGCGCTTTTTAAGCCAATATGGTTTGGGCGAAAAGGAAGCCGATACCCTGATCAGCGAACCGGAGTTTGCCGGGTTTTTTGAGGCCGCCTGCCGCGCGTTTAACGACCCGAAAAAAGTTTCCGGCTGGTTTTTAGGGCCGCTTTTAGAGCAAGTGAATCTTTTGCCGGAGAAATTTACCGGCGTTAAAATAACTCCGGAAAATTTTGCTTTAGTCGTAAAGTATTTTTCGCAAGGTAAGCTTAACAACCAGCAGGCGAAAAAAGTTTTAGCTTTAGCGGTTGCAACCAATGACCCGGCGGATAAGATCATTGACCGCGAAGGTTTAGTGCAGGTCTCTAACTCCGGTGAGATCTTGGGCCTGGCGCAAGAGGCGATCAACGAAAATATGAAAGTCGTTGAGGAGTATAAGGCCGGCAAACAGCAGGCGATCATGTTTCTGGTCGGCCAGGTGATGAAAAAAAGCAAGGGTAAAGCTAATCCGCAAATAGCCCGCGACTTATTAGAAAAAATTATCAACGGAGGTAACTCATGAGAAAAAAGATCGTTGTTTCTTTGGTCGCCGTAATTTTTTTCAGCACGATCTTTTCTTATTGGGCCGGTTATTCCCAGGGCAAAGCCAAGGAATCTTTATATAAAGAACTCGATGTTTTTGCCGAAGGGTTGTCGATCATCGAGAAAAAACATGTTTACGAGAAGAAGCCGCAGGAGTTGATCTACGGCGCGATGCAGGGGCTTATGTCGTCGCTTGATCCATATAGCCAATTTTTGACCCCCGATGATTACAAAGACCTTTTATCGGAGACTGAAGGCGAGTTCGGCGGTCTGGGCATTGAGCTTACCGTGCGCGACGGCCTTTTGACGATCATTACGGCCATGGAAGACACTCCGGCGTCGGAGGCCGGCGTTGATTCAGGGGATATTATCGTCAAGATCAACGGTGAGATCACCAAGAATATTACTTTAACCGAAGCGGTAAAAAAATTGCGCGGCGCTCCCGGGACTAAGGTAAAGATCGAAGTCTTAAAAGAAAAAGATAAAGCTTTGAAAGACCTGGAGATCACCCGCGCCGTGATAAAAGTAAAAGATATTAAGCAGGCCTCGGTCCTGGAGGATAGCATTGGTTATTTAAAGATCGCGGAATTCCGCGAGAAGACCGCGGCCGACCTGGATAAGGCCCTCGCTGATTTAAAAAGCAAGAAGATAAAAGGCTTGATCATCGACGTGCGCAACAACCCCGGCGGGCTGCTTTACACCGCGATCGAAGTAAGCAGCCGCTTTTTAGCCGATGGTAAAACCGTAGTTTCGACCAAGACCCGCGGCGAGGAAGAGAAAGTCTATACATCTAAAAATGCGCCGGTCAAGATCTTAGACGTTCCTATCGTGGTTTTGGTCAACAAGGGCAGTGCCTCAGCGAGCGAGATCTTATCCGCGGCATTGCGTGAAAACAAACGGGCGGTGTTGGTGGGGGAGACGACTTTTGGTAAAGGTTCAGTGCAGACGATCATTCCCTTGTCGGATGGCTCGGCTTTAAGGCTTACCACAGCGCTTTACTATACGCCTAACGGCACCAGTATCCACGAAAAAGGCGTTAAGCCGGATATCGAGGTCTTAAGCTCCGGTAAAACTGAAGATGAAGAGGCAGGCAGTAAAAAAGAAGAAGCGGTTTTTGAAAAGGTCAAGCAAGCGCAGGAAGAGATCAAAGCCGAAGAGAGATTCGATTACAAAAAAGACCAGCAATTGCTGCGCGCTTTAGATTTGATCAAGGGCCTGGTTGTCCTTTCGCCGAAAAAATAATATGTATGTTTTAGGTATTGAAACATCGTGCGATGAAACATCGTGCGCGGTATTGAAGGATTTTAAAGTCCTTTCCAACGCTACGATCTCTTCGCTGAAGCAGCATAAAAAATATGGCGGCGTAGTGCCGGAGGTGGCGACGCGTGCACACCTTAAAAATATCGACAAGGTCTTGTCGGCCTCGTTGAAGGAAGCCGGGATCACCTTAAAGCAGATCGGATTGATCTGCGTGACCTCTAAACCCGGGCTTATCGGCGCCTTAGTCGTCGGTTTAAATTTTGCTAAAGCGCTGGCTTTAAGTTTAAACAAACCCTTGGTCGGAGTAGACCACCTACGCGCCCATTTATTTGCGCCGTTTTTAAACCACCCGGAAAAAATCAAATTTCCTTTTATCGGGCTGGTTGTTTCCGGCGGGCATACGGATATCTACCGGGTAAAGGATTTCGACCGGTTAACGCTGGTGGGTTCTACCCAGGATGATGCCTGCGGCGAGACTTACGATAAAGTCGCCCGCCTTTTGGGCTTAGGTTATCCCGGCGGGCCGGTAATCGATAAGTTGTTTAACGAGAAAGAAAAAAGCGCGTTTACTTTTAAGTGCGGCCGCAGAGATTTTGACTTAAGCTTCAGCGGGGTGAAGACCGCCGTACTTTATAAAAAACAGGAGCTGGAAAAGCAGGGTGAGTTAAATAGAGAAAATACGGTCAAGCTCGTATCTTCTTTTCAGGGCACGGCGGTTGAAGCGATAACTAACGTGGTCTTGGACGCGGCGCATAAATATAAGGTGAAGAAGATCGTTTGCGGCGGCGGCGTTACGGCCAACCGCTACCTGCGCGCGCAACTTGTGCGTAAAGCCGCGCCCTTAGAGGTTTTGATCGCACCGGTCGAGTACACGATGGACAATGCCGCAATGGTTGCAGGATTGGGATTTTATTTGTATAATAAGGGTTTTAAATCCAGCATCAATTTAGAGGCCCAAGCAGGGTAGGTCGATCTATGGCGCTTTATCGCAAAAAAGAAGAGGCAGAAAAATTCTTAGACGTTAATGCCGCGATGCAGGGAAAACTTGAATTCTCTGAACCGGTCAACCTGCGCATCAACGGAAAGTTTGACGGCGAATTAACGACCAAAGGCAATTTGATCATTGGTAAAGATGCTGTGGTCAACGCCCATATTGTAGGGGAAAAAATCACGATCGCCGGCAAGATCACGGGCAATATTCGCGCCAGCAAGACCGTTATCCTGGCAGCTACGGCGGAAGTCACCGGTGATTTAGAGGCATCATTTTTGTCGGTGGAGCACGGGGCAAAGCTTAATGGCATGTGCCGGATGTCACCGCATAAGATGACGGTCGAAGAGCTTTCCGATTATTTGTCGATCGGGGAAGATAAGATCATGAAGTGGGTCACCAGCGGGCAGATCCCGGTGGAAAAAGACGGCGCGCAGCTTTTATTCGACCATAAGCAGGTAGAAAATTGGCTGGCGGGCCAGGGGTAAACAATGGAAGAAAAACTGATCACGACACGCGAAGCGTCACAGATCTTAGGCATATCCGAACAGGATGTTTTAAGCTTGACCACCAGCGGGCAATTAAGCTCGATCAAGGTCGGCGGCGAATATGTCCGGTTTCGTAAAAAAGATATTATTTCGATGAAAGATGTGATCCGGAAAAAATACCAGGCCGTCTCGGGCAACTCCCGCCTGCATGAAAATTTAAAAGAGCTTTTTCATTTCTACGACTTCTATATTCTCTCGGGGTGTGTCATTCTTCTACTTTTGTGGGTCATTTTAAAAGACCTGCACTCTTGAAGATCATGAAGCGCTTAAGTGCCGCAATCTTTTTTCTCGCCATTTGCGGTAATGTTTTTTCTGCGCCTTCTTCTGTTGACGTAAGGGTTAACGGCCGCGTGGTAACGGCCCTGATCGCTTCGACGCCGGCCCAGCAGGCCAAAGGGTTTATGTTCAAGCCCAAAATTTCCGAGGACGAAGCGATGATCTTTGTCTATCCGGTTGAAGATGTCTATTCCTTTTGGATGAAAAATACCAAATTTGCCTTGGATATTATCTGGCTCGATAGCAAGCAAAAAGCCGTTTATATTAAAGAAAACTTTACCCCCTGCGTGAAAGAGCCGTGTATGGTCGAAACGCCTAAGGCAAAAGCACGTTACGTTTTGGAGGTCAAGGCCGGCACGGTTAAAAAAACCAGCCTTAAAGTCGGTGACCGCGTTTATTTTAATCTTCCTTAAACGCCGATTTTATTATAGAATTTTTGTTGGTGCGTGGTATAATTGGAAAATCCTTTGGCTGATCTTTTTGATATGAGCAATGGAACAATAGACCACAACAGAAAATTTTCGTATCTACTTTCTATTGTCGATTTTCTATTGTTCTGAAAATTTGCTCAACAAATTTTCGGCGGTGTAGCTCAGCTTGGTAGAGCAAGCGGCTCATACCCGCTATGTCGGTGGTTCAAGTCCACTCGCCGCCATTTTTTTTCTTGCTCGTGTACTTTCACCTTTATGGTGGTTCCCTGCTGCGCAGGATTTCGCTATGTATAGGGTAAAGGCTAGCGTGCTCAACAAGTCCACTCGCCGCCACCATATTGTACTTTCGGGGAATTCTGCCGTTGGCGCAGGGGGTTGAGGCCAAGGCCGCGCGGAACCCTCGCAAAATATTCCTTTGAAAAGGGTAAGGTCAGGTTTTTACAAAGGGGGGAGAAATGAAGAATATAATTATTGGCTTTTATATGATTTTCGTTTTATCTGTAAATGCTTATAGCGGAGAAACGAGTATATATAAAAATCAAAATTTTAATTTTACAACAAATTATCCTTCAGACTGGGTGGTTCAAGAAAAACAAAATGGACAAGTATATTTTTGGCTCCTCATGAAAACGGATATAATGGCCCTTATCAAAGTGTTGGCATAACGGTTTATCAAGGGAGCAACCCTCCTTCCTTAGAAACACTTACTAATCTCATTCTTGATAAACAGAAGAATATATCTCAAAACTTTGAATTATTAGAAAAATTAAATACTAAAATCGATGGGAAAGATGCGATGTGTATCGTTTATAGTATGGTCCTCCCTCAAGGCTTTGCAAAGCAAAAACAATATAATTTTTATAATAATTCTACCTTGTATACATTAACCTATACAGCCAATGTAGAAGCCTATGATCAATATTTATCTCAGGCAGAAAGTATAATAAAGTCTATTGAAACAACTGAATAAAAAGTAGTCACAAAAATACTTTTTATTAATAAACTGTCCACTGAATTAGAGAAGGACGGAGTTGAATATTTTTTAGATATGACTAAAATGTACTCTACATAAAAGAACAAAGCACGCTACGTTATATTCGGGCTAGAGCAGACCAGATTTTTTACACCTTGGCCAGCTAAAAAATCGCCTTTTCCTAAAAATCACGCTTACGGTAACCGTTTTTTGGTGAATTCCAAAAACCGCGTGCAATCTTTGATGATCGATTCTGCCTCCGATTTAAACATCAACCGTTGTTCGTATTCGGCCATATTTTTGGTGCGCAATATCCGGGCGATGCGGTTGGCATTGGCGGTGATTTCTTC